>Ga0075313_1000038_pt1 | contig 24544 bp, 18 predicted proteins | sample MayberryNE_Catta_3_FD_120051 | JGI IMG/M metagenome (GOLD analysis project Ga0075313, IMG submission 120051) | Natural and restored wetland microbial communities from the San Francisco Bay, California, USA, that impact long-term carbon... | ecosystem: Environmental > Terrestrial > Soil >...
CAACCGGCTCGTGGCGGAGGTGCCGGTGGGGATCGACCCGGAAGGGATTGCGCTCGATGACAGCGGGATCGTCTGGGTCGCCGAGTCCGAAGACGAAACCGTCTCCCTGATCGATTGGGTCGAGCGTCGCGTGGTCTCGACTCTCCCCGTGGGCGCGCCTCCGAGCGACGTCGCTGCAGGGCTCGGCTCGACCTGGGTCGCTCTCACCCGGCTCGGAGGCGGTCGTGAGGCCAGTCGCACACTAACGCCCTACGGTCGTCATCCGGCTCTCGGGAACCAAGGCTCCTTCGCTGCGCGACTCGACTGGTGGTTGGAGGACTCGGGCTCACTGCCCGCCGGCACGGTCACGACGCCGGGTCGGACCTGCACGCGCCCTGCCGCCTTCGTTGCGGTCGCCACGCATGCCGTCTGGTTCGGGTGCGACGCGTTCCTCAGCCGCGTCGACCCGGACCGGGGCATCCGACAACGGCCCCCGCTCGTGCGGCTGCGCGCGAGTGACGTTCCGCCGATCTTCACGGACGTGGCGTTCGGTACCGGCTCGGTCTGGCTCGCGAATCGCGCCGCGAACTCCGTGATCGAAATCGATCCGGGATCGCGCCGTCAGGTGCGAGAGATCGACGTCGGCAAGGCGCCGAGTGCCCTGGCCGTCGGCTGGGGCTCCCTGTGGGTCGCGAACCTCGAGGACGACACGGTCACGCGCCTCACGGTGCCGGATCCCGGCGGGCGCGTGACCCGGAAGACGATCCGGGTCGGTGACGGCCCCGTGGACATCGCCGTGGGAGAGGATGCGGTCTGGGTGGTCAACAGCCTCGACGGTTCGCTCTCTCGCATCGATCCAGCGAGCAACGAGATCGTGGCGACGATCGAGGTCGGGAACGAGCCGCGGCGCGTGGCCGTGGGGGACGACGAGGTATGGGTCACGGTTCGGGGGTCGCTGGACCGTGGGCCCGACGAGCAGAGCGGCTCGGGCGACTAGGCAATACTTGCGACCTCTGTTACAAGTGACCGGTGAGTCACGTCGTAGGCCAGCCGGCGCCCGGGACCACGGTGGCGGGCTACCGGATCGAGGCCCTCATCGGTCGCGGGGGGATGGGAGCCGTCTACCGTGCGGTCGACGAGCAGCTCGGGCGCAGGGTCGCGCTCAAGGTGATCGCCCCCGAGCTCGCCCAAGACGAGCGCTTCCGCGAGCGCTTGTTGAGAGAGTCGAAGGTCGCAGCCTCGCTCGACCACCCACACGTCATCCCCATCTATCAGGCGGGCGAGGAGCAAGGTCTCCTCTTCCTCGCCATGCGGTACGTCGAGGGCACCGACCTCGCGAGAGTCATCGCCGAGGAGGGGGCGCTGGAACCGCGGCGTGCTGTCGACCTTCTCGCGCAGATCGCCGAGGCGCTCGACGCCGCGCACGAAAACGGGCTGATCCACCGTGACGTCAAGCCCTCGAACGTCCTCATCGCCGAGGCTGCGGGGCAAGAGCACTGCTACCTGGGCGACTTCGGCCTCACCAAGCGCACGGGCTCGCTCTCGGGAGTCTCGGTGACCGGGAACATCGTGGGCACGCTCGAGTACGTTGCGCCCGAGCAGATCACGGGCGATCCGCTGGACGAGCGCTCGGACGTGTACTCCCTCGGCTGCGTCCTCTACGAGTGTCTGACCGGGCAGGCGCCGTTCCCGCGCGCGACCGACGTCGCCCTCCTCTGGGCGCACGTGCACGAGGAGCCGACCCTTCCCTCCGCCTCCCGCGAGCTCCCACGAGAGCTCGACACCGTCCTCTCGCGAGCGCTCGCGAAAGAGCCCGGCCGCCGCTACCGCTCCGCCGGCGAGCTCATCGCTGCCACGCGCTCCGCGCTGCAGCTCGACGTTGCTCCGCCTGCTTCGCAAACGACCTCGCGCCGCCGGTTGCTCGTCGGAGCCGCGGCCGTCGGAGCACTCCTTGCGCTGGCCGGCGCCCTGGGCCTCGCGCTTCTCGGCGGCTCGAGCGGCCTCTCGTCGGTCTCTGCCGACTCGGTCGGCGTGATCGATCCCAGCTCGAACGAGCTCGTCGCCGAGGTGCCCGTCGGTCGAGAGCCGACCGCGGTCACCACGGGCTTCGGCGACGTCTGGGTGGCAAACGCCGGTGACACGACGGTTACCCGTATCGATCCGACCGAGCTCACGTCACGACCCGCGACGATCTCGGTGCCCGACCACCCGAGCGACCTCACGGTCGGAGACGGATCCCTGCTCGTCGCCCTGGGTGAGCTGGGAGAGCTCGTCCGAATCGATCCCGACGTGAACGAAGCCGCGAGCCCGATGAACGCGCTGGGCGACGAAGGCACCCGGTGCGAGGGACCGCAAGCCAGCCTCGCGTTCGGCGACGGGGTCGCGTGGTTCGTCTGCGAGAGCGGCCAGGTCGGGCGCACGAACCTCGGGAGCGGGATGTCGATGCGTGTCAGCCTCGTGAGCCACCCGTCCGTCGACGCGGTGCCGCCCGCCCTCTCCGACGTCGCGCTCGGCCTCGGGGCGGTCCATGTCGTGAACCGGAGGACGAGTGAGGGGTTCGCGCTCGACCCGTCGACGGGCAAGTCGGTGCTGGGCCAGGGTGGTGCCGTCCTCGGCCACGCGCCCGAGGCGATCCTCATCACTGGCGACTCCCTGTGGCTTGCGAGCTTCGAGGACGACGCCGTGCTCCGCCTGACGTTCCCCAGAGGCGACGTGAGCGACCCGGGGTCGTCCCCTCCTCCGAGGTTCCAGAGGATCGACGTGGGTGACGGCCCAGCGCACATCGCGATCGGCGAGGGCGCCGTGTGGGTCGTGAACCGTCTCGACGGGACCGTGACCCGGATCGACGAGGAGTCAGGCGAGGTCGTCGCGACGATCGACGTCGGCAACAACCCCCAGCGCGTCGCCGCGGGCGAAGGATCCGTCTGGGTGACCGTTCAAGCACCCGAAGAGGAGACATCCGAGTCCGACACCACCGGGCCGTAGTGTCTCGTGGGAGGCGCGGCTCAAGCCTCGCTCGCGACTCCGCTCCGCGCCCGCTCCGCGTACTCGAGCGCTCGCGGTAGGTTGCCCGCCTGTGCGTGGTAGTGGGCGAGCCGCTCCAGATGCTCGTCCAGCGACCCGGCGTACAGGACCTCGAACGCCTCGGCGATGCTCGCGTAGAGGGAGCGTTTGCGCGCGGCCGTGAGGGTCGAGAGCGCCGCATCGCGCAGGAGGCCGTGGGTGAACGCGCACTCGAATGCCGGGTAGCGGGAGACCTCGCGGACGATCTCGGCCCGGAGGAGCGCCCGGAGGGCCTCGTCGACGCTCTCGCCGGCGACCCGCTCGAGCACGGGGACGGGGAACGTCGGCCCGATCGCGGCCGCGATCTGGGCGAGCCTGCGCGGGCCGTCCGCCTGGCGGTCGATCCGGGCGACGAGCAGGTTCTCGAGCGTCGGGGGCAGCAGGTCGCGCGATCCGACGGTCATCGTCCAGGTCCTGCCGCGCGGCTCGAGGGCGCCCTCGAGGTAGGCGCGGGCGAGCTCCTCGAGGTAGAGCGGGTTTCCCTCCGCCTCGCCGATCAGCCGGATTCGCTCGCTCCGGTCGATCGTGTCGCCCGCGAGACCGGTGAGGAGCTGGTCCGCGGCCGGGTCTGAGACGGGGCCGAGCGAGAGCTCGGTCGTCCGATGGCCGTAGTCGGCACGAGCGCGTGTGCGCAACGCCGCGCCTTCCGAGCCCGTGATCGGCTCCTCGGTGAGCACCAGCGCCACCGGCGCACGATCGGTGAGGTCGAGCACCGCCTCGGCGAGCTCGCGGGTCGGCGCGTCGGCCCACTGGACATCCTCGATGGCGACCATCAGCGGACGGTTCGAGGCCAGTGCCTCGAGCCAGCGGACGTATGCGGGGACGATGCCGGCGGCACCGGGCGTGACGCCCGTGTCGAGCCGTAGCCTGAGCAGTCCCGCGAGCCCGACCAGGACGTCGTCGAGCTCGTCTCCGAAGAGCGTCCCGAGACCCGCCCGCGCCTTCGTCCTGAGCGCGATCTCAGGCTCGCCGATCTCGGCTCCGAGCCACCCGAGCAGGATCTCGGCGAAGGGCCAGCAGGGGAACCCGCCGTACGAGTGGCACTCACCCTCCAACCACATCACGCGGTCGCCGGCGAGGGAGGAGAGCTCGCGGAGCAGCCGGGTCTTGCCGATGCCCGGCCGCCCGACGAGGAGGATCACCCGCCCGCGGCCGGCCGCGAGATCCTCGACCCCCGCATGCAGCTGCTCGAGCTCTGCGTCGCGTCCCACGCTGGGGGCGGTCGGCTCACGCCGCTCCCGTTCCTTCGCGCGGACGAGCCGGGAAGCGGCGACCGGCTCGCCGCGTCCCTTGACCGAGAGCTCGCCGACGGACTCGACCACGAAGCGGTGGGCGAGGGCACGGGCCGTGGCCTGGCCGACGAGGATCGTCCCGGGTTCGGCCGCCGCTTGCAGGCGCGCTGCGACGTTCGTCGCGTCGCCGAGCGCGACCGCCTGCGGATCGTTCGTGCCGACGAGTCCGACGGCAGCCGGTCCGGTGTTCACGCCGACCCGTACGGCGAACCCCGAGATGCCCCAGGCGGCTTCGATGTCGCGCGCGTAGCCGCGAACGACCTCGAGGATGCGAAGGGCGGTACGGGCTGCGCGCTCGGGGTCGTCGGCGTGCGCCGTCGGGACGCCGAAGTACGCGCAGATGCCGTCGCCCTGGAACGCCTGCACCGTGCCGCCGTACTCGTCGACGGCGCGGCTCATGATCGTCACGCACTCGCCGACGAGCATCTTCGCCTCGTCGGGCTCCAGACGCTCGCCGAGCGCGGTGGAGCCGACGATGTCCGCGAACAGGATCGTGACCGGGCGTCGCTCGTCCTCGATCGCCCTGGGCCCCCTCGGGATGCCGGGAGCGATCTCACGAGGCCGGGGCTCCGCGGCGGGGACGGACGCGGCTACGGCAGCCCCGAGAGACTCGTCCTGGCGGAGGATCGCCTGCTCCAGCTCCCGGAGCTCCCTCCCCGGCTCGAGCCCGAGCTCCTCGTCGAGGAGACGCCTCAAGGCGCGGTACGTCTCGAGCGCGTCCGCCTGGCGGCCCGAGCGGTAGAGCGCGCGCATGAGCTGCGCGCGCAGTCGCTCGTCCAGCGGGTGGAGACCGACGAGCGCCCGGAGCTCGGCCACCGCCTCCGTCTGGCGTCCGATCGAGAGCATCGCCTGGAAGCGGGACTCGAGCGCCTCGAGCCGGAGGCCCTCCAGCCGGGCGGCCTCGGACTGGGCGTACGCCTCCCCGGCCAGGTCGGCGAGTGCCGGCCCGCGCCAGATCGCGAGTGCGCTCGCGAGGATCGTTTCCGCGTCGGCGCACGATCCCGCGGCCAGCGCGGCCTTCCCTTCCCCCAGGAGCTGCTCGAACTCCTCGGCGTCGAGCACGCCCGCCGGAACGTGAAGCGAGTAGCCGGGTGCCTCGGTCACGAGGCCGGCGCCCCCGCTCTCGTCGTCGAGCAGGCGCCGCAGCTTCGAGACGTAGACCTGCACGCTGTTCGCAGCCGACGCAGGCGGTCGCTCGCCCCAGAGGGCATCGATCAACCGGTCCCTGGGCACGACGCGATTGCGGTCGAGGAGGAGGAGGGCGAGCACGCCGCGCTGCTTCAGCCCGCCGAGCGGAAGCGCCCGTCCTCCCGTGACGACCTGGAGCGGCCCGAGGACGCGGAACTCGATCACCGTTCTCCTCTCTCGACCGGACAACCGTAGACCGCGCTCAAGCGGTCCTCAAGCGGCGATCAAGGCTCGCCCAAGCGGCCGGTGCGACACCTGGGAGCACGCGAAACCCACCCGAGAGGAGGGCACATGGACATCAACCACCCGTGGACGAACTATGAGCTGGCGCGGCTGCGGGACGAGGAGAGGCTCTTCCGAGCTCGCGCAGCGATGCGTGCGGTGGAGCTTCGCGATGCCGAGCCGACCGTGGTCGTGGAGCAGCGCGAGTCGATCACTTTGCTCGACCGGCTCCTGCGCCGCGGGGTCACGCCGGAACGGGAGCCGGCGCGCTCCGAGGCGTGAGGGGACGAGGCATGCGGCTCGCCGTCGATCCGGGTTGCACCCAGGCCCGCCTGGTGCTGTCGCTCGCGCTCGACGGCGAGGCCGCAGCCTCGTCGGAGACGCTCGCCGCGGCCAGGCATCTGTGTGCGTGCCGTCCCTGCGCGCAGTTCGCCGTCCGCGTCACCGCCATGACCCACGAGCTCCGCTCCACCCGGCTCGAGCGCAACGGCCGGGGGAGGGGATCAGCCAACCACTCGATCGAAGGAGGAATCTCGTGAACACGAAGACCAGTAGGCGCCTCGCAGGCGTCGTCGCGACCATCGGGCTGCTCGGCCTTGCGCCGACCGCAGCGGCAGGCGGTGCGGGGATCTGCCCGGATCGGGCAGCGAAGCGCTGCCCCGGTGTCGGGGCGAGCACGACCGAGGCGGAGAGGACGCGGGTGCGGCCGTTGCCCGCGTCGGCGAAGGGCCCGCGAGGCGGGGAGATGTGGCGCTCCGGGAAGTGGCTGATGGAGTAACACGCTGTCCGTTCCGGTCGAGGGGAGCCGCTCCGGCGGCTCTCCTCGTGCTCGGGGACGTTTGCGGCGCGCCCATCCGTGTCGGACACTTCGGCCATGGAGTGGCGCCTACTGGATGGCCTCCCGGCCGACGGCGTCCGTGAGCTGCTCTCGATCGCCCGCCGGCGCACGTTCTCCAGGGGCGAGGTGGTGTTCCACCGCGACGATCCGGCCGAGTCCCTGCACCTCGTCGCGCGCGGACGGTTCGCCGTCCGCGTCGTCACTCCGCTCGGGGACAGCGCGCTCCTCGACGTGCTCGGGCCGGGAGACGCCTTCGGCGAGCTCGCACTGCTCCTGCCGGACGCTCGCCGCTCGGCGACGGTGTCGGCGCTCGAGGAGAGCGAGACGCGATCCGTCTACCGGGACGACTTCGTGCGTCTCCAGCGGTCGCATCCGGGAGTCAAGGACGTCCTCCTCCGCCTGCTCGCCGAGCAGCTCCGGCGGGCGACCGAGCGCGTGGTCGAGGCCCACTACGTGGACGCGGACACGCGCGTCCGGAGGCGCGTCCTCGAGCTCGCGCAGGCGTACGGCGAGGGCGACGGCGCCGGCGTCGTCCCGCTGACGCAGGAGGACCTCGCCGCGATGGCGGGCACGTCGCGCGCCACCGTGAACCGCGTGCTGCGCGAGGACGAAAGGAGCGGCACACTCGAGCTCGGCCGCGGGCGCGTGACGCTGCTCGACCCGGACGGGCTCCGCCGCCGCTGTCGTTCCGGATCGTCCTAGGCGACGGACGAGAGGTCGTCGAGCAACGCGCCCAGCAGGCCGTAGAAGCGCTGGGTGGACGAGACGCTCAGTCGCTCGCCCGGCGCGTGGGGGCCGACGATCTCCGGCCCGATCGAGACCATCTCGACGCCCGGGAGCAGGGTCCCGAGCACCGCGCACTCGAGGCCGCCGTGCACCACCTCGAGCCCGGGCTCGGTGCCGTGCAGGCGCGCATAGGCGGCTCGCGCGGCGGCGAGGAGCGACGACTCGCGATCGGGCTCCCACGGCGGGTACGAACGCCGCACCTCCAGCTCTGCGTCGGCCAGCCGGGCCAGCGCCTCGAAGGTCGCGGCTGTCTCCTCGAGCGCGACGGCGCTCGCGCTGCGGGACATCGACGCGAGCTGGAGCACGCCTGCCTCGGTCGTCGCGACGGTGAGGCTCGTGCTCGTCTCGACGGTCCCGGGTGCGTCGTAGCGCATCGCGAGCACGCCGCTCGGGATGGCCGCGAGCAGGTCGAGCGCCCGAGCCGTGGCGTCCCCCGACGCCACCGGCTCGCTCGCGGACCGCTCCACGGACACCCCCACTCCGCCGTCCGTCGCCGTGTGGCGCCCGCGCAGTGCAACCACCGCCTGCTTCACCCCTGCCCGGAGTGCGTCGTCCGAGCCGGGCGGGACGGCCACCACGGCGGTGGCCTCGCGCGGCAGCGCGTTCCGGCTCACCCCGCCCGCAAGCCGTGCGAGTCGGAGCGGCGTCCTCGCCCGACTCGCGGAGAGGAGGCTCCCGAGCGCCTTGATCGCGTTCACGCGACCCTTCGCGACGTCGTTGCCCGAGTGCCCGCCCCTCGCGCCCGAGAGCCGGACTTCGAGCGCGACCCAGGCGTCGGGGGGCGGCTCGGGCTGGAGCCGGAGCCGGAGGAACGAGTGCACGCTTCCGGCGCAGCCGACCGTGAGCGCGGTGTCGCTCGTGCCGTCGAGGTTCACGAGCAGGCGGCCCGAGACGAGCGCGGGGTCGAGCGCTTTCGCGCCCTCGAGCCCCTGCTCCTCCGACACGGTGAAGAGCAGCTCGAGCGGCCCGTGCGCCACCTCCGGGTCGTCGACGGCGGCGAGGGCCGCGGCGACGCCGATGCCGTTGTCCGCGCCGAGCGTCGTGCCCTCCGCGCGCACCCAGTCCCCGTCGCTGACGACGTGGATACGGCCCGCCCGAGGGTCGTACGGCGAGCCGGGGTCACGCTCGCAGACCATGTCCAGGTGCGCCTGCAGGAGGACCGTGGGCGCCCTCTCGCGACCTGGGCTCGCGGGAGCGCGGAGGACGACGTTCCCGGCGCCGTCCACGACCGAGTCCAGCCCGCGCTCGCCCGCCCACCCGAGGACGTACGCACGCGCGGCCTCCTCCTCCTTCGAGGGTCGCGCGATCGAGGTGAGCTCGCCGAAGCGCGTCCACACGAGCGCGGGCTCGAGCCCCTCGAGCACGCCCCGGCTCATCGGCGCAGCGTGAGCGCCGCGCCGGCGACGAGGAGCAGCACGCCCAGCACCCGCACCAGGGTGACCGGCACGCGGTCGACGCCGAACCAGCCGAAGCGGTCGATCGCGAGGGCGGCGCCGAGCTGTCCGGCGATGAGCAGCGCCACCGTCGCGGTCGTCCCGATGCGCGGGCCCGCGAGCGTGATCGCGGCGACCACGAAGACGCCGATCGCCGCCCCGAGCCAGAGCCACTTCGGCGAGGAGAACGCATCCGCGTAGCCGTTCAGCGATCGCCGCAGGACGAGCAGGGCGACGCCGGCGATGAGCGCGCCGATCACCGTCGTGAAGGCGAGCGCCTCGAGCGTCCCGATCCGCTCGCCGAAGCGTCCCATGACCGCGACCTGGACCGACCCGAGGATGCCCGCGGCGAGCGCCACCGCCACCGCTGTGCCCGTCCAGCTCACGCCCCGGACGCTATACGCTGCCCGCGTCCGCGACGAAGGGAGAGGAATGGTTCGCGCCATCATCGAGTACGAGTCCGAGCCCGACCCGGACCGCTACCGGCAGCACATCGCGGAGTACGCGTCCAAGGTCGCCTGTTCCGCGTTCCGCCACGGCCCGGTAACCGGGTCACCGCTCGGGGAGCCGAAGTACCGCTACTACGCGGAGTTCGAGTGGGACGACCAGGACTCGTTCAAGACGGCCGCGCGCTCGCCCGAGTTCGCCGCATCCGGCCAGGACGCGGCGTCGATGGGCATCCCCTTCACGGTGCACTTCGCCACCATCGAGTGAGCGAGCCGACCCATCCCCGGCCGCGCGACCCGTCGGAGCTCGGCTTCGAGACGATCGTCTACGAGAAGGAGCCGCCGCGGGCGACGATCAGGCTCAACCGGCCCGACGTCCTGAACGCCTTCGACTTCCGGATGCTGCGCGAGATCGCGCGGGCGGCCGAGGACGCGTCCTGGGACGACGACGTCCGTGCGGTCGTGGTCACGGGCACGGGGCGGGCGTTCTGCGTCGGGGCCGACCTCCGCTCCTGGGACGACGACTACCTGGGCCGGCCCTCCGACTACTGGAAGTGGTTCGGCGCCTTCAAGGACGCCCACGACCGGTTGCGCGAGATCGGGAAGCCGACCATCGCGCGGATCAACGGGATCGCCGTCGGCGGCGGCAACGAGCTGCAGATGGCGTGCGATCTCGCCGTCATGGTCGACACGGCGTTCATCCGCCACGTCGGCCTCCAGCACGGGTCGGTGCCTGCGGGCGGCGCGACGCAGTGGCTGCAGCTGATGGTCGGGGACCGGCGCGCGCGCGAGATCGTGTTCCTGTGCGAGGAGATCCCGGCGACGCAGGCTGCCGAGTGGGGGCTCGTCAACCGCGCGCTGCCGGAGGCGGAGCTCGACGCCTTCGTCGACGAGCTCGTCGAGAAGCTCGCGGCGAGGCTCCCGCAGACGACGCGGTACGCGAAGCAGCAGCTGAACGTCTGGCGCGACTTCGCCTGGCACCAGACGGTCAACCACGCGCGCGACTGGCTCGCGCTCTCCATGCTGGGCGAGGAGGCGCAGGGCGCGGTGCGTGCCTTCCTCGACCGGGGCAAGCCGGCGAAGGAGTAGGCTCGGACCATGGCCGACGAGGTGCTTCGGGCACGGCACGGCAGCGTCCTGACGATCACGCTCAACCGGCCGGACACCTACAACGCGCTCAACCGGGCGGTGCACGACGGGCTGCGGGAGGCCCTCGCGGAGGCCGCGGAGCCGGACGTGCGCACGGTGGTCGTCACGGGCGCAGGGCGAGGGTTCTGCTCGGGCCAGGACCTGCGCGAGTTCCAGGAGTTGCCGGGCGGCGTCGGGCAGGCGCTCGAGGAGACCTACCACCCGAATGTGCGCGCGATCCGCACGCTCGAGAAGCCGGTTCTCGCGGCGGTGAACGGCCCCTGCGCCGGCGCCGGTCTCTCGATCGCATGCGCGTGCGACGTGCGGATCGCGTCCGACCAGGCGACCTTCGTGCCCGGGTTCGTCGGAATCGGCCTCGTGCCGGACGCCGGGAGCACGTGGTTACTGCACCGGCTGCTCGGGTACTCGCGCGCGTTCGAGTGGATGGTGTCGAACCGGCGGCTGAGCGCGGACGAGGCGCTCGTCTGGGGGCTCGCCTCCGAGGTCCACCCGCACGATCGCTTCGCGAAGCGCGTTGAGGACCTCGCGGAGTGGTACGCCGCGCTTCCGACGCGCGCGGTCGCGATGACGAAGCAGCTCTTCGAGCATGCCTATGCGGCCTCGCTCGAGGAGCAGCTCGCGCTCGAGGCGGAGCTGCAGCAGGCGGCGACGCAGACCGAGGACTTCGGCGAAGGCGTGCAGGCCTTCCTCGAGAAGCGGCTCGCGGCCTTCAAGGGTCGCTGAACGGGCGCTCTGGGAAGATCGCCGCGATGGAGGCGATCGCCGCGGTCGACTACCACACGGGCGGCGAGCCGTTCCGCATCGTCACGGGCGGCGTCGAGACCCCGCGCGGCGAGACGATCCTCGACCGGCGCCGAGATGCCCTGGAGCGGCTCGATCACGTCCGCCGTCTCCTCGTCTTCGAGCCGCGCGGGCACGCGGACATGTACGGGTGCTTCGTCGTCCCGCCGACCGACGCGGGCGCGGACCTCGGCGTCGTCTTCTTCCACAACGCGGGCTACTCGACCGCGTGCGGGCACGGGACGATCGCGCTCGTCACCTGGGCGCTCGACGAAGGCGTCGTCGAGCGTCGGGAGGGGGAGAACCGGGTGGTGGTCGACGTCCCCTCCGGCCGGCTGGAGACGTGGGCGCACGTGGAGCGCGGCCGCGTCCGCTCCGTTCGCTTCCGGAACGTGCCGTCCTTCGTCTGGCGGGAAGGGCTCGACGTCGCGGGACGACGCGTCGACCTCGCGTTCGGCGGGGCGTTCTACGCCTCGCTCGAGGAGCGGGTGGAGCCGCGCGAGCTGCCGCGGCTGATCGAGCTCGGCCGGGAGCTGAAGCGCGCTCTCGAGGAGCGCGAGGAGATCGTCCATCCGCTCGAGCCCGAGCTGCGCGGCGTGTACGGCGTGATCTTCTGGCAGCGGGAGGGACAGCGCCCCCTGACCCAGCGCAACGTGACCGTGTTCGCGGACGGGGAGGTGGACCGCTCCCCGTGCGGCAGCGGCACCTCCGCGCGCCTCGCGCTGCTCCACCGCTCGGGCGAGCTGCTGCTCGGCGAGGAGCTCCGCCACCTGAGCATCGTCGGCTCGGAGTTCCGCGCCCGGGTCGTCGGCGAGGACGAGGTGGCGGGTCTCCCCGCAGTCGTCACCGAGGTCGAGGGCGCGGCGTACCGCACGGGCGAGCACTCGTTCGCGCTGGATCCGGACGACCCGCTCGGAGAGGGGTTCCTCCTCCGGTAGGGCGGTGTGGAGCCCGCACGGACCGGGTAAGACTCTGCGAACGGCATGGCCGGCGAGGTCCTTCCCGGGCGCTACACGTCGCCGACGCTCGTCGCGCGCGGCGGCATGGGCGAGGTTTACCGTGCCATGGACTCGGTCCTGGGACGGCCCGTGGCCGTCAAGGTGCTCTCCGAGCGCTACGCCCGCGAGGAGTCGATCCGTGCCCGCTTCGAGCGGGAGGCTTCCACGGCTGCCCGGCTCTCGGGCAAGCCCCACGTCATCACCGTCTTCGACGTCGGCGAGCACGGCGGCCGCCCGTTCATCGTCATGGAGTTCCTCGACGGCGGATCGCTGCACGACCGCCTGCGGGAGGGCCCGGTGCCGGTCGAGGACGCCCTCGAGTGGCTCGGCCAGACGGCGCAGGCGCTCGACCACGCGCACGCGGTCGGTGTCGTCCACCGCGACGTGAAGCCGGCGAACCTCCTGCTCGATCGGGACGGGAACATCCGCGTCTCGGACTTCGGGATCGCGTCCGTGGGCGGCGAGGACACGCTCACGCTGCCCGGCACCGTCCTCGGGACCGCGGGGTACCTGTCCCCCGAGCAGGCGCGAGGCGAGCCGGCGACGGCCGCCAGCGACCGCTACGCGCTGGGGGCGGTCGCCTTCGAGCTTCTCACGGGCCGCCGGCCCTTCGAGTCGGAGACCGCCGCGACGGAGGCGTTCGCGCACGTGAACGCGCCCGTCCCGACCGCGACCGGCGTCCAGCCGGACCTGCCGGAGGCGGTGGACGGCGTCCTCGAGCGCGCGCTGGCGAAGGAGCCGGAGGCTCGCCCGGGGAATGCGGCCGAGCTCGTGAGCGCCCTGCGCGAAGCAGTCGCGCCCGCTCACGTCCCCGCTCCGACCCGCGCCGTCGTCTCTGGGCCGCCGCCGCCCGTCCGCTCGGTGCACCGCGCGCGGCGGCGCCCGTACGCCCTGCTCGGCCTGGGCGCGGCCGCGCTGCTCGTCGCGGTCGTGACGCTCGCCGTCGCGCTGGGCGTCGCGGGAGGGTCGGAAGCTCCAGGAGCGCGCGAGGCCGGCGACTCCGACCGCGAGATCGCCTCACGCTCGGTCGAGGACGGCGCGCGGCTGAACGACGTGGGGTTCGAGCGCATGCAGGACGGCGACTACGAGCGCGCGCTGCCCGCGCTCGTCGCCGCGGTGGAGGCGCTGCGAGACTCGGGAACGCTGACGGAGGCGTACGCCCGCTACAACCTCGCCTACACGAGATTCGCTCTCGGCCACTGCACGGGTGTCCTCACGCCCCTCGAGCGCTCCGAGGCGATCCAGGGCTTCCGCTCCGAGATCGAGGAGCTCCGGTCCGAGTGGCGGGTGCGCTGCGCGCCGCCGCCGCCGGAGACCGACGAGGACGAGGACGACGGCCCCGGGCGCGGCCAGGACAAGGGGAACGGCAAGGACAAGGGCAAGGGTCGCGGAGCGGAAGACGACTAGCTGCTCGCGAGCTGCCCGAGGATCTCGGAGTCCTCGGGGAAGCGGCCCGTCGCCTGCTTGGAGAAGAGCAGCGTCCCGTCCACCAGCACGTCGAACTGCCCCCGCGACCCCGGGATGGCGGTCGCGTCGATGCCGAGCTGCGAGGTGATCTCGGCCGCGAGACTCGCGGCCCGCCGGTCGTAGCCGCTTCAGGTGGGGCAGTAGTGGACTTCGACGGGCAAGGCCCGGACTCTAGCCCGAACTCTGGCTCGGCCGGTCAGTACAGGTCGAAGTCCCCGGCAAGGACCCGGTCGAGCCGTCCCGTGCGGTAGCCCCGGGCGCCGTCCCGCACGAGCGGTGCCCGGCCGGGCCGGTACCTGCGCACGACGGTCGGCGTCGACTCGCCGTCCCACGTGGCCTCGAGCGCCGTCCGGACAAGGGCTTCCTCGCTCTCGTCGTGGCCGGCGGGCCTGGCGAGCACGTCCACGCGGACCTGCTCCCGCCCGACGATCCGGCTTCCCTCGTGCTCGCCGTCGACCCGCTCCAGGAGGTGCACCCCCGCCTCCGGAGCGAGGATCTCGCCGCAGCCGAGCCCGGAGACCGCGAGTACGTGCCGGCCCGGGGGCGCGTCGAGCTCGACCAGGCTCATCCCGCGCCTCCTCGCCCAGGACGAGTACATCTCGACGAGGACGGCTGCGAACGGCTCGGCCTCCGGCCCGCCCTGGGTCTCGAGGACGAGCAGGACATCCGTGGGCGCGTCGTGTCCGAGGCCGGCGACGGCGCGGTCGAGGACGTGCAGGCGGTTCGCGAGGAGCCGGACGAGCTCCGTGCTCGCCTGCCCGTTCTGGCGGACGCTCCGCTCGAGCCGCGCGCCGAGCCGCTCCGCGGTGCGCGTCGCGGCGTCGAGCCGGTCGAGGTACTCCGCCTCGCGCAGGATCTCGAACCGGTCCGGACGATCCCAGAACCCCGGCTCGGAGACGACCGAGAGCGCGTGGCCCTTCCGCTGCTGCAGCTCGGCCACCGCGTCGAGGATCCGAGCGAGCTCCCCCAGCACGAGCCGGACCGACCCCTCGTCGCCCGCGGCAGAGCGAGCGAGCGCGCGGAGATCCGGTGCACGCGGTTCGCCGCCCTCCGGCGCGTCCTCGGGCTCCGGCTCCGCGTCGGGATCGACGAAGCGCACCTCGATGCGCTCGCCGTCCGTCGCCGTCGCGAACAGGAACTGGTCCCCCTCGGGCACCGACTGCTCGACGATCGCGGCGGCGATCGGGGCGAGCAGGTACCGCTCGAGCGCCCGCTTGAGCGGGCGTGCGCCGAGCGCGGGGCTGAAGCCCTTCTCGACGAGGAACGCGTAGGCGGAGTCGTCCAACTCGACCGCCCACGGGCGGCTCCGGAGCCCGCGGCGGGCGAGCGCGTCGTCGAGCTCCTTGTCGAGCAGCTGGCGCATGGCCGAGCGCTCGAAAGGCCTGAAGACGACGATCCGGTCGAGCCGGTTGAGGAACTCCGGGCGGAAGGACCTGCGGACTGCCCGCTCGATCCCGGCCTCCGAGAACGTCCGCTCGTCCGGGTCGAAACCGACGCCGGGCCCCTGCGCGACCGACGAGCCGAGGTTGGAGGTGAGCACGATGACGCTCCGCCGGAAGTCCACGACCCGGCCCTGGAGGTCGGTCAGCCGGCCGTCGTCGAAGACCTGCAGGAAGAGGTCCCAGATCGGCTGGGCGGCCTTCTCGAACTCGTCGAGCAGGACGACCGCGAAGGGGTCCTTGCGGATGGACGAGACGAGCGTCGCGCCGCGGCGCTCCGTCGTCGTGTCCGAGAGGAGACGGTCGAGCGACTCGGGGGTCTTGTATTCGCTCATGTCCAGCCGGACGAGGCGCTCCGAGGAGCCGAACAGGAACTCGGCGAGCGCCTTCGCGATCTCGGTCTTGCCCGTGCCGGTCGGACCGACGAAGAGCAGCACGGCGAGCGGGCGCGTGGGATCGGTGAGCCCGGCCTTGATCATCGCGATCCGCTCGACCACGCACTCCACGGCCTCCGGCTGCTCCAGCACCCGGTGCTCGAAGAAGGTCGAGATCTCCCGCAGGTCGAGCGGCGCCTCCGGGTCGAGCACGACCAGCGGGAGCCCGGAGGCGGCGGCGAGCGTGGCGAGCACGTCCCTTCCCTGGAAGCGCTCGACGCCCTGCTCCGCGGCCTCCGCGGCAGTCGCGTGGAGCAGGCGCAGGAGGTTGCCGGGCGGTGCGACCGTGGGCAGGAACTGCTGTGCGAGCTCGAAGGCCTCGCGCAGCGTCTCGTCGTCGGCGTCGACCCCGAGCGCGTCCTCCTCGAGCGCGTGGCGCGCCACCGCGATCGCATCCTCCTCGTCCAGCGGACGCAGCCGCACGATCTCGAACGCGCTCCTGACGCGTGGGCGTGCGGAGGCCGTGAGCTCGGCCGCGGTCGGCGTCGCTTCGGCGACCAGCGTGATCCGTCCCGCCTCGACGTGCGGGAGCAGCGCGTCGAGCAGACCCTGAGGGCTGCGGGAATGCTGCCCGGCAAAGAGGGTTTCCTGGAGCTCGGGGAGCACCCACACGACGTCCTGTCCGGCGAGCGAGGCGACGAGGGCCTTGACCCGACCCTCGAGCTCGCCGACGTAGACCGTGCCGGCGGTCAGCTGCGCGGCCGTCGTCTCGAAGACGGCCGGCCGCCTGCCGAGCCGGTCGAGTGCGGCGCGGGCGAGCGCGGTCTTGCCGACGCCGTGCTCGCCGACGAGCAGCACTGAGCGCGGCGGCGACTCCTCGAGCGCGGAGACCACGCGCTCCACGAGCTCCCGCCGGCGACCGACGAGCAGGGTGGCCGGGCGGTCGAACGGCGCTTCCCACATGCGCCCCGCGTCCGTGAGGTTGCGGAGCGCGCGCCACGCCTCGAACGCCTCGCGCAGCTCCGGCCCGAGATCGTCCTCGAAGCGATCGAGGAAGGACTCGACCTTCTCGGCGTCCTCGACTGTGAAGCCGCGGAAGGTCGAGCCGTCGAGGCGCTCGCCGCGGTCGAGCCGCGACCGCACGAAGCGGGCGACGTGCTCGGGGCGCACCGAGTCGAGCGCCCCCAGCGCGGGGCCGACGACGGGCGCGGTGGCGTGCCGTGCGAGCGCCTGCAGGAGGAGCACGTCCTCGCAGTTCGAGGAGCGGGGGATGTTGCGCGTCGCCCATGCCACCCATTCGTCAGGCACGTCGTCCCGCTCGGCGAGCGCCGCGAGCGCCATCGAGGCGACCCAGCCGTCCGCGTCCTTGCTCAGCGCGACCGCCTCGTCGACGGGTGTGTCGTCGTCCGCCAGCACCTCCACGCCCATCCGGAACTCCGGCAGCGCCTCGAGCGTCTCGGGCGTCATGTTCCACCAGTCGTGCCGGAGTTCGAGCGTCGCTGCCAGCCCGCGGAGGTCGTCGCCGTCCTCGCCGAGGCGGAGGTCGTCGTCGCCCTCCGAGCGCCACTCGTCCCACGTCGCCCAGGCGAGCGCGACGATCATCAGAAGCCCGAACGCCGCGAGCAGCACGACGGCGATCTCCACGACGATCCACACGAAGGCGTACCGTGGCACTCGCCGCCCTCCGCGTCAAAGGCGCCGCCGCCACGGGTAGAGTCGCGGCCGTGACGACGGTCGTCTTCGAGGTGGAGCAGGCTGGCTGCGGCAGCTGCGCGTCGCGGGTGCGGAGCGCGCTCGAGCCGTTCGGCGCCGTCGAGGACGTGCAGGTCGACGAGCAGGCGGACTGCGCGACGGTGAGCCTCGTCCCGGGGGCTTCCGTCGGCGAGCCCGAGGTCGCCGCCGCGCTCCACGCCGCGTCGCACGGGAGCGGCCACGAGTACCGCGTCAAGCCCGGCTCCTGGCGGGTCGCCGGCTAGCCCCCGTCGTCAGCTTCAGCCGTCGAGCTTCGGCCGGTGCCGCTCCACGATGGCGGCGCAGTCGACGCCGGCGGGCAACGTGCCGTAGGCACGTCCTCCCTCGCCGCCGAGCCGTGAGGCGCAGAACGCGTCCGCGACCTCGGTGGGCGCATGACGCACGAGGAGGGAGCCCTGGAGACAGAGCGCCGCGAGCTCCACGATGCGACGAGCCCGGTGCTCGACCTCCGCCGGATCGGCGAGCTCGGCGCGCAACCGCGACGCCGCCGCGTCCAGACGCCCGTCTCCGCCGCCTCCGAGGTCGATCTCCGCGAGCAGCGCCTCCACGCTCTCGGGCTCCCTCGCCGCGGCGCGGAGCAAGTCGAGCGCGTTCACGCTGCCCGACCCTTCCCAGAGCGAGTTGACCGGGCTCTCGCGGTACAGCCGTGGGAGCACCGACTCCTCGACGTACCCGTTCCCGCCGAGGCACTCGAGCGCCTCTGCGACCACGGGCGGCGTCGTCTTGCAGATCCAGTACTTCGCGACCGCGGTCGCGAGCCGGCGGAACGGCCGGTCGTCCTCGTCCACGGCCCGCGCGAGCCGGAGCGCGGTCGCGGTGGCCGCCTCGGAGTCGAGGCAGAGGTCGGCGAGGACGTTCCGGTGCAGCGGCTGGTCCGTGAGCAGCCGCCCGAACGCGGAGCGGTAGGCGGCGTGATGGGTCGCCTCGGCGACGGCTCTCCGCATGAGCGCGGTCGACCCGAGGACGCAGTCGAGGCGGGTGTGCGCGACCATCTCGATGATCGTCGCGACGCCGCGGCCCTCCTCCCCGAGGCGGGCCGCCCACGCGTCGTCGAGCTCGATCTCGGCGGAGGCGTTCGAGCGGTTGCCGAGCTTGTCCTTGAGCCGCCTCAGGCGCAACCCGTTCAGCTCCCCGTCCGGAAGGACGCGGGGCAGGACGAAGCACGTGAGACCTCCGGGAGCCTGGGCGAGGACGAGGAAGACGTCGCACATCGGCGCGGAGCAGAACCACTTCTCGCCGGTCAGCGAGTACCCGTCCGAGAGCGGATCGGCGCGCGTCTCGTTCGCGCGCACGTCGGAGCCGCCCTGGCGCTCGGTCAGCGCCATCCCCGAGAGCAGGCCCGCCTTCTCCGTGCTCGGGCGCAGGCCCGGCTCGTACGCCCGTGCCGTCAGCCCCGGCTCCCACTCGTGGGTGAGCTCCGGGTCGGTGCGGAGGGCCGGCACGACGGAGTAGGTCATCGAGAGCGGGCAGCCGACCCCGGCCTCGGCGTATGCGAGAACCACGAAGCGCGCCGCACGCGTGACATGGGGAGAGGTGCCGTCGTCCACCCACGGGAAGCCGTGCAGCCCGTGCTCGACGCCGATCCGCAGGAGGTCGTGCCAGGCGGGGTGGAACTCGACCTCGTCGATGCGCTCGCCGAACCGGTCGAACGCACGCAGCGTTGGAGGATGCTCGTTCGCGCGTCGACCCTGCTCGAGCGTGGCGCTTGCACCGCACAGCTCGCCGAACGCCGCGATCTCTCCCTCGCGCGCCTCCGCTCCCTCCCGGCGGAACGCCTCGACGAGGGCCGTGTCGTGCGAGAAGAGGTCGTGGCCCTCGAGCGGCGGGGGCTGGTTCGCAGCTCGGAGGTAGGCGGAGGTCGCCACGCCTCAAGCGTGCGCGCTCGAGACCGCCGGCGCAAGGTGCGAGTGCACCGGCGTCACCTGCGTGCGGTCGCGGCTGCGAGCGCGGGGGCGAACCCTGGGGGTGCTGGATCGCAGAGCGTCCGCAGGCGCCAGCGCATGCGCGCCTGCAGGGGCCGGGCAGCGACCGACCCGGCGAGGTTGGCGAGCTCGTGCGGGTCGCGTGCGAGGTCGTAGAGCTCCTCCTCGAGCGTCCGGTAGAGCACGTACTTGAACCTGCCGGTGCGCACCGCGCAGTAGGTGGGCACGTGCCAGCTCGTCCCGCCGGCGAGGTGCTCCACGAGGAAGTCCTTGCGCCAGGTCGAGGGCTCGCGGCCACGGAGCAGGCGGAGGAGGCTGTGCCCCTCCGCTCCGGGGAGCGCGACGCCCGCGAGCTGCGCCAGCGTGGGCGCGACGTCGACGTTGAGGACGAGGTGCCGGTCGATGCGCGGGACGTACTGCGTGACGGGGTCGTAGCGGACGAGGAGCGGGACGCGGATCTGCTCCTCGTAGGGGACGGCTTTGCGGCCCGCGGCGAGCAGGTGCTCGCCCCAGGCCACGCCGTTGTCGGACGTGTACACGAAGACGGTGCTCTCGACGAGCCCACGGGCGTCGAGCTCGTCCAGCACCTGGCGGACGGCGTCGTCGACGCCGAGCGAGGCGAGCAGCTGGCGGCGGCGGAAGCGCTCGGCGTCGCGGATGTCCCGCGCGGTCAGCGCCCGCAGCCGCCGGATGTGCGCTGGCTTGTCCGTGACGTCGCGCTCGTCGAAGCTCACGGGCGTCGACCACGGCGAGTCCTCGAACGTCCGCCCGCGGCCGGGAGGCATGAGCGCCGGGGAGTGCGGCGCGTAGGGCGCGAGCTCGAGGAAGAACGGCTCCCTTGCATCCCGGACGAAGGCGGCCGCCTGCCGCGCCAGCACGGTCGTCGAGTAGTCCTCCGCACTCGCCCCGTAGCTCGTCACACGGCGTCCCTGGGCGAGGCGGTAGTTGTAGTAGCCGTCCGTTCCTCCGTGGAAGACGGACCACGCGTCCCACCCCGGCGGGACGTAGCGGGCGGCCCGCCGGCCTCCGAATCCGTTCAGGTACTTGCCGAAGAGGCCGGCCGTGTACCCGGCCGCGTCGAGCGCGGTCGCGAGCGTGGTGGAGTCGTCGAACGCCCGAAACCCGCCGTGCGGCCCGCTGTTCGCGTACACGCCCGTGGAGTGCGAGTAGCGGCCCGTCATCAGGCTCGCGCGGCTCGGGCAGCACTGCGGGTTGACAGTGAACGCGTTCGCGAACGTGACGCCTTGCTGGCCGAGCTCGCTCGTCACGGTCGGCATGCCCCCGATCGAGTCCCAGCGCTGGTCGTCGGCGACGACGAGCACGATGTTCGGCCGCGACCCCGCGCCCTGGGCGGACGCGTCGTCCGGCGTGGCGCCCACGAGCAGGGCGGGAAGGAGCGCCGCCGCGAGCGCGGCGAGCGCGAGGATCCTCATCGACGGGCCGCCGGTGCCCGGCGCGCGTGCAGAGCCATGGCGGCGCAGCCTATCGGTCGTCTCAGATCGTCTTGGACTGACGAAGCTCGTCGATCCGGAGTGGTAGAGCAGTCTCAGCTCCGGTGGCCCCGCCCAGGTCGCTCAGATCCGCTCAGGTCGGTACAAGGTTCGGTACAAGAGGTGGCACGGGCAGCGAAGGTCAGGCGCGACCTCGAACTCCGTCCCGCGCTGGATCTCTCCTGGGAACTTCGCCAGCGCAAGAACGTGGCCGGGACGCGAGGGGAGACGTATCTCAAACTGCCGCTTCACGGGCAGCAGCCTCGATCGCGCCCCGGCTCACGTAGCTACTCGCCGACAAGTCGAACGGATTCGTTCCCGGCGCGGCTATCTGGGCGTAGGGCCGCGCGGCGTCTCTCAATGTCCGTGAACAGGAAGGTGACGTGCCGGTCGGCAGATCGGATCGCACGCCGTGTGATCATCCGCCGCCGCGCAGGCCGCCGAGGGCGCCTTGCAGCCTGTCCAAGAGGGTGTCGAACATCGTCGGCGCAGTGGAGAGGCGTGCCCCGGGCCCATCCCGGAGCCCTGTTCGCAGCGCCGGGAGGCTCCTACACTCGTCACATGTCCGTACGTGCCAATCAGGGCAAGGGGCTCCCGACCGGGACGGTCACGTTCCTCTTCGCCGACATCGAGGGCTCGACCCGCCTGCTGAATGCGCTCGGCGACCGGTTCCGCTCGGTTCGACGACGATCACGCGAAATCGTGCGGGACGTCGCAACGCGGTATGGCGGGCACGAGGTCGACTGGGCGGGTGACGGCGTCTTCCTCGCGTTCGCGCGAGCCCGCGACGCGGTCGTCGCGGCGGTCGATCTCCAGCGCGCGCTCTCCGCGGAGCCGTGGCCGCCCGAGGAGGCGATTCGCCTCCGGATCGGCATCCACACGGGCGAGCCGCACGTCGACGGCGACGGCTACGTGGGGGTCGGCGTCGTCGTCGCCGCACGCATCTGCGCGGCCGCGCACGGCGGCCAGGTCGTCATCTCCCAGTCGACCCGCGAGATCGTGGGCGACGAGCTGCTCGCGGACGTCTCGTTCCGCCCCCTCGGCCACCACCGGCTGAAGGACATCGCGGAGCCCGAGCCGCTGTTCCAGCTCGTGGCGCGAGACCTCGAAGAAGCCTTCCCGCCGCTCGCGACCCTGGGCGGGTCGACGCTGCCGACGCTGCACCACCGGCTCGTCGGACGCGGTCAGCAAGTGGACGAGCTCGAGCAGCTCCTCGCCCGCCCCGACGTTCGCCTCGTCACGGTCACGGGCCCGGGTGGCGCGGGGAAGAGCAGGCTCGCGCTGGAGGTGGCAACAGCGGCCGCGGCCAGCCGGCCCGTTCATCTGGTCGGGCTCGCGTCCATCGCCGATCCGGGGCTGGTCCCGTCGTCGATCGCCCGCGCTCTCGGCACCCGGGAGAAGCCCGGGCAGCCGTTGTGGACGAGCATCGCCGACGCGCTCGCCGGGAAGCGTGCGCTCGTCTACCTGGACAACCTCGAGCACCTCTCGTCGGCGGCGGCGCACGTCCGCCTCCTGCTCGACGCGGTGCCGGATCTCGACGTGCTCGCGACGAGCCGCACGCCCCTCCGCCTCTCCGACGAGCACGTGCTGCCCCTCGACCCGCTCCCGGTCGACGCGGCAGTCGAGCTGTTCGTCGAGCGGGCGCGCTCGCGGGGCGTCGTGCTCGCGGAGGAGTCGCTGCCGACGATCGGAGGCCTCTGCAAGCGCCTCGACTGCCTGCCCCTCGCGATCGAGCTCGTCGCCGCCCGGCTCACCTTCCTCTCGCCGTCTCAGCTCCTCCAGGCCCTGGAGAGCGGCGCGATGCTCGAGCTCGAAGGGCCGGTCGACCTCCCCGAGCGCCAGCGCACGCTACGTGCGACGCTCAACTGGAGCTACGGCCTACTCACCGAGAGCCAGCGTGCGCTGCACGGCGCGCTCGCGCTCTTCCCCGGAGGCTGCATGCTCGACGACGCACGCGCCGTCGCCGACGCGTCCGAGTCGTTCCTGGCCGACCTGGAGAGCCTCGTTCTCGCGAGCCTCGTCCGCGGGAGCGCGGCCCACGACGAGATCCGGCTGTCGATGCTGGTGACCGTTCGCGAGCACGCGCTCGCGCGTCTCGAGTCCGAGGGGCGAAACGACGAACTGCGCGATCGGCACGCCGCCCGCTTCGTCGAGCTCTCGCTCGGCGCCGAGAGCGGCCTCGCCGGCCCGGAGCAGGCCGCCTGGGCGGATCGGCTCGAGCGCGAGCTCGACAACCTCCGCGCCGCGCTCGACTGGCAGCTGCAGTGTGGCCGCGTCGAGGACATGCTGCGTGCGACGTCCGCACTGGAGCGGTTCTGGCGTTCGAATGCGCACGTCTCCGAGGCCAGGCGTCGGCTCGCCTTCGGCATCGAGCTGGCCGGCGACCTGCCGTCCGACGTTCGCGGGCTCGCCCTCAGAACCGCCGGTCACCTTGCGATGGGCCAGAGCGACTGGCACGACTCGAGTCGGCTGCTGGACGACGCGATCGATCTCCTCCACGAGAGCGGCAGGGGCTACGACGAGGTCGTCGCGCTCGGGTACCGGAGCTTCGTCGCTCTCAGGCTGGACGAGCCCGAGCGAGCGCGCACGCTCGGAGCCCAGGCGCTCGAGATCGCCCGTGAGATAGGAGACAAGCGCGCGCTCGCGTACGCGCTCATGGCACTCGGAGACGTCGCCTGGGTCGACGGCGAGCACGCGCGCGCGCTCGAGCACTACACCGAGGCCGTCGAGCTCGCGCGAAGCGCGGACGATCGCCTGCTCCTCGTCGACGCCGTCTACAACCTCGGGATGGCCGCGTTCCAGGGCAGCAACGTCACCCGTGCGCGAGCCGCCTTCGTCGAGGCGCTCGACCTGGCCGACGAGCTTCGGGACGCACCGCACACGGCAGCCGCCCGGTTCATGCTCGCGGAGCTTGACGTCCTCGCCGGGGACACCGGCGCTGCGCGCGAGCACGCGCTCGAGAGCCTCGCGCGCTACACCGACCTCGAGGACGCCCGGTCGCGTGCGCGGTGCCTCGTGATCCTCGCCGCGGCGGCGGAGGCCGAGGGATCGCTCGACGACGCCGCCCGGCTGCTCGGAGCGGCCGACGCGGCGCGCGGAGACGACGGCCCCGACGGCTTCGAGCAGGCGGTTCTCCAGCGGCTCGAGTCGCAGCTTGAGAGCGCTCTCGGCGCGCAGACGCTCAAGCGTCTCAGGTCGGCCGGGACGCGCCTCCGGGACCTGTCGACCGGCGACCTTGTTCCGGTCGGCACGAAGGGGTAGGGTCGGGCACCAATCGGGAAGGAGCCGACCGCGCCCCGCCTCCACCCGTGCCGTGACGAGTGCACTCCGCCCCTCGAGCAGCATGACCGCGTCGCCCGGCTCGACGTTCGGCGCTGGGTGCTCGAGGAGGCCGAGGTCGTCGGCGGTCGTGTTGTGGAGGCGGTAGGTGGGCACAGGGTCGAGCGCAAATCCTGCCGTTCCGGCACCAAATCCGGGTACCAAGCCACACGCCGGTCGGCCCGCACCCGCTGCAATCCACGACTTGAGGCTGCTCGCGACTAGATCGTCTTGAACTGCTCGAACGGCTGGCGGCAGGCGTTGCAGTAGCGGATCGACCTGCAGGGCGTGGGGCCGAAAATGTTCTCGAGCTTCGTGTCCGTCGAGCCGCAGTACGGGCAGCGGAAGCCCGTCTGGAGCTGGACGAGGTCGAGCTTCCCCGCCGGCCGCGGGGCGGGGGGCGCGAAGCCGGCGGCGCGGAGCTTCTCGCGACCCTCGGGCGTGATGCGGTCGGTCGACCACGAGTCGTCGAGGAGGACGCGCACCTCGGCCTCCGCGCCGAGCTCCTCGACCTTCTCGACGAGCGCTCGCTGCATCGTGTCGAGCGCCGGGCAGCCCATGAAGGTCGGTGTGAAGTCGATCCGCACGCGCTCGCCGCTCACCTCGAC
>Ga0075313_1000039_pt1 | contig 24507 bp, 21 predicted proteins | sample MayberryNE_Catta_3_FD_120051 | JGI IMG/M metagenome (GOLD analysis project Ga0075313, IMG submission 120051) | Natural and restored wetland microbial communities from the San Francisco Bay, California, USA, that impact long-term carbon... | ecosystem: Environmental > Terrestrial > Soil >...
AGGCTCCAGATCTCGTTCAGCCCGACCCCGGCGTCAGGCTAAAGCCTGGCCCCACGTCACCACGCCGACCAGCCGCCGTCGACGACGACGTTCGAGCCGGTCACGTACGACGACGCGTCCGAGGCGAGGAAGACGACGGCGCCGAGCGCCTCCCGCGCGTCGAGCATCCGCCCCATCGGCACGCGCGCCGCGTACGCCTCCAGGAAGTCCGCGGGCTGGTCGTTCCACACGCCGGCGAGCGTGAGCGTGTTCACCCGGACCCCGGCCTTCGCCCAGTACGTCGCGAGGTACCGCGTGAGATTGAGGATCGCGGACTTCGACACCGAGTACGCGACCGGCTTCACGAACGTCTCGCCCCGCTCGCGCCGGAACGCGTACAGGTCCTGCACGGGCGAGAGGAGCCCGTAGACCGAGGACACGTTCACGATCGATCCCCGCCCCTCCCGCGCCATCGCGCCGCCGATCGCCTGGCAGCAGAGGAAGGCACCCTTCACGTCCACGTCCAGCACGGCGTCGAAGGAGGACTCCGGGTACGTCTCGAAGGGCCCGACCTCCTCCGCCGGAGCATCGGGCGGCGAGTCGAGCGCGGCGTTGTTCACGAGCAGGTGCGGCGTCCCCCACTCCTCCTCGACCGCGCGCAGCGCCGCCTCGATCGAGCTTCGCTCGGTGACGTCGACCTCGAATGCACGCGCTCCGTCCGGCACCTCGCCAGTCGCGACGTCGAAGACCGCGACGCGCATCCCGCGGTCGACGAGCCCGGCCACGTAGACCGCTCCGAGCTGGCCCATCCCCCCGGTGACGACGCCCACGCGCCCCTCGAGGTCGAAGAGCGGGTCCGTCACCGTTCCTCCTGCTTCGCGCTCCAGATCGCGTCGCACAGCTCGCGCACGCAGCCCCGGCCGCCGGGACGCGTGAGCACGAGCCGCGCGAGCGGGACGACCTCGGGCCATGCATCGGCCGGGACGACCGGGAGCCCGACCGCGCCCAGGCAGCCCGCGTCGTTCACGTCGTTCCCGAGGAAGGCGGTGTCCTCGAGCGACAGGCCGCGCCGCGCGACCTCCTCCTCCAGCACGGGCAGCTTGTCCTCGACCGCCTGCAGGCAGGTCGCTCGGATCTTCCTCGCGCGGGCGCCCACCGCCTCGTTCACCTCCGTCGAGATGACGAGGTGCTCGACGCCCACCTTCTCGAGCCGCCGCAGGCCGTAGGCATCGCCGCGCCAGCAGGCGACGCTCTCCTCCCCGCGCTCGTTCGTCCACACGCGGTTGTCCGTGAACACGCCGTCGAAGTCGAAGACGGCGAAGCGCACCCTCGCGAGCTCGGACGCGGCGACCGTCACCGCTCGTCGACGCCGACGGGCTGCTCGGCCGGCTCGACGTCCTCGAGCGCGATCTCCTCCTCGAGGGCGAGCGGGCGGCGCAGCGCTCCCCCGAGCAGCCGGTCGAGCTCGAAGGGAGGAAGCCCGCCGTCGGCGGGCGACCGTGCCTCCAGGTCACCCGGGGCGAGCACGTGCCCGGCCGGCAGCGGCCGGGCCGCGACGAGCTTCTTCCCCATCTTCTGGAGCGGGCGCTCCTCGCTCGGCAGGCGGCGCTTGACGCCGTCGCCGAGCGCCGTCGGGACGCGGTGCAGGTCGCGGACGAAGCGGCGCATCCCGTCGGGCATGAGGGAGTACGGGTGGTCCGTCCCCTTCCAGGCGTGGTTGAGCGTGAAGTGCTTCTCGAACACGCGTGCGCCGAGCAGGAACGCGACCGGCGCCATCGCGATCCCGTTGTGGTGGTCGGAGAGCCCGATGACGAGGTCCGGGTAGCGCTCGCGGAGCGCGGAGATCACCGAGAGGTTGAGGTCCTCGACCTCCGCGGGGTACGAGGCCGTGCAGTGGAGCACGCTGAGGAGCGGGTTGACCGACGCGATCGCGTCCACCGCGCGGTCGACGTCCTCGAGCGTCCCTCCGCCCGTCGACAGGAACATCGGCTTGCAGAACGCTGCGACATAGCGCAGGAAGGGCACGTTCAGCAGGTCGCCCGAGGCGAACTTGAAGGCGTCGACGTCCAGCTCGCGCAGGAAGTCGGCGCTCGGCTCGTCGAAAGCGGCCGCGACGAAGGCGAGGCCCTCCTCCCGCGCGTACCGGCTGAGCTCGAACCACTCGCTCGTCCCGAGCTCGAGCGCCTCCCGGTGCTCCCCGTAGGTGGCCCCGAAGCTGTTCTCGTTGTCGTACGGGGAGTCGTAGAACGCGCGGGTGAAGAGGCGGCGGTTGTCGCGCTTCTGGAGCTTCACCGCGTCGACGCCGCACTCGGCCGCCGCGTGGATCAGCGCCTTCGCCTTCTCGAGCTCGCCCTGGTGGTTGTGGCCGATCTCCGCGAGGACGTAGGCGGGCTCGTCGTCCGCGATGCGGCGTCCGCTGACGATCAGCTCGGGCACGGGCACGATGGTACTGCGGGAGTGAAGCCGAGGACGTGCTACCCCGTCACGGCGCCGGGATCCCCGCTCCGATGCCGCAGCACGGCAGCCCGCGGAAGCGGGCGAGGGCAAACTGGCCAGTGCCGTCCACCGTCGCCCAACCGGCGACGACGATCGATCCGTCGCCCTGGATCGCGACGTCTCGGATCTCGTCGTCGTCCGAGATGTCCGTGATCACCTTCCCGCCCGTCCCGAACGTCGCATCGAGGCTGCCGTCGAGCCTGTATCGAGCCAGCGCGAAGTCATCGGGGTCCTCCACGGGGGTGTCGCTCGCGTATCCCGCGACGACGATCATCCCGCCCGGCTCGATGGCAAGGGCGTGCGCCGAGTCGTAGCCGCCACCGAAGTCGGTCGTGACCCTCCCGTTCGTGCCGAACGGGGCGTCGAGATGCGGATCGAGCCCGGTCGTGTCCAGGCTTCCATCCGCAGTGAAGCGTGCGAGCAGGAAGTCGCCGCCCACCGCCGACCCCTGAGGATCCACGACGCCGGCGACCACGAGCTTGCCGTCCGCCTGCTGAGCGACGTCGAACGCGACGTCGTTCGCGCCGTTTCCGAGATCGGCGATCGCGATGCCGTCGGTGTCGAATGTCCCGTCAAGGCTCCCGTCGACGTCGTACCGAACGAGTGCGACGTCGTAGCTGACTCCGGAGACGCCCGACGTACCTGCGACGACGAGCTTGCCGTCGTCCTGCAACGTGGCGCCGAGCGCCTCACCCTCCAGCTCGGTGAGCGCGACACCGCCCGATCCGAAGCTCGAATCGGGACTGCCGTCGGCGTTGTATCGGACGACCGCGAAGTCGCCCGCGAGCCCGTCGATCACGAGTCGCGATCCGGCAACCACGATCTTCCCGTCTGCCTGGATGACGACGTCTTCCGCTCGAGCTTCCGCGCCGAGGTCGGTCTCGACCTCGCCGTCGCCGCCGAACGTGGGATCGAGGCTTCCGTCGCGTCGGTAACGGGTGACCGAGAACCCGTTCCCCGCGTTGCCGCCGGTCACGGTCACGATCCTCCCGTTCGACTGGACCGCGACACCGGCTCCGCCACCGGTCGTGATCTTGCCGTCGCCGTCGAAGACAGGATCGAGGCTGCCGTCGGGCAGGTACCGGGCGAGTCCGTCGCCGACGACGACGATCTTGCCGTTCGGCAGGATCGCGAGCGCGTGAGCGAGCCCTCCGCCCATGTCCGTCGTCACGATGCCGTCGCCGCCGAAGCTCGGATCGAGGTCACCCGGCGCCGCGCCGGCGTCACCCGGGAGGGTTACGGCGAGGACGAGGACGGCGGCGACTGAAACGGTGTGCAGGCGAGGCATGGCTCGGCTCACCTCAGGGTAGTCGCCTCACCGTACGCCGCAATCGTCGCCTCGGTTGCGGCCTCCGAGGCGAGGTCCGTGCGCGCCTTCTCTCTCGCGGCCGCACCCAATCGGCGGCGCAGCTCTGTGTCGCCGAGCAGCCGCTCGAGCGCCTCCCGAAGCGCGGCGGGGTCGCGCGGAGGCACGAGCAGACCCGTGACCCCGTCCTCGACCGCATCGAGCAGGCCGCCGACCGCCGAGGCAACCACGGGCCGCCCGTGCGCCATCGCCTCGCGCGCGACGACGCCGTAGCCCTCGCGCCGGGAGGGGCACACGACGACACTCGCGCGCTCGTAGTACGGGCCCAGCTCGTGCGGGGCGACGAAGCCGACCGCCTCCGGCACGCCTTCGCGCAGTGGGCCGTCGCCGACGATCACGCGGGGCAGTCCCGTCGTCGCCTCGAGGAGTTCCGGGACGCCCTTCTCCTCCGAGAGCCGCCCGACGAAGAGCAGGTGCGGCGGATCGTCCGGCTCGCTGACCTCGTCCGGGACCTCGACGCCCGGTGGCACGAGCCGCACGTTGCGCGCGCCGAGCTCACGTGCGACGTCGACGAGGGAGCGCGATGGACACAGGACGAGCCGCGCGCGCCGGAGCAGCGGGCGAAACGCCCACCGTGCTCGCCGGGCTAGCTCCGCGTCCGTCCCCCAGACCTGGACGACGTACGGCTTCCCGGTCGCGAGCGCGGGGAGCGCCGACGGGAGCCAGTGCGCGTGCACGAGGTCCGCGTCGCGCGACGCCGCTCGGGCCGCGCGCGCGTACGAGAGCAGGAAGAGCGGGAGCAGGAGCGCGCGCCAGGGCCGGCGGCGCAGGTTGCCCGCGATCCCGTGCCCGTAGGCCACGCCGAAGTGCCGGAAGGTCGCGGGCGAGACGACGGTCACGTCGACCCCCGCGCTCCGCAGGTGCTCCACCGCGTCCCGCACGAACGCACCCGCCGGGTCGTCGTGCCCGCGCGGGTACGAGGTCGTCAGGACGACGACCCTCACCGCGGCTCGGCCCGCCGCCCGAAGACGACCGGGAGCGCCACGGCGAGGGCCGCGAAGACGTAGAAGTAGTAGAAGGTCATGGTCAGGTAGAAGACGTTCGAGACGAGCGTGGCGACGAGTGCGGCCGTCATTCCCCACGCGAGCGGGCGCACACGAGCGGCGAGCGGGTCGTCCGAAGCGGCGAGCGCGCGGCCGATGCGCCGGGCGACCCCGAGACGACGAAACATCCACGCCACGAAGACGGCGAAGAGCGCCGTGCCGACGATCCCCGTCTCCACGAGCGTCGCGACGTAGAACGAGTGCGGCCCGAAGTCCGTCCTCCCCGTGACGAACTCGTAGTACACGGCGAAGTTGTTCAGCCCGAGGCCGAGGAGCGGGTTCGTCGAGAGCACGTCGGGGATGAACCCGTAGACGTCGAAGTGCGGGGACGCGGCCGCGGAGCTCGTGTTCGTGCGCGCGCGCAGGACGGTGAGGAAGAAGTCGAGCCGCGCGAGGACGAAGGCCCCGATGAGGGCGACGACGACGCCGAGCGGCACGAGGAACGCAGGCCTCCGGAGGTGCCGCCGGTAGGGAACGGCGAGTACGAGGGCGCCGACCCCGAGTCCGAGGAGCGCGCTCCGCGAGAGGGTTGCGAGCTCGACGACGAGCAGGAAGCCGATCAGCACGGCGAGCGGAACGCGCAGCCGGTGCCGGGGCTCGAGGCGGAGGTACAGGGGAGTGAGCACGAGCAGCGGGATCACGAGCTCGATCCCCAGGTGGTTCGGGTCGCCCGTGAGCGCATTCGGCCGGAACACCTCCGAGCCCTCGATCGCGCCGAAGACGTTGATCCCCGTCTGCCTCGACGTGATCGGCTCGACGAGGATCTCGTCCAGGTTCGCGCCCGTCACCTCGGCGGCCACGAGCTGGACGACGCCGTAGAGCGAGTTCAGCGCCATCCCGCCGACGAAGGCGGCGAGCGTGTACCAGTAGAACCGCTGGCTGCGGCGTGCCAGCAGCGCCAGGCACGCGACGAGGAAGCCGAAGTGGAGGACGTACTTCACCATCCCCTTCGCCCACTGCGCGAGCGCCTGCCCGGTGTCCAGGCTGTAGAACCCGGCGAGGTAGAGGATCGCGAAGGCGGCCATGAAGCAGAGCGCGACCGCGGCGGTGCGGGTCAGCCGCGCGTCGCCGCGCTCCAGCCGGTCCCACGCGAAGACGACGAGGAAGACCGAGGTGAGGACGTCCGAGAGCGTGAGCGAGCCCGCGAGCTCCCACTGCAGCTTGTGGAACGTGACGGTGAGGATCGTGGCCAGGAAGAGGGCGTCGAGCACCGGCTGGGCGAGCACGCGCTCGCGCGAAGGGGCGAACGGGAGCGCGTGCGAGGTCACGCTGCGACCTCCCGAAGCAGCGTTGCCAGCTCCTCGACGCGCGAACGCCGAGAGAGCCCCACCCTCGTCTCCTCCGGAAGCTCGACCGCAGGCAGGCCGCCGTTCAGGAAGCGACCGTGGAGCCTCTCGAGCGCCTGCCGGATCCCGTCGACGTCGTCGGGGGCGACGACGACCCCGGAGCCGGTCTCGCGGACGAGCGCCGCGGCGGCCCCGTCGGGAGGCACGACCGCGAGGATCGGGCGCCCGGCGGCGAGGTACTCGAACACCTTCCCCGAGAGCACGCCGCGTCCGCGGCCGTCTGCGTCGGGCACGAGCAGGAGCAGGGCCTCCGAGTCCCGCTGCAGCCGCAGCGACTCGACGTGCGGGGCGTAGTCGACGAGCTGCAGCCGGTCGCCCAGGCCCAGCGACTCCGCCCACTCACGGTCCGTCGAGCGGAAGTCGCCGACGAAGCGGGCGACCACGTCGAGCCCCGAGTCCCGGAGCGCCTGCAGGAACGGCCGCGGGTCGCGCTTGCCGAAGAAGCTGCCCGTGTGCGTGATCCGGAAGCGCTCCGCCGGACGGTATTCGAGCCCGGCGAAGTCGTCGAAGTCGCACCCGTTGGCGATCGTGCGCACGACTCCGCGCGGCTCGAACGTCCTCATCTCCTCCGCGATCGCCTCGGACACGCACGTGATCGCGTCGGCGCGTCGCGCGACGAGACGCGCGACCTGCTCGTTCGCCGCCTGCCGTGCGCGCGTCGCAGCCGTGTCCGCGCGCCGGTGCTGGAAGGCGACGAGCGGGTCGCGCAAGTCCGCGACCCAGCGGGCCGACGTCGCGCGCTGCACCGCCGCCCCGACGAGGTGGAGGGAGCCCGGAGGCGACGTCGTGAGCACGACGTCGATCCCCTCCCGGCGAGCGATCCGGAGCGCCGCGGGGATCGCGGTCAGGTTCCAGGTCACGCTCGCGTCGGGGACGAGCAGGCGGCGCGCGGTCACCTGCGCCTGCACGAGCGCGCGCTGGAGGCCCTCCGACCGGCGCAGGTCCTCGGCGGGCTTGCGCGCGCGAGGGCCGACGTAGCGCGCGCGGTGCACCCAGGCCCGGGTCGGGACGCGGAGCTCCGGGTCGCGGTGCAGCCACTTCGGGTCCTCCGGCGCGAGCACGTGCGTCTCGATCCCGAGCGGCGGCAGGTACTGCGCGAGCTTGAGCGAGCGCTGCACGCCGCCCCCTCCGGCAGGCGGGAAGTACAGCGTGACGAGCAGCGCCTTCACCGCGCGAAAGCGTAGAGGTCAGTCGAGCGAGGCGAACGCCTCGCGCGCGGCTGCGAGCGTTGCGTCGATCTCCGCCTCGCCGTGCGCGCCGGAGAGGAACCCGGCCTCGAACTGCGAGGGCGCGAGGTACACGCCGCGCTCGAGGAGTTCCCGGTGGAAAACGGCGAACCGGCCCGTGTCGGCGCGCCTCGCCTCCTCCCAGGTCGTCACCGGCGACTCCGCGAAGAAGAGCCCGAACATCGTCCCTGCACGCGCGAGCTGCACCGGCGGATCGAGCGCCGCGAGGCCCGAGACGAGGCGCTCCGCCGCGAGGTCGATCGCATCCCAGACGCCGGGCTCGGCGAGCTCGCGCAGGGTCTCGATGCCCGCGGTCATGGCGAGCGGGTTCCCGGAGAGCGTCCCGGCCTGGTAGACGGGCCCGGAGGGCGCGACGAGCTCCAGGAGGTCGCGGCGCCCGCCGTACGCACCCACGGGCAGGCCGCCGCCGATGACCTTGCCGAGCGTCGTGAGGTCCGGGGTGACGCCGTACAGGGCCTGCGCGCCGCCGGGGTGCACGCGGAACCCCGTCATCACCTCGTCGAAGACGAGGAGGGCGCCGTGCGCCGAGGTGAGCGCGCGCAGCCCCTCGAGGAACCCCGGGAGGGGTGGGACGAGCCCCATGTTCCCCGCGACGGGCTCGACGATCACCGCGGCGATCTCCCCACCGCCGACCGCGAAGAGCTGCTCGACGGCGGCGAGATCGTTGTAGGGCACGCTGAGCGTGTCGGCCACCGTCCCGGGCGTGACGCCCGGTGAGTCGGGGAGGCCGAGCGTGGCGACCCCGGAGCCTGCCTGGACGAGCAGGAAGTCCGCGTGCCCGTGGTAGCAGCCGGTGAACTTGACGATCTTCGAGCGTTCCGTGCAGGCTCGGGCGAGCCGGAGCGCGCTCATCGTCGCCTCCGTGCCCGAGCTGACGAAGCGCACGAGCTCGATGCTCGGCATCGCCTCGCGAACGAGCCGCGCGAGCTCGAGCTCGAGGGGGCTGGGCGTGCCGTAGCTCGTCCCCCGGCGAACGGCCTCCTCGAGTGCGGCCACGACGCGCGGATGGGCGTGGCCGAGGATCAGCGGGCCCCAGGAGAGGACGTAGTCCACGTACCGGTTGCCGTCGACGTCAACGAGGTACGCGCCCTCGCCGCGCTCGACGAAGAACGGCGTCCCGGACACGCCCCGGAAGGCGCGGACGGGCGAGCTCACGCCGCCCGGCATCAGCCCCTCCGCCTCGGCGAAGAGCCGCTCCGAGCGCTCGTGGGTCATCCGGCGACCGCGGACGCCGAGGCGCTCTCGAGCCACGCGCCTGCCCGCGCTCGCACGAGCTCGGCAAGAGCGGCGACGAAGCGCGGGTCGTCGTTCAGCGCCGGCGGCCGCTCGAGTCGCAGGCCGAGCTCCCTCGCGGTCGCCTGCGCGCGGACGTCGACGTCGTACAGGAGCTCGACGTGGTCGGAGACGAAGCCGACGGGGACGGAGACGACGTCCCGAATCCCGCGCCCGGCGAGCTCCCCGAGACGGTCTCCGAGATCGGGGCCGGCCCAGGGCTCCGGCGTGCGCCCGGCGGACTGGTACGCCCACGACCAGCGGTCGTCCGCGAGGTCCGCCCGCCTCGCGACGAGCCGCGCCGTCTCCAGGCACTGCTCGCCGTACGGGTCGCCTGCCGCGAGCACGCGCTCCGGCAGGCTGTGCGCGCTGAAGACCACGTGGACGCGATCGCGCTCGTCCTCCGGCCAGCGGGCGATCCCTTCCTCGACGCGCGCCGCGAACGCCTCGACGAGCCCCGGGTGGTCGTGGTAGCTGTCCACGTGCTCGAACGAGATGCGACGGCCGTGGAGATCGAGGCCATCCGCGACCCGCTGCTGGTAGCGCGCGACGGAGAGCGCGCTGAAGTGCGGCGCCAGCACGAGGCCGACGGCGTGCGTGACGCCGTCCTCGACCATCTCGCCGACGACCTCCTCGATCCACGGCGCCCAGTGGCGCATGCCGAGGTAGCAACGGTACGTCGGGCCGAGCTCGGCGCCCAGGGCCACGACTTGGCGCCGGGTGGCCCCGAGGAGTGGCGAGCTGCCGCCGATCGCCCGGTAGTTCTCGGTGATCTCCTCGAGCACCTCGCGCGGCGTCGTCCGCCCCGCCCGGATGTCCGCGAGATAGCCCGGGATCTCCTCCAGCGAGGCAGGCCCCCCGTACGCCATCACGAGGACGCCGACCGGGAGCTCCACCGTCACGTGGAGGTCCGCTCCCGCACGTGCTCGACGAGGCGACGGACGTTCTCGACCGGCGTCTGCGGGACGAGCCCGTGCCCGACGTTGAACACGTGCCCGGGGCGACCGGCCGCGCGGTCGAGGACGTCGTCCACGCGCTGCCGGAGCACGCGCCAGGCCGCGAGCAGTGAGGTGGGGTCGAGGTTGCCCTGCACGGGGCGATCGAGCCCGACCCGGCCCCACGCGACGTCCAGCGGGAGCTGCCAGTCGAGCCCCACGACGTCGCCGCCGCAGGCCGCCACGTCCTCGAGGTACGCGGACGTCCCCAGGGAGAAGTTGATCGTCGGCACTCCCGCACGCGCGATCGCCGCGAACAGGTCGCGGCTGTGCGGAGCGACGGACCGCACGTAGTCCTCCCGGCCGAGCGCACGGCCGACCCACGAGTCGAAGACCTGCAGCGCCTGCGCGCCGGCGCGCGCCTGGGCGTCCAGGTAGTCGGCCTGCACGGTGACGAGCTTGGCGAGGAGCCGGCGCCAGGCGGCGGGCTCGGAGAGCATGAACGCCTTCGTCCGCGTGAAGTCCCTCGAGGAGCCGCCTTCGATCGCGTAGCTCGCGAGCGTGAACGGGGCGCCGGCGAACCCGATGACCGGCACCCCGCGCGGCTCGAGCTCCCGCCGCAGGATGCGGATCGCCTCGAGCGTGCCGGGCATCGTCTCCTCGGCTGGCGGGACGGCGAGCAGGTCGACGTCGCGTGGGCGCCCGATCGGGTTGCCGATGCGCGGCCCGTCGCCCTGCACGAACTCGAGCTCGAGCCCCATCCCGACGAGCGGCGGGAGGATGTCGGCGAAGACGATCGCCGCGTCCAGCCCGAACGCGTCGATCGGCTGCAGCGTGACCTCCGCCGCGAGCTCCGGCGTGCGCACGAGCTCGAGCAGCGAGTGCTGCTCGCGCAGCGCCCGGTACTCGGGCATGTACCGCCCCGCCTGCCGCAGCAGCCAGACGGGGGTGCGCTCCACAGGCAGCCGCAGGCACGCGCGAAGGAAGAGCGAGGCCGGCTCGTGCTCCCCCGACGCGCGAGGCGTCGGGGCCGCCGTCACTCCGGCCTGCTCTGCCACGCCACCCTGCCGACGAAGAACGGCCCGAGCCGCTCGAGGTGGAGCGACGTCTGCCGCGTCTTCCGCATGCGCTGGACGATCACGGAGAGGGGGTGCAGCTCGGGGCCGAGCAGGCCGACCACGAAGTCGTTGTCGTTCCGGTCGAGCCCGTGGCACGCGAGCCGGATGTCGTACCCGAGTCCGGCGCGTCCGAACGCCATGCCGATCCCGCCGTGCTCCATGAGGATCGCGTTCTGCTCCTTTCGCGAGAGCTGCTCGAAGGAGCCGGCGCGGCGGAGCGGGTACCAGATCGCCCAGCGCAGCCCGGGGTCGAGGATGCGGCGGCGCGGCCGCTCGACGAGCGTCTCGACCAGGTCCTGCTCGTACCCGAGGGCGTACGTGCGTCCCAGCATCGTCAAATCGGGCTTGGGCGCGAGCTCGGAGAAGGGCGGCGCCTGCAGGAAGCTGCGCAGCTCGGTGACGAACCGGTCCGGGCTCTCGCTCGCGGTCAGGAGCGCGACGCCGGTCGGGTCGTGCACGTCCTCGTACAGGACACCGTCGACGCCGGCCGCCTCGAGCGCCGAGACGAGGGAGCCGGTCTCGCCCGCGCCGCCGAAGGCGTGCAGCTGCAGGAAGAGCCTCCGGTCGAGCGCGGTCGTCTCGCCCTCGGCGCTGCGCCCGTGCTCCGCCACGTCCGCCGCCTCGACCTCGAGCTCCTCCGGGCGGTCGTCGATTCGCGCCTTCATCCCTGGAGCCACGCCGCGGCCTCCTTCGCGTGATAGGTGACGACGAGGTCCGCCCCCGCGCGCCTGACGCCCGTGAGGATCTCGAGGACCGCCTCGCGCTCGTCGAGCCAGCCGTTCGCCGCGGCGGCCTTGACCATCGAGTACTCGCCGCTCACGTTGTACGCCGCGAGCGGGAGCTCGGGGAAGCGCTCGTGGACGCGACGCACGACGTCGAGGTAGCCGAGCGCGGGCTTCACCATCAGCGCATCGACGCCCTCCGCGACGTCGAGCGCCGCCTCGCGCAGGGCCTCGCGCGCGTTCGCGGGATCCATCTGGTGGCCGCGGCGGTCGCCGAACGCGGGGGCGCCCTCGGCGGCGTCGCGGAACGGCCCGTAGAACGCAGAGGCGTACTTCACCGCGTAGGACAGGATCGCCACCCGCTCGAAGCCCTCCTCGTCGAGGGCCGTCCGGATCGCGCCCACCATACCGTCGATCATCCCGCTCGGCGCGACCACGTCCGCCCCCGCCTCCGCGTGGGAGAGCGCGATCCGGGCGAGCACCTCGAGCGTCTCGTCGTTCAGGACCTGACCCTCGGCGTCGAGGAGGCCGCAGTGCCCGTGGTCCGTGTACTCGCACAGGCAGACGTCCGTGACGACGACGAGCTCGGGAGCCGCCTCCTTCAGCGCGCGGATGGCCTGCTGCACGACGCCGTCGTCGGCGTGGCTCTCGAGCCCCGCCGGGTCCTTCGCCGCGGGGAGGCCGAAGAGGAGCACGGCTTCGAGCCCGAGCGAGACGAGCTCAGGTGCCTCGCCGGCGAGCGCCGCGACGGAGAGCTGGTCGACACCGGGCATCGAGCGCACGGGCACGCGCTCCCCGCGTCCCTGGACGGCGAACAGCGGGTACACGAGGTCGTCCGGGGCGAGCGTCGTCTCGCGGACGAGGTCGCGGAGGGCCGCCGTCCGCCGCAGACGGCGGGGTCGTGCCGCTCCGGGCCGAAGGCGAAGCGCCTCGAGCGGGTTCGTCTCGTACTCCGTCACGCCGTCTGCTCCCCGAAGTGGGCCACGAGGGCGCGGACGAGCCCGTCCGCGCTGGCCTCGTCGGCGACGAGGCCGACCGAAAACCCTACCTCGCGCGCGACGGCGGCAGTCCCGGGGCCGATGCAGACGACGAGCGCACCGCCCGGGCCGCCCTGCGCGGCGAGGCTGCGGGCGGCGGAGGCGCTCGCGAGCACGATCGCGTCCGCGGAGCGGAGCTCCGCGACCTCCGAGGGCGGCGGCGTCGCCTGGACGGTCCGGTAGGCGGTCACGGCGTCGACCCGGCCACCCCGGCGCCGCAGCTCCTCGGCCAGGCCCGTTCCCGCGAGGTCGGCCTGCGGGAGGAACACGCGCAGGCCGTTCACCGGCTCGAGCCCGGCCGCGACCTCCTCGGCCGCGTGACGCTCCGGCACGAACTGGGGCTCGAGGCCGTGGGCCTGCAGGGCGGCCGCGGTCGCCGGGCCGACCGCCGCCGTGCGCGCGCGCCCGGCGGCACGGAGCCGGTCGCCCAGCGCCTGCACCGCGTTCGCGCTCGTGAAGACGAGCCAGTCGTAGTCTGCGATGCGTGCGAGCGCACGGTCGAGTGGCCCGCGGTCCGCCGGCGGCGCGATCTCCACGAGCGGGACGACGGAGACGTCGGCGCCGAGTGCGGCGAGCGCGCGTGCGAGCGGCGCCGCCTGCGCACGCGGGCGCGTGACCGAGATCCTGGTCCCTGCGAGCGGCAGGTCAGCCACGGACCGCGCGCAGGATCGCGTCCGCTCCCGCGGCGAGCGCGTCGTCCGCCAGCCGCGTTCCGAGCTCGACCGGCGTCCCCTCCCCGGTCACGCGAGCCACGCGGCTCCCGTCCGGCGAGGCCACGAGCCCCGCCAACCGTACCTCCGCCCCCCGTGACACCTCGTCACCCGCGGAGCCGGGATTCCGGAGCTCGGCGAACGCGGCCACCGGCGCCGTGCAACCCGCCCCGAGCGCGCGCAGGAAGGTCCGCTCGGCGGTCGTGGCAGCCCGCGTCGCGGCGTCGTCGACCGCGGAGAGGAGCTCGAGCGTCGCGTCGTCGCCCGCCCGGCACTGGACGGCGAGCGCGCCCTGGCCGGGGGCCGGCAGCATCGTCTCGACCGGGAGCCACTCCGCGACCTCCCCCTCCAGCCCGAGGCGAGCGATACCCGCGGCGGCGAGGAGCGTCGCATCCACCTCGCCGGCCCGCACCTTCGCGACCCTCGTGTCCACGTTCCCGCGGATCGACACCACCGCGACGTCCGGTTTCAGCATGCGGAGCTGCGCGGCCCTGCGGAGGCTGCTCGTCCCGACCACGGCGCGCCGAGGCAGGGCATCGAGCTGCAGGCCGCCCCGCGCGACGAGGCAGTCGCGCGCGTCGTCGCGGCTGCAGACGGCGCCGAGGACGATCCCGTCGAGCTCCTCGGTCGGCAGGTCCTTGAGCGAGTGGACGGCGAGATCGACCTCGCCGCCGCGCAGCGCGTGCTCGAGCTCGGCGGTGAACAGGCCCTTGCCGCCGATCGCGGGCAGCGGCTCGCCGCTCGCCTGGGTCCGGTCGCCCCGCGTGACGATCGCTCGCGTGGTACAGGAGAGCCCCGGCCAGGCCTCCTCGAGCAGCCCGCACACCCGCTCGGTCTGCGCGAGCGCGAGGGCGGATCCACGGGTGCCGACGACGACCGCCGCCCGCGGCGGCGGCCCGCTCACGACTCGTGCGGGGAGGCGAGCCCGAAGAGCTCGCGAACCGCCTCGGCCACCTCGTCCGCGTCGCCCTCGCCGGCCCGCTCGCGCAGCCGGACCGTGGGCTCGTGCAGGAGCTTCTTCACGAGGGAGCGGGAGAGGTGCTCGATCCGCTCGGCCGTACGCTCGTCCACCTCGCCGAGGTCGCGGAACGCGCGCGCGAGCTCCTGCGACCGGACCTCCTCCGCCCGGCGCCGGATCTCCGCCACGAGCGGCTCGACCTCGAGCTCGCGGAAGCGTCGCCCGAACGACTCCACCTCTCTCTCGACGATCGCCTCCACGGCCGGCACCTCGCGCAGGCGCGCAGCCAGGGCGTCGTCCAGACCCGCCCGCAGGTCGTCGACGTCGAACAGCCGCACGCCGGGGACGTCCGCGACCGCGCGCTCGACGTCCGCCGGCACGGCCAGGTCGACGAGGACGAGCGGACGCGCACCGCGGGCGTCGGCAGCCGCACGCGCGATGTGCTCGTCGAGCACCGGCTGCTCGGACGACGTCGCCGTGATGGCGAAATCGGCCCACGCGAGGGCGTGCGCGAGCTCGTCGAGCCCAAACGCCTCCGCTCCGAAGGACGAGGCCGCCTCGGCCGCCCGGGCCGGGGTCCGGTTCGCGACGGCGACCTCGGTGAGACCGCGGCGCGCGAGGGCCTTGAGGGTCTGCAGCCCGACCCGGCCCGCGCCGACGACGAGCGCGCGCTTCCCGGCGACGGGGCCGAGCATCCCTTCGACGAGCGCCAGCGCCATCGAGCTCGCCGTGGCCGGGTTCGCCCCGATCGCGGTCTCCGCACGCGCCCGTCGGCCGGCCGTGATCGCGGTCCGGAAGAGGAGCGTGAGAACCGGGCCGACGGTGCCCGCGCTCCGTCCCGCTTCGAGCGCGTCGCCGACCTGGCCCAGGACCTCCGCCTCCCCGAGGACGAGCGAGTCGAGGCCGGAGGCGACCCGCGAGAGGTGACGGGCGACGTCCTCGTCCGCGTGGACGTAGAGGTGGTCGACGAGAAGGTCGCGGTCGACGCCGTGCGTGTCGGCGAGCACGCGGACGAGCTCGTCGCGTGCACCCTCCACCGCCTCGGAGAGGTACGCGTACAGCTCGACCCGGTAGCACGTCGAGAGCACCGCGTGCTCCTCGACGGCCGGGCAGCGCGCGGCGCCGGGCCCGAGGGCGCCCAGGCGCTCGCGGAGCTCGACGGGAGCCGTGCGGTGGCTGAGGCCGAGGCAGACGAGACGGTCCACGTGCGAGCACTCTAACCGCCCCGTCACGCCCGGCCTGATCGAGAATGCCCTCGTGCGCGCGCTCGGAATCGACGTCGGCGGCACGTTCACCGACGCGGTGCTCGTCGCCGACGGCGCTGTCCGCACGGCCAAGGTCTCGACCGCATCCCGCCAGGAGCTCTCGGTCCTGGAGGCCGCCGCGGCCGTCGGCGCGACCGCGATCGACCGCTTCACGCACGGCACGACCGCTGCCACGAACGCCCTCCTCGAGCGGCGCGGCGCCAGGACCGCCTTCGTCGCGACCGCCGGCTTCGAGCACCTGCTCCACCTCCGCCGCCAGGCGCGTGCGCACCTGTACCGGCCGTGCGCCGACCACGCGCCGCCCCTCGTCCCGCTGGAGCGCTGCGTCGGAGTCGAGGGCCGGATCGGGCCGGGCGGAGAGCTCGCCCCGCTCGACCTCTCCACGCTCCCGGAGCTCGACGCCGAGGCGATCGCGGTGTGCCTGCTCTTCTCCTTCCGGGACGCGTCGCACGAGCGCGCCGTCGCGGAGGAGCTCAGGCGGCGCCACCCTCGCGCGCACGTTGTCGCGTCGCACGAGGTCTCTCCCGAGCTCCGCGAGTACGAGCGTGCGTCCACGACCGCCGTCGACGCCTATCTCGGCCCGGTCCTCTCCATGTACCTGCGCTCGCTCGCGGACCGCTGTCGGAGCGCCGGGCTCCCCGTCCCGTACGTCATGCGCTCCTCGGGCGGGCTCGCCACGCTCGACGAGGCCGCGCAGCACGCTGCGTTCGCGCTGCTCTCCGGCCCTGCGGCGGGGGTCGTCGGCGCAGCCCGGATCGCGGCGCTCGCGGGCTTCCCCGACGCGCTCTCCTTCGACATGGGCGGGACCTCGACGGACGTCTGCGCGATCGTCGGCGGGCAGGCCCGGCGCGAGCACGAGCGCGTGGTCGGCGGCGCGCCCGTGCGCCTGCCCACCGTCGCCGTGCACACGGTCGGAGCGGGGGGCGGCTCGATCGTCCGGCGCGACGTGGGAGGCGCGCTCCGCGTCGGGCCTGAGAGCGCCGGCGCCGACCCCGGGCCGGCGTGCTACGGACGGGGCGGCGAGCGGGCGACGGTGACCGACGCCAACCTCCTGCTCGGGCGGCTGCCCGAGCGGCTCCCCGCCGGGATCGAGCTCGACCGGGACGCCGCAGGGAGCGCCCTCCGCGGGCTCGAGCCGGAGGCCGTGATCGACGTCGTGAACGCCGAGCTGACCCGGGCGCTCCGCGTCGTGTCGGTCGAGCAGGGCCTCGACCCGCGCGACTTCGCGCTCGTCGCCTTCGGCGGGGCGGGGCCGCTGCACGCCTGCGCGCTCGCCGAGGAGCTCGGAATGGACGCCGTGCTCGTCCCGGCGGCAGCCGGGGTCCTGTCTGCCCTCGGCCTCGTCGCCGCCGACGAGCGGCGGGATGCGGTCCGCTCCTACGTGACCCCGCTCGCCGCCGCCAGGGAGCTCCCGGCAGAGGGTGAGGCGGACCTGCGCTACGCCGGCCAGTCCTTCGAGCTCACCGTCCCGCTCGGGGCAGGCCTGCCGGAGCGCTTCCACGAGGCGCACCGGGACCGTTACGGCTACGCGGACCACGATCGCGAGATCGAGCTCGTCGCCGTGCGCACCGCCGAGGTGCGCGAGGCGCCGCCCGTTGACGTCACGGGCCCGCCCCTCGCCGTGCGCGGGCCGCAGGTGCTGGAGCTCGACGGCTCCACCGCGTGGGTCCCCGCCGGCTGGGCGGGCGAGACGGACGCGCACGGCACGCTCGTCCTGCGGAGGGCCGGCGTGTGATCCCCGTCGAGCTGCAGGTCGTCGGGAGCGGGCTGCGGGCGATCGCCGAGGAGATGGGCGCCGTGCTCGTCCGCGCGGCCTTCTCCGCGAACATCAAGGAGCGCCGCGACTGCTCGACCGCGCTCTTCGACGAGGCCGGGCGCATGGTGACGCAGGCGGAGCACATCCCCGTCCACCTGGGCGCGATGCCCGAGGCGGTCGCCGCCGTGCGCGCGCACGACCCCGCTCCGGGCGAGCCGTGGATCCTCAACGACCCGTACGCCGGAGGCACGCACCTTCCCGACCTCACGATCGTGACGCGGACGGGACTCGGGTATGCGGTATCCCGTGCGCACCACGCCGACGTGGGCGGCGTGGAGCCGGGAAGCTTGCCGTCCGGGTCGACGACGCTCGCCGAGGAGGGCGTCGTGATCCCTCCGACGCCACTCGACGACCACGCGCTCGAGCGGCTCGTGTCGCGGATGCGAAACCCGGACGAGCGGCGGGGCGACCTCCGCGCGCAGCTCGCGGCGCACAGGCTCGCCGAGCGGCGGCTCGGCGAGCTCACCGAGCGGCGCGGACGCGAGACGGTCGCCCGGGCGATGGACGAGCTCTTCGCGTACTCGGAGCGGATCGTGCGGGACGCGCTCGCGCGCCTGCCCGACGGGCGCTTCGAGGCCGAGGATCGGCTCGAGGCGCCCGGTGGAGAGCTCGTGCTCCGGGCAGCCGTGACGATTGCGGGCGACGCGATCGAGATCGACTTCGCGGGCACGTCGTCCCAGCACGCGGGGAACCTCAACTGCCCGCTCGCCGTGACCCGCTCGGCGTGCTTCTTCGTCGTCCGTTGCCTCACGGCGCCCGACCTGCCCGCGTCGGGCGGCGCCTTCGAGCCCGTGACCGTGCGTGCGCCCGAGGGCTGCGTCGTGAACGCGCGCGCCCCGGCGGCGGTCGCGGCGGGGAACACCGAGACCTCGAGCCGGATCGTGGACGTCGTCCTCGCCGCCCTCGGGACCTCGCTGCCGGTGCCGGCGCAGGGCCAGGGAACCATGAACAACCTGGTGCTCGGAACGGACGCGTTCACGTACTACGAGACGATCGCGGGCGGGCAGGGGGCCTGCCCCGACGCCCCGGGCCCGTCCGGCGTGCACGTTGCGATGTCGAACACGCTCTCGACGCCCGCGGAGGCCCTCGAGCTCGCGTACCCCCTCCGCGTCGAGCGCCACGAGCTCCGGCTCGGGTCGGGCGGCGACGGGCGCTTCCGCGGCGGGGACGGCGTCGTCCGGGAGCTGCGCGTGCTCGCGCCTTGCCGGCTCTCGCTCCTCACCCAGCGGCGCTCGCTCGCCCCGCGGGGGGCGCGAGGCGGTGAGGACGGGCGTCCCGGCAGGAACCTCCTGAACGGCGTCGAGCTTCCCGCGTTCGCGACCGTCGAGCTCGCGCCCGGCGACCTCCTGCGCATCGAGACGCCCGGAGGCGGCGGCTACGGCCCGGCCGGCAGCTCGTAGAGGACGAACCGCTCGTCGCGGAAGAGCTCGGGCAGGTCGAACGAGCGGTCCGTGCGGTCGAGGTCGACGAGCAGGAACCCGGTGCCGTAGCCCTGTGCGATCGCGAGGTCCCCGGTCCGCAGGAAGCGGCGGGCGTCCGCGACGCGCTCGTACGGCCGGTTGTCCTCCGTGTCGGCGACGTGCGCGGGCGGCGCGACGGCGATGTACACCGGAGCGCGGGCGGCGAGGAGGTAGCTCGTGTCAGGGTCCGAGAACACGACTGCGCCCTCCGGGACGCGCTCGCGCACGGCCTCCACCAGCGCGGGCGGCAGCGCCGGTGCGTCCCGTGCCTCGGTCTCCCAGCTCCAGAAGCCCGCGACGAAGACCGGGAGCAGGAACGCAGTCGCCGCGAGGCCGGCCGCGGCCTCGAACGGCGGGCGCCGCCGCAGCAGGCCGACCGCCAGCGCGACCACACCGCCGGCCACCGCTACCCATGTGACCCAGGCGGGGCCCGGCTCGTCGAGCACGTAGGTGAAGTCGCCCGGGACGGCGATCTGGAGCGCGATCCCGCCCGCCAGCGCGGCGGGGACGAGCAGGAGCCCGGCGAACCGGGAGAGCACGGCCAGCCCGCCCGCGAGCGCGAAGGCGTACGGAAGGAACCCGGCCACGCGACGGGACTGCGACAGCGACGTGAGGTCGGAGAGAGCGGTGAAGAGAAACGGCACGAGCGTGACCGCGAACACCGCGAGCGAGCCGCCCACGACGAGCGCCGCCCAGCGCCGGCGCGCGGCGAGCGCGGCGAGCGGCAGCAGGAGGAGCGCGGCCACCGCGATCGCCCCACGCCGCGTGAACACCTCGGCGGCCAGGCTGTAGCTCGCCTCCGAGCGAAGGTCGAGCTGCCCGGCGTACTGCTCGAACGCGCGTCGCCGCTCCTCGTCGTCCGGCGTGACGGAGGCGGTGCCCGTCACGACCGGAACGAGCCACAGCAGGAAGAGCGCCGCCGGCGCGACGAGTGCTGCGAGCGTCAGCGAGCCGGCGCGGAGATCCTCCCGCGTCCAGAGCACGCGGACGGCGAGGAACCCGCCGAAGACGAGCCAGAGGAAGAGCGCGTAGGTCGGGTGGACGACGGCGAGGGCGAACGCGGCTGCGGCGGAGGACGCGAGCAGGCGCCGCGAGGGCGCCCGCAGCGTGGCGAACGCGAGCGCCAGCGCAGCGGGCACGAGCAGCTGCGTGGACGAGGTTGCGGGCAGGGCGAGCAGGGGGTAGCTCCCGCCGTGACCCGGCGCGAAGCCGACGAGCGCGACCTGCGCCCCGGCGACAGCGCCGGCCGCCCAACCCCGCCGGAAGACCGCCCACCCCGCCTCGTACGCGAGCACGACCGCGAGCGGGGCGAGGAGCGAGGGGAGGTGGAGGACGACCTGCTCGGGATCCTCCCCGGCGATCCTCGCGACGAGGGCGACGAGCCCGTGCCAGAGCGGGAACGCGTAGCCGGGGTGGAGACCGCCGTCGGCGAACTCCGAGACGGCGTCCAGCGAGAGGTCGTCGAGCTCGGCGAGCTTGCGTATCCGGGCGAGGTGGAACAGCCCGTCCCCCTGCACGGTGGCGGCGAGGCGCCAGAGCAGGACGCCGAGCACCGCTCCGCCGGTCGCGGACCACCACCGGCCGGGGGGAGCGGCCGTCGTCGGTGGACGCCGAAGGACGCCGGCTGCGAGCGAGGCGGCGCCCGCGACGAGGAGGAGCGCCCCGGTGAAGGCGAGGGACGCCCGGAGGGCGAACGTGACGGCGAGCGCGCCGAAGAGCAGGGTCAGCGACCAGGCGAGGGTCGCCGACAGCCCTCGCACGCCGAGCGCGCGCGCGAGCAGCCAGCCCGGCGCGAGCACGAGCGCGAGCCCGACGCCGAGGCTGACGTAGAGGACGAGGGCGCTCATCCGCCGAGCAGGTCCGATGCGCTACCGGACGCGAGCCAGGACGCGGTCTCGCGGTAGACGCGTCCGCGCTCCCCGCGGAAGAGCACGCCGCGCACGCGGAGGGCGGCGTGCAGCAGCCGGCGCGCCCGCTCGGCGGACGCGGGCCCGCGGTGCTTGTGTAGGAAGCGCAGGTGCCCGAGCACGTTCTCCCGGAACAGCCGGCCGCCGTGCGAGGCACCGCCCACGTGCACGCACTCGGCCCCCGGGAAGAAGAGGACCTGCCAGCCCGCACGGCGGAAGCGGTAGCACCAGTCGGTCTCCTCGCTGAAGAGGAAGAAGTCCTCGTCGAGCAGACCGACCTCCTCGGTCGCCTCGCGCCTCACGAGCATGCACGCGCCCATCACGAACTCCGCCTCGTGCACCTCGTCGTGGTCGAACCCGCCGGCGTAGAACGCGTTCAGCGCCAGGCTCCGCGGCGCGAGCTTGCGCAGGAAGAAGTACTCGGTCGCGAGGCGCCAGAGGGTCGGGAAGCCGCGCACGGAGCGCTGCAGCGTCCCGTCCGGGTTGAGGAGCCTCGGACCCACGACGGCGGCTCCGGGCCGCGAGTCCGCGAACTCGACCAGCCGCTCGAGCGCGCCGTCGAGGAGCCAGGCGTCGGCGTTCAGGATGAGCACGTAGCGGCCCTCTGTCGCGCCGATCCCGAGGTTCCAGCCGGCGCCGAGCCCCCGGTTCTCGGACTCGAGCACGCGCACCGTGGGGAACCGCTCGCGGACGACCTCCACCGTTCCGTCGCGCGAGCCGTTGTCCACGACCACGGTCGGGACGCCCGCCACGCTCTCGAGGCAGCGCTCGATCCAGGGCAGCGCGTCGTACGTGACGACGACGACGGAGACGTCAGCCATGCTCGACCCCGGGACGCGTCCCGCCGCGGAGGCCGTCGCGGACCACGATGGCCACTCCCGGGAGGGCGAGCACGATCGTCACGAGGAAGAAGAGGAACCCGGCGGCGAAGGCCTCGTCGGCGCCCACGCCCAGGCTCCCGAGGAAGCTGACGAAGAACGCCTCTCGCACGGCGAGGCCGTTGAGCGTGAAGGGGACGAGCATGACGAGGAAGAGCAGCGGGCCCATCACGTAGTAGACCCGGGCGTCGAGATCGATACCCACGGCCTTCGCCGCCGCCCAGATGGAGAGGATGCGAACCGCCTGGACGGCGAGCGTGACGGCGAGGACGACGAGGAGCAGTCGCGGCGTGCCGCGAAAGTGGTGGATGCTCTCGTAGAAGGCCCGCAGGAGCCGGGCGAGGCGAAGGCGCTCGAGGAGCGGCTCGGCTCGGCGGAGCAGCGGGCGCGCGGAGCGTGCGAGGAAGAGGAACGCGAGGACGATCGTGCCGAAGACGAAGGCGCCCTCGAGCCACAGGTACGCGCTGACGTCGTAGCGACCGACGGAGAGCAGGAACCCGACCGCGCCCAGGAGGACGGTGGCAGCGCCCCCGAGGCCGCGCTCGAGCACCACCGTCCCGGTGATCGCCGCGGTGCGGCCCGCGTGGCGCCGCGCGGTCTCGAGGATGCGAACGGCGTCCCCGCCCAGCGAGGTCGGGAGCACCTGGCCCGCCACGTAGGCGACGAGGTAGGCGCGCGTGAGCCAGGGGACGCCTTCCTCGATCCCGTGAGCGCGCAGGAGCCAGCCCCAGCGGAGCGCGAGGACGGGCACCGTGAGCACCATGATCGCGGCGGCGAGCGCGAACCAGCCCGGGCTTGCGTCCCCGAGGAGGTCGAGGGTCGTCCCGAGGTCGATCTTCCAGACGAGATAGGCGACCGCGAGCGTCGTCAGGACGAGGGTCCCGGCCACGCGCACGGAGCGGCTCATGCGGCCTCACTCGGCACGCGGCGACGGTACCAGCGTCGCTGGCCGCCACCGTGCCCACCGTGCCCGAACGGCCCGGAAGGGGTCTCGTCGCCGCTGCCCGGGCAGCACCCACGAGCGGGGGGCGCCGCGGATGTTCGGGCTTGGTGAACGGGCGTGCTCGAGCACGCGGGAGCGGAGTACCCTTGGAGTATGCGCGGGCTTCTCCTCCTCGCGCTCGTGGCCGCGCTCGGCGCGTGCGGGTCCGGGTCCTCGGCGAGCACGCCGGCCGAGACCTCGCTCACGGTGCGCTACTGGCCGAACGGGCGCGACGCCGGAGAGCGGACGGTGTGGACGCTCCGCTGCGACCCCGCTCGCGGCACGCTCGCGAGACCGGGACGCGCGTGCCCGCGGCTGGCCGACGGAGGGCTGAAGCTCTTCGCTCCCGTGCCGAAGAACATGGTCTGCACGCAGATCTACGGCGGTCCCCAGGTCGCGCGGATCACGGGAAGGCTGCGCGGCGAGCGCGTCTCCGCGATCTTCAGCCGCAGCGACGGCTGCCAGATCGGCCGCTGGAACGCGCTCTCGCCCTGGCTCCTGCCGCCGGGCGGCGTGACCTAGGCACCGCTGCGGCGGCGGGGAGACCCCTTCAGGCGGCCGACCGCCTGGCCGCGCTCTACTCTCGCGCCAGTGGCCCTCGGCCCGCAGCTACGCAGGCTCGGCAAGCACTCGGCGATCTACGGGTTCGGCGGGCTCGTCCAGCGGTTCCTGGCCGTCCTCCTGCTGCCGGTCTACACGCGGTACCTGACGCCGTCGGACTACGGGCTCGTCGAGACGCTCGTGGCTCTCACGACGGTGCTCGTCATCGTCCTCCGGCTCGGCATCCAGAACGCCTTCTACCGCTTCTACTACGACTCGCGCGACCCGGGCGTGCGCCGGCTCGTCCTGCGCACGTCGTTCTGGTTCACGATGGCGATGGCCACCGTCGGCCTCGTCGCCGGCGTGCTCTTCTCCCGCGAGATCTCGACCCTGCTCTTCGACTCGTCGGACCACGCCGACCTCGTCGTGGCCGCGCTCGTCGGCCTGTGGGCGCAGATGAACTACGAGCAGCTGCTCGCCCTCTTCCGGGTCGAGGAGCGCTCCATCGCGTACGTGACGGCGAGTCTCGCCAACGTCGCGATCACGATCGGGGCGACGCTCGCGCTCGTCGTCGCGCTCGACGCCGGTCCGCTCGGAGTGCTCGTCGGGAACCTGCTCGGCACCCTGCTCGTGTACGCCGCCCTCCTCGGCTACCGACGCGAGCAGCTCGGCCTCGAGTTCGACCGCGGCCTCCTCCGCGAGATGAACCGCTTCGGTCTCCCCCTCGTGCCGAGCGCGCTCTTCCTCTGGGTCACGAACTTCAGCGACCGCTTCTTCCTCGTCACCCTGTCGGGCGCCGAGGAGGTGGGCCTGTACTCCGTCGGGGTGCGCATCGCGTCGATCCTGACGCTCGTCCTCACCGCGTTCCGGACGGCGTGGGCGCCCTTTGCCTACTCGATCGAGGACGACGACGAGGCCCGGCGCACGTACGCGTACGTGCTCACGTACATCGTGGCCGTCACGACCTGGGTCGCGACGGCGCTCGGACTGCTCTCGCCCTGGCTCGTGGACTGGATCGCCGCGCCCGCCTTCTCCAGCTCGTCGCGGGTCGTGGCTCCGCTCGCGTTCTCGGTCGTCCTCTTCGGCGGCTACGTCGTCATGGCGATCGGGTTGGGGCGGACCCGGCGTACGCAGTTCAACTGGGTCGTGACGGGCGCAGCGGCAATCGTGAACGTGACGCTCAACCTCCTCCTCATCCCCCCGTACGGGATGATGGGCGCCGCGGTCGCGACCGTCGCGTCGTACGGGACGATGTTCGCGGGGATGACCTGGTGGTCGCAGCGGATCTACCCGGTCGCCTACCAATGGAGACGCGTCGTCACCGCCGCGGGGACGGGCGTCGGGCTCGTCGTCCTCGGCAAGCTCGTCGGCGGAGGGCTGGCCGTCGCGCTCGGGCTCACGCTCGCCTACCCGCTCCTGCTGCTCGTCAC
>Ga0075313_1000040_pt1 | contig 24398 bp, 20 predicted proteins | sample MayberryNE_Catta_3_FD_120051 | JGI IMG/M metagenome (GOLD analysis project Ga0075313, IMG submission 120051) | Natural and restored wetland microbial communities from the San Francisco Bay, California, USA, that impact long-term carbon... | ecosystem: Environmental > Terrestrial > Soil >...
CTTCGGCGAGGATCTTCTGGGCGGCGCGGCGGGTGGGCGCAGCCGATCGGGCCGAGGCAGGGACGTGCAGGCGGTGGTCGAGATCGACCTCGAGCAGGCGTTCACCGGCACGACCGTCACCGTCGCAGCGGACGTGGCGGCGCCCTGCGAGCGCTGCGGGGCGTCGGGTGCCGAGGCGGGGACCGGCACGCGCAGGTGCCCGACGTGCGGGGGAGGCGGGGTCGTGCGCCGGGTCTCGCAGAACGTCTTCGGCCAGTTCGTCCAGCAGCGCACGTGCCCGGACTGCGAGGGCGTGGGGGAGACGCTGGAGTCCCCGTGCGCGGCCTGCGGCGGCGACGGACGGCTCGTCCGGTCGGGTCCGCTCGAGCTCGAGATTCCGGCTGGGATCCAGCACGGCCAGCGGATCCGCATGCGCGGCCGGGGGCACGCGGGCTTCCGGGGCGGCCTGGCGGGGGACGCCTTCGTCGTCGTCCACGTTCGTTCCGACCCGCGCTTCCTGCGCGACGGCGACGACCTGCACACGGCGGTCCGGGTGACGATGACGGAGGCCGCGCTCGGCACGACGGCCCACGTTCCTGCTCCCGGAGGCGAGCTCGAACTCCGGGTGGAGCCGGGGTCCCAGCCCGGCGACGTGCGGGTCGTCCAGGGACGCGGCATGCCCTCCCTGCAGGGCGGGCGGCGCGGCGACCTCTACGTCCGCCTCGACGTCGCGGTCCCGACGAGCTTGAGCGAGGAGCAGCGGCGGGTGCTGGAGGACTTCGCCCGCGAGGCCGGCCCCGAGGCATACGAACCGAAGGACGAGGACGAGGGGTTCTTCCGCCGGCTGAAGAGCGCCCTGCGCTGAGCGGCCTCCGCCGTGTGGCCGTGCGCGTGCCCCGGGACGAGGCCGAGCTCGCTCGCGCCCGCCTGCTCGAGCTCGCGCCCGCCGGGTTCGAGGAGGTCGAGGCCGGGGACACCCTCGAGCTCGCGGCCTACCTGGAGGAGCAGGGGGAAGACCTCGTCCGAGCGCTGTTCGGGCAGGTGTCCGTCTCCTCCGTCGAGCCCGGGTGGGAGGATCGCTGGCGCGCCTTCCACCGCCCCGTCGTCGCCGGCGGCCTGTGGCTCGGGCCTCCCTGGGAGCCTCCGCCCGCAGGCATGTCCGCGGTCGTCGTCGATCCCGGACGGGCGTTCGGAACCGGCGCCCATCCGACCACCCGCGCGTGCGTGGAGCTCCTCGCCGATCTCGAGCGCGGGAGCTGCCTCGACGCCGGCTGCGGGTCCGGCGTGCTCGCGGTGGCCGCCGTCCGGCTCGGCTTCGAGCCGGTCGTCGCGGTTGACCTCGAGCCGGAGGCGGTCGAGGTCGCGCGCGCGACGGCACGCCTCAACCGGGCACGGGTGGAGGTGCGTCGCGCGGACGTCCTCCGCGACGAGCTTCCGCCCGCCGACGTCGTCGTCGCGAACATCGAGCTCGCGGTCGTGGAAGGGCTCCTCGCGCGCTCGCCGGCGCGAGTGGCGGTGACCTCCGGCTACCTGTCCGACGAGGGTCCGCGCATGCCGGGCTGGGAGCGCGCGGCGCGCGTCGAGCTCGAGGGCTGGGCGGCCGACGTGCTTCTCGCCGACCGCGCCGGCTCGACGGCTGGCGGGAACCGCCGCGCACGCTCTTTCCCCTGAATCGGAGCGACGCGAGCCTCCGCCCGGCCGGGAGCTTCCATCGACGACGGCCGCGGTCGTGCCCGCCCCCGCCCGAGCCTCGCGGGAGCCGATGGCGCTACGAGCCCGCCCGGAGACAGCTGCTCCGCGATCGCGCCCGTGGCTCTCTAAGCGGAATCAGCGAGGCGACAGCAACCGCCAGGAGACGAAAAACGGCACTCCTGAGCGGAATCCGCGAGCGCTCGCGTGACACGAAGCGTCAGCAACCGACAGCCACTCCTAGCCGGACTCCTAGCCGCCTGCGGACGATTGCGGCGCCTCTGCGATGCAGGTTGCGCCACGGCACAGTCACGCGAGCCGATACGTCCGCTCGTGAAGCGCCGCGCCCGCTCCGCGGCCCGCTCCACGTTCACGGCCAGCTGTGGAGCCGCCGCGATCGCCTCCTGCGGCGAGTCGCAGCTCCCAGCTACGGCCGCGTCCGAGGCGCTGTCAGGTAAACGCTCGGCAGAGCTGCTATCACCAGGCGCACCGTGGCCGCGGCCACGACGGCCGCACTCAGGCCGATCGCGGCCTTAGCCGGCCATAGCCTGGTCACCGTCACGAACAGCGTTCCCTCCGCGCTGATGACCTCTGCCTCCGCGGTCAGCGCGTGCCAGATCGTGAACCCAGCGGTGGCGGCGGCGAGGGCGGCCGTGACCGCTGCCGCTTCGACGGTGTACGGGTGCCTCTTCAGCGACCGCACGTGCCAGAGGAGGAGGACGATCGCGAGGATGCCGCCCACGACTCCCCAGCCAGCCCAGCCGGAACCCGTGGCTTGCATGTCGAAGGTGAGGGGTGTGTCGAGTAAGCCTGGGGAGTACGCGGTGACCCTCACCCACCCGAGGAACATGTCGACGATGAGCGCAAGGGCTCCGGCCAGGATGACCCCGGACGCGCCCCCGGCGATCCGTGCGTGCATGACGCTCAGCTGACCTCCTGCCATCGGTAGACGCCCGTTGCGAGGCTTTGGCGGCGTGTTTCGATCGCCTCGTACAAGTTGGACACGGTGCGTGGGCACGCGCGCCCTGCCCGACCTGGCCACGACGAAGGCAAGCAGCCCGAGCATGAGGCCACTCGGGCCGTACAGCCACCATTCAGGGAGGCTCTTCGAGACGGTGCCTTCGACCAAGCTGAGCAGTCCATGCAAGAGGAAGAAACCTGCCAGCCCCCAGGCGAGGAGCCGGACAACGCGGTCGGGTACGTACTCCTGCTGCCACAGCCCGATGCGCGCTAGGACGACGAGCACTGCGGCGACCAGAAGAACCACCACGACGAGGGCGACGATGCGGATGCCGGTCGTCGTCGTCGACCTTCCAAGACCCCAGGTGCCACCGCGCATCCAGTAGACGTGCGTGCCGACCGGCCCCGCCAGCAGGCCGAGGACGAGGACACCACCAGCGACTCGCTCCAGAGTGGTCGCACCCTCGTTCGTCTGCGTCATCTCCGAGGACTCCTTTCGCCCGCGCCTGGGTCGAACCCGCACGTGCGGGGCTTCGGCGAACGAGGGGCTAGATCGGGCGCTTCAGGAGTACGACCGGCCACGCGACCAGGTCGCCTGCCTTCAGCGTCAAACCCACAGCCTCCCAGCCATCAGCGCCGTACGCGTTCAGGTCGTCCGAGATCCAGGGCGCATCCTTCTTGATGCCCTTCGCGCGCTGCAGCGGCACGACCATGTATTCGAACTTCGGCACGTCGTGCGGCAGCTGTGTCCGGACCGGCGCGTCGAGAGTGGTCGTCATCTCGGCACCTCCTTCCTGCAGGAGACACTCGCGGATGCGGCACACCAGCGCATCGGGGTAGACCCGTATCACGCGGTGGGCAGCCGGAGACCGCGAAGGCGACGCGGCCACCCATCCAGCGCGGCTCACTCGACGACTCCGTCGTCGCTCGGGCTGGGCCTGCCGACGCTCGCGCGGTCTCGTCCAGGCTCGAACCTGGCCACGCGACCACTCACTCACCAATCCCGCGCAGCGACACGGGTTCCCGCGATCGCGCCCTTCGCTCTCTAAGCTAGGTGCGCGATGGCGACCTTCTCCGTCCGCTACCTGGGCTGCAAGGTCTCGTTCGCGGATGCGCAGGCCGTTCGCGAGCGGCTGCTCGCGGACGGGCACGAGGAGCTGGAGGGCCGGGCCGACGTCGCGGTCGTGAACACGTGCTGCGTGACGCACGAGGCCGTCTCCAAGTCGCGCCAGGCCGTCTCGCGCGCGTCACGGGCGCACGGCAGGGTGTACGTGACGGGGTGCGCGACGCACCTCGCCGGCGCGTTCGTGGGGGCGGCGCCGAACGTCACCGTCCTCCCGCTGCGGAGCGAGGAGGCACCCGCCGCGGTCGCGGGAGACGTCGGCGCGATCGGCTGCGTCCACGCGGATGCCCGTCTCGGCCGGACGCGCGCGTTCGTGAAGATCCAGGACGGCTGCTCGTTCTCGTGCGCGTTCTGCGTGATTCCCTCCGTCCGCGGCGGCACGCGGAGCAGGAGGGCGGACGCGGTGCTCCGGGAGGTCCGGCGGCGAGCCGCGCAGGGACATCGCGAGATCGTCCTGACCGGGGTCAACCTCGGGTGCTTCCGCGACCGCGAGGCGGGCTACGCGCTCCCGCGGCTCGTCCGTGAGGCGGGGGCGGTGCCGGGCGTGGAACGGCTCCGCCTGTCCTCGATCGAGCTGAACCACGTCGACGGGGCGCTCGTCGCCGCCCTGCGCGAGACGCCCACGGTCGCGGCCCACCTGCACGTCCCGCTCCAGTCCGGCGACGACGGAATCCTGGAAGCGATGGGCAGGCGCTACCGCGCCGCGCACTACCTCGCGAAGCTCGAGCCGCTCGGCGACTTCAACCTGACGACCGACGTCATCGTCGGGTTCCCCGGGGAGGACGAGGCGGCGTTCGAGCGCACGCTGGAGGTCGTCCGGGGGGCGGGGATCACGAAGGTGCACGTCTTTCCGTACTCCCCGCGGCCGGGGACGGCCACGGCCGCGCGGGACACGGTGCCGCCGGAGGTCAAGAAGGAGCGCGGCGCGCGCCTGCGCGCGCTCTCCGACGATCTCTGCCTGCGGCGCTGGCGCTCGAAGCTCGGGACGACGGATCTCGTCCTCGTCGACCGCCCGGGACGCGGCTACGCCGACGACTACACGCCCTGGCTGCTCGACGCCGAGGTCGGCCGCCTGGTGACGGCGCGGGCCGTCGGTCTCGGGGAGGAGGGGGTCCTTGCCGTCGCCGCGTGACGAGTCGTGTCTCTTCTGCCGCCTCGTGGCCGAGGGTGACCACGTCGCGCGCGAGGACGGCTTCGTGGCCATCCGGGACATAGCGCCCATCGCCGAGACCCACCTGCTCGTGCTCCCGGAGCGCCACGTGGACACGTTCCGCGAGGTCGACGCCTTCCCCGACGACGAGTCCGGACGCATGCTCCGCTTCGTCGCGCGCACGGCGAGGGACGCGGGACTGGAGGACTACCGGGTCCTCGTCAACGTCGGCGCGGGCGCCGGCCAGACCGTGTTCCACCTGCACTGGCACGTACTCGGCGGGCGCTGGGACGCAGAGCGGCTGAACGCGGCCCTCCTGGAGGAGCGATGACGCTCGTCCCGCGCATCGAGGAGGAGCTCAAGGCCGCGCGCCTCGCGCGGGACGACGAACGCCGAGACGCCCTCAGCCTGCTCCTGAACGCGCTCCGCAACGCACAGAAGGAGCTCGGACGGGCGCTGAGCGAGGAGGAGAGCCTCCAGGTCCTGCAGCGGGAGCGCAAGCGGCGCGCCGAGGCGGCCGAGGCGTTCCGGGCGGGCGGGCGCGAGGAGCAGGCCGAGCACGAGGAGTACGAGCTCGACGTGCTCGAGGAGTTCATGCCCGAGCAGCTGAGCGAGGAGGAGATCGAGGAGATCATCGACGACGTGATCTCGGAGGTCGGCGCCACGAGCATCCGCGACCTGGGCCGGGTCATGGCCGGGGTCATGCACCAGGTCTCGGGCCGCGCCGACGGGTCGGTCGTGAACCAGCTCGTCAAGGAGAAGCTCGCCTGACGCCGAGCTCCGGGGCGGCGGCGCCGGTCTCCGCCTCCCGCTGACGCCCTCCCTGCGCCGGGCGGGACGCGACTCGGCTCGCGCCTACACTGATCCCGTGCAACACGTGCTGGACGTTCCGAACGAGGTGGCGGCCGAGCTCGCAGGCGTCGAGGACGGCGTCCTCGAGGCGCTCCGCGAGCGGCTCGGGTGCACGATCGCGCTGCGCGGGAACCGGCTCACGCTGGGCGGGGACGACGAGGACGTGACAGCGGCGCGGGCGGTCGTGGACGAGCTCGTCGAGCTCGTCGCGGGCGGCCATCAGATCGGCCCCGACACCGTCGGCGCGGTTCTCGCCGCCCTCGACCAGGCGGAGGACGTCCGCGACGTGTTCGAGGACGTCGTCTGGCGTCACCGGGGGAAGAAGATCGCCCCGAAGACGGTGAACCAGAAGCGCTACGTGGACGCGATCCGGCAGCGGACGGTGACGTTCGCCGTCGGACCCGCGGGGACGGGGAAGACGTACCTCGCGATGGCCCTCGCCGTGTCCGCGCTGTCGGAGGGCAGGGTCGGGCGGATCATCCTCACCCGTCCCGCCGTGGAGGCGGGCGAGCGCCTCGGCTTCCTGCCCGGCGACATCCTCGCGAAGGTCGACCCGTACCTGCGGCCCCTGTACGACGCGCTGTACGACATGCTCGATCCCGAGCGCCTCGCGGGCTACATGGAGCGCGGCACGATCGAGGTCGCCCCGCTCGCATTCATGCGCGGGCGCACGCTGAACGACTCGTTCGTCGTCCTCGACGAGGCGCAGAATACGACCCCCGAGCAGATGCAGATGTTCCTCACGCGGCTCGGGTTCGGCTCGACGATGGTCGTGACCGGGGACGTGACGCAGGTCGACCTCCCGCGCGAGCAGGCGTCCGGGCTGATCCAGGTGCGCGAGATCCTCGCCGGCATCGAGGACATCGGCTTCGTCGAGTTCGGGAACGAGGACGTCGTGCGGCACAAGCTCGTGCAACGCATCGTCGAGGCGTACAAGCGGCACGCCGAGGAGACCGGGACCGCTCGCAGCAGGTGACGCGGCGGTGATCACGATCGAGACGACGAACCGGAGCGGGGCGGAGGCGGACGAGGCGGGGGCAGCCGAGCTTGCCCGCAAGGTGCTGGCCGCGGAGGGCATCTCCGACGGGGAGTTGGGCATCGCGTTCGTGTCGCCGCGGGAGATCCGCCGGCTCAAACGCGAGCACCTCACGATCGACGAGGAGACCGACGTCCTCTCCTTCCCCCTGGACGGGCTCGACGAGCTGCCGTCCGGCGTCCCCCGGGCGCTCGGGGATGTCGTCCTCTGCCCTCAGGTGGCGGGGGACGGCTGGCGCGTGCCGTTCGTGCACGGCCTCCTGCACCTGCTCGGGTACGACCACGGGGCGGAGATGGAGCGCCGGGAGCGGGAGCACGCGGTCCGATGACGCCGCTCGGCAGGCCGCCCTCGCTCTTCCAGAGCTTCAACCACGCGACGGAGGGGATCATCCACGCGCTCCGCACCCAGCGGAACCTGTGGATCCACTTCTCCGTCGCGGCCGCGGTGCTCGTGGCGGCGGTCGGGTTCGGGGTCGACAAGATCGAGCTGATGGCGCTCCTGCTCGCGATCACCTTCGTCCTCGTCGCGGAGCTCGTGAACACCGCCATCGAGGCCGCCGTCGACGTCGCCTCCACGTCCTTCGATCCGATGGCGAAGCTGGCGAAGGACATCGCCGCCGGAGCCGTGCTCATCGCATCGCTGAACGCCGTCGCCGTCGGCTACCTCGTCTTCTCGGGCGAGGTGGCGGACCGCAGCTCGCGCTTCCTCGACCGGCTGAGCGACCAGCCGGCGGAGCTCACCCTCGTCGCGCTCGCGCTGACGGTCATCATCGTCATCGCGGTGAAGGCGTACACCGGGCGCGGGACGCCGCTCCGCGGCGGGCTGCCCTCCGGCCACGCCGCGGTCGCCTTCGCCGCGTGGATGGCGGTGACGCTGGTGCTCGACGACTCCTCGCAGCGCTTCCTCGTGTCGTCGCTCGCGTTCATCATGGCCCTGCTGGTGGCGCAGACACGGGTCGAGACGGGTATCCACTCCGCAGCGGAGGTCGCGAGCGGTGGTGCCGTCGGCGCGCTCACGACGCTGCTCCTGTTCCAGGTGTTCGGATGAGCACGGCGCCGCCGACCGACCTCGAGCTCCTCGCCGTCGCGGACGCGGCGGCCGCGCGGGCGTACGCCCCGTACTCGTCGTTCCACGTGGGCTGCGCCGTGCTCGCCCGCGACGGGCGCGTGATCGAGGGGGTCAACGTCGAGAACGCCGCGTATCCGCTCGGCGTCTGCGCCGAGCGGACGGCGCTCGCGCGGGCGATCGCGGAGGGCCACCACCCGGGCGACTTCGTGGCCGTCGCGATCACGGCCTCTCCCTGCGGCGGCTGCCGCCAGTGGCTGCACGAGATGGGCGTCGAGCGGGTGGTGTTCCGGAACGGGGGACGGGTCCTCACCATGACCCCGGACGAGCTGCTGCCCGAGTCGTTCGACTCCGCCGACCTCCAGTGACCGCGTCCGTCCGGCACGCTCTCGGCTCGAAGCCGCGTCTCACGCGCGACGGTTTCGGCGTTACGCTCGCAGTGGGTGGTGGGCCGGGGTGCCCCAAGGGAAAGCGCCCGTGAGAAGCGGCCTCGTCGCGGTCGCCGGTCGACCGAACGTCGGCAAGTCCACGCTCGTGAACGCCATCTGCGGCGAGAAGGTGGCCATCACCTCGACCGTCCCGAACACGACCCGCCGTCGCCTCTTCGGCGTCGCGAACGGCCCCGACCACCAGCTCGTCCTCGTCGACCTCCCGGGTTTCCAGCGGCCGCTCGACGCTCTCACCGAGCGCATGCAGCAGACGGTCGACTCCTCGTTCGACGACGTGGACGCGGTGCTGCTCGTCGTGGACGCCCGCGCCCGGATCGGGGCGGGCGACCGGTTCGTCGCACGCCGCGTGTTCGCGCTCGCGAAGCCCGTCGTGATCGCGCTCAACAAGATCGACCGCCTGAAGCGCGGGCACGTGCTCTCCCAGATGCAGGTCGCCTCCGGCCTCGGCGGCTTCCACGCCCTGCACCCGGTCAGCGCGAAGACGAAGGACGGAATCGGGGAGCTGCGGGACGACCTCGTGTCGCTCCTGCCCGAGGGGCCGGCGTACTTCCCGCGGGAGCAGACGACCGATCTCACGGTCGAGGAGCGCGTCGCGGAAGTCATTCGCGAGAAGGCCCTCCACCTGACCCGCGAGGAGGTGCCGCACGCCCTGACGGTCGAGGTGGACGAGCTCGGCGAGCGGGCGATCCGGGCGAATCTGTACGTCGAGACGGAGTCGCAGAAGGGGATCCTCGTCGGGAAGCGCGGGTCGATGGTGCGCGAGATCGGGACTCGTGCACGCCCCGAGGTCGAGGCTCTGGTCGGACACCCGGTGTTCCTCGAGCTCGTCGTCAAGGTGCGTCCGAAGTGGCGCCGCGACCCGAGGATGCTAGAGCGGCTCGGCCTCTGACGGCGGGTCGCGTGCCGGGCGAGCTCGAGCGCCGGATCGTCTCCGTCCTCTTCTGCGACCTCGCCGGCTTCACGGCCCTCTCGGAGCGGCTCGACGCCGAGGACGTCGCGATCGTCCAGGGGGCGTACTTCGAGGCGGTTCGCGACGCGGTCACGCGCCACGGCGGGACGCTCGAGAAGTTCATCGGCGACGCGGCGGTGGCGGTGTACGGCGTGCCCCGTGCGAGAGAGGACGACGCCGAGCGCGCGGTGCGGAGCGGTCTCGCGATCGCGGGCGCGGTCGAGCAGCTCTCCGCGCGCCTCGGCCTCGAGGACGGCGAGCTGAACGTGCGGGTCGGGGTGCAGAGCGGCGAGGCGGTCGTCCACCCGTCGCCGCCACCCGGCGAGGCGATGGTCACCGGCGACGTCGTCAACACGGCCGCGCGGCTCCAGTCCGCCGCCCCGCTCGGCGGGGTGCTGCTCGGCCGGGGCACCGCGCTCGCCGTCGCCTCGTCGGTGGAGCTGGCGGAGGTGGGCGGGCTCGAGCTCAAGGGGAAGGCGGAGCCGGTCGCGGCGTACCGGGCAGTCGCTGCGCTCCCGGAGCCCGAGAGGGAGCGGGCGATGGGCGAGTTGACCGCGCGGACGGTGGGCCGGGAGCGGGAGCTGAGCGTGCTCGTGGGCGCTCTCGGGGAGTGCGCGCGGGGCCGGACGCTCCGGATGACGGTCGTGGCGCCGCCCGGGACGGGGAAGTCGAGACTGCTCGCGGAGCTCGCGCGAACCGCAGCCGAGGCCGAGGCCGGGGCCGACGTCCGCGCCGCGCGGGTCCGGCCGGATGCACTCGCCGCGTTCCGGCCGGTCGCGGACCTGGTCGCCGCGGCCCTCGCGAGCGGCGGCCTGAAGACTGACCTGCGCGACGTACGGATGGCGCTCGAGAGCCGGCTAGACCCGGGGCGCGCGGAGATCGTGGCGGACGAGCTGATGGCACTGCTTCGCGGAGCCGCCGACGGCGCCGACGCCGGCGAGCCGGATGCTCGCCGGGCTGCCCGCTTCGGCGCCTGGTCGGACGGCCTCGACGCTCTCGGACGGAGGCCGGAGGTGTGGCTCGTCGAGGACGTCCACTGGGCGACTCCCGACTTCCGGGCGTTCGTCGACCTCGCGACCGACCGCGGTGACGAGGCGCGCGGGCGCCTCGTCGTGTGCACGACGCGGCCGTCCTTGCTGGACGAGGACACGGACTGGGTCTCGCGGGGCGAGCCCGTCACACTGGAGCCGCTCTCCGAGAGCGCGACGGAGGAGCTCGTGCGCGCGCTCGTCGGCGAGGCGCTGCCCGCCGCTCTCGCTCGCCGGATCGCGGAGCGCTCCCAGGGCAACCCCCTCTTCGTCGAGGAGCTCCTCCGCTCGTGGATCGCGGCCGGCCTGCTCGAGCGTCGCGGGGAGGCGTGGGTGCTCACGGCCCCGGACGCCGAGGTCGAGCTGCCCTCGACCGTCCAGGGGATCTACGCGGCCCAGCTCGACGACCTCCCTCCCGCCGCCCGCCGGATCGTGCGCCGTGCCGCGGTCGCCGGCCGCCAGTTTCCGGTGGCCGCCCTCGAGCCCCTGGAAGCGTCCGATCCGGCCGGGCTGGACACCCTCGTCCGCCGGGGGATCGCGCACGGGCCGGTCGCGGACCGTGCGCTCGGCGACAGCTATCTCTTCCGGCACGCGCTCCTCCGCGACGTCGGCTACGCGAGCCTGTCACGCGCCGTGCGGGCACGGCTGCACGTGCGGATGGCGCGCTGGCTCGAAGGCCTCGGCGAGGAGCGCGCCGCGGACGTGGCAGAGGTGACGGGCAGGCACTACGCCGCCGCGCTCGAGTCGGCGCCCGCGCTCGCGGGCGACGTCGGGGACGGGCTCGCACGCGACGACGCGGCTGCGCTCGCGGCGCGCTGGTTCGAGCGGGCGGCGCGGGACGCGCTGGCCGCCTCGGCGAACGATGCCGCCCGCGGCCTCTTCGCGCGGGCGCTCGAGCTGACCGCGTCCGAGGACGACCGCTCCCGGGCTCGTCGTCTCGTCGGTTTGGCGCGGTCGGTCGCGTTCACCTCGGACATGGCGGCGGGGCTGGAGGCCGCGACGGACGCCCTCACGCTCCTTCGGCGGCTGGCGCGCACAGGGGTCGGAGTCGCAGAGGAGGTGCGCGAGGAGATCTCGCGTGCGGCCTCCCTCGTCGGCACGATCCTCACGCAGCAGCTCCGGTTCGCGGCCGCCGTCGAGCTCGCCGGCGCCGTGCTCTCCGAGCTCGGGGACGAGGCGGACGCGGCGACCGTGCGCCTCCTGCTCGTGCGCATCCGCGGCGCCGCGATGATCGGCGACGACGCGTGGGACGGGACCGTGGTCGACCGGGCTCGCGCGCGCGAGCTCGCCCGGGCGCTGGACGACCCCGAGCTCGAGCTCGAGGTGCGCATCGCCACCGTCTGGGACGAGCCCGACCTGCAGCGGGCATGGGACGGCGTGGAGCGGCTCGCGAGCGAGCTCCGCCGCTGGCCGGACGTGGCCGAGGCCCGCCGCGCCCGTGCGGCACTCTGCCTCCCGGACGACCTCGCGGGCGTCCTCTCCGGCTCCGAGCGGCTCCGGTCCTTCGCCAGGGCGCACCAGCTCGACGAGCTCGAGGCGTGGTCGCGCTACTACGACGCCGAGGCCCACGTCGCCGGCGGCGATTGGAGCGCTGCGCTCTCCTCCGGCGTGGCCGCGCTCGACCTCGCCGAGGCCGGGAGCTACCACCGCGTGGCGGCGAGGACCTGGTTCGCGGTCGTTCCGCCCGCAGCTGCGCGCAGCGACCGGTCGCTCCTCGAGCGCGCCGCCGGCTGGTATGCGCGGCTCGACTCGTTCCCGGACAGCCCCTACGGGCGCATCTCCCGCACGGCGGTGGACATCGTCCTCGCGGCTCACGGGCTGCCGAGCACGTTCCGCGTGGAGCTCGCCGAGCTCGGCCCCTCGATCGTCGAGGGCACGAGCTTGCCCTCGTGGTACGAGGCCGTGGACGTCGTCGTCTCCGACGCGCTCGACGCGGGGCAGGTGGAGGATGCGCGGCGGGCGGTCGGGTGGCTCGGCGAGGCGCTCGCCCGGGGACCGTCGGCCGCCGGGGAAGCGGCACGAGTCCTGCTCGAGGCTCGCCTGCTCCTCGCGGAGGACGGTGACGTCGAGGCGGTGCGCGAGCGCGCGGCTGCGCTGCGGGCGCATGCGGCCCCCTGGGGGCTGCTCAAGTGCCTGCGGCTGCTCGAGGAGGCGGGCGCCGCCGACGAGGGCGAGCGCGCGGAGGCGCGCGCCCTCGAGGGTCGACTCGGGCTCGGCCGCACGAGTCGGTAGTTCGCCGAAGGCTCATCAGAAGCATCCCCGATTGCCGCGCCGGGCGGTGGGATCACCCTGGTAGCAGCGAGCGAAGGGAGGCCCGGATGGCCGTTGCGACGAGGCCGGAGCCACGCGTTCGGGAGACGCCTGGCCCCGCACGGCAGACGATCGTCGAGGCCCGCGCGGTTCGGAAGTCGTACGACACTGGCGCCGCCCGCGTCGATGCGCTGCGCGGTGTCGACCTGGTCCTGACACAGGGCGAGATGGTGGCCATCATGGGGCCGAGCGGCTGCGGGAAGACGACGCTGCTCAACTGCCTCTCCGGCCTCGACTCGACGGACGGTGGCGAGGTGCTCATCGAGGGCACGGCCCTGTCCGAGATGTCGGACCGGGAGCGCACCGACTACCGCGCCCGGCGGATGGGCTTCGTGTTCCAGTTCTACAACCTGATGCCGGTCCTGACCGCCGTCGAGAACGTGGAGCTCCCGCTCCTGCTCGCGCGGGCGAGCGCCGGCGAGGCGCGGCGGAGCGCGCTCGACGCGCTCGGGCTCGTCGGGCTCGCCGACCGCGCGGGCCACGTCCCGGACGCGCTCTCCGGCGGGGAGCGCCAGCGGGTGACGATCGCCCGCTCGCTCGTGAACGACCCGGCGATCGTCTGGGCGGACGAGCCGACCGGCGACCTCGACTCGGAGAACGCGGGCGAGATCGTCGAGCTCATGCGGCGCCTGAACGTCGAGCGCGGGCTCACCTTCCTCATCGTCACGCACGACATCGCGGTCGGCCGGAAGACCGACCGGATCGTGCGGATGGTGGACGGGCAGGTCCGCGGCGAAGAGCTCATGGGGGTGAGATAGCGATGGTCGTACGTGCCACCAAGGCGGAGATCGACGTCGTCCGGACGAGCCCGCAGGACGCCGTCGAGCTGTTCGAGACGTCCGTGCTTCCCGCACTTCGCGACGAGGCGGGGTACGAGGGGTGCTACGTGCTCCTCTCGGAGGAGGGGAAGATGCTCGTGCTCAGCTTCTGGGAGAGCGAGGAGGCGGCGCGGGACTCGCGGCTCTCGGGCTTCTACGAGGCCCAGATCGCGAAGTTCTCCGATCTCGTCGTGTACCAGCACGAGCCGGGGCGTGAGGCGTACGACGTGGTCGTCGCCGACGCACCGCGCGAGGTGGCGGTCACCGGACGATGAAGGAGCTCTTCGGGATCCCGGTCGACACCCTGCTCGTCATCCTCGTGGTCGCGCTCTCGGTCGCCCTCGTCGTGCTCGCCGTGCTCGCCCTGCGTAACCGGGTGCTCGTCAAGCTCGCGGTCCGCAACGTCGGCCGCCGGCGCGGTCGTAGCGCGCTCATCGTGGCCGGGCTCATGCTGGGCACGACGATCATCGCCGCCGCCCTGACGACCGGCGACACCATGAACCACACGGTCGTGCAGACCGCCGTGGACACGCTGGGCGAGACGGACGAGACGGTCGCCGCGCGCGGCGCGTCCGACGACATCCCGGGTGCGCTCGGGGCGGCGACGGGCACGCAGTGGCTGGACGAAGGCACGGTCACGCAGGTCGAGGCCGCCCTCTCCGGCAGCGACCTCGTCGACGGTGTGACCGGCGCGATCGTGGAGGGCGTCGCGGTGCAGGCTCCGGCGAAGCGCCGGAACGAGCCGAGCGTGGTGCTCTTCGCGGCCGATCCACGGCGGATGCAGGGCTTCTCCGAGATCGTGGGCTCGGATGGGCAGGCGCGAACGCTCGGCGAGCTCGGCTCCGGCGAGATCTACCTCAACCGCAAGGCGGCCGAGGAACTCGCCGTGGAGCCCGGCGACCGCGTGCTCGTGTTCGCCGGCGGCCCCGGCGTGTCCGCGCGCGTCCGCGACGTCGTGCGCTTCGACGGCGCGGGGACGGCCGACGCCGCCCTGCTCGTCCCCCTCGACGCGGCCCAGGAGCTCTTCGGGCAGCCGGGGAAGATCCGCGCGGTGCTCGTGTCGAACCGCGGCGACGCGACCTCGGGGTCGGAGCTCTCGGACACCGTCGCGACGAGGCTCAAGCCGGTCGCGGACACGCTCGGCCTCGAGGTGAAGACGTTGAAGCAGGACGCGATCGAGGATGCCGAGGCCATGGGCGCGACCTTCGTCGCCTTCTTCACCACCTTCGGCACGTTCTCGATCGCGGCCGGCATCCTCCTCATCTTCCTCATCTTCGTCATGCTGGCGACCGAGCGGCGTGGGGAGCTCGGGATCGCGCGCGCGATCGGAACGCGCCGCAGCCATCTCACCGAGATGTTCACCTTCGAGGGGGCTGCGTACGACCTGCTCGCCGCGCTCGTCGGCGCCGTGCTCGGAGCGCTCGTCGCCTTCGGGATGGTGTTCCTCATGTCGAGCGCGTTCGGGGCCGCCGACGCGGACGAAGGGCTCCAGATCGAGTTCGCCGTTTCGCTGCGCAGCCTCGTCATCGCCTTCGCGATCGGACTGCTGCTGACACTGGTCATCGTCGCCGTCTCCGCCTGGCGCGTCAGCGTGATGACGATCTCGGCGGCGATCCGCAACCTGCCCGAGCCGATGCAGCCCCGCCGCCGCCGCCGGCTCGTGCTCGGCCTGGTCGGCCTCGTCCTCGGCGTCGCGCTGGCCGTCTCCGGGGCGAGCTCGGACGCGGCGACCCCGCTGATGCTCGGCGTGTCGCTCGCGCTCATGAGTCTCGTCCCGCTCCTGCGCCTGGCGGGCGTCTCGGAGCGGCTCGCCTTCACGGGGTGCGGGCTCGCGGTGGTGGTGTCGCTCATGCTGCCGTGGCGGCTCTGGGAGGACGTCTTCGGCAACCTCGCGATGGACTTCGGCACGTGGATCGTGGCCGGCCTCCTGGTCGTCGTGGGGACGGTCTGGGTGATCGTCTTCAACGCGGACGTGCTCCTCGGCCTCGTGACGCGCATCTTCGGGCGCTTCCGCGCGCTGGCGCCGGTCCTCCGCATGTCGATGGCCTACCCGCTCCGCGCACGGTTCCGGACCGGGACGACGCTCGCGATGTTCACGCTCGTCGTGTTCACGCTCGTCACGGGCACGGCGTCGAACGGCTCCTTCGTCCATGCGATCGACGTCGACGACTTCGGCGGCGGGTTCGACGTGCGCGCGGGCACGGTCGGCGCCTCGCCCATCGAGGATCTCCGGACGGCGATCCGGGAGGCGCCGGGGCTGCGCGCCGAGGACTTCCCGCTCACCGGCAGCCAGTCGGTGCTCGCCGTTCAGGCGAAGCAGCTCGGCGTGGCCCGGGGCGCGGAGACCTACCACGTGCGCGGCCTGGACGACTCGTTCCTCCAGAGCACGACGTTCGGCCTGGGCGCGCGGGCGACCGGCTACGAGTCCGACGCCGAGGTGTGGCAGGCGCTCCGCGAGCAGCCGGGCCTCGCTGTCGTGGACAGCTTCGTCGCCCCGCGGCGCGACGCCTTCGGCTTCGGCGTCCCGCCGGACTTCCAGCTCACCGGCTTCTACTACGAGGATCGCGTGTTCGACCCGATTCCCGTGGACGTGTACGACAAGCAGACGGCAGGGAGCACGACGCTGACCGTCATCGGGATCCTGCGGGAGACCGCACCGGTGGAGATGCTCGGTATCTCGACCTCGCAGGAGACGCTCGAGCGCACCTTCCCGGGCCGCGTGCAGCCGACGATCCACTACGTCGGGGTCGCGCCGGGCGTCGACCCGGAGGTGGCGGCGACCCGCCTGGAGTCGGCGTTCCTCGCCAACGGCCTGGAAGCGGAGTCCATCCAGGAGGTCGTGGACGACACCGTCGCCGCGAACATGACCTTCAACAAGCTCATCCAGGGCTTCATGGGCCTCGGGCTCGTCGTCGGCGTCGCGGCCCTCGGCGTCATCAGCGCGCGGGCGGTGGCCGAGCGGCGCCAGCAGATCGGGGTCATGCGCGCGATCGGCTTCCGCGGGCGCATGGTGCAGGCGGCGTTCCTGCTCGAGTCCTCGTTCGTCGCGCTGACGGCGATCGTCGTCGGCACGGCGCTCGGCCTCCTGCTCGCGTGGAACATCATCGCGGACACGAGGCGGCAACCGAGCTGGCAGAACCTCGAGCTCGTCGTGCCCTGGCTGAACCTCTTCGTGATCTTCCTCGTCGTGTACGCGGTCGCGCTGCTCGCGACCCTCGCCCCGGCCCTACGGGCATCGCGCGTCCGCCCCGCCGAGGCGCTCCGCTACCAGTAGCCCGCGCTCACCCGCGCGTCGCGAAGACGGCCTGCCGCAGGCTCGTGCCGACGGGCTCGGAGGCGAGCACCCAGAGAACGAGGGGGCGCGCGCCCGCGTAGTGCACCGAGATGTAGTCGGCGAGCATGCGGCCCGAGACCGTGTCGGGGAGCCACTGCGGGCGCATCGTCTGGGCCGACAGCCGCCGCGGCGTGCCCCACCCGCTTCCGCTCGCGCGCGACTCGACGAGCTCGACGTCGATCCCGCCCCCGCTGCGCAGGACGTGGTACGCGAGCGCGGCGCGGCCGGTCGTGGGATGGATCCCGACCGTGGGCAGGAACGCGTTTCGCCCGGACGTCACCCGGGCGGGCGTCCCCCACGAGCGCCCGTCGGGCGAGATCGCGACGGCGACGCTGTTCGCCGCGCATCCCGGGCCGAAACGGCAGTCGTGCCAGGTCACCCACACGGCGCCCGTCCTCGGGTCGACGTCCGCGGCGGGAAGGGGGAAGAAGCGGAGGCCCTGCGCCGGGCGGGTCTGGACGTCCGACACCTGCACGGGCGTGGCGAAGCTGAGGGCGCCGTCCGTGGAGAGCGAGGCCCCGATGCGCCGGCCCTCCCACAGGTAGACGACGACCAGCTCGCCGTTCGGCCGGACGAGCGGCAGCGCGCCGACCGAGCCCGCCGTGCCCGGGAGGTCCACCGGCGCCGACCAGGTCACGCCGCCGTCGCTCGAGGTGGCGACCGCGAGCCGATCGCTCCGCAGGTTGTCCGTGTACGCCAGGTAGCAGCGCCCGCGGTGCGGGCTGGACGCGCCGTTGTCGCAGGCGAGCCAGTTCTTGTCCAGGGCGATCCCTCGAGCCGTGGTGGCCTCGGTGGCCACGATCGCCTCGCTCCAGGTCGCACCGTTCGTGGAGCGGTTGACCGTGAGCCGGGTCGTCGTGCCCTCGACGGCGAGCGCCGAGACGAGCCAGGTCCCGGTCGTCGCGTCGAAGGCGACCACCGGGTCGCTCGCCCGCTCGTGCCGTCCGGCCGGGCGGCTCGCGCGGGTGAGGCCGGGGAGGAGGCTGCTCCGCCAGGTCCGCCCGTCGTCGTACGAGACCGAGTATCCGATGTTCGTGGCGGCGCCGTCGAAGCGGCGGCCGACCTGGTACGCGACGACCGTCGTGCGCCCGACGGTCAGGCTGTCCGGCTCGACGTGCGTCTCGTGCTGGCCCTCGGCGTCCGTGTACGGGTCGCGCGCGAGCAGGCGGCCGACGAGCTCGCAGTCCGCGGCGACGGCGTCCGTCAGGTCGGCGTTGACGAGGTCGGCGCCCGGCCCGCAGCGAACGGTGTCCCTGGCCTCGTCGTACTGGGCGACCACGCGGTCCGCGCCGGGCCCGCCGTCGATGGTGTCCCGGCCAGGGCCGCCGTGCAGGAAGTCGCCGCCCGCGCGGCCGATCAGACGGTCGCGCCCCTCCCGGCCGAGGATCGTGTCCGCCCGCGGGGTTCCCAGGAGGACGTCGTTCCCGGGCGTCCCTGCCAGCCGCGCCGCCGGCGCGGCGCCGGCGGCGACCAGCCCGGCGAGGAGGACGGCGAGGACGCGCACCTTGACCCTCCTTCGGCGCGACGGCCGGATCGGTTCGAGGACCCGGCCAGAGCGCGCCGGCGCTCCACTAGCATCCCGCCGGTGGGAAAGCTGAGCCAGGCGATCGCCGAGGGCGACGGCATCTCCGTCCTCGTGCACGCCCAGGACGGGAGGTCCGCCGTCGACGCCGAGCGGCAGGGCGCCGACGGCCTCGTCGCCCACGCCGCAGCGAGCGAGGTGCGCGCGGCCTCGCAGCTCCCGCTCCTCCACCTGGGCAGCCTCGACGACGCGAGCGGCGTGGCCGCCGACGGCGTGGTCCTCCCGGTCGATCCTGCCGCCTGGGACGAGGCGAGAGCGCTCGGTCTCGAGCCCGTCGTCCGCGTCTCCGACTCCGACGAGCTCGAGCGCGCCCTCGAGCAGCTCGACCCCGAGGTCTTCCTCCTCTCGCCGCGTCCCGACGCCGAGCGCGACGTGCTCGAGGGGCTGCTGGAGCTGCTGCACGACGTCCCGGCCGGGAAGCTCGCCATCGCGGAGCTCCACGACGCGCGCGCCCACGACGTCGCCGAGCTCGAGCGGGCCGGCGTGGACGCCGTGCTCGTGGGCTCGGGCGACGTGGCGGCGCTCGTGCCCGTCGAGCCGCCCGAGGTCTGAGGGCCGCCTAGGCGACGACCCTCCCGGCCTCGATCCACGCGCGTGGCACCGACTTGCGCGTCGCCACGGCCTCGGCGAGCGGCACGTCCACCGTCTCGTCGCCCCGGATCGCGGCCATCTGCCCCCAGGCCCGCGCGTGGACGAGGTCGGCGGCCTTGAGCCCGAGGCGCGTCGCGACGAGCCGGTCGCGGGCGGTCGGCGTGCCGCCGCGCTGCACGTGCCCGAGCACGGTGACCCGCGTCTCGAACCCGGTCAGCCGGGTGATCTCCTCGCCGACCCGGTGCCCGATCCCGCCGAGGCGCACGAACCCGTACTCGTCCACGTCCTGCACGACCTGGCCCTCCTGCTCGCCGGATCGCCTCGTCAGCGGGTAGCCCTCGGCGACGACCACGATCGAGAAGTCGCGGCCGCTCTCGTGGCGCCGGCGCACGTGCTCGGCGGCGTCCTCGATCGGCGCCGGCTCCTCCGGCACGAGGATGACGTCGGCGCCGCCGGCGATGCCGCTCGCAGCGGCGATCCAGCCGGTCGAGCGCCCCATGACCTCGACCACCATCACGCGGTTGTGGGACTCGGCCGTCGTGTGCAGCCGGTCGAGCGCCTCGGTGCAGATCTCGACCGCTGTGTCGAAGCCGATGGTGACGTCGGTCCCCGCGAGATCGTTGTCGATGGTCTTGGGCACGCCCACCACCGAGAAGCCGTGCTCGGCGTGAAGCCGGTGCGCGGCGCCGAGCGAGCCCTCGCCGCCGATCGCGATGACCGCGGCGATGTCCAGCCGCTCGCACGTCCCGAGCACCGCCTCGACGCCGCCCTCCTCGCGGAAGGGGTTGTAGCCGGAGCTGCCCAGAATGGTCCCCCCGCGCGGGAGCATCCCTCCGACGCCGCGTCGCGTGAGCGGGACGAGCGTCCCCTCGGCGAGCCCGCGCCAGCCGCCGCGGATCCCGACCGGGTCGTGGCCCTTGGCGAGCAGGCCGCGCGTCGCGGCGCGGATGGCGGCGTTCAGCCCCGGGCAGTCGCCCCCTCCCGTGAGGATTCCGACGACGCTCATCGGTGCTCAGTAGAGGAACATCGGCTTGCCGAGGACGTGCCGGACCTTCGGGCGGTACTCCCCGGTGTCGTACAGCTCCGCCACGTCCACCCGCTTCACGCCCTCGCGGGTCGCGGAGATGGGCACGGTCGTGTAGCTGCCGTTCCGGAGGGACACCATGCGCCCGGTGTCGCCCTCGGTCGCGAGGTCGGCGGCCATGACGGCGTAGTTCGTGGCCACCATGAGGTCGAGCGAGTCTGGGCTTCCCGAGCGCATCAGGTACGCGAGCTGCTGGTAGATGATGTCCTCGCCCGTCCGCTCCTTGAGCGCCTCGCCGAGGAGCTGGCCGATTCCTCCCAGCTTCCGGTGCCCGTACGCGTCAGGCTCGCCGGAGAGGACGAGCTCGCCGCCCGCGTCGGTGGCCCCCTCGGACACGGTCAGCATCGCGTACCGGGACGGGTTCGAGCGCTTGTCGCGCAGCAGGAGCTCCGCGAGCCGGTCGACGTCGAACGGCACCTCCGAGATGACCGCCCGGTCGACGCCGGCGAGGTACGCGGTGATGAGGGAGGTCTCCCCCGAGTAGCGGCCGAAGAGCTCGACGACCGCGATCCGCTCGTGGCTGCCCGCGCTCGTGCGCAGGTTGTGGATGAACTGCACGCCGCGCGTGACCGCGGTCGAGAAGCCGATGCAGTAGTCCGTGCCGTGGACGTCGTTGTCCATCGTCTTCGGGATGCCGATCACCGGCACGCCCTCGTCGCTCAGGCGCAGGGCATACGAGAGCGTGTCGTCGCCCCCGATCGCGACGAGCGCGTCGATGCCGAGGTGCTCGAGCACCCGGAGCACGTGGGGCGTGAAGTCGTGCGGCCCGTCGCCCTGCGCGGCGCCGGCGAGGAACGGTGGGGCCTCCGTCGCCCGCACGGAGGCGGGGTTCGTCCGCGAGGTGTGCAGCACCGTCCCGCCCGTCCGGTCGATCGTGCGGACGCTGGCCGGGTCGAGGCGCTCGACGAGGTCGTCCGCGCTCTCAAGGCCGTCGGGGTCGACGAGCAGAAGCCCGGCCCAGCCGCGGCGGATCCCCAGGACCTCGTGGCCGGCGCTGTCCACCCGGTTGACGAACGCCTTGATGCAGGGGTTGAGGCCCGGCACGTCCCCGCCGCCGGTGAGCACTCCGAGCAGCACGCGGAGAGCGTAGACGGTCGCACGGGGCTACGATCGGCGCAGCGGCCGGAGTGGCGGAACTGGCAGACGCGCGGGACTCAAAATCCCGTGCCCCTCGGGGCGTGTGGGTTCGATTCCCACCTCCGGCATCGGCGCCGTGCCCGTGCGGCCGCGGCGTCCGCGGGTGCCCCGGCGCTCGGCGACCGCCTCGACCGGTCGCCGAGTCGATGCTCGCGCCCGCGTCGGGACCGTTCATCCAGTCGGGGAGGCCCGCCTGAGCGGGCCTCCGAGGCGTTGCCGATCATGCGAGGCCCTCACGGCGCCGTGTAGATGTCGTCCGGCGTGTTGCCGGTGACGCTGCTCGAGCCGTTGAGCACGAGTGTCGCCGAGCTGGTCTTCCAGATACCGCCACCGATGGAAGCGGCCAGCCGCCGCCGCCGCGCGCGAGGGGTGGTACGACGACATCGAGCGTCCCGGCCACAAGCGCTGGTGGGACGGAGCCGCGTGGGGGATGCGAGACGACGAGGACCCGTCGACCCAGGCACCGCCGGAGTAGGCGGCGACGCAGGTCACTCCAGAGCGGCCCCGCCGATCAGGCGTCGAGTGCGAGCGTGACGGCCTCGTCGAACGTCAATGCCTTGCCCTGCTCCCACGCCGTGGCAAAGTCGGCTTCGTCGAGCTGTGAGCGGGCGATGGTAACCGTCTCCTCGTTTCGCTTCGCAGTCCATGACGCGACGTTGCGGCCCGTCTCCTCGTAGAGAGCTTCCGAGCACGGGACGAGCCGGAGAGCCGCCTCGACCCGGCCTGCGACGGCGAGGGTTCGAGCCAGGCGGCCGAAGTCATCCGCGATCCCGAGCCGATCGCCGAGATCGTGCAGGATGAAGAGGGACTCCCTCAGCATCGCAATGGCGTCCTCGAGGCGACCCTCGTTGTGTGCGTACGCCGCCAGTTGGCCGAGCGATCGCGCCACGATGCGGTGATTCGACTGACCACGGGCCGATCGAAGGTTGTCCTCGTGCAACAGGCGGGCGCGTTCGATGTCGCCCAGGTCCTCGTAGACGCCGGCAAGGCCGTCTGTCGCCAGAAAGGTGTGGTGCTCATCGCCCAGCTCGCGGAACCTCTCGCGGCTTTCGGCGAACAGTTGCTCTGCTCGCTCGAGATCGCCTTCCTCGGTGAGGATTTCGGCGAGGACGGCTGCCGAGTAGGCAGTGCCCCAGGGATCCCCGATCGCGCGGTGGATCGTGAGCGCCTCCTCGGCGTGCCGCCTCGCCGCGGGAATGTCGTCCCCGAGCGCGATCACGGCCGCGCCGTCGAGGGCTCTCGCTCGCGCCGCCGTGGGGCTCTCGTCGGCGGCGAGGGCGCGCTCGAGCCGCCGCCCTCCCTCCGCCAGGTGGCTCCTCATGACCCAGAAGCGAGACAGCGCTCCGGCCAGCTGCAGCTCGAGCTGGCGCTCGCCGGTGCCCGCGAGCAGGTCGAGCGCCGCCCGCAGGTTGTCGTGCTCGCTGTCCAGGCGATCGAGCCACTCCCCCGGGGTTCCGCTCCAGCGCAGGTTGGGCTCGGCCCGCTCGGCCAGTTCCAGGAAGTACCCGGCGTGTCCTTGTTCGAGCTCGTCCTGCTCGCCCGAGTCGCGAAGGCACGCCGCGGCGAACTCGCGGATCGTCTCCAGCATCCAGAAGCGCTCGTCCGTATGACGGACGAGGCTCTGGTCGACGAGCGCCTGGACGATGTCGAGGCGTGCCTCGGCGACGCTCTCCGCAGCATCGAGGGTGCAGCCGCCGCGGAAGACCGCGAGGCGTGCGAAGAGCCGCCTCTCGTCGACCGACAGCAGCTCGTGGCTCCACTCGATCGTCGCGCGCAGCGTGCGCTGGCGATCGGGCAGATCCCTGGCGCCGCCTGTCAGGAACGGCAGGCGCTGCTCGAGCCGCTCGAGGATCTGCCGGGCCGAGAGCGCCTTCACGCGCGCAGCGGCGAGCTCGAGCGCGAGGGGCAGCTCGTCGAGGCGCAGGCAGATCTCGGCGACGGTGTCGTCGGCCGCGAAGTCGGGCTCGGCCGCCCGTGCTCTCGCCAGGAAGAAGCCGACGCCCTCCTCCGGCCGGAGCGGCGGCACCGGGTACTCCTGCTCGCCCGTGAGGTGCAGCGGCTCGCGGCTGGTGACGAGGACCGCGAGACCGGGGAAGGCGGCGAGCATGGGCGCGACTTCCGAGGCAGCCTCGACGACATGCTCGAAGTTGTCGAGGAGCAGCAGCATCCGCCGGTCCCCGATGTGCTCGACGACGTCGCTCGTCGCGCCGAGAGCCTGCTCCACGGCTGTACGTACCAGCTCGGGGTCGCGCAGCGAGGCGAGCGGCACCCACCACACTCCGTGCGGATACCGATCGGCGACCTCGGCGGCCGCCTGCAGCGCGAGCCGGGTCTTCCCGGTGCCGCCGGCTCCTGTCAGCGTGAGCAGCCGGATGTCGTCGTGCGAGAGCAGCCCGACCACGGCGGACAGCTCCTGTGCACGTCCGAGGAAGGGCGTGGACGGAACCGGCAGGTTCGTCTGGTACAGGCTTCCGAGTGGCGGGAAGTCCTCGGAGTCGAGCTGATAGATGCGTTCGGGCGCCGAGAGGTCCTTGAGCCGGTGCTCGCCGAGGTCGCGGAGGCGCGCGGGACCCACGAGAGACGCCGTCGAGGCCGACACGAGCACCTGCCCGCCGTGGCCGCACGCCGCGATCCGCGCGGCCCTGTGCACGTCGACGCCGACGTAGCCCTCCTCTCCCACGTGCGGCGTCCCGGTGTGGATGCCCATGCGAACGCGGATGGGGCCCGATGCGAGCGCCGTCGATGCCTGGACCGCTGCCTCGAGCGCGGCCGGTGCGCTCGGGAAGGCGACGAAGAACGCGTCGCCCTGCGTGTCGACCTCGACGCCCGCATTGCGGGTGCAGGCGTCGCGGATCACCCGGCGGTGCTCGTCGAGCGCCTCTGCGTAACGGTCGACGCCGAGCTCGTGCAGCAGCCGCGTCGAGCCTTCCACGTCGGTGAAGAGGAACGTGACGGTCCCGGAAGGAAGCTCGCGCTGCACGCCTGCATCATGAGCGCCTCCGGCGTCCAGCGCGACGTGGACGCCCTGGCTCGGACTCCCGGAGCGGGTTCGGAGCCTCAGCCGTCCGGAACGACGAGCTCGCCGTCGACCGTCAGCTGGTCGATGATCCCGACGATCACCGCGCGGACCGGGGCGGTCTCGAGCTCGAGCACCTGCCGGGCGGAGTTCCCCTCGTCGAGGATGAGCACGGTCTCGCCGGCTCCCGAGCCGACGGTGTCCACGCAGATCAGGTAGCTCCCGTCCGGCTCGCCCGCGGCGTCC
>Ga0075313_1000041_pt1 | contig 24228 bp, 26 predicted proteins | sample MayberryNE_Catta_3_FD_120051 | JGI IMG/M metagenome (GOLD analysis project Ga0075313, IMG submission 120051) | Natural and restored wetland microbial communities from the San Francisco Bay, California, USA, that impact long-term carbon... | ecosystem: Environmental > Terrestrial > Soil >...
CTGGGGAACGAGTTCGAGATCTCCGAGTACTCGCGCGACGACCTCGTCTACACGAAGGACATGCTCCTCGCGGAGCCGATCAAGCGCGTGCCGGTCGCGGACCGCGGCCTGTACGACACACCCCTCCCGGCGTACAGGGAGCGGAGCTAGGGATGACCGCGGCCACGCAGGCGCCTTCGGCGACTCGGACCGAGCGGGCCCCGCGCGAGCGGGCTCCGCTCCGCGCGAAGTAATGGGAGAGGTGATCGTGTGGGCGGTGTGGTTCGCCGCCGCCGGGGGCTGCCTCGCGAGCGGCGTCGCCGTCGTCAGCCTCCAGAACCCCTTCTACTCGGCCCTCGCGCTGATCGGCAACCTCGCCTCGCTCGCGATCCTGTACCTGCTCGTCTCGGCCGAGTTCCTCGCGGCGGCCCAGGTGCTCGTGTACGCGGGCGCCGTCATGGTCATGTTCCTGTTCGTCGTCGCGTACCTCGGCGGGAAGGCCGACGCTCCGTGGGCGGGCGGGCCCCCGCTCCTGCGCACGGCCGCGGTCGTCGCCGCGGCGGCACTCCTCGTCGAGATCGTCGTCGTCCTCGGCCTCGCCTGGGGCGACGACCTCAGGGACCCGGCCGAGGTGGACGACTCCTTCGGGAGCCCCGGCGCGATCGGGGAGCTCTTCCTCACCGACCACCTGCTCGCGTTCGAGATCACCTCGATCGTCCTGCTCGTGGCCGCGGTCGGCGGCGTCGTGCTCGGGACGGCGAGGGAGCGCGAGTGAGCGGTCCCGGCATCGGCTGGTACCTGATCGTCGCGGCGACCCTGTTCGGAATCGGCGCGATGGGGGTCATGCTCCGGCGGAGCCCGCTGATCGTGCTCCTCTCGCTCGAGATCATGCTGAACGCGGGAAGCCTCGCCCTCATCGCCTTCTCGCGCCAGCTCGGGAACCTCGACGGACAGGTCTTCGCGCTCGCGGTCATGGCCGTTGCGGCCGCCGAGGTCGCGATCGGCCTCGGCCTGATCGTCGCCATGGCGCGGCGGGAGATGCCGCTCGACGTCGACGAGGCGACCGTCCTCAGGGGCTAGGGCGATGGTCGCCGGAGCCTGGGTCTGCCTCCTCGCGCCGCTCGCCGGCGCGCTCGCGATCGCTCTCGCGGGCACGCGGATCTCCCGCCGCACGGCCGGGTGGGTCTCGACCCTCACGACGTTCGTCGCCTTCGGCGGGGCGCTCGTCTCCTTCCTCGCCCTGTGGGCGGAGAGCCCGGAGGACCGCGAGCGGCTCTCGACGGCGTACACGTGGCTCGCCGCGGGCGACCTCGAGGTCGGCTTCGAGATCCTCGTCGACCCGCTCTCGAGCGTGATGATGCTCGTCGTCTCCGGGGTGGGCGGCCTCATCGTCTGGTACTCGATGGGGTACATGGCCGGCGACGACGAGGAGCGCCGGTACTTCGCGTACATGTCGCTCTTCGTCTTCTCGATGCTGGTGCTGGTCGAGGCCGGCAACTTCCTGCTCCTGCTCGTCGGCTGGGGCCTCGTCGGCCTCGCGTCGTACCTGCTGATCGGGTTCTGGCACCACCGCCCCGAGGCGGTCGCGGCGGCGAAGAAGGCGTTCGTGATGAACGCGATCGGCGACGCGACCTTCGCGCTCGCCGCGGTCCTCCTGATCTGGGAGACGGGAACGCTCGAGTACCCGGGCGTCTTCGAGCAGGTGGACGGCCTCTCCTCGACGACGGTGAACCTCGTCGCGCTCGGCCTCCTCGGTGGCGCGGTCGCGAAGTCCGCGCAGATCCCCCTCCACACCTGGCTTCCGGACGCCATGGAGGGCCCGACGCCCGTCTCGGCCCTCATCCATGCGGCGACGATGGTGACGGCCGGCGTCTACCTGCTCGTGCGCACGCACCCCGTCTTCGAGGCCGCGCCCGACGTCCAGCACCTCGCCGCCCTGCTCGGCGCGCTCACGCTCCTCGTCGCCGGTCTCGTCGCGCTCGTGCAGTGGGACATCAAGCGCGTCATCGCGTACTCGACGATGTCCCAGATCGGCTACATGTTCCTCGGCGCGGGAATCGGGGCCTACGGCTTCGCCATCTTCCACCTGATGACGCACGCCTTCTTCAAGGCGCTCCTCTTCCTCGCGGCGGGCGTCGTCATCCACCACCTCGCGGACGAGCAGGACATCCGCCGCATGGGCGGGCTCCGGCGCGAGCTGCCACGGACGCACCTCGCGTTCCTCGTCGGGACCGTCGCGCTCGTGGGCCTGCCGCCTTTCGCGGGCTTCTGGTCGAAGGACGCGATCCTCGCCTCCGCGCTCGCGGAGGGCGGAGCGCTCGGGTGGGTGCTCTACGTCGCCGGCCTCGCGGGCGTGCTGCTCACGGGCGCCTACGCGTTCAGGCTCTACTTCGCGGTCTTCCGCGGCGAGCGCTCCGCGAGGGCGGCGCACGCGGCGCACGAGGAGCACGGCTCCGGCGAGGGGCCGCTCTCGATACTCGTTCCGGTGGGGATCCTCGCCGCGCTCTCGGCGGTGGGCGGCCTGCTCTCGATCCCCGGCGTCTGGCACCCCTTCACCCACTGGGTCGGGGAGAGCGCCGAGGCGCTGGTCGAGCCGACGACCGCCCAGGACTACGTCACGAGCCTGGTCGCGGTCGCGCTCGGGCTCGTCGGTGCGGGCTTCGCACACCGCGCCTTCGCCGGCGGCAGGTACCTCGTGACGTCACCGGCAGCGTGGCAGGTCCTGGAGCACAAGCTGTACTTCGACGACCTATACGACGCGCTCTTCTACCGCCCCGCCGTCGCCCTCTCGAACGCGCTCCGCCGGGAGGTCGAGGAGCCCCTCGTCGAGCGCTCGCTCGAGGAGATCGGGTCCGGGACGATCCAGGTCGGCGGCGAGGTGGGCCGCCTGCAGTCGGGGCTCCTCCGCACCTACGCCATCGCCATCGCGTTCGCGGTCGCCGTCCTCGTCGTCGTCTTCGTGGCGGTGCGCTAGCAGGTGCTGACCACCTTCCTCATCCTGCTCCCCCTCGTCGGCGCGCTGGTCGTCGCGTCGCTCCCGCTCCCGCGCACGGCGACCGCGGGCCTCGCGTTCCTCGTCGCGCTCATGGAGGTCGGGCTGTGGATCGTCGCGGCGCTGCAGTTCGACTTCGACGACGGCGGCCTCCAGCTCGGGACGACGCGCGAGTGGGTCGAGAGCCTCGGGATCTCGTACTCGGTCGGCTTCTACGGCTTCTCACTCTGGCTCGCCGGCGTGACGGTCGTCGTCTCGGCCGCCGCGATCGGCTACGCGCTCTGGGCGGGGCGCGACCGGCCGCGCGCGTACCACGCGTTGCTCCTCTTCCTCTCGGGGGCAGTCGTCGCGACCTTCGCGGCGCAGGACCTGCTGCTCTTCTACGTCTCGTTCGAGGCGATGCTCATCCCGCTGTACGTCCTCGTCGGGGTCTGGGGTGGGGCGCGGAGGCTCGCGGCGACGCTGACGCTCGTCGTGTACACGATGGTCGGCTCCCTGCTCATGCTCGCGTCGGTGGTCGCGTTCGGCGTGTCGCAGGGCACGTTCAGCCTGCTCGAGTCCGGGACGAGCGACAACCCGTGGATCTTCCTCGGCTTCGCCGTCGCGTTCGCGATCAAGGCGCCGCTCTTCCCGTTCCACGGCTGGCTGCCGCTCGCGTACCGCGAGGCTCCCGTGGAGGTCTCCGCCCTGCTGTCGGCGATCGTCTCGAAGGCGGCGATCTACGGCTTCCTGCGGATCGCGCTGCCGAAGTTCCCGGAGCCGGTGGACGACCTCACGGTTCTCATCCTCGTGCTCTCGGCGGCCGGGCTCGTGTACGGCTCGCTCCTCGCCTTCCGGGCGCCGGACCTGCGCGGGATCGTGGCCTACTCCTCGATGGCGCAGATGGGGCTCATCATGCTGGGCGTCTTCGCCCTGAACGACCTCGGGCTCGACGGTGCGGTGCTGCAGTCCGTCGCGCACGCGCTCGTCTCGGCGAGCATGTTCCTCCTCGTCGGCATGGTGGAGCGGAGGTGCGGGACGGGCGAGCTCGACGGGCTCGGAGGCATGGCCCGCGGACGCCCGCTCCTCGCGACGGTGCTGATCACCGCCGGCGTGATCGCGCTCGCCGTCCCGGGCTCGGCGACCTTCGCCGGCGAGTTCCTGATCATGGCCGGCGTCTACGACGAGGGCTGGGGCTACGCCGCGATCGTCGCGCTCGGGATCGTGCTCGCGGCCATGTACACGCTCCGTCTGATCTCGGCCGTGCTCCACGTGCGCCCCGGCCCCGCCGTCCGCGACGAGGCGCTCGACCTGAGGCCGGGCGAGCTCGCGCTCGTGCTCCCGCTCGTCGCCTGCCTCCTGGTTCTCTCCGCCTGGCCGGCCCTCGTCAGCCAGAGCTCGTTCCCGGACGACCGGCCGGCCCAGGTGATCGCCGAGGGCTTCCGATGATCGACACGCCGAAGGTCGACTGGTTCGCGCTCTCCCCGACGCTCGCGCTGCTCGGGGCGTCGGGCGTCGCCCTCATGATCGCCGTCCTGCTCCCGCCCTGGATGCGGCGGGGCGCATCCGCGGCGACCGCCTTCCTCGGCTTCGCGGTCGCAGCCGTCCTCGCCGGGCTCGTCTTCGCCGAGACTCGGACCCCGGCGTCGCTGATCGCCGAGTCGATGACCCGTGACCGGCTCGCGGCCCTGGCTCAGGTGATCCTGGCCGTGACCGGTGGGGTCGTCGTGCTCGTGTCGTGGGCCGAGCGTCGCCGCGCGGGGCACGGCGAGTACTACGCCCTGCTGACTGCGGCCGGCGCGGGGATGGTCTTCTTCGTCGGGGCCGAGAACCTGATGACGCTCTTCCTCGGGCTCGAGTGGTTCTCGCTCTGCCTGTACGTCCTCGTCGCCTTCGACACCGACCGCGCCGGCTCGCTCGAGGCGAGCCTCAAGTACCTCATCGTCGGCGGTTTCGGGTCGGCGGTGCTCCTCTTCGGCTCGGCGCTCGTGTACGGGGCGACGGGCGAGATCGGGTTCTCGCAGATCGCAGGCGCGGCGGCCGGCGACGACGCGTTCCTGCTCGCCGGGCTGGCGATGATCCTCGCCGGGCTCGCCTTCAAAGTGTCCGCGGCGCCGTTCCACATGTGGACGCCGGACGTCTACGAGGGAGCGCCGACCTCGGTGACCGCGTTCATGTCCGCGGCGACGAAGACCGCCGCCATGGTCGTCGCCTTCCGCGTCCTCGTGACCGCGTTCCCCGAGGAGAGCGAGATCTGGACGATCGCGGTCGCGGTCCTCGCGTGCGTCTCGCTCGCCTGGGGCAACCTCGCGGCGCTCGCGCAGCGCGACCTGAAGCGCCTGCTCGCGTACTCCTCGATCTCCCATGCGGGCTTCCTGCTCATCGCGGTGGCCGCCGGCAGCGAACGAGGACTGGAGGCGCTCCTCTTCTACCTCGTGCCCTACTCGGCCATGTCCGTCGGCTCCTTCGCCGTCGTCGCTGCGCGAGAGCGCGAGCTCGGCCGGGCGGTGACGCTCGAGTCGCTCGCCGGCCTCGGCTGGGAGCGGCCGCTGTACGGCGTCGCCATGTGGGTCTTCATGCTCGGGTTCGCGGGGTTCCCGCTCACCGGCGGCCTCTTCGGGAAGCTCTTCGTCTTCTCGGCCGCGTACGACGCGGGCGACTGGTGGCTCGTGCTCGTGGGCGTCGCGGCGACGATGATCTCGCTCGCGTACTACCTGAACGTCGTCCGCTGGCTGTACATGCGCTCGGGCGCCGAGCTACGACTCGCGCCCGCGGGCGGCTCCCCGCCGTACGACCCGGCCCTCGCCGTCGCGGTGGCCGCCTCGCTCGTCGTCACCGTGGGATCCTTCTTCGCCGCGCAGCCCATCCTCGACCTGGCCGCCGACGCCGCCTCGTCGCTGCCGTTCTGATCCGCAGACCGAGGTCGGCTCGCGCGGAGCTCCGGTCGCGAGAATCCCTGACGGATCCGCTTCGCACCTGTGCGTCGTCGCTCCGACGTCTTGCGGCCGGGGCGGCCGGGCTACCCTCCGGTCGGGATGCCGGAGGCCCGCATCGGCTGCTCGGGCTGGAACTACGCCCACTGGCGCGGGCTCTTCTACCCCCACGACCTGCCGACCAGCCGGTGGCTCGAGCACTACGCCCGCGCGTACGACACGGTCGAGGTCAACGCGACCTTCTACCGCCTGCCGACGCGGAAGAGCGTCGCTCGCTGGGCAGCGCAGACACCGGACGACTTCGTCTTCGCGGTGAAGTCGAGCCGTTACCTCACGCACGTCAAGCGCCTGCGCAGGCTGGCCGGGAGCCTCGAGCGGCTGCTCGAGCCGCTCCAGCCACTCGCGCAGGTCGGGAAGCTCGGCCCGCTGCTCTGGCAGCTGCCGGAGACCTTCCACCGCGACGACACGCGCCTCGCCGAGGCGCTCGCGGCCCTCCCTCCGGGGCGGCACTGCTTCGAGTTCAGGCACGAGAGCTGGTTCGTCCCCGAGGTCGAGGGGCTGCTCCGGGCACACGGCGCCGCGCTCGTCATCGGCGATCACTCGCGGCGCCCGTTCCAGACGAGGAACCTCACGACCGGCTGGACGTACCTGCGCTTCCACTACGGGCGAGCGCGGGACGGCGCCTACGGAGATGCGGCGCTGCGGACCTGGAGCGAGCGGATCGAGGACTGGCGTAGGCGCGCGGACGTGTACGCGTACTTCAACGACGACTGGAACGGGCATGCGCTCCGCGAGGCCGCACGCCTGCGCGCCCTCGTGACCGCGACCTGAACCGCGTACGCTCCACTAGATTTCGCGCCATGCCGACGGAGCTCACCTGGCTCGGGCACTCCGCCTTCCGCGTCGAGACCCCGGGGAGCAAGCGCATCTACGTCGACCCGTTCCTCACCGGCAACCCGAAGACCCCGGACTCGGAGCGGGCACCCGAGCGCTGCGACCTGATCCTCCTCACGCACGGCCACGGCGACCACCTCGGGGACACGGTGGCGCTGCACCGGCGCTTCGGCTGCCCGGTCGTCGCCCAGGTCGAGCTGCGCGGCTGGCTCACGGGGAACGGGGTGGCGGACGACGGCTCGGCGCACTCGATCAACAAGGGCGGCACGATCGCCGTCGAGGACGTGAGGGTGACGCTCACGCACGGGAACCACTCGTCGAGCGTCCCGGACGGGACGTACGCCGGCGAGTCCTGCGGATTCGTCCTCGAGCTCGAGGACGGGTTCACGATCTACTTCGCCGGCGACACGAACGTCTTCGGCGACATGTCGCTGATCGGGCGGATCTACCAGCCGGACGTCGCGGTCCTGCCGATCGGCGACCACTTCACGATGGGCCCGAGGGAGGCCGCCGTCGCGCTCGAGCTCCTCGGCGTGGTGCGCTGTGTCCCGTGCCACTGGGGCACGTTCCCGCTGCTCACCGGGACTCCGGAGGCTCTCCGCGAGCTCGCACCACCCGGTGCCGAGATCCTCGCGCCGGAGCCGGGCGAGACCATCTCGTTCTGATGCGGGAGCGCTGGTTCGGCGCCACCGGGCGCAAGGTGCCGCAGATCGCCCTCGAGGGGACGATCGACCTCGAGGGCTCTCTCGTCCTCGACGACGTGACCGACCTGGGCGCCATCCGGGCCGCGCACGAGCGCGGAATCCCCGTCGTCGTGCGTGCGACGTCCCCCGAGGAGGTGCACGCGGCGCTCTCCCTCGGGGAGGTCGCGTGCGCGCTCGTCCGGGACGAGTCCCTCCTCACGCTCGACCTCCCCCAGCTCACCTACGGCTAGTGGTCGTCTCCACCTACTCCATCGCCGCCTGCGACCTCGGCACTCGTCAGTGGGGCGTGGCGGTGCAGTCGAGGTTTCTCGCGGTCGGGTGCATCGTCCCCTGGGCCGAGCCGCTCGTGGGGGCGGTCGCGACCCAGTCGTGGGCGAATCCCCGCTACGGGCCGGACGGGCTCGCGCTCCTGCGCTCGGGCGTCGGGGCGGAGGAAACGGTCCGGCGGCTCACGGACGCGGACGAGGACCGCGCGCAGCGACAGCTCGGGATCGTCGACGGCGAGGGTCGCGGCGCCACGTACACCGGTGAGGAGTGCAACGCGTGGGCCGGCGGCCGCGTCGGCGACGGCTACGCGGCCCAGGGCAACATCCTCGTCTCGGGCGAGACCGTGGACGCGCTCGCGGAGACCTTCGAGGCCACCGCGGGGCGGCCGCTCGCAGAGCGGCTCCTCGACTGCCTGGACGCAGCCCAGGCGGCCGGCGGGGATCGCCGCGGCCAGCAGTCGGCCGCGCTCCTCGTCGTCGGCCCGGAGCAGGGCTACGCCGGCCTCTCCGATGTCTTCGTCGACCTCCGCGTCGACGACCACGAGCGCCCGCTCGACGAGCTGCGCCGCCTGTTCGAGCTCCACCAGGAGCTGTTCGCCCGCACTCCCCGGTCGGAGTGGATCGCGGTGGACGACACGCTGCGCGCGGAGATCCGGCGCCGCCTCGAGGAGCTCGGTTTCGAGCGGCTCGAGGACTGGGCGGGCGAGGCCAACCTCGAGGAGCGCGTCGACGGCGAGGACGCCGTCGACCCGTTCGTCCTGGAGCGGTTGCGGCAGGCATGAGAGTCACCGAGATCGGGGTCGACGGCTACGAGCGAGTAGCCCGCGCGGAGGACGAGGAGACCGGGCTCCGCGCGTACATCAGCGTCCACTCGACACGGCTCGGCCCCTCGCTCGGCGGGATGCGGCTGTGGCCGTACGCGAGCGACGAGGCCGCGCTCGAGGACGTCCTCCGCCTGTCGCGCGCGATGACCTACAAGTCCGCGGTCGCAGAGACCGGGCTCGGCGGAGGCAAGTCCGTCGTCGTCGCCAACCCGACCGCCAAGTCCGAGGAGCTGTTCGAGGCGATGGGTCGCTTCGTCGCCGACTTCGACGGCACGTACATCACCGCCGAGGACGTGAACGTCGGCATCCCCGACCTCCGCTGCGTGCGGCGCTCGACCCAGCATGTCACGGGGCTCACGGTCGAGGAGGGCGGAGGCGGGAACCCGCGGGAGGCGACGGCGCTCGGGTGCTTCCTGGGCCTGCGCGCCGCCCTCAGCGAAGCGACGGGGAGCGACGGGCTCGAGGGCAGAACGGTCGCGGTGCAGGGCCTCGGCAGCGTGGGGTTCCTCCTGGCACGGTACGCGAGCCGGGCGGGGGCGCGGCTCGTGGTCACGGACATCAGTACCGAGCGCGTGGCGCGCGCCGTCGACGAGCTCGGCGCCGAGGTGGTCGAGCCGGAGGCCGTGTACGACGTCGAGTGCGACGTCCTGTCGCCATGCGCGCTCGGTGGCGTGCTGAACGACGACACCATCCCCCGCCTCCGGTGCACCGTCGTCGCGGGCGCGGCCAACAACCAGCTCCTCGACGAACGCCGGCACGCGGAGCTGCTGCGCGAGCGCGGGATCCTGTACGCGCCGGACTACGTCATCAACGCGGGCGGGATCATCAACGTGGGCTGCGAGCTCCGCCCCGGCGGCTACGACGCCGAGTACGCGCGCCGGCGGATCGAGGGGATCCCCGGAACGCTCGCCGAGGTCTTCGCGCGCGCGAGGGCGGAAGGGATCACGACGCACGCGGCGGCCCAGGCGATCGGCGACGCGGCACTCGCCGCGGGCCCCTCAACCACCCGGTAGCCGACGACCGCCCGCGAGGGCGCGGAGAACCGGGACCGGGTCGTGCTCCGGCCGCGCGACGGCGAGCACCGCGCCGGGCTCCGGACCGGCGAGCGCCGAGACGAGAAGCTCGAGCCCCAGCGCGAGGGCGAACGCCTTGTGCGCGTGCTCCCCGCCGAAGGGTACGAGCTCCTCCGGCGCGGCGCGGCCCGCGAGCACGTCGCCGTGGGTGACCGCGCCCATGGACACGTCGGAGACGAGCGGGAGGGCGTCGCTCGAGGGGATGCCGATCGCGAGCGGGTTCGTGCCGGTCAGCGGAGGACCTCCCTCGGGGTGCGGCAGCCGTTTCGGGGACGTCGCGGTGAGGGCCGCGACGAGCCCCCCTTCGGCGAGCCGGCGCACCCAGTACCCGAGCACGCCGGTCGGGAAGCAGCGCCCGGCGACCACGACCCGCGCGCGCTCGGGCGGCGACTCGAGCGTCGCGCGCACGATCGCGTCGAGGACGAGGTAGCCGAGGGCCCCGGCCCCGTCCCAGCGCTCGAAGCCGGGCTCCGAGCCCACGCGCACCGGACAGGCGGAGACGTCGAGGTCGAGCGTCTCGAGCCAGGCCACCCGCGAGAAGCCGTGCCCGGCCTTGCCGCGCCGCTCGGCGTCCGCGAAGTGTGCGTGCAACACCTCCACGGCGGGATCCTCGAGCCCGAGCGCCTCGAGCCGGGACCGGGCCTCCTCGCTCGTCACGACAGGCGCAGGGTACGACGTGTGACGTGCAGCCGAGGCGCTCCTAGAGGACGGTGAGCGGCTTCCGGATCGTCCCGGCGCGCGAGGCGGCGACCGCCTCGGCGAGCGCGAGGATCGCCTGCGCCGCCTCCGAGTCGGGAGCGGCCTCGAGCACCGTCGTCCCCTCGTCGGCCGCCTCCCGGAGGATCGGGTCGAGCGGGATGCGCGCGAGGAGCGGGACGCCGATCTCGTCCGCGAGCGCCTGCCCGCCCCCCGAGCCGAAGAGCTCCTGGCCGGTGCCGGCGAGGTAGGACATGTTCTCGACCGCCCCGACGACGCGCATGCCGGTCTTCTGCGCCATCTGAGCGGCTCGGACCGCGACCTGTTGGGCGGCAGGCTGCGGCGTCGTCACGACGAGCGCCTCGGCGCGCGGGAGCAGCTGGCCGAGCGACATCGCGACGTCGCCCGTCCCTGGGGGCATGTCCACCACGAGCGTGTCCAGGTCGCCCCAGTGGACGTCGGAGAGGAACTGCTCGAGGGCACGGTGCAGCATCGGCCCGCGCCACATGACGGGCGCGTTCTCGTCGAGGAAGAAGCCGATGGACATCAGCTTCAGGTCGCCACGGACCGGGGGGACGATCATCTCGTCCACGGCCACGGGCTTCTGGTGGACGCCGAGCAGGTGCGGGACGGAGTGCCCGTACACGTCGCCGTCCAGGACCCCGACCTGCTCGCCGAGGCGGGAGAGCGCGTCCGCGAGGTTCACGGTGAGCGTCGACTTCCCCACTCCGCCCTTGCCGGAGGCGACCGCAAGCACGCGGGTGGCCGGGGAGAGCGAGATCGCCTTCTCCGGCCGGCCGCCGCGCAGCCGCGAGACGAGCGCCGACTTCTCCTCGGGCGTCATGACGTCGAAGCCGAGCCGCACGCGCGTCACGCCCGGCACCGCGCCGACGTGCTGCGCGACCTGCTCCTGGAACGAGTCGCGCAGAGGGCACCCCGCGACGGTGAGCGCGATCGTGACCGACACGGACCCGTCCTCCTTGACGAGGACGTCGCGGACCATGTCGAGCTCCGTCACCGGTCGCCGGAGCTCCGGGTCGATCACGTGCTCGAGCGCCTTCAGGATCGCGTCGCGGTCGGGTCTCACGCAGGCGAGGGTACCAGCGACCTCCGGCCCGGCCGGTTAGCCTGAGCGACGCCACGGGCAGATTCGTCCACGCAAACGGAAGGGAGACCGAGATGCCTGGAAGAAGGGTGTGGGAGATCGGTGGACTCGTCGCCGGAGCCGTGCTGATCGTCTTCGGTGCGGTCGCGATCTACATGGGCGTCGACGGGCGGAACACCGTGCGCGACAGCCTGACCGAGGAGCAGATCTACTTCGGATCGACGGAGGACCCCGCGGTGGCGCAGTACGCCGAGGAGTGGGCGGCCGAGCCCGGGGAGTCGCAGGGAGACCAGGTGAAGACCGGCGAGCAGGCCCGCGCCTTCGCGAACATCATGCGCTACCACACGATCAACGCCGAGTGGAACCCGGAGCACCTGACGTACGCGCAGATGGGCCGCTTCCTCGCGGCGTCCGACCCGTCCGACCCGGCCGGCACGAGCGACGAGGAGGCCGCGCTGACGGACGACGACGGGCGGCCGGTGTCCAACTCCTTCCGCAACCAGTGGGTCACGCAGACGGCGCTCTCGAACGCTCTGAACATGAGCTACATGGCCGAGCAGCTCTCGCTCTTCGGCATCGTCGTCGGCGTGGCGCTGCTGCTCACCGGAGTGGGGCTCGTGATCCTCGCCCTCGCGGTCTTCGGACGCGGGAGGATGGAAGAGGCGTACTAGCGCAGAGCGTCCGCGAGCGCGGCCGCGAGCTCCGCCGAGCCCGCGGCCGCGACTCGCGAGCGGGTCACGAGATCGAGCGGCGCCGACTCGAACGGCGGCCGGTCGAAGAGCTCGATTGCGGCGCCGCGCTCCCGCACGAGGAGCTGCGCGGCCGCGATGTCGACCGACCGGGCGGGCTTGAGCGAGCACACGGCATCCACGCGCCCGGCGGCGAGGTGGCAGAGCGACAGCGCGAGCGAGCCCATCACGCGCACGCGCCCGACGAGCGGCAGGACGTCTCCGATCCGCTCCGCGATGGCCTGTGCCGTCGTGCCTTCGAAGGAGAGGATCTCGATCGAGTCCTTCGGGAGCGTGCCGTCGAGCGCCACGCCCTGGAGGTACGCCCCCCGCCCGCGCTCGGCCGTCCATTCCTCCCCGGTCCCGAAGTCGAACACGTAGCCGAAGCGAACGTCGCCCATCCTCGGCCCGTCGGCGACCGCGAGCGAGAAGGAGAAGAACGGGATCCCCCGCTTCGCGTTCACGGACCCGTCGATCGGGTCGACGACGACGTGGACGTCGCCGCCCGTGCCGAAGACCCTCGTGCCGAGCTCCTCGGACACGAGCACGAAGTCCTCCTCGAGCGCCGTCAGCCGCGCGACGACCGCGTCCTCGGCGGCCTGGTCGATCGCCGTCGTGTCGTCGCCGCCCTCGCCGCGCCGCACGACGGGCTCCCGCTCGACGCGGGTCGGGAGCCGGTCGAGGATCGCGCGCACGTCCTCGACGCAAGCGCGGCAGGTCTCGAGCCACGGGCTCACGGCCTGACCGGGTGGAAGAGGAGGCCGGAGAGGGGCTTCGGGAAGAAGTAGGTGCTCTTCTGCGGCATGCGCGCGCCCCTGCGGGCGACCGCGAAGACGTCCGCAACGCGGGGCTCCCGGAGAAGGAACGCGGCGTCCGCCCTGCCCTCGTCGACCGCGACGATCGCCTCCTCCCGCTGGGACGTGTACCCGAGCCCCCGGAGCCCGTGTCGGTCGACGAGCTCGACGTCGAGCTCGCCCTCCGTCCCGCGCACGAGCTCGACGCCGGCTCTCCGGTAGACGATCGCGGCAGAACGGTCGTAGGGCTCGCCGCCGAGGCGCTCGTGCGCTTCCTCGAGGCTCGCACAGAGCTCGCCCTCGCCGGGCTCCGCGAGGTCGGGTCGCCCGGAGAAGACGCGGTGGGTGGGGTACACGTGCAGGCCCGGGTCCTCCGTCGAGACGAGGAGCGCCATCACCCTCGTCCCGGAAGCGCCGACCTCCTCGCCGAGCTCCACCGCGCTCTCGTAGCGGTGGTGTCCGTCCGCGACGAGCAGCTGCTCGTCGCCGAGAGGGGACAGGTCGACGTCCATGCGCCAGAGCCGCGAGCCGTCGACCTCGGCGTCGGGGGCGCGCTCGGGCGGAGCGGTCACGAGCCGCCCCTCGTGGAGGAGGAAGATGGGCTCGGGCTGCGCCCCCGTCGCGCGCAGGAGGCGCAGGCGCTCCTCGCGGATGTGCGGATGTGTCCGCTCGTGCGGCAGGACGCCGGCCGCCGAGTAGGGCTGGGCGGACACGGAGGCGACGACGCCGTGGCGCTCGCGCGGGACGCCGTCAGGGCCGACGAAGTCCTCGACCAGGACCCACGTGGACGGATCGGCCTCTCGCTCGAGCACACCGGTCGCGAGCCAGTCGCCGTACAGCCGGCCCGCGTCCTCCGCGGTGTCGGGCAGTGTCAGATGCACGACGTTGTACGGGCTGCGGGTGTACAGGAACGTGCGCTCCGCGTCGGATACCGCGTCGTAGGGTGGGGCGACGAGGTCGCGGAGCGGCCCGGCCGCGCCGGAGTAGCGGACGGCGCGGAACGGCTGCACGTCGACCATCTCGGGCGAGCGTACCAACGGCGCGAGCGAGCCTAGACTCCTGCCGTGACCGTCATCTCCGAGCTCGCCGAGGACCGGACCGTCGAGGGCGTGTACGCGGTCACGAGGAAGGAACGGCGCCGCACACGGGCCGGGGCGCCGTACCTCGCGCTCGAGCTCGCGGACGCCAGCGGGCGCATCGAGGCGCGCGTGTGGAGCGACGTCGAGCTCCTCGACCGCCGCTTCGCCGAGGGCGATGCCGTGCGCGTGCTCGGACGCGTCGAGCGCTTCGGCGGGCGCCTGCAGGTGCAGGTCCGCGCGGTCGAGGCCGCCGAGGACGCCGACCCGGCGTCGCTGACCCCCGCGCTGCGGAGGGACGCGGACGAGCTCGACGGCTTCCTCGAGTTCCTCGCGGCGGAGATCGCCCATCCCGGGCTCGCGACCGCCGTCGGGGCCTTCCTCGGCGACGGGGAGGTCCGCCGGGCGCTGCGCTCGCTCCCCGCGGCCGGGGCGGACGGCCACCACGGGTACGCCGGAGGCCTCCTCGAGCACACGGTGGGCGTGGCCACGCTCTGCCGCGAGACCGCGCAACTCCACCCGCGCTTGCGTTCAGACCTGCTGCTGGCCGCGTCGCTCCTGCACGACGTGGGCCGCACCCTCGAGCTCGGTCCCGGGCCGGCCTTCCGGCAGACCGACGAGGGTCGACTGCTCGGGCACGTGCACCTCGGCCTGAGGCTGATCGAGGAACGGGCTCGCGGGCTCGAGCAGGACGTCCTCGCCGAGCTCCTGCACGCCGTCGGCTGCCACCACGACCGGCAGGCCGCGAAGACCGCCGAGGCGGCCGTCCTGTACCACGCGAACCAGCTCGACGCGCAGGCCGCGACCCGGCCCGTCGGCGACGACTGAGCTCGGCCCATGGCGGCGCTCCTCGCGCTCGCCGGCGCGCTCTGCTGGGGCGTCGGCGACTTTCTCGGAGGCCTCGCCACGCGGCGCGCCGGGGTCCTCGTCGTCCTCGCGACGTCGCAGGGGGTCGGGCTCGTCGGGCTGCTGCTCTGGGTGTGGGCGACGGGCGATCCCTGGCCGGGCGGTGGCGAGCTCCTGCCGGCGGCGCTCGCAGGCGTCGCGGGCGCGATCGGGCTGGGCGCGCTCTACCGCGGCCTCGCGGTCGGCGCGATGGGGATCGTCGCGCCGATCTCCGCCGCCAGCCCGATCGTGCCGCTGGCCGTCGACGCGGCGAGAGGGATCGTGCCGGGGGCGCTCCAGTGGGTCGGCGTGGGGCTCGTCCTCGTCGGGATCGGCGCGGTCTCCCGAGAGCCCTCCGGACGGGAGCGACGGCTCGCGCACGGCGCAGGCCTCGCCCTCGTCGCAGCGCTCGGGTTCGGGCTCTTCGTCGTCGGGCTGGACGCGGGCGCCGACGAGAGCGCGCCGTGGGCCGTGGCCGCCGCCCGTGCCACGGGCCTCGCGGCCGTGGGCGCCGCTGCGCTCCTCGTTACGCGCGCCTCCCTGCGACCACCGGTCGTCCTCCTCCCGCTGCTCGTCGCCGTCGGGCTCTTCGACACCGGCGCCAATGTCTTCGTCGCCTTCGGGACGACGAAGGGCGCAGCCGGGATCGTGGCCGTGCTCAGCGCGCTCTACCCGGTCGTCACCGTCGCGCTCGCGCGCGTGCTGCTCCGCGAGCAGCTGAGCGTCGCCCGGCGCGCGGGCGGTGCCGTCGCGCTCGCGGGCGCGGCTCTCGTCGCCGCCGGCTGACGTCGCCCTGCAGGACCGCGCGCGGTCCTGCCGAACACCCGGCCGATGGAGACGGGTGCGACCGACCGCGAGCGGAGCCGGCTCGAGCTTGGCGTGTTCGTCGCGCTCGTCGGGCTCGCCGTCGCCGCGCTGATCGGCTTCATCGCCGTCTTCGACGCCGACGGCGTCGCGGGCGCATTCGGAACCGGGTTCGGGATCTCGCTCGTCATCGCTCTCGGAGGCGCGACGCTCGCATCCGCGCTGGCCTGCCTCGCACGCGGGACCGCCGAGCTTCCGGCGCTCGCCGGTATCGCGGTCTCCGTGCTCGCGATGGACCTGCTCGCGCTCGCGATCTGGCTCGACATCGAGAGCGAGGCGTACGGGAAGCTGACGGCGCTCGCATTCGTCTGGAGCTTCTTCGGCCTTGTCTGCCTCGGTTTGGTCCTCGTCGTGCGGCGGCCGGTGACGAACGTCGCGCGCGCGCTCTACGTGGCGGCGCTGATGGCGGCCGTCTGGGCCGGCGTCATCGCCACGGCGCTCGTCCTCTCGGCCGGCGACGACGGGGTGGGGGTCGAGATCGCGACCGTCCCCTTCGCGGGATCCGCGGACGAGGACCTGCTCCGTCTCCTCGGCGCGTTCCTCGTGCTCCTGGCGTCCCTCTGGTTCGCCGCGCTCGCCGCGAGCCGGCTCGAGCGGTCACAGCCGGTCTCCTAGCGGCCACGGTCATGCCGTCGGAGCCCGGCGGCGAGCGCGGCGTGGTCAGACGTTGAAACGGATGTTGAGGACGTCCCCGTCCTCGACGACGTACGTCTTTCCCTCGAGGCGCTGCTTGCCGTGGCGTGCCGCCTCGGCGTGCGACCCGTGCTCGAGCAGATCGTCCCAGCGGATCACCTCGCAGCGAATGAACCCGCGGGCGAGGTCCGAGTGGATCGAGCCGGCGGCGTCGAGCGCGGTCCGTCCGTGCTCGAGCGTCCACGAGCGGGCCTCCGTGTCGCCGACCGTGAAGAACGTGAGCAGCCCGAGCGCCTCCTTGAGCGCGAGGACGATCTCGTCGAGCGCGGACGGGCCCGAGCGGAACTCGGCGGCTTCCCCGGGCGGGAGCTCGGCGAGCTCCATCTCGAGCTTGCAGTCGATCCCGTTCGGCCCGTTCTCCACGGGGATGAGCGGCTTCGTCGTCAGCGGCTCCAGCTCCCGGGGAAGCTCGCCCGGCCACTCGGCGAGCGACCGCCCGGCCTCGACGTGCGCCAGCACCTTCTCCAGCCGCGCGAGCTCCTGACGCAACGCCGGGTCGCCGGACTTGGCGTCCCTGCGCACCTTCTCCACCCGGCGTTCGACGTGGTCGCGGTCCGCGACCACGAGCTCGAGCCGGAGGGCAGCCAGGTCGCGCTCGGGGTCGACCCTCTCCGAGAAGCCGTCCACGACGGCAAGGAGCGCGTCGGCCTGCCTCAGCCCGCCCGGCACCTCGACGCCGGCGCCGGGAACGTCGACGACGCGGATCGCCGCGGGCGTGACCTTCTTCGAGCCGACGAGCTCTGCGAGGCGGTCGAGGCGGTCGTCGGCGATCACCGCCATCCCCACGTTCGCCTTCTCGGTCACCGACGCGTACGCGGTGACCTCGGCGCCGGCGTGCGTGAGGGCGTTGAAGAGCGTCGTCTTGCCGGAGTTCGGAAGCCCGACGATCCCGACCTGCAGCGCCACCTAGTTGCCGAAGCCCACCCGGCCCTCGCGGGCGAAGCGCTTCGCGTACAGCACGCGCGAGAGGACGAGCAGGATGCTTCCCTCCTGGGCCTCGAGCGTGAGCGCGAACGCGCCGGCGGCTCCCGCGTTCAGCTCCCGTTCCAGCGCGTCGGCGCTGGCGGTCGTCACCAGGGTGCTCAGGATCTGCCCCCCGTCGAGCCCGATCTCGACCCGCACGTACTCGCTCTCAGCCACTCGACACCACCTCCGTGAGGACGCCGTGCACGGCGTCGGGATGGACGAACGCGACCTCGAGGCCGAAGAGCCCGGGCCGCGGCTGCTCGTCGACCAGCTGCGCTCCCTCGGCCGCGAGCGCCTGCAGCGCGGCGCCGACGTCACCGACCTCGAGCGCGACGTGGTGCATGCCCGGTCCGCGCCGGGCGAGGAAGCGGCCGACCGGCGTGTCCTCGCCCGTCGGAGCGAGGAGCTCGATCCGGCCGTCGCCGACGAGGAGCAGGGCGGCCTCGACGCCCTGCGTCTCGAGGACCTGGCGTCCCTGCAGGCGCGCGCCGAACAGGCGCTCCCAGGTCGCGATCGCCTCGTCCAGATCGGCGACCGCGAGCCCGAGGTGATGGATTCCGCTGCCCTCCACTGCGGCGATGCTACTCGTCGGGGCGCGGGCGGCCGTTCAGGTGACGACGGCCGTCTGAGCCGAGACCGCTGTCGCCTCGCCCGCCGCGTTCCGTGCGGTCACGGCGACGCGGATCGTGAAGCCGACGTCGGCGTCGGTCACGAGGTAGGTGCCTGCGGTGGCGCCCGGGATCGCGACGCACGCCGCGCCCGCCGCGTCGCAGCGCAGCCACTGGAAGGCGAACCCGAACGGGTTCCCCGTCCACGTCCCCGCTCCTTGCGCCGTCAAGGTCTGGCCGACCTGCGCGGTGCCCGCGATCGTCGGGGGCGAGACGTTCGCCGGCGGCGCGTTCTCCGGGACGACGCCCGTCGGCGCCGACACCGCGGTCGCCGCTCGAACGGAGTTCCGGGCGGTGACCGTGACCCGCATCCGCGAGCCGACGTCGCCCTGCCCGACGAGGTACTGCCGGCCGTTCGCCCCCGCGACGGCGGCGCAGGAGAGTCCCTGCGCGTCGCAGCGCTGCCACTGGAAGCCGTAGGCCGTCGGACCCCCGCGCCAGGTGCCGCGTGTCGCCGTCAGCGTCTGGCCGACCGCCGCGGTCCCCGAGATCACGGGCCTGCCCGTGCTCCTCGGCGTGAGCTCGGCCGTCATGCGCGCGGTCATGATCCGCGCGAGGCGCCTCGGTACCGCGAGGGTGACCCGTTCGCCGGGCTCGCCCATGACGAGCAGGAGCCCGAGCACGCGATCGACCCGGAACGCTGCGACGTGCGCCCGGAGAGGCAGCCCGAGCGCCTCGAGCGTGACGAGCACGTCGAACGAGCCGGCGCCCGTCCCGAGCGCACGGGGCCGTCCGACGCGGACGTTCGAGACGAGCCCCTCGGCCTCCCCGGTGATCGCCCGGACGAGCAGGTTGCGTCCCGCCTTCGTGCCGAGGAACCGCGCGAACGTGCGCAGGAACGTCGCGGACGTCGCGAGGCTCGCGACGACGTCTGCCTCGCTGGAGACGGCGAGGAGACTCGTCGACCCGACCCGCCCGGACTCGAACTCGCGCTCGTAGGAGACGACCGAGGGGAGGTCGCGGTCCCGGTAGTAGCGCTGCGCCGTGACCCGCGCTCCGCCGAGGTCGGACGAGCGCAACACCATCTGCCTCGGGTCCGGGCTGCCCGCGGGCGGGCGCTGGCCGGCCGTGGCCCCCGCCTGGGCGGCGAGGCCGAGCGACGCCGCGAGGGCGACGGCGACGAGCACGGCACCGGGCGTCGTGCGCATGGCCCGACCGTAGGTGTAAGGGAGGCCGCCGTCAAACAGCGTGCCTGGAGTAGCGTAGGTGGAGATGCTCGGCGAGCTGCCTGTCCCGCCGCACGTCCACCCCGAGCGCGTCGGCGAGGTCTGGCGCGTCGACTACGCGGCGCGCTTCGCGGACGCCACCGCCTGGCGAGAGGAGCACGGGCTCGAGGCGGCCGCGCTCGACGGCGGGCGCGCATGCCTCCTGCTGGTGGACGCGCAGAACACGTTCTGCACGCCGGGCTTCGAGCTCTTCGTCGCGGGTCGCTCGGGGACGGGGGCGCTCGACGACAGCCGGCGGATCTGCGACTTCCTCCACCGGAACCTGCACGCGATCACGCAGACGATCGTCACGCTCGACACCCACCAGGCGTTCCAGATCTTCCACGCGCCCTTCCTCGTCGACGGCGAGGGACGCCATCCGGACCCGTTCACGCTCGTCACCCCCGGCGACGTCGTCTCCGGCCACTGGCGGATCGATCCCGCCGCCGCGGAGACGGTGGGCCTCGAGCGCGCGGACGACCACCTCGTCGCCTACGTCGAGACGCTCGCCGCGGGGGGCAAGTACGACCTCACCATCTGGCCCTTCCACGCGCTGCTGGGCGGGATCGGGCACGCACTCGTGAGCGCGGTCGAGGAGGCCCTCTTCTTCCACGCGATCGCGCGGCGCTCGCAGACGCGCTTCGAGATCAAGGGCGGGAGCCCGCTCACGGAGCACTACTCCGTCCTCGGGCCGGAGGTGATGCACGGAAGCAGGGGAGAGACGCTCGGGAGGCGGAACGCCGAGCTCGTCGAGCACCTCCTCCGCTTCGACGCCGTGGTCGTGGCCGGCCAGGCGAAGAGCCACTGCGTGGCCTGGACGGTGGAGGACCTCCTGCAGGAAGCCCCCGAGATCGCATCCCGCCTGTACCTGCTCGAGGACTGCTCCTCGCCGGTCGTCGTCCCCGGGATCGACTACACGGACGATGCGGACGCCGCGTTCGCGCGCTTCGCCGAGGCCGGTGCGCACGTCGTCCGCTCGACCGAGCCGGTCGCCTCGTGGCCCGGTCCGGCCGGCGAGCTGACCGTCTCCTTCAGTCGGCCTCGTTCGCGCTGAGGCGCTCGAGGGCCGACACGAGGTACTCGTCGTCGAACTCGTCGAGCCCCGCGCGATGTCCGCGGCGTCCTCGAGCCGACCGGCCTGCACGAGCGCGAACACGAGGACCGTCCAGGCGAGCGGCGTCCCGCGCTGACGAGGGGCGGCACGAGGAAGAACGCGATCCACCGCGGCCGGTGTCCGGCGGGCTCGACGGACGCCGCGTAGGTCCAGCCGCTGCCGGGATCGAGCCGAGGACGAGCTCGGGCTCGCGCCCGACCGTCACCAGCCTGCGCCCTCGCCCATCTCGACCCTCGTCACGACGGGCCCGAGCTCGTCGAGCGCCGCTGCGGTCAGGTCCAGTCGACCGGCTCGAGGCGGGAGCTCGGCCGGTGCCGGCGGCCGATCTTCGCCACGGGCCGTCCGTCGAGGAGGACGACGTCCGCCGTGAAGTCGTTCTCGCCGCGGATCAGCGAGGAGCCGACACCGTAGGCGTCCGCGGGGACGCCGTGCTCTTCGAAGCGCGTGATCTTCTCGACGGTGAAGCCGCCGGAGACGACGATCTTCACGTTCTCGAAACCCTCGCGGTCGAGCGCGTCCCGTACCTCGTGCACGAGCCGCTCGTTGACTCCCCGCGGGTCGAAGTCGCCCATCCGCTCCCAGAGCGAGCGGTCCACGAGGTCGCCCGAGGTGTCCAGGCGGACACCCCACAGCCGCTTCCCCAGGGCCCTGGCGACCTCCAGCGACGTGCCCACGGAGTCGTTCTCGAAGTCCGCGAGGACGACGACGTTCATGTCCTCCGGAGCCCACTCGGCGAACTTCCGCGCGGCGAGCACCGTGTCGCCACCGTACGCGGCGATGAGCCCGTGCGGAACGGTGCCGATCCCGCGACCGCCCCACCACGACGCCTGTGCGTCGGTCGAGACCCCGATCGCGCCGGCGACATGGGCGGCATAGCCGTCGCCGGTCTGGACACGGTGGTGGTCGTGGCGCGCGGGGAAGTAGAGGATCTGCTTGCCGCCCGCAGCCTCGACCACGCGCCGCACGTTCGTGGAGATGAGCGTGCGGCGGGCGAGAACGCCCAGGTACACGGTCTCGAGGTGCGCGAAGAGCGTGTAGTCGCCCTCGATCGTGAGCACGGTCTCCCAGGGCGCGATCGGATCGCCGTCGTACAGCGCGCGCACCTCGAGCGCCTCCCAGTCGTGCGAGCACAGGTTCAGGATCGCGAGCGCCTCGTCCATGCCCCCGAGCACCGCCTGCCTCTTCTGGAAGACCTGCATCAGCACCCGGGGGTGCCGGTCGTCCGCGAGCAGCGCCGAGCGGGCGTGGTTGAAGTACGCGTCGGTGTAGTAGCCGTCGCGGATCTTCTCGACGGGGAGCTCGAAGACGTGCGGGTCGAGTCGCGGCCGGCGCGGCCTCGCGCTCATCGCTCGAGCGCGAGACAGGCGTCCCGGGCCGCGTCGGCGACCTCGAGCTGCTCCGGCGACGGCTCCGCGGTCGAGAAGCGGCGCTGGAGCTCGAAGCCCGGGCGGGAGAGCGCACGTGCCAGCGGATGCCCCGGGTGGCGGTTCATCCACGCGAAGACCTCCACCGAGGCGCCGACCGCGGCGGTCGTCCCGAGGAGCCGGGCGAGGCCGCGGGCCGGGCGGGGCGCGGCGGAGGCGGCGACGTTGGCGGCGAGCGAGGACGCGAGCAGCGGCCCGATGAGCATCGACCCGCAGCGTGGATGCTCCTTTGGCGCGCGCTCCCCGTCCCGCTCGTACGTCCCGATGGAGACGTGCTCGGCGCCGTGGTACTCCGCGAGCCCCGGCTCACGGAGCGCGAGCGCGGCGGGGACGAGGGCGAGCGCGCCCGCCGCGAGCTCTCGTCCCGCACGGGAGATGCCCGAGCGCCGGAGCAGCTTGCCGCCGAGCATCGTCGCCCCGACCGCCGCCAGTACTGATGGCCGCGCGAACGGCAGTCGGGCCTGCGGGAGCGCGCGGTACACGACGGGCAGGACCGCGAACGCCTCGGCGAGCCGCGCCGGCCCGCGGAGGACCGGCGTCGAGATCCGGTCGGCGAAGCGCGGCTTCGCTCCGGAGGCGACGTGCAGCGTCCCGTCCGGGTCGCGGACGGCGGCTCCCCAGGAGGTCGGACCGTGCACGAGCACGCCGTTCTGCATGGCCATCCCCCCGAGGCGGATCTTCTCCGGCACGTCTCAGACCTTAGCCGCCCGCTCGCGCAGCGCCTGCTGCAGCACGGCGGCGGCGGGGCCCTGGTCGAAGTGCCTACCGTCGAGCTCGACCACCGGCATGATCTCGCGCACGGACGACGAGGTGAACGCCTCGTTCGCGTCGAGCACGTCGCCGAGCGCGAACGCGCCCTCCTCCACGCGGTACCCGCACGGCTCGGCGAGCTCGAGAACCTGCTGCCGCGTGACGCCCGCGAGGATGCCGAGGTCGAGCGAGGGCGTGCGCAAGACCTCGCCGTGCCGCCACCACACGTTCGTCACCGTCCCCTCGAGCACGATCCCGTCGGGATCGACGAAGACGGCCTCGTCCGCGCCGCGCCGCTTCGCCTCGGCCTCCGCGGCCATGTTCACCGCGTAGCTCGTCGACTTCACCCCGGGGAGGAGCCACGGCGCAACCGCCCGGACGCCGAGCAGCGAGACCGCGCTCGCGCCACGCTTGCGGACGTCCTCGATCCAGCCCGGGATCTCGCTCAGGAGCGCGAGGCCGCTCGGCGGGCCCTCGCGGGGGCCCGCCGTCCAGACGAGGCGAAGGACGGCATCCCCCTGGGCGGCCTTCGGAAGGACGAGCCCGGTCAGCACCTGCATGCGCCGCCGCTCGACCGGCGGCAAACCGAGGGTCTCCGCAGAGCCCGCGAGCCGGTCGAGGTGCGCGTCGAGCGCGAACGGCCGACCCGCGTAGATCCTCAGGGTCTCGAACGCCGCCCGCCCGCGCAGGAGCGCCTCGTCGTCGGCACGGACGGCGGGCTCGTGCGGCTCGATCAGCCCGCGGCCCGTGACGGCGAGCGCGAGCGCCGTCATGTCCGCGCGCCCGGGATCACGGCCGCCCGGTCGCCGATCGCCTCGAGCAGCGGGCGCGCCTTCGTCCACGACTCCTCGATCTCGGCGTCGGCGTCGGAGTCCCACACGATCCCTCCGCCCACCCACAGGTGCACGCGACCCTCCGCGACCGCGAAGGTACGGATCGTCAGCGCGAGCTCGAGGTCGCCGTCCCCGCGCACGACGCCGAGCGCGCCCATGGACGCACCCCGCCCGACCGGCTCGAGCTCCGCGATCAGGTCCACCGCCGCGATCTTCGGCGCGCCCGTCACGGAGCCTCCGGGGAACGTCGCCTCCAAGAGCTCGGCCAGGCCGACGTCCTCGCGCAGCACACCCTCGACGGTCGAGACCATGTGCTCGACTCCCGCCAGACCCCGCGTCGCCATCAGCTCGGGCCAGCGGACCGTTCCCGGCACGCAGACGCGCGAGAGATCGTTCCGCTCGAGGTCGACGATCATCACGTGCTCGGCAGCGTCCTTCCCCGACTCGCGGAGGCTCGTGGCCTCGCCGAGCGGCCGCGTGCCCTTGATCGGCATCGTCCACACCCGCCGGCCGCGCCGTGCGAGGAAGAGCTCTGGTGACGCGGAGACGACCGTCCAGCCGTCCCCGGCGAGCGGAAGCCCGTGCAGCGGCCGGAGCGGGGCGAGACGGGCCGCGAGCGCGCCCGGGGCTCCGGCGAAGGAGGCCGAGAGGTGCTGTACGAGGTTGACCTGGTAGACGTCGCCGCGTGCGATCGCCGCCTGCACGGCCTCGATCGCGGCGCTGTAGCCGTCGTCCGTCCAGCTGCGCTCCCAGTTGCCGATCCGGTAGCCGCCGGCGGCGGGC
>Ga0075313_1000042_pt1 | contig 24187 bp, 24 predicted proteins | sample MayberryNE_Catta_3_FD_120051 | JGI IMG/M metagenome (GOLD analysis project Ga0075313, IMG submission 120051) | Natural and restored wetland microbial communities from the San Francisco Bay, California, USA, that impact long-term carbon... | ecosystem: Environmental > Terrestrial > Soil >...
AGGCGCGAAGGCATACCCGGGCAGGCGCTCGAATCGCTCGTCCGGTGTGCGGTACGCGTCCAAGGCTGCGAGTATCGTCGACGCGTGGAGGCGAAGCAGGCGCGCACGGGGCGCCGCCGACCCTGGTTCGGCGTGCTGGCAGTCGTCGTGGCGCTCGGTGCGATGGCCGTGGACCACCTCGTCGGCACCGAGCGGGAAGAAGGTGAGACCGGCCTCGCAGACCCGACGACGTTCGCGATCACCGCTGCGCTCTCGCTCGCGACGGCGGCGCTGCTCCTCGGCTGGCTCGTGCCGCGAGAACGCCGGGCCGGTCAGGAGCGCGCCGCCAGGTCGGGTTTCGTGTGCAGCGCGCTGAGCGTCTTCCCGGGCGTCGCGCTCCTGTGGCTCGGCTTCCCCTTCGTCGTCGCCGGCGCAGGGGTCGAGCTCGGGCTCGAGGGTCTCGGCGGCGCTCGTCGGGGGCTCGCGCGCGCGACGATCGTGCTCGGCGCGGCGGTCGTGGGGCTGGGGGCCGTCGGCTACCTCGCCCTCCTCGTCACCGGTACGGTCTCCTGAGGTGAGCGGCCAGCCGAACATCTGGGCGGACGACTGGGAGCAGGAGAGCGACGAGGAGTGGGCCGCCGACCGGTCGAGCCGCCTTGCGCGCGGGGAGACGCTCGGGGCGACGGCATACGAGCTCCGTCCGGGAGGGACGAGCGGCCTCTACCACTTCCACCACGGCGCGGAGGAGCTGCTCGTCGTCCTCCGCGGACGGCCCACGTTGCGCGAGCCCGCAGGCGAGCGCGAACTCGCCGAGGGCGCGGTGGTCCACTTCCCGCGGGGCCCCGAGGGCGCGCACCAGCTCCTCAACCGCACCGAGGAGCCCGTGCGCTACCTGATGGCGAGCACGCGGCCGTCACCCGAAGCGGTCGAGTACCCGGACACGCGCCAGATCTCCGTGATGGCCTTCACCGAGTCGCAGCTCGGCCGGCCGCTCTGGGACATCCGGACGCTCGCGGAGCCCGAGAGCTAGCGCGCGAGCCCGGGCTCGTCCCGGAGCACGGCCACGCGGCTGCGCCAGGAGCTCGCGACGCCGACGGTGGCGAGCGACGTGAGCCCGGCGACCGCGAAGGCGAGCGACGTCCCGCCCACGTCCGCGAGCCATCCGGCGAAGAGCCCGCCCACCGGGGCGACGCCCGCGAAGGCGAACAGGTAGAGCCCGATCAGGCGTCCCCTGAGCCGGTCCGGCGAGCCGAGCTGGACGAGGGCGTTCGCGTTCGCCGTGAAGAGCGTGAACGCGGCGCCTGCACCGAGCAGCAGCGCGCCGGCGAGGACGGCGTTCGTGACGGGCGCGAGGGCGAGGGCGAGGACGCCGAAGGCCGCGCCTCCGCTCGCGAACAGCCTCCAGCTCGCGACGCGGAAGGTCGCGGTCACGAGCGCGCCGGCGAGCGCGCCGAGCCCGAACGAGGCCGAGAGGAGGCCGAAGCCCTCCGGCCCGACGTCGAGCTTCGCGTCGGCCAGGAGGGGCACGAGCACGTGGAAGTTGAAGCCGACGAGGCTCACGATCGTGACGACGCCGAGCACGAGCCGGAGCTCGGTGTCGCGCCAGGCGAACGCGAGAGCGCGCCGGGTGCCGTCGACGAGCCGCGCGCCCGGGTCGCGCTCGACGACGTGGAGCTCCTCGGTCCGCAGGTGCGCGAGCGCGGTCAGGACCGCGAGGAAGCTCACGGCGTTCACCACGAAGCACGCGCCCGTGCCGGCTGCCGCGATGACGACTCCGGCGATCGCCGGACCGATGACCCGTGAGCCGTTGAAGAGGCCGGCGTTGAGCGCGACCGCGTTCGGGAGCTCGCGCGGGCCGACGAGCTGGTACGTCAGCGCCTGCCGTCCCGGTGCGTCGAACGCGAGCGCGATCCCGCCGAGCGCGGCGAGGACGTAGACGACGGGCAGGGTCGCCGTGCCGGTGAGCGTGACGACTGCGAGCACGACGGAGACCGCCATCGCGGCGGCCTGGGTCGCCATGACGAACCGTCGCGAGTCGACCCGGTCGGCGACCACGCCGGCCACCAGCCCGAACACGGTGAACGGGACGAAGCGCCAGAACGCGAGTGCGCCGACCGCGAGCGCGGAGCCGGAGAGCTCGAGCACGAGCCAGGCGAGGGCGACGTTCTGCATCCACGTGCCCGCGAGGGAGACGAGCTGTCCGGTGAAGAAGATGCGGTAGTTGCGGTGCCGTCGCAGGCTGCGGAACGTGCGCGCCTTGAGCGCGCGGACGAGCGTCGTCACGCCTCCTCCCCGAGCAGCCGTGAGAGAGCGGGAAGCGCCCGCTCGATCGCCTCCAGCTCCGAGGCCTCGAGGCCGCGCAGGCGCGCGGTCAGCCAGGTCGTGCGGCGCGCCCGGACGCGGCGCATGAGCTTCTCGCCCTCGTCCGTGAGCTCGAGGCCCACCCTCCTTCGGTCGTCTTCCGAGCGGACACGCTGGAGCAGCGCGGCCCGCTCGAGTCGGTCCACGTGGCCCGACAGCGCGGGCGGCGAGATCCCCTCCTCGGCGGCGAGCTCGGCGAGGGAGAGGCCGGGGCTCCGCTTGACGAGCCACAGGAGCGTCGCCTGGCGCGCGGTGACGCCGAGCTGCTCCGTCTCCTTGCGGAGCTCCCTCGCGAGGCGGAGCAGGACGGGACGAAGGTCGGAGGCAACGAGGTCCGAGCTAAGCGTAACGTCACGAATCATTAACGTGACTAATCGTAGCACCGGTGAGGGGACGGCCGTCCCCCGTCCGCGTGACGAGCTTCGTCCACCGGCCGCGAGCGGGTCGGCCGCGTCAGGCCTTGGGGAGAGCCTCGAACTTGTAGCCGACGCCGTATCGCGTGTGGATGAAGTCGTGCCGCGGCGCACGGCGGTCGACCTTCTCCCGGAGCTTCCGCACGAACACGTCGACCGTACGGTCGCGGTGCGTGGCGCGGCGTCCCCACACGCGCTGCAGGAGCTCGTCGCGGGTCAGCACGCGGCCCTGCTCGAGCGCGAGCGCGTACAGGAGCCGGAACTCGGTCGGGGTGAGCTCTGCGCTCGCGCCCTCCACGTACGCCTGGACGTTCGCCGGGTCGAGGCGGAGCTCCTCGACCGAGAGCTCCTCACCGCGGCGCTGGTCGACCGCGCTGACGCCGCGCCGGGCCGCGGCCCGGACCCGAGCGGCGAGCTCCTTCATCGAGAAGGGCTTCACGAGGTAGTCGTCCGCCCCGATCTCGAGCGCGTGCACGCGGTCGTGCTCGGTCCCGCGTGCGGAGACGACGACGATCGGCGTGCCGATGCCCTCGTCCCGCGCCTGCTCGATCACCCGCCAGCCGTCGATCCCGGGCAGCATGAGGTCGAGGACGCAGACGTCGGGGCGCTCGTAGCGGAGCCGTGCGAGCCCGCTCTCGCCGTTCGCGACCCCCACGGTGTCGAAGCCGGCCGCCTCCAGGTGCCTCGCCATTCCCCGGGCGATCACCTCGTCGTCCTCGATGATCAGGACCTTGGCCATCCCGCAACCGCATTGTGGCCCTCCGGCGGGCGGGCAGGGGGCGGAGAAGCGGTGCTCATCCGGTGTCCGGGTGGTGAACACGCCGACGCGTGTCCAAGCCGACAGGACGACTGGCGCGGGCCCGTGTTGCGAGCGCGTGACGTCGTTGTGGGCCGGGCGAGCCGTTCTGTTACAAGGGGCGCATGGACCCCGATGCGGTCCGCGCACGCGCGCTCGTCGAGGAGAGCCGTGAGGCTGTCATCGTCCTCGACGACCGGGACCGCGTCCTCCTGGCGAGCAGGCGCGCCCGGCAGTCGCTCGAGGGGATCCGGGAGGGGGAGCGCGTCTCGCCCGCCCTCCTCGGCGGTGGCCTGGGCGTGATTCCCTACGTCGTCCCCTACGACGTGGACGGGAGGCGCGAGCGGCTCGTCTACCTCTCGCGCGAGGGCGACCTCACGGCGTACGAGGAGCTCCGCTCCGGGTTCACGGCCGCGGTCTCGCACGAGCTCCGCACGCCGCTCGCCCGGCTCTTGACGCTCCTCGAGACGGCCGCGCTGCCGGGCGAGGACGTGGCCGGGCTCGTCACCAGCGCGACGAGCGAGGTCGCGCAGATCACCGAGCTGATCGACGAGGTCCTCTTCCTCAGCGAGCTCGAGTCGGGCGCCCGCGTCGTCTCCCTCGGGGCGGCGCCTGTCAGGCCCGTGCTCGCGGACACCCTCGAGGAGCTCGAGGACCGCGCGGCCCGCGCCGGCGTGGAGCTCCGGCTGGAGTGTCCCGAGGACGTCGAGCTCGCCGTCCGTCCGCGGATGCTGCGCGTCGTCGCCCAGAACCTCGCCGAGAACGCGGTCCGCTACGCGGGGCCCGGCGCGACGTTCACGCTGGCGGTCGAGCGCGGCCCCGACGGCACGGTCGTCCTCTCCGGCCGCGACGACGGCGTCGGCGTCGAGGGGGCGGAGCTCTCTCGGCTGTTCGAGCGCTTCTTCCGCGCGGACCGCTCGCGCGCCTCGCGCGGGACGGGGCTCGGGCTCGCGATCGTGAAGCACGTCGTCACCCAGGCCGGCGGGACCGTGGAGGCGGTCGGGGGCCGCGGCCGGGGCCTCGAGATCCGCTGCACCTTTCCGACGACGCCCGCCTGAGCGACGTTCACCGGATCTCCACCGGATGTTCACCGCCCTGCACCCCGTCGACCACGGCCGGGCGTGGACACTCGGGGCATGAGCAGACCGACGAAGATCACAGCCGCCGCCGCCGTGGCGGCCTTCGCCCTGGCGCTCGCCGGGTGCGGCGGGGACGGCGGAGGCGGGGGGGCGATCACGGCCGACGGGTCGAGCACGGTCGGGCCGTTCACGACGAAGGCGGCGGAGGACTTCCGCCGGGAGAGCGAAGGGACCGAGGTCACGGTGGGCATCTCGGGCACGGGCGGAGGCTTCGAGCGCTTCTGCATCGGCGAGACGGACATCTCGAACGCATCGCGCGCGATCGACGAGGAGGAGATCGCGATCTGCGAGGAGAACGGCGTCGAGTACCTCGAGCTGCAGGTCGTCCTCGACGCGCTCACGAACGTCGTGAACGTCGAGAACGACTGGGCGACCTGCCTGACCACCGACCAGCTGAATGCGATCTGGGAGCCGGGCTCCAGGATCGAGAGCTGGAGCCAGGTGGATCCATCGTTCCCCGACGTGCCGCTGCGCCTCTTCGGGCCGGGCACCGACTCGGGGACGTTCGACTACTTCACCGACGCGATCAACGGCGAGGAGGGCGCGAGCCGGACCGACTACTCCCCGAGCGAGGACGACAACGTGATCGTGCAGGGCGTCTCCGGCGAGCGCGGCGGGCTCGGCTACTTCGGGTTCAGCTACTTCGAGGAGAACCAGAGCAGGCTCGAGGCCCTTGCGGTGGACGGTGGGAGCGGGTGCGTCGCGCCGGGCGTCGAGACGGCGCAGGACGGCTCCTACACGCCCCTCTCGCGCCCGCTCTTCATCTACGTGAGCCTCGGCTCGCTGGAGGAGAACGAGTCGCTCGAGGCCTTCGTGCGCTTCACGCTCGAGAACGCCCAGACGATCGCCGAAGCGGCACAGTACGTGCCCATGAGCCAGGAGCAGCTGGACGAGCAGCTGCAGAAGCTCGAGGACGCGCTCTCCTAGTGGCGTCGACGGACGTCGTTGCGCGGTCGGCCCTCGCGCTGCCGCGGAAGAGGATCCGCTGGGGCGAGAAGCTCGTTCAGGGGCTCCTCTTCCTCGCGGCGGCGGTCTCCGTCCTGACGACCGTCGGCATCGTCATCTCGCTGCTCCTGCCCGCGGTCGAGTTCTTCGGCGAGGTGAGCCCGCTCGACTTCCTCACCGGCACGACCTGGGCGCCGCTCTTCGAGCCCGCCCACTTCGGCGTCGTGCCCCTCGTCGTGGGCACGTTCATGATCTCGCTGTGGTCGGCGCTCGTCGCCTTCCCGCTCGGGGTCGGCGTCGCCATCTACCTCAGCGAGTACGCGCCGCCGAGGGTGGCCGCGACCCTGAAGCCGGTGCTCGAGATCCTCGCGGCCATCCCGACGGTCGTCCTCGGCTACTTCGCGCTCACGTTCGTGACGCCGCTGCTCCGGGACGTGGGGCTCGACGTCGAGATCTTCAACGCGCTCGCCGCCAGCCTCGTCCTCGGCGTGATGCTGATCCCGACCGTCGCCTCGCTCTCCGAGGACGCGATGGCGGCGGTGCCGCGCGACCTGCGCGACGGCGGCTACGCGCTCGGCGCGGACAAGCTCCAGGTCTCGACGCGCATCGTCGTCCCGGCGGCGATCTCGGGGATCATCGCCGCGTTCGTGCTCGCGTTCTCGCGGGCGGTCGGCGAGACGATGATCGTGCTCATCGCGGCCGGCCAGCTGCCGCAGATCACGTTCGACCCCCGCGAGACGATCGAGACGATGACCGCCTTCATCGGCGCGACCGGGAACGGCGACGTCCCCACCGGGTCGATCGAGTACAAGACGATCTTCGCCGTCGGGCTGACGCTGTTCCTCATCACGCTCGTGCTCAACCTGATCTCGATCCGGCTCGTGCGCAGGTTCCGCGAGGTGTACGAGTGACCGGCCGCCGCGTATGGCGGAACCGCCTCTTCGAGGTGGGCATGCTCGCGGCGATGGTCGTGGCGTTCGGGACGCTCGCCGTCCTGCTCGTGGACACGATCGTGACCGGGTGGCCCGAGCTCGACCGCCAGCTCTTCACCGACCCGCCGTCCACCGTGCCCGAGGAGGCGGGCGCCAGGCCGGCGATCCTCGCCACGCTGTACCTCGGCCTCATCGTGCTCCTGCTCTCGGTCCCCATCGGGGTCCTCACGGCCGTGTACCTCGAGGAGTACGCGAACCGCGAGCGCTGGTGGAACCGCGTGATCGAGGTCAGCATCCAGAACCTCGCGGCGGTGCCCTCGATCGTGTACGGCATCCTCGGCCTCGCCTTCATCGTGCGCGGGATCGGCATCGGCCGCGTGGTGCTCGCGGGCGCTCTCATCCTCACCCTCGTCGTGCTTCCGACCGTGATCGTCGCCTCCCGTGAGGCGATCCGCTCGGTTCCCGACTCGATCCGCCAGGGGGCGTTCGCGCTCGGCGCGACGAAGTGGCAGGTCGTCTGGCGGCAGGTCCTGCCGGCGGCGATCCCGGGCATGGCGACCGGCTCGATCCTCGCCCTCTCGCGCGCGGTCGGGGAGACCGCGCCGCTGATCATGGTCGGCGCGATCGTGTACGTCGCCTTCGACCCGACGCTCTTCGGGGCGTACACCGCGCTCCCCGTGCAGATCTACAACTGGACGAAGCAGCCGGACCCCACCTTCCAGACCCTGGCCGCGGCGGGGGCGATCGTGCTCCTCGCGATCGTGCTGGCGATGAACGCGGTGGCTATCGTCCTCCGGAACCGCTACCGGAGGCGGTGGTGAGCGCGATGAGGCAGATGGGAACTCCGCGGGTCCAGGGCACCCGCCTCCCCGAGGTCACGGTCGGCGTCGAGCGCGCCGAGATCGAGCGGCGCGAGAAGGTGTTCTCGGTCGCCGAGCTCGGCGTCTCCTACAGCGGCAAGCCCGCGCTCGAGGAGGTCACCCTGGACGTGTACGAGAACACGGTGACCGCGTTCATCGGCCCCTCCGGGTGCGGGAAGAGCACGTTCATCCGCTGCTTCAACCGCATGAACGACCTCATCCCCGGTGCGAGGGTCGAGGGGACGGTGCTCTACCACGGCGCCGACCTGTACGGCCGCGACGTGGACCCGGTGGACGTGCGGCGGCGGATCGGGATGGTGTTCCAGAAGCCGAACCCGTTCCCGAAGTCGATCTTCGACAACGTCGCATTCGGTCCCAGGGTGCTCGGCCTGGGCGGCAACCTCGACGAGCGCGTGGAGGGCGCCCTGCGGCGCGCTGCGCTCTGGGACGAGGTGAAGGACCGGCTCAAGGACGGGGCGCTCGGACTCTCCGGCGGCCAGCAGCAGCGACTGTGCATCGCGCGCGCGCTCGCGGTCGAGCCGGACGTGATCCTCATGGACGAGCCCGCCTCCGCCCTCGACCCGATCTCGACGACCCGGATCGAGGACCTCATGGACGAGCTGAAGCGCGACTACACGATCGTGATCGTGACGCACAACATGCAGCAGGCGGCGCGTGTCGCGGACATGACGGCGTTCTTCAGCGTCGTCGTGGACGACGACGGGAGCGCCCGCCGAGGCATCCTGGTGGAGTACGACACGACCTCGAAGATCTTCACGACGCCGTCCGACCGGCGGACCGAGGACTACGTCACGGGGCGGTTCGGCTAGAGGTGGCACAGATGCGCGCGTCGTTCCAGGAGGAGCTGCGGGAGCTCGAGGAGCTCCTCGACAGGCAGGCGGAGCTGGTGCTCCGCTCGGTCCGCGCGGCGGTGGAGGCGCTCGTCGCCCGCGACGTCGAGCTCGCGGACGAGGTCATCGCCTTCGACGACGACATCGACGACGTGTACCTCCGCACGCAGGAGGCGATCGAGCTCCTGCTCGCCAGGCAGACGCCGGTCGCCAGCGATCTCCGCCTCGTGCTCGCCATCCTGCACTCGAACGTGCACCTCGAGCGGATGGGCGACCTCTGCACGACGATCGCGAAGCTGACGAAGCTCTCGGTCGACCTGCCCTCGGACGAGGTGCTGCTGGCGGCGTTCCGCGAGATGGGCGAGCGCTGCGAGGAGATGATCCGCACCGCGCTGCGGTCGCTGCACGAGCGCGACGCGGTGCTCGCGGAGTCGCTCATCCACCTCGACGAGATGATCGACCTCTCCAACCGCCGCGTCGTCTCGCGCCTCCTCGAGCTCGGCCCCGAGAACCTCGAGTGGGGCCTACGGGCGATTCTCATGTCCCGCTGCCTGGAGCGGATCGGTGACAACGCGGTCGACATCGGGGAGCGTGCGGCGTTCCTGGCGACCGGGGAGTTCCGGGAGTTCACGGACGCCTCGCGCGACCCGCGCCCGCTCGTCTGAGCGCCCCCGGCGCTTCACCACACCGCGACCACGCCTTCACCGCCCCGGTGCCCACGGGGCGCCCGCGCGCGACGAGCATCGCGGCGACCGCAATCGACCGGAGGAGTGGAAGAGACGATGAAGCGCGTACTCGTACGACGGAGCACGGCCGTCGCCGTCGGCCTCGTCGCGTGTTTCGGCCTCGTGTCCATCGCCGTGGCAGCCTCGACGGCGAAGAACCCCACGTTCCAGCTGAAGGCCCTCTCGGGCTCGATCACGTCGGACGGCTCGTCCACCGTCGGGCCCTACACGACCGCCGCTGCCGAGCTGTTCGCACGCGCCGGTGCGAGCAAGGTGCGCATCACCGTCGGCATCTCCGGCACCGGGGGCGGCTTCGAGCGGTTCTGCCGCGGCGAGATCGACCTCTCGAACGCGTCCCGCCCGATGAAGATCTCGGAGGCGGAGCTGTGCAGGGACAACGGCGTCGCCTGGAAGGCGTTCACCGTCGCGAACGACGCGCTCTCCGTCGTCGTCAACCGCCAGAACACGTGGGCGGCCTGCCTCTCGGTGGACGAGCTCAAGCGGATCTGGGAGCCCGGCTCGAAGGTGGACAGCTGGAGCGACGTCCGCGCGGGCTTCCCCGACGTGTCCCTGAAGCTGTTCGGGCCGGGCACGGACTCGGGCACCTTCGACTACTTCACCGAGGTGATCAACGGAAAGTCGAGGGCCAGCCGCTCCGACTACCAGGCCTCCGAGGACGACAACGTGCTCGTCCAGGGCGTAGCCGGCGAGCGCGGTGGGCTCGGGTACTTCGGATTCTCGTACTACGAGGAGAACCAGGACCGGCTCCGGGCCGTCCAGATCAGGAACCCGAAGTCGGGCCGGTGCGTCTCTCCGGGCATCAAGACCGTCCAGGACACCTCCTACAAGCCGCTCGGCCGCCCGCTCTTCGTGTACGCGAAAGGATCCTCGTTCGCGCGCCGCGAAGTGCAGGCGTTCGTGGACTTCATCCTCGACCGCGAGACGAGGATCGCGAGGCGCGCCCGCTTCGTCCCGCTCACGAAGAAGCAGCTGAGGACGCAGCGGACGAGGCTCCACCACGCGATCGCGAACGGCCGCTAGGCCCGCTTCTCGCCGACGCAGGACCGGGGCGGCTCCGTCCGGGCCGCCCCGCCGTCCACGGCCTCAGGCGGTAGCCGGAGCCAGGCGGCGCGTCTCGTACCTGCGAGCGAGGAACGCCCCCCCGGCGATGGCCACCGCGAGCCCGAAGACGAGCACGTCCCCGGCGGGGAGCCTCGTCAGCGCCTCCATGGACGCTCCCACGAGCGCCGCCATCGGGATCGTGAAGATCCAGGCGAGGAGGATGTTCCCGGCGACGCCCCAGCGCACCGCGGAGAAGCCCCTGATCGCGCCGGCGCCGAGGACGCTCCCGGAGATCGTGTGCGTCGTCGACACCGGGAACCCGTAGTGCGCGGTCGTCCACAGGATCCCGGCGCAGGCCGTCTGGGCGGCGAACCCCTGCGGCGGGTCGATCTTCGCGATGCGCTGGCCGAGCGTCCTGATGATGCGCCAGCCTCCGACGTATGTCCCCGCGGCCATGGCCAGGGCAGCGGACACGACGACCCAGAGGGGAGGACGCTCGAAGTCCGGGGAGAGGTCGCCCGTAGCGACCAGGGAGAGGGCGATGATCCCCATCGTCTTCTGGGCGTCGTTCGTCCCGTGCGTGAAGGCGACGAAGCCGCCGGAGACGAGCTGCGCGCGCCGGAACCAGTGGTTCACGCGGGACGGGGAGCGCCGCGCGATCAGCCAGGTGAGACCGAGGATCAGCGTGAACGCCACGACGACGCCGAGGAACGGCGCGAGCAGCGACGGGACGAGCACCTTGTCCTTGAGCCCCTCCCACTGCACGACGTCCCAGCCCGACGCCATCACGGCGGATCCGAGCATGCCTCCGATCAGGGCGTGGCTCGAGCTCGAGGGGAGCCCGAAGAACCACGTGACGAGGTTCCAGGTGATCGCCCCGACGAGGCCGGCGAGGATGATCTCGAGCGTGATCGCCTCCTGGTCGACGATGCCCTTGGCGATGGTCGCGGCCACCTCGAAGGAGACGAACGCGCCGGCGAAGTTCAGGACGGCGGCCATCGCGACGGCCTGGCGCGGCCCCAGGGCGCGCGTCGAGACCGTGGTCGCGATCGAGTTCGCGCTGTCGTGGAAGCCGTTCGTGAAGTCGAAGAAGAGGGCGACGGCGACGACCGCGAAGAGCATCGCCTCCACGGCTCAGCGGTTCTTGACGTAGATGTTCGCGATGACGTTGGCCGCGGTGTCGCAGGCGTCGAGCGCGCGCTCGAGCGACTCGTAGATGTCCTTCCAGCGGATGACGTTCAGCGGGTCGATGCGCTCGTCCCGGAAGAGCGACCCGACGGCGTCGCGGACGATCCGGTCGCCCTCGTCCTCGAGCCGCTTGAGCTCGACGAGCGCCTCGTCGACCCCGCGCATGCCCTTCAGGTTGTCGCAGGCGACCGCGAGCTGCTCGCACGCGCGCACGATGACCGCGCACTGCTCGACGGCGTGCCTGGTCGGCATCTCGATGCCGTAGAGCCCGAGGAGGTCGGAGGCCTCCTCCAGGTGGTCGACGACGTCGTCGATCTCGGTGGCCAGGAGGTAGATGTCCTCCCGGTCGAACGGGGTGACGTACTGCGTGTTCAGGAGGGTGATGAGCTCGCGCGTGAGGGAGTCTCCCTCCGTCTCCTCCTTCTTGACCTGCTCCTGCGTCACGCCCGAGCTCGGGTGCTCGCGGAAGCGGCGTTCGACGAGCCGCGCGACCTCGAGCGCGTTCGCCCCCGCGCGTGCGAACAGGGTGTAGAACTCGGTCGTCTTCGGGGTCAGGCTGATCCGCATGCGCGCGGGACGTTAACCAATCGGAGACGTCCTCCCGTCGGGCGAGCGGCCGGGAGTGGTGGCGTCAGGCGAGCGCTTCGAGGACGAGGCCCTGGAAGTGCGCAACGAGCCGCTCCGACTCCGGCAGCAGCCGTCCCTCCTCGAGCAGGCCCGAGCGGACGCCGGCCTGGACGCGCTCGACGAGCGCGAGGTCCTCGGCGCCGACCTGCGCGTCGAAGCGGAGCAGGTCCGCGACCCACGCAGGGTCGGCGTCCGGGGCGACGAGGTAGTCGAGTGAGCGGTACGTCCGCTCCGGCCCCAGCGGGAAGATCGGCCCGATGGAGAGGTTCGGCCTCCCGGGCATGACGTTCACGACCGTTCCCGGGAAGACGAAGTGGAACTGCCCGCGCTCGACCTCACCGGACGGGTCGAAGGCGCCACGTGGCTCGGGGCGGAGCGGGCCGGCCTGGCTCATCCGCCGGCGGCCGAGGTCGAGCCCGTACGTGTCCGGGGACACGTCGACGACGTCGGAGAACGCCGGATGGGCGGTCGGGCAGTGGTAGCACTCGAGGTAGTTCTCGACGCACACCTTCCAGTTCGCCTCGACCTCGGACTCCGCGCGTTCGAGGAAGCGCAGGGCATCGACGTCGATCCCCGCCGTCGCGATGCGCTCGGGCACGTCCTCCAGGAACTCCGCGAGCGGTGGCGCGCTCTCGTCCGGGCAGACGAACACGAACGGCCCCCACGTCTCGAGACGGAGCTGCACGAGCCCGAGCCCTTCGAGGCCGGCGCCTCCCTCGAGCTCGAGGCGCGGTGCGCGGAGCAGTGCGCCGTCGAGGCCGTACGTCCAGGCGTGGTACGGGCACTGGAGCGTCCTGCGGGCGCCCGACCCCGTGCAGACGAGCGAGCCGCGGTGGCGACAGACGTTGAGGAACGCGCGGAGCGCCCCTTCCTCGTCCCGGACGAGCACGACGGGCACGTCCGCCGCCCGCGTGGCAGCGAACGAGGCGGGCTCCGCGACCTCGTCCGTGCGACCGACGTACTGCCAGGAGCGGCGGAAGATCCGCTCCTGCTCCACGCGCAGGACGGCGGGATCCGCGTACCAGCTCCACGGCAGGGTGCGGGCGACGGCGCCCGAGGCGGCCACGGGGAACGACTCTACTCGGGGCGAGCGCGAGAGCCGCGCCGTCCGCGACGCGCGGGTGCTCCTTCCGGGAGGTCGCGGCCCGGTCTCGCGGTGGAGACAAAGTGGTCGATTTCCAGGCACGAAGGTGGAGCACGCCTTCCGCTCCGCCGCGGGTATGCTCGCGCGGTGGCGAGCGCCGCGGCTCTCATGGACGAGGCGGAGGTGAGACTGGCGCCCCTCGGCCGCGCCCGGAACGCCGCCTGGTGGGACGCGAACGTCGAGGCGAGCGAGGAGAACGAGCGCCGCAGGAACGAGACGGACCTGGCGTACACGGACGCGCTCGCGGACCCGGACCTGTACGCGGCGCTCGGGCGGGCCTCCGCCGACGGCGACCACCTCCTCGGCCGGCGCATCGAGCTGCTCCGCAACCTCATGCTCCCGCACCAGGTCGACGCCTCCCTGCGCGCCCGTATCCTCGAGCTCGAGGCCGCCGTCGAAGGCCGGTTCGCGCGGCACCGCGGCGTCGTGCGCGGGGTCGAGGTGGACGACAATGCGATCAAGCGGATCCTGCGCGAGAGCGACCATCCTGCCGAGCGCCGCGAGGCCTGGGAAGCGTCGAAGACCGTGGGCGCCGCGGTCGCGGACGACGTGCGCGAGCTCGCGCGCCTGCGAAACGAGGCGGCTCGCACGCTCGGTTTCCGGGACTGGCTCGCGCTCTCGCTCGCCACGGACGAGATGGACGAGGCGAGGCTCCTCGCCACCCTCGAGGAGTGCGACCGGGCGACCGCCGAGCCGTTCGCGCGCTGGAAGCACGCGCTCGACGCGAGGCTCGCGGAGCGGTTCGGCTGCGCCGTCTCGGACCTGCGTCCGTGGCACTACGCCGATCCCTTCTTCCAGGACGCCCCGGTCGAGGGCGCCGTCGATCTCGACCCGCTGTTCGCAGGCGCCGACGTCGTCGCGCTCGCGCAGCGCACCTTCGAGGGGCTCGACCTCGAGGTGGGGGAGGTCCTCGGGCGGAGCGACCTCTACCCGCGGGAGCGCAAGTGCCAGCACGCGTTCTGCATCGACGTCGACCGGTCGGGCGACGTCCGCGTGCTGGCGAACGTGACCGACAACCACGACTGGGCGACGACGATGCTCCACGAGCTCGGGCACGGGGTCTACGACCTCGGCTACGACCCCGCGCTGCCCTGGCTCCTCCGGGACGCGCACCTCGTGACGACCGAGGCCTCGGCGCTCCTCTTCGGCGCGCTCTCGGGGGAGCGCGAGTGGCTGGAGGGCGTGCTCGGCGTGGGCGCGGCGGAGGCCGGCGCGCTCGAGAGCCGGCTCCGCGCCGCGCGCGCCGCGGAGCTCCTGGTCTTCACCCGCTGGGTACTCGTCATGACGGGGTTCGAGCGAGCGCTGTACGCGGATCCCGAGTCCGATCTGGACGCCACGTGGTGGGAGCTCGTCGCACGGCACCAGCTCGTCACCCCGCCCGACGGCCGGCGTGCGCCCGACTGGGCCGCGAAGATCCACGTCGCCGTCGCGCCGGTCTACTACCACACCTACCTCTACGGCTCGATCGTGGCGCTCCAGCTGCGCGACGCGCTGCGCGAGGAGGCGGGCGGGCTCGTCGACCGGCCCGGCGCCGGCGAGCTCGTGGCGCGGAGGCTGTTCGCCCCCGGTGTCTCGGTGCGCTGGGACGAGCTCGTCCGGCAGGCGTCCGGGAAGTCCTTCTCGGTCGCCTCGCTCTCCCGCGAGGTCGCGGCCTCCTAGCCGTTCGGCTCGAACGAGGTGGACGTGGGCGACGCCGTCAGCAGCATGGTCCCTGCCGCGGTCGGGCTCGCTCTCAGCCCGCTGCCGATCGTCGCCGTCGTGGCGCTCCTGGGCGCCGAGCGCGGACGGGCGAACGCCGTCGCCTACCTGGCGGGGCAGCTCGGGGGCACCGTCGTTCTGGGGGCGATCCTGCTCGGCCTCGCCGGGAGCGCCGGCGCGGCGGAGGAGACACGACCCGCCGACTGGGTGAGCGTGGTGAAGCTCCTCCTCGGCGCGTTGCTGCTCTTCCTCGCGGCCAAGCAGCTGCGCGAGCGACCCTCTGCCGAACGCGCGCCCTCGGCCTCGAGATGGCTTCGCGCCCTGGACGGTGCGACGCCGGTCGAGGCGGCCGGCCTCGGCGCGGCGCTGGGAACGATCAACCCGAAGAACCTGGTGCTCGTCGTCGCGGGGATGGCCGCGATCGCGGAGACCGGGATCTCGTCCGGCCAGCAAGCCATCGCGGTGATCCTCTTCGCCTGTATCGGGGCGACGGGCGTCGCCGTTCCGCTGGTCGTCTCGATCGCCGTTCCCGAGCGCTCGTCGGTGCTTCTCTCGCGCCTGCAAGCATGGCTCGGGCGACACGGCGGAGTGATCGTGGCGGTCGTCCTGATTCTCGTCGGCGCGAAGCTCGTCGGTGACGCGATGTCCGATCTCTGGCTCTAGGGGAACCTCCGGGGAGCGAGGCCGTCGGGCACGAGGCGGCCGAGCGCTCCCCTGGCTCGCGCGACGTGGCCGTACGCGCCGTCGAGAGCACGGTCCGGGACGAGGGCGAGCGCACGTCCGAGGCGGCGGGTGGGCGTCATCGCCTCGAGCAGGTCGATGCCGCCGCGCCCACGGCCGGAGAGCGAGCCGTCCGGTCGTGCGAGGCGCCAGCTCGAGAGGCGCTCGGCCTCGGGCAGGTCCGCGAGGAGCGCGACCGCCTCCGGGTCCTGGAGGGGGAGCAACGCGAGCTCCTCCCGGCGATCGAGACGGGCGACGACACGCGCGGCCCAGCGGCAGAAGCGTCAGCCCGCGTCGTAGAGCAGGACCGGGCGGCGCGACGTCGCCGGCATCAGCCCGCGAACACGTACCCGGCGGCGACGTCGGGCTGCAGGTACGCGGCGGACGGGCTGCCCGCAGGGGTGAACACGCCGAGCACCGTCAGCTCGCGGTCCGGGCTCGAGTTCTCGACGATGTGCACCTCGCGCGGCCGCAGGCGGAACGCCGAGCCGGGGCCGAGCTCCTCGACGCCTCCCGCCTGCCGGTGCACGCGGCCCGGGCCCTCGGGGACCCACACGATCTCGTCGTACAGGTGGTAGTGCCAGGGGGCCTTGCCGGGGGGGATGGAGCCCGCGAAGAGGGTCGCCCGGGTCGAGCCGTTCGCCGGGCCGAAGAGGACCTGGAACGAGCGCGCGCCGGTGGCCGCGTGCGCGCCCTGTCCCTCCAGGCGGGAGACCCGCTCGGGCGGTCCGAGCGGCGCATGGCGGTCCGTGCCGGCGCCGACCGAGATCCGCAGGGCCTCGAGGGGCTCGGAGGACGTGAGCGTCGCGCGCTCGCCCGCCACGACGAGGGCGGCCGTCCCGACGGCGAGCGGGGAGCGCTCTCCGGCGACTTCGAGCGTCCCGCTCCCTCCGGCGACGTAGAGGAGCATGTCCGCCGACCCCTCCTCGAGCAGGTGCGCTCGGGCTGCCTCGAGGCGAAGGAGGGCGAGCTCGAGCTCCGACCCCTTGGCCGGCGGGACGAGCTCGAGCGTCGTCGCCGGGGCGGACATGTGCGGCAGCCTAGTTAGGGCGAGTCGCCGCGGTGGTATACACCCGCACCTATGCGGTTCCGGAAGAACGCCCGCCTCGACCGCTCGCAGGTCGAGGACCTGCGCGGGCGACGGATGGGCGGAGCGCCGGTCGCGCTGGGCGGCGGGGGGATCGTCACGCTCGTCATCGTCCTCGCCGTGCTACTCCTCGGGGGCAATCTCGGCGGTGGCGGCGGCCTCGGCGACCTCGGAGCGCTGGAGGGGCAGTCCGCGGGCACGGGCACGGACCCGTCCGAGAACCTCCCTCACTGCCAGACCGGCGCGGACGCGAACGAGCACGAGGACTGCTTCGTGCTCGCCGTCGTGAACAGCGTCCAGGCGTACTGGGAGAAGGCGCTGCGGAACTACGAGCCCGCTCGCACGAGGTTCTTCGACGGCAGCGTGTCGACCTCGTGCGGGACCGCGAGCTCCGCGGTCGGCCCGTTCTACTGCCCGCCCGACCGGCACATCTACATCGACCTGGGCTTCTTCGACCAGCTCGAGTCCTTCGGCGGCTCGTCCGGCCCCCTCGCGCGGGCGTACGTGCTCGCCCACGAGTACGGCCACCACGTGCAGAACCTGACCGGCGTCCTGCAGCGCGCGAGCAACCGCGACACGGGGCCGCAGGGCGACGCGGTGCGCGTCGAGCTCCAGGCCGACTGCTACGCCGGTACCTGGGTCGCGAACGCCCGGAGCACGGGCCTCGTCGAGGGCATCACGCGCGCCGACATCCAGGACGCGCTCACCTCCGCAGCCGCGATCGGCGACGACCGCATCCAGCAGAAGACGCAGGGGCAGGTCAACCCGGAGACCTGGACGCACGGCTCCTCGGACCAGCGCCAAAGCTGGTTCGTGCGCGGGATCGAGGGCGGTACGCCGAACTCGTGCGACACCTTCCGCGGCCGCGTCTAGCGGAAGATCAGCGTCACCTCGTAGCTTCCGCCGTCGATCGTCGTCCGCAGCTCGTGCCCGCCGCGCTGGAAGACGCGCAGCATCGCCGGGTTGGAGACGAGGACGTTCGCGGTGAACCCGCGGATCCCGCGCGCCCGCGCGTACTCGACGGTGCGCTCGTGCAGGATCGTGCCGAGCCCGGCCCCCTGCCACTCCGGGTCCACGAGGTACGCGACGTCCGCGAGGCCGGTCGCGGGGTCGAGGTAGTAGCAGCTCGTCGCCACGATCCGCTCGTTCTCGCGCGGCCCCACCACGGCGGCGAAGGCCATCTCGTCGTCGTAGCTCACGCTGCACAGGTGCTGCGCGAACGAGTCCGTGAGCGAGTTGAGCTTCTGGAAGAAGCGGCTGCGGATGTCCTCCTCGGAGAGCCGGTAGAAGAGCTCCTGCATCGCGCGGGCGTCGGCGGTGCGCGTGGGGCGGATCCGCACGTCCCGCTCGTCGCGGAGCCGGACCTCGCTCTCCTCGGAGACCGGGTAGGCGCCGCGGCTGCGAAGCAGTTGCTTCGGCCCGACGAGGCCGAGCGAGACCGCCTCCTCCAGCAGCCCGTCCCGGTCGTCGGGATGCGCTATCTCGATCAGCGAGACCGCCCGCTCGGAGAGCGAGCGCCCGAACAGGTACGCGGTCCCGTACTCGGTGACGACCCAGTGGACGTCCGCCCGCGGGATGGCGACGGCCTCGCCCTGCTCCAGGCTGGGCTTGACCGCGCTGCGGCCGGCCGGTGTGCGCGAGGCGAGGCACACGACCGCCAGGCCGCCGGGAGAGGCGAGCGCGCCGCGGTGAAATGCCGGCCCGGTCGCCACCCCGCCGTACAGGCCGCCGTCCAGGAACTCCGTGCAGACCTGCCCGGTGAGGTCGATCGCGAACGCCTGGGTGACGGAGACCATCTTCGCCTTGCCCGCGATGACCCCGGGGTCGCAGACCTCGTCCACCGGGTGGAACGAGAACCGGGGGTTGTCGTCCAGGAGGTCGTACAGCTTCCGCGTCCCCATGGCCATGCTCGTGACGACGGGGCCGCTCACGACCCCCGCCGCCACGAGGTCGGCCACGGGCTCGGTCACGAGGTCGGAGTGGATGGAGAGGTCGCGGCGATTGGTGAGGTGGGCGAGCATCCGGTTCGGGACCCGGCCGAGCCCGACCTGGAGCGTGGAGCCGTCGTCCACGAGCCGCGCCACGTAGCGGGCGATCTGCTCGGCCACGCCTTCGGCGGGCGGGTGGACGTACTCGACGACGGGCGTGTCGACCTCGACGAAGCGCTGGATCCGGTCGGCGGGGATGCGGCTGTCGCCCCGCGTGCGCGGCATCGCCGGATTGACCTCGGCGATCACCGTCCGCGCCGCGAGGGCAGCTGCCTTCGTGACGTCCACCGACACCCCGAGGCTGCACGTGCCGCCCTCGTCGGGCGGGGCGACCTGGATGAGCGCGACGTCGAGGCGGAGCCTGCCGCTGCGAAGGAGCGGCGGGACGTCGGGCAGCGAGGCCGGGAGGTAGTCGATCCGACCGCTCGGGAGCAGCGCGCGGACGTCGCTGCCCACGTACAGCGCGCGGTGGCGGTACGCCGTCCAGGCGTCGCCCCCGACGTCGACGCGGTCGGTCAGGAAGTGCACGAGGACGACGCCGGCCGGAGGGGGCTCCCGCGCCTCGAGCGCCTCGACCAGCCGCCTGGGCGTGGCGCACGCGCTCCCCACGAACACGTGGTCGCCCGCCTTGACGAGGGAGACGGCGTCGGAGGCGGAGGCGAGGCGCCGGCGCCATTCGCCGACCTCGCGCGCGCTCACCCGCCCTCCCGCGCCCGCACCGGGAAGGCCGCCTCCAGGATCGTCCCGGCTCCGGGCGGGCTGATCACCTCGAGCCTGCCGCCGAGCGCTTCGACCCGATCGCGCAGACCGCTCAGGCCGCTCGCCTCGGAGTCGCAGTCGACGCATGCGCCCCCGACGCCGTCGTCGCGCACCCGCACGGTGAGGATCTCGCCCTCGTGGACGACGCTCACCCAGGCGGTCGTCGCCCGGGCGTGCTTGACCGTGTTCGTCAGCGCCTCCGCGCACACGTAGTAGGCGGCCGCCTCGACCGCCGGAGCCAGCTCTCCGTCCACCCGGAGGTCGAGCTCGAGCGGGAGGGCCGATCGGACGGAGAGGCTCCGCAGCGCGGCCTCGAGCCCGCGCCGGGCGAGCAGTGGAGGGTGGAGGCCCCGCGCGAGCTCGCGCAGCTCCTCGACGGCGCCCTCGAGCTCGGCCTGGACGGCACCGAGAGCCTCCACGAGCTCCGGGTCGTGCGCGACCTTCGGCTCGAGCCGGCGCAGCGCGAGGAGCACGACGACGAGCCGCTGCTGCGCTCCGTCGTGGAGGTTCCGCTCCAGTCGCCTGCGCTCCGCCTCGCCGGCGGTCACCATGCGCAGTCGCGACGCGCGCAGCTTCTCGATCGTGTCGAGCAGGTCGCGGTACAGGCGATCGCGTTCCATCGCGATGCGCATGGTCGGGACGAAGGACTCGAGGAACTCGGGCTGCTCGAGCAGGCGGGCGTCGTGCACGAGCGCCCCCACCTTCCGCGTGTCGTACGCCACGAACGTGACCGCCTGTCCGGGGCCGCTCGCGACCGGCTCGCGCGGCGCCTCGTGCACGTCCACGTACCCCCGGTCGTCACGGCTCCACCAGAGGAGCTCGAGCGTCGGGTCGTCGAGGATCTGCCGCAGCGACGTCTCCACCTGCTCAGGCGTCGCCAGGTCGGGGATGACGTGGAAGATCTGGCCGATGGCGCTCAGCCACGCGGGGCCGCCCTCGCTCACACGGGGTTTCTACCGCCTCGCCGGCCCGAAGGCCAGACGCGCCTGTCTCCGTTTCCCCGTCGCCGAGGCGGGTATGGAACCGGGCCAACGACCGAAGGAGGAAGCATGCCGACGATCGAGCAGACGATCGAGGTCGAGGTCCCGGTACGGACCGCCTACGACCAGTGGACCCAGTTCGAGGAGTTCCCGCGCTTCATGGAGGGTGTCGAGGAAGTCACCCAGCTCGACGACACGCATGTTCGCTGGCGGGCGTCGATCGGCGGGGACACCGAGGAGTGGGACGCGGAGATCACCGAGCAGCAGCCGGACCAGCGGGTGGCCTGGAAGGCGACCGACGGCAAGCAGAACGCCGGCGTCGTGACCTTCCAGCCACTCGGCGCGGAGCGCACGCGCGTCATCGTCCGCATGGACTGGGAGGACGAGGGCATGCTCGAGAAGGCCGGGAGCATGCTCGGCTTCGACAGCCGCCGCGTGCAGGGCGACCTCGAACGCTTCAAGGAGCTGATCGAGGGCCGTGGCCACGAGACCGGCGCGTGGCGCGGCGAGGTGCACGAGGGAACGCGCACCCGCTGAGGCCGCTCGGGTCAGGACGCGGCCGATGATCCGTGGAGCGCTCGCCGGGGCGACGGCGGCGGCCGTGTGGGCCGCGGCCGAGCCTCCGGCGCGCCGCGTCTTCGGCACCGAGTACGGGGACGTGCGCGTCATCGGACGGTTCGTGACGAGGGGGCCGCTCGCCGGCCCCCTCGGGCTCGGCGTCCACCTCGTGAACGGCGCCGTCTTCGGCGCCCTGTTCGAGCGCCTCGGTGGCCGGGGGCCGGCGCGGGCGGTCGCGGTCGCTCAGGTCGAGAACGCGATTCTGTGGCCGGGAATGGCGATCGTCGACCGGGTGCACCCCGACCGTCGGCGCGGCACCTTGCCGCCGCTCTCGAGGAACGGGCGCGTGTTCGCCCAGGAGGTTGCGCTGCACGCCCTCTACGGGCTCGTGCTCGGCGTGCTCGTCCGCGAAGGGGGTTCTAGCCGAGCGGCTCGAAGCGCGCCGTGAAGTGGCGCAGCTGCCTCGGCTGCTCGACGATGCGCAGCCCCCGCAGCTCGTGCACGCGGGCTGCGACCGAGGCGCACACCTCGATCACGTAGTCGACGTGGCTCTGCGTGTACGTGCGACGCGGGATCGCGAGCCGGACGAGGTCGAGCGCGGCGGGCGACTCGCTCCCGTCGGGGTGCAGCCCGAACATCACCGTGCCGATCTCGCAGCCCCGCACCCCGCCCGCCTCGTACAGCGCGACGGCCAGTGCGTGCCCCGGGTATTCGAGCGGAGGGATGTGCGGCAGGAGCGCGCGCGCATCGAGGTACACGGCGTGGCCTCCGACGGGCCGCACGATCGGGATCCCGGCGGCGACGAGCCCGTCCCCGAGGTACGCGGTGGAGACGATCCGGTAGCGCAGGTAGTCGTGGTCCACCGACTCGCGGAGGCCCTGGGCGATCGCCTCGAGGTCGCGCCCGGCGAGCCCGCCGTACGTGGGGAACCCCTCGGTCAGGACGAGCAGGTTGCGGCACCGCTCGGCGAGCTCGGCGTCGTTCGTCGCCAGCCAGCCGCCGATGTTGGCGAGGGGGTCCTTCTTCGCGCTGATCGTCATCCCGTCCGCGAGCGAGGCCAGCTCGCGGACGAGGTCCGCGATCTTCCGGTCGCCCTGCCCCGGCTCGCGCTCCCTGACGAACCAGGCGTTCTCGGCATAGCGGCAGGCGTCGAGGTAGAGCGGCACCCCGCGCCGGTCGCAGGCCGCCCGCACGGCGCGCACGTTCTCGAGGGACACGGGCTGCCCGCCGCCGGAGTTGTTCGTCACCGTGACGAAGACCGCGGGCACGTCGCCGGCTCGCTCGTCGAGCAGGCGTTCGAGGGCTCCGACGTCCATGTTCCCCTTGAACGGGTGGTCGCGCCCGGGGTCGAGCGCCTCCGGGACCGGCAGGTCGACCGCCTCGGCGCCCGTGTACTCGACGTTCGCACGAGTCGTGTCGAAGTGCGTGTTGTTCGGGACGACCTTGCCCGGCCCGCCGATCGCGGTGAAGAGGATCTTCTCCGCCGCCCGGCCCTGGTGGGTGGGAATCACGTGCGCGAACGGGAAGAGCTCGCGCACCGCGTCCAGGAACACGTACCAGGAGGGTGAGCCCGCGTAGCTCTCGTCGCCGTGCTGAATCGCGGCCCACTGGTCGCGCGACATCGCCCCGGTGCCCGAGTCGGTCAGCAGGTCGACGAGCACGTCGTCGGCGTGCAGCGCGAAGAGGTTGTACCCCGCTTCCGCGACCGCCTTCCGACGCTGCGCCGGCGTCGTCATCCGCAACGGCTCCACCGAGTGGATGCGGAAGGGCTCGAAGATCGTCTCGAACACGAGCGGGACCTACCGTCCGCGGCCGCCCGCCGCATCCGGGTTTTCGCGGACCGGGAGGCGCCCCCCGCTGGACGGGCACGTACGCTGAGCGAGGCGATGGGCGGCGAGCTCGTGGAGACGGCACCGGCGCTCGACGATGCGCGGACGGACGCGTCCCCGCGCGTGCGGCGACTCGCGGGCGTCCTCCCCGGAGCGCTCGCGGCCGTCCTCGTCGCGGCACTCGGGCTCTCGCACGGGGGCTACTTCCCGACGGCGTGGGGGCCGCTGACGCTCGCCTTCCTCGCGATCTCGGCCGTAGCCCTGCTCGTGTCTCCCCGGCCGGCCCTCGACCTGCGCGAGCTCGCGCTCCCGGGGTTGCTCCTCGCGCTCGTCCTCTGGTCGCTCGTGTCGGCCGCCTGGGGGACGGCGACGGAGGCGGTGCCGGAAGCGCAACGCACGCTCGCGTACGCCTCCGGAGCGCTGGCGTTCGCGCTCGTGCTCCGTCCCGCCCGGGTGCCCGGGCTCCTCGTCGGGCTGTGGGCCGGGATCTGCATCGTGGCGCTCGACGCGCTCGCGGGACGGCTCTTCCCCGAGCGTTTCGGCGAGTACGACCCGATCGGGGTGTATCGGCTGTCGGAGCCCGTTGGATACTGGAACGCGCTCGGGGCCCTCGCGGCGTTCGGCGCCCTGCTCGCCTTCGGTCTCGTCGCCCACTCCGCGAGCCTCGGCGTTCGCCTGGCGGCCGCGGCGTCGACCGTGCCCCTGGCGCTGACGCTGTACTTCACCTTCAGCCGCGGCGCCTGGCTCGCCCTCTTCGGCGGGTTGCTCGTCACACTCGTGCTCGACCCCGCGCGCCTGCGGCTCGCGGCGACGCTCCTCGCCGTCGGCGCCTGGCCGGCGCTCGCCGTCGTGCTCGCCTCGCGCTCCGGCCCGCTCACCGAGACGGGGCACGCCCTGGCCGCGGCATCCACGGACGGGCATGCGCTCGCCGCGACCGGGGTCGGACTGGCGCTTGGCGCCGCCGGCGTCGCAGCCGTCCTCCACGCCCTCGCTCCCCGCGTGCACCTCACGGCTGGAGGATCCCGGGTGGGGACCCTGCTCCTCGCGGCGACGCTCGTCGCGTCGCTCGCTGCAGTGGTCGCCGCGCTCGGCGGCCCGTTCGAGATCGCGCGCTCCTTCGCCGCCGAGCCGCGAGAGGTGGAGAGCGACCTCGGCGAGCGCCTCTGGGATCTCTCCGGGAACGGCCGTGTCGACCACTGGCGGATCGCGCTCGACGAGGCCGGGCAGCACCCGCTCCTGGGCGCCGGGGGAGGGAGCTACGAGCGTGCGTGGCTCGAGCAACGGCCCTACGGGCTGAACGTCCGCGACGCTCACAGCCTTTTCCTCGAGGCGCTCGCCGAGTACGGGCCGCTCGGCCTCGCCCTCGTCACCGCCCTCTTCGCGGTGCCCCTCGCGCTCGCGGTCCGGCTCCGCCGGCGCCCGCTCGTGCCCGTGGCCGCCGGTGTCGTCGGGGTGTACGTCGTCCACGCGTCGATCGACTGGGACTGGGAGTTCCCGGTCCTCACGCTCGTCGCGCTCGCCTGCGCGGCCGCGATCGTGGGGTCCG
>Ga0075313_1000043_pt1 | contig 24151 bp, 16 predicted proteins | sample MayberryNE_Catta_3_FD_120051 | JGI IMG/M metagenome (GOLD analysis project Ga0075313, IMG submission 120051) | Natural and restored wetland microbial communities from the San Francisco Bay, California, USA, that impact long-term carbon... | ecosystem: Environmental > Terrestrial > Soil >...
ACGCGCCACGTTCCCGGGACGCCCCTGAGCTCGTGCTCGCCACGATCGTCGAACTCGATGCCCGAGCCGACGACGAGGTCGCGCACGGTCGAAGAGACCAGGACCTGGCCCGGTCCGGCGAGCGCCGAGATGCGCGCTCCGATGTGGACGGCGAGGCCCTGCCCGTCGCCGTCGGAGCGCTCGATCTCGCCGGTGTGCACGCCGGCGCGGATCTCAAGGCCGATCGACCGGACGTCCTCGCTCGCTGTATGGGCGCACTCGATCGCCCGCCTCGGGGAATCGAACGTGGCGAGGAAGCCGTCGCCGGCCGTGTGCACCTCATGCCCTGCGTGCCGGTCCAAGGCGGCGCGCAGCAGCCCGTGGTGGCGCTCGATCAGCGCACGCCAGTCCCGGTCGCCGAGAGCAGCCGCTCGTTCCGTCGATCCGACGATGTCGGTGAACAGCACGGTCGAGAGCACACGGTCCCGACGGGCGGGTGGGCGCGTACCCGTCAGGAACGCCTCGATCTCGTCGGCGATGTCGTCGACGTCGTTGGAGAAGATCGTCGTGCCCGTGCCCGGAAGCTCCACGAGCCGCGCGTCGGGGAGGCTCGCGGCGAGCGCGCGACCATTGCGGATCGGCAGGATCGCGTGACCCGCCTTGTGCAGCACCAGCACGGGCATCTCGATGCGTGGGAGCAGCTCGGTGACGTCCCACGTGTTGACCATCATCCCGAAGGCTTCCATCTCGATCCCGCTGGAAGCGGCCCGTGAGTACCGGCGGAACCACGATTGGAAGCCCGGTTCGTCGCGGCGATCTGGAGCCACGATCGAGAGGGCCGCGTCCGTGTCGATCGCACGGTTCGCCTCGATCAGTCGCCCCAGCACCTCGGGGTCGATCCCGAAGTCGTCCTCGTCCGTGCGCGTGTATCTCGGGGCCGTCTCGAACGTGACGACCGATGAAACCCGTTCCGGATGGGCCGCAGCGAACCCCAGCGCCAGCGTCCCTGCGTCGATCGTGCCCATCAACGATGCCCGCTCCGAGCCCGCCGCGTCCAACACCACTTCCCAGTCCGCGAGCTGCTGACCGAAGGTGGGGAGCTCGCTCAGGCCGTCGGACATCCCCATCCCGCGGCGATCGAAGCGGATGAGCCGGACGAAGCCTTCGAGCCTCTCGAAGAGGCGCCGGAGGTGCCGATCTTCCCACCCCATCTCGAGGTGGGCCACCGCTCCGTGCATGAGGACGAGGTCGACGTCGCCGTCGCCGCTGACCTGGTACGCGATGTGGACCCCGTCGACCCCGGTGGCATAGCGGGTATCCGGCATCGTCATGAGCCGAGTGTCGCGCGTCGGACGGGACGGGGCAACAGCGGGTTCCGACTCTGGATCGGACGTGGGAACATGCGTCGCGGGAGGAACCCCGTTGACGCAGGCAGCCCAGCTCGATCGCGCTCGCGATGCCTTGGATCGGCATGCCTGGCAGGACGCGTACGAAGCGCTTTCCGGTGCCTCCGAGGAACGCCGGCCGACCGGCGAGGAGCTCGAGCTGCTCGCGGAATCGGCGTGGTGGACGGCGCGTCCCCAGGAGTGCATCGACGCGTCGGAGCGTGCGTACGCGGCCTACTCACGCGAGGGCGATCCGAACAAGGCGGCATACGTGGCGCTACGCCTCGCCGACCTCTGGGGAGAGCGGCTGGGGTCGGCACAGGCGACGGGGTGGTTCCAGCGAGCCGCACGCCTGCTCGAGGATCGGCCCGAGAGCGTCGAGCATGGCTACCTCGAGCTCGCTCGCGTGAAGCGGAGCGGCAGCGTGGAGGAGATGATGCGGCACGCGACGGCGGTGCTCGACATCGGGTCGCGGTTCGGCGACCGCGACCTGCAGGCGTTCGGTTTGATGTGCCAAGGCATGGCGCATGTCTCGCGAGCGGAGGTCGAACTCGGCATGTCGCTGATCGACGAGGCCGCGGTCGCCGCCGTCGGCGGAGAGCTCACTCCGTTCGCGACCGGCATCGTGTACTGCTTCACGATCGTGGCGTGCATCGAGCTCGCGGATTATCGTCGCGCCGGCGAATGGACGGAAGCGACGACGCGCTGGTGCGAACGTCAGTCGATCGGCGGATTCCCGGGGCATTGCCGCGTCCGCAGGGCGGAGATCATGCGCCTGCGCGGAGCGTTCGCCGACGCCGAAGCCGAGGCGCGCCACGCGATCGATGAGCTCGCGTCGTTCGGGGAACTGGCGATCGCGGGCGTCGGTTTCCACGAGATCGGGGAGATCCGGCTGCGCCTGGGTGACCTGGACGGGGCCGAGGAGGCATTCGAGCTGGCGCATCAGCGAGGGAACGACGCCCAGCCCGGCCTGGCGCTGCTGCAGCTGGCGCGAGGTCACAGGGTGGCGGCTCGTTCGTCGATCCGGGCGGCGCTCGCCGAGCAACCCATGCCCCTGGAACGGGCGCGGTTGTTGCCGGCACAGGTGGAGATCGCGCTCGCCTCCCACGACGTCGCGGAGGCTCGCGAGGCGGCGGAGGAGCTGCGCGAGATCGCTTCCAGCTTCGACGCACCGTTGTGGCACGCGAGCATGCACCAGGCGCTCGGCGCCGTGCTCACGAACGAGGGCGACCCGGCGGAAGGGATCGTCGAGCTCCGCAAGTCCGTCCGGCACTGGGCCGAGGCCGGGCTGCCGTTCGAGACGGCGCGGGCGCGCCGATGGCTCGCGTCTGCTCACCGCGCAGGCGGCGACGAGGAGTCCGCGGTGCTGGAGCTCCGGGCGGCGGTAGCGGCGTTCGAGGAGCTCGGCGCGACGCTCGAGGCCGCGCGGTGCCGCCAGCAGATCGAGGCGGGAACTCCGACGGCGGGGCGTCGGGTGGAGCGGACGTTCATGTTCACCGACATCGTCGGATCGACGAACCTGCTCGAGACGATGGGGGACGAGGCGTGGGAAGGCGTCCTGCGCTGGCACGACGGCGAGCTCCGGCACGCGATCGGGTCCCACCGGGGCGAGGTGGTGCACACGACCGGCGACGGGTTCTTCGCGTCGTTCGCCGACGCCGGCGATGCGGCCGCGTGCGCGGTTGCGATCCAGCGCCGGCTGGCAGAGCACCGCCGGGCTCACGGGTTCGCCCCGCAGGTCCGGATCGGCCTGCACGCGGCGGAGGCGATCGAGCTCGGCGACGACTACACGGGCATCGGTGTGCACGAGGCGGCCCGCGTGGGCGCCCTGGCGGAGGGGAACGAGATCGTCGTCACGAGCCGGACCGTCGAGCTGACGCCGATCCCCTTCCCGATCGAGAAGGAGCGCGCGGTGGCCGTCAAGGGCATCGCGGAGCCGGTGCGGGTGGTCACGGTCGTGTGGAGAGCCCGCGAGGGCGAGCGAGCGGGGAGCTGAGTCGCCGATGCGGTTCGCGACGCCCGAGGACGAATGGCGCGCCTATCTCGACGGCACCCACCCATCGATCGTCTGGGGGCGCCGGCTCTTCCGCCACGTTCCCTCGGCTCCCCGATGCATGGTGTGCTTCGCTCCCTTCGGTGCCCCCGGCGGGCCGGTGTTCCGGAGCATGGGGTTCGTGCGATGGGACAAGAACCCCAACGTCTGCCTCCACTGTCTGCGCTCGCTGCGCAACCACGACGTGATGGGCGCCGAGGTGGAGATCTCCTTCCTGTTCGCCGACGTTCGTCGGTCGAGCGATCTGGCCCGAAGCATGGGAACGATGGATTTCACCCGGCTGATGCAGCGCTTCTACTCCACGGCGAACGACGTGTTGATCGCGAACGGCGCGATCCTCGACAAGTTCGTCGGCGACGAGGTCGTGGGGTTCTTCATGCCGTTCATGACGGGGCCCGACCACGCCGGCGCGGCCGTGCGGGCGGCACGGGATCTCCTCGCCGCCGTCGGCCACGGTGACCCTGAAGGGCCATGGCTCCCGCTCGGTGCGGGCGTGAACACCGGCATCGCGTTCGTCGGCATGGTCTCCAGGGGATCCGCGAGCGAGTTCACGGCGTTCGGCGATCCCGTCAACGTCGCCGCGCACATCGCCTCGCTGGCGTCGGCGGGCGAGATCCTCGTCACCGACGCGGTGGTCGAGGCCGCCGGGCTCGGACCCGACGTTCTGGAACGACGCCGCGTTTCGCTCAAGGGTTACGAGGTGGACGCGGTCGTCGTGCCCGCGCCCGCTTCCCCGGCCTGAGGCGCCTCCGCGAGCCGCCGGCTCAGCATCCTGATCACACCCAGCGCGGTCTCGGGACGCTCGCGGATGATCGACTCGAAGCGCCGCCGGTCGATCGTGAGGAGCCTCACCGGCCCACGTGCCACGAGGTCGGCCATGCGCGGCTCGTTCGTGACGATCGCCATCTCGCCCACCACGTCGCCCTCGGATCGGACCGCGACGACCCGCTGCGCGTCGGTCCCGTCGCGCACGGCGACCGACACCTCGCCGCTCACGATGATGTGCATCTCCTCGCCGATGTCGCCCTGCCGCGCGATCGTGTCGCCCGCGTCGAACACGTGCTCCTCGGCGATCGAGGCGATCGGCTGCAGGTCGGGCGGGGGCAGTTCCGTGAACAGCGGCACCTTGCGCAGGAACAGCACCCGCTCCATGGTCGAGAGGGTCGCGAGGGTCTCGGTCATCGTTCCTCCTGTGGGCGAGATCGCGAACTCGGCGCACTCGCGGATCCAATCGTCGGGGTCGTCCCGGAGCCTGTCCAGCGCGGCCGGTTCCCGGTGCTCGCGGGACGGGGCGCTGTCCCACATCACGATCAGCGGCCGCACGAGGTCGCGCCTGGCCACGCTCTCGATCACCTCCAGCGCGTTGGCGCGCTGGGCGGGGTCGGCTCCGGACAGGTTCTCGAGCGCCACGGTCATGGCACCGCCGCCGCCCAGCAAGGACGCGGCGCGCAACCCGGCCAGGGCGTCGCGTTCGGATCGGGCGAGCAGCGAGTCCTTGAGCAGCCCGAATCGTTCGTCGACGTCGACGTCGATCGCGATGCCGAGCCGGTGTCGATCGACCGCCTCGGCGACCCGCGCCGCAGCGAAGCGCTCCACGTCGGTCGAACCATCGGAGAGCGGCAACCGCGCGAGGGCGGCCGCGGCGGCATCTCGCACGAGCGCATCGGCGTCGGCGAGCATCGGAAGCAGGAGGGGGATCGCCCCTGCCGAGCCGATCGAGGCGAACGCGCCGGCCGCCTCCGCGCGGGTCCCGGGGTCGGCGTCCTGCAGCCCCGTTCTCGCCGCTTCGGCCAGGCGCGCATCGCGCGTGCGGAGCATCGCACGGAAGGCGACCGCTCGAACATCGGCGTCTCCGTCGGCCGCGAGCTCGACCAGGGTCGCCACGGCGTCTGCGTCGCCCGTGAGCCCGGCGAGCTCGGCCGCCGCCGAGGCCCGGACCGACGGGTCGGGGTCGTGCGAGAGCGGGCCGAGAGCATGCGAGGCGATCTCGGCTTCCACGTCGAGCTCGCCGATCGCATCGACGGTCGCGAGCCGCACGGCGGCGTCGGGATCGACCGAGCAGGTGAGGATCTCCGCGACAGCGTTCACGTGCCCGCCGGTCGCCAGGGAGCCGATCGTGGCCGCCCGCACCCCGGGGTCGGGGTCGTTCAGCGCCGCGATGAGCGGATCCCGGGTCGCGGAGGGATCGAGATCGCCGAGCGCGACCGCCGCGACCCGCCGCACGTGGAGATCGGCGTCGTCGAGCGCCGCGACCGCGATCGCCACGGCGGACGCGTCGGACCGGGCGAGGCCGAACGGTTCGGCGGGGGCCTCGGTGTCCGCACCGAACACGCTCGGGCGCCCTTCCCGCAGGGCGCGGACCAGCTCCCGGGGGTAGGCGCGTCGCACGCCCAGCATCGCGACGATCGCGAGGATGGCGGCGACGAGCCCGATCCCGTACAGGACGGCAGGGGAGAAGGCGCGTTCGCCGATCAGCGCGACCACGCCGGCGAGCACGGTGCCCACCTGCGTCGGCCCGCCGTACAGGAACGCCCGGGTCCGGTCGCGCCGGTCCGGCGGCACCGTGTTGATCACTGCCTCCCACGAGCTCGAGGCGCCCCCCTGCAGCCATGCCACCTGTGCGAACCGGAAGATCGCCAAGGCCGCGAAGCTCGCATCGATCGCGAGGGTGCCGAAGGCCACCGCGTACAGCACCGGCAGCACGAGCATCACGGTGGGCACCCCGAACCGGGAGAGCAGACGGTTCGTGAGGAAGATCGAGATGAGGAACGCCGCGCCCGTCGAGAGTCCGAAGAACAGACCGAAGAACCCGGCCAGGTCGTCGGGCTCGGGGTAGCGGAGGGTCGCGGCGCGCGAGAAGGGCAGGTAGAGCGAGAAGAACAGGAGCGAGAACAGGACGGATGCCAGCGCCAGCCATCGCAGCAGCGCGGATCGTCGCACGTAGCTGAGGCCGAGCCGCAGCTCCTCGATCGGCCCCGCTCGGTCGCGTCCGATCCGCTCGCGATGCGTCCGGTCGTGTCCCGCGAGCAGCACCGCGCCGAGCGCGGACGTGGCGATCAGCGTGGCGATCCAGACCAGCAGCAGGTTGGGTGTGCCGATCCACGATGCGAGCGGCTTGGTGAGGAGACCGCCGATCACGTACCCGAGCACACCGCCCGCCCCGATCAGAGGGAAGAAGCGCTTGGCCTGCCGCGTGTCGGTGACGATGCCCGCGAGGCCCCAGACCGCGAGCCCCAGCAGGAAGTACCCCGCGCCCTGCAACAGCCACAACGCCTGGGTGATCCACGCGAAGTCGATGGCGAGACCCACCCGCCCCGCCGCCGCCAGCGCGGCGATCGCGACGGGCACGACGAGGCAGGCCCGGCCGCGTCCGAGACGCGTGAGCAACACGCCGAAACCGATCGTCGTGAGGAACATCGTGCCCCCCAGGACGAGGTACATCACGGGCAGCTTCTCCACGCCGTAGCGGGCGAAGAACAGGGCCTCGATGCCGCTCTGACCGATCATCAGGCCCGCGGAGACCACGAACGACGTCGCGACCGCCAGCCCCACCGGACCGGCCTCGCCCGGTCTGAGACCGAGGAGTCTCGTCAGCCTGCCCGAATTCATCGGGCGAACACTACGCGTCGGCGCGGCCCGAGGAAGCGTTCCGGCCCGGCTATCCTGACGTCATGGGGGAGCCCGACATCGCCCGGGGATCCTCCGTCGACCCCTCGACGCGTGATGCATGGTGGCGTGGGGGGGTTCTCTACCAGATCTACCCGCGCTCCTTCGCCGACTCGAACGGCGACGGCCACGGCGACCTGCAGGGCGTGATCGATCACCTCGATCATCTGGCGTGGCTGGGCGTCGACGGGATCTGGCTGAGCCCGATCACCTCGTCGCCCGACGCCGACTGGGGTTACGACGTGTCCGACTTCACGTCGGTCGACCCGGACTTCGGCGACCTCGATCGACTCGACCGGCTCATCGCCGGGGCCCACGAGCGCGGGATCCACGTGGTCTTGGATCTCGTGCCGAACCACACGAGCGATCGCCATGCGTGGTTCGTCGATGCGAGATCGGATCGCTCCGCCCGCCGCCGTGACTGGTACGTGTGGGCCGACCCGAAGCCGGACGGCTCCCCCCCGAACAACTGGCGATCGACGTTCGGGGGCCCCGCCTGGACCCTCGATCGGGGCACCGGTCAGTACTACCTTCACAACTTCCTCGCGGAGCAGCCCGACCTCAACTGGTGGAACGACGAGGTACGAGACGCGTTCGACCGGATCCTTCGGTGGTGGTTCGATCGCGGCATCGACGGCTTCCGGATCGACGTGGCCAACGGGCTCGTGAAGGACAGTCAGCTTCGCGACAACCCGCTCGTCACCGACGAGGACCATCCCAGGGTCACGTCGCAGGAGCTACGCCCGGTCTACAACATGAACCGAGACGAGGTGCACGACGTCTTCCGTCGATGGAGAGCCATCGCAGAGACCTACGATCCCCCTCGGCTGCTGCTCGGGGAGACATGGGTCCTCGAGATCGACAGGTTGATGCGCTTCTTCGGCGAGAGCGGGGACGAGCTGCAGCTCATCATGAACTTCCCGTTCGTCTTCGCCGAGCCGGGAGCCGAGCTCCGATCCGTCGTCGCGGCCACGGAGGCCGCGCTCCCTCCGGGAACCTGGCCGGCCTGGAGCGGTTCGAACCACGACGTCGGCCGGTTCCCCACGAGGTGGTGCGGAGGCGACGAACGGAAGATCCGCGCCAGCCTCCTCATCCTGCTCACGCTGCGGGGAACGCCGTTGCTGTATTACGGCGACGAGATCGGCATGACCGACGTCGAGGTCCCTCGAGACCGGTTGCGCGACCCGGTCGGCGTGCGTGGCTGGCCCGACGAGCCCGGGCGAGACGGCGCGCGCACGCCCATGCAGTGGACGCCCGAGATCGATGGCGGCTTCACGCGGGCCGGCGTGGAGCCGTGGCTCCCGATGGGTGACACCGCCTCGCGCAACGTGGAGGACCAGCTCGACGACCCGACCTCGACGCTGCATCTGTGCCGCGACCTGATCGCGCTGCGTCGGGTCCGTCCCGACCTGTGGGCCGGTGGCTCGTCGTCGGTGGGATCGCACGACGATGCGTGGGTCTGGCGCCGCGGGCACGAGACCGCGGTCGCCGTCAACGACTCGGAGCTCCCCGTCGACGTTCCCCTCGAGCCCGGGCGGGTCTTGATCGGGACAGATCGTGACCGCGACGGCGCTGGGATCGACGGTTCCCTCCGCCTCGATCCGTGGGAGGCGGTGGTCGTTGCGTTGCGTCGGGGGGGTGAGCGCATCGCGGACGAGGGAGCGCCGTGAGCCCACGACCCGAGCTCGCCCGCTCGGTCGAGGAGGCGGTGACGGCGCATCCGCACGTGGTGAGCGTGCAGCTCGTCGGCTCGCGAGCGTCGGGAACGGCGACCGCCTTGTCGGACTGGGACTTCACGGTTGAGGTCGACGACTTCCCGTCGGTCGAGTCCGACCTGCCATCGCTCGTGTCCGAGCTCGAGCCGCTCGCCCAGCAATGGGACCGCCTCGGTCCGACGGAGTACCGCTGCTACATGTTGATGCTTCCCGGCCCGGCCAAGGTCGATCTGATCTTCCCCGGAGTCGCGCATCGGCCGTCGCCGCCGTGGCAGGTGAGCGCCGAAACGTTGCCCGGCATCGACGCTCACTTCTGGGATTGGATCCTGTGGATGACCTCGAAGCGCTCGGCGGGCAAGGGTCGGCTCGTGGCTGAGCAGCTCGCCTCGATGAGCCACCACCTGTTGCAGCCGATGGGCGTCCCCGAGGTGCCGGATTCGATCGGGGAAGCGGTCGCCGCCTACGTGACGGCCCGCGATCGCCTCGAGGCGCGGTTCGAGGTCACGATCCCTCGCCGCCTCGAGCGGGAGGTTCGCCCGGTCGTCGTTCGCGCGTGAGTGCCCCGACCTACACCGGCTCGACCCATGTTCGACTCATGGGGTTGAATGGTCGTGGCCCGATCGGATCGGAGGGATCAACGTGGCCGAGATCCTGATGCAGGACGTGTCCAAGGTGTACGGGGACGGCACGCAGGCGGTCTCCGACCTCAACCTCGATGTCCATGACGGAGAGTTCATCGTGTTGGTGGGCCCGTCCGGTTGCGGCAAGACCACCGCCCTGCGCATGGTGGCCGGCCTCGAGACGATCACGGAAGGCACGATCCGCATCGGCGAGCGGGTGGTGAACGGCGTCCCCCCCAAGGAACGCGACATCGCGATGGTGTTCCAGAACTACGCGCTGTATCCGCACATGACCGTGCACGACAACATGGCGTTCGGCCTGAAGCTCCGGAAGCTGCCGAGGGAGGAGATCGCGACCCGCGTCAAGGAAGCCGCCGAGATCCTCGGCCTCGAGGGCCTGCTCGAGCGCAAGCCGAAGGCCTTGTCCGGAGGTCAGCGCCAGCGTGTGGCCATGGGCAGGGCGATCGTCCGCGAGCCCAAGGCCTTCTTGATGGATGAGCCGTTGTCCAACCTCGACGCCAAGCTCCGGGTCCAGATGCGGACCGAGATCGCCCGGATCCAGCACGAGCTCAGCGTCACGACGATCTACGTCACCCACGATCAGGTCGAAGCGATGACGATGGGTGATCGGGTGGCGGTGATCCGCAAGGGGCTGCTCCAGCAGGTCGAGTCACCCCAGGTCCTCTACGACCGGCCGGTGAACCTGTTCGTCGCCGGATTCATCGGGTCGCCGTCGATGAACATGGTCGCGGCCACGATGTCGAGCTCGAACGGCTCGCGCACCTTGGAGTTCGGGGGGCACCGTCTCGAGATCCCGGAAGACGTCATCGCCGCGCGCCCCGACCTCGGGGCGTACGACGGCAAGGAGGTGATCCTCGGGATACGGCCCGAGGACATGGAGGATGCGTCGCTCGTGCCCGACGAGCCGCCCGGCCGCCGGATCCGATCGGACGTCGTGCTCAGGGAAGCTCTCGGTGCCGACGTGCTCGTGCACTTCAACATCCAGGCGCCGATGGTCGCGACCGACGACGTGCGCGAGCTCGCAGATGACGTGGGTCAGGAGGCGATCGAGCTCGTCGAGCAGGCCGCAGCCGCGGGCCATTCGAAGTTCGTCGCACGCTTGAGCCCGCGGACCGAGGCCGCGAAGGGAAAGCCGATCGAGCTCGTCGTCGACGTCCACCGGCTCCACTTCTTCGATCCCGACACCGGCCTGGGCATCTACGGGGGCGGACAGGCCTGAGCGAGCGACCCACGCCCATCGGATCCTTCCCGGAGGGATTCCTCTGGGGAGCCGCGACCTCTGCCTACCAGGTGGAGGGGGCAACCGAGGAAGGCGGCCGCGGGCCTTCCATCTGGGACACGTTCAGCAAGACCCGCGGCCGGATACGGTCCGGCGACACCGGTGACCTCGCTTGCGACCAGTACCACCGCTACGAGGACGACATCGACCTGATGGCCTCCATGGGTATCGGCGCGTACCGGTTCTCGGTGTCGTGGCCTCGCATCCAGCCCGACGGCCGTGGTCCGGCGAACCCGCGCGGGATCGACCACTACCGTCGGGTCGTCGACGCGCTGCGGCGTCACGACATCGTCCCCACCCTCACCCTCTACCACTGGGATCTGCCGCAGGCGCTCGAGGACGCCGGCGGCTGGCCGGTGCGTGACACGGCCGAGCGTTTCGCCGACTACGCCGCGACCGTCGCTCGATCGCTCGGCGATACGGTCCCGATGTGGATCACGATCAACGAACCGATGGTCGCCGCCTGGCTGGGCTACGAACAGGGTGTCCACGCTCCCGGGCGGACCGACGAGGACGCCGCGCTCGCCGCCACGCATCACCTCTTGCTCGCCCACGGCCTCGCGACCGAGGCCATCCGGGCCGAGACCACGGGCGAGGTGGGGATCGCGCTGAACCTGTACCCGTGCCGGCCGGCTCGAGACGATACCGATGACGAACGTGCGGCGGCGCTCGCCGACGATCAGCTGAACCGTCTCTACCTGGATCCGGTGTTCGGTCACACGTACCCGGCCTCGGTGATGGATCGGTACGCGCCGGCGTTCGACCTCGGGCTCGTGCGCCACGGGGACCTCTCCACGATCTCGGCGCCGATCGACTTCCTGGGGGTCAACTACTACACCGTGCACACCGTGACGGCGGACACGGCCGCGACGGACCGAGGCAGCGAGCTCCCACGGTCGATGGGCGTGCGGTCGATCACCCCGGCGGGCGTGGAGGTCACGGCGATGGGATGGCCGATCCAGCCCGACGGCCTGACCGAGATGTTGACGCGGGTGCATCGGGAGTACGGGTCGCCCCGTCTGTACGTCACGGAGAACGGGGCCGCCTTCGACGACGACGCGACGTCCGATGGTGGTTTCCATGACGATCGACGCATCGATTACCTCGAGCGCCATGTCGCCGCCGCGCACGATGCGGTCGTCGCCGGCGTGCCGCTGGCCGGGTACTTCGTCTGGTCGTTGCTGGACAACTTCGAGTGGTCGGAGGGCTACGCGAAGCGATTCGGGCTCGTGCACGTCGACTTCGAGACGCAGGAGCGAACCCCCAAGGACAGCGTCCGGTGGTACGGCGGCCTCATCGCCGGCCGGCCCTGAGCCCCGAGGCGGAGGGGGTTGCTACTTGAGTTGACCGAACCGAGGACCTGTGGGCGAAATAGTCGACGAGAGATAAGGAGGGGGACAGATGCGCCGAATCAGACTGGTCGCGCCGATCCTCGCCTTCGCGTTGATCGTGGCGGCGTGCACCGACGACGACGGAGGGGGCGAAGGCTCCCCGACGGCGGCCGGGAGTCCCGCCGGCGAGAACACCGGCACCGTGAACGTCCTGTCCGCGGTCGAGCCCGAAGAGAACGAGGTGCTGCAGAACATCGCGGACGCGACGATCAACCAGGAGCAGTCGGACTACACGGTCGAGTTCGAGCAGTCGGGCAACTTCGAGGAGCAGGTGCAGATCCGGTCGCAGGGCGGCACCCTCGACGTGATCCTGCTCCCGCAGCCCGGGACCGTGGTCCAGCAGGCGCAGTCTGGGAACGCGATCGCCCTCGAGGACATGGGCTTCGACATCGCGGAGCTGGAGTCCACGTTCGGCGAGTACTTCATGTCCCTCGGCGAGTTCGAGGGGAAGCACTACGGCATCCCGTCGAACGTGAACCTCAAGAGCATGGTCTGGTACCCGAAGGACGACTTCGACAAGGCCGGGTACGAGATCCCCACGACGTGGGACGAGCTGACGGCGCTCTCCGACCAGATCAAGGCCGACGGCGGCACGCCGTGGTGCGTCGGCTACCAGAGCGAGGGCTCGACCGGCTGGCCGGCCACTGACTGGATGGAAGACATCATGCTCGCCACCGCGGGTCAGGACACGTACACGCAGTGGATCGACCACGAGATCCCGTTCAACGATCCGGCGGTGGTCAACGCCGGCGAGCTGTTCGGGGACGTGATGTTCGGCCAGGGTAACGTGCTCGGCGGCGCCGAGAACACCCCGTCGGTCGCGTTCGGTGACGCCCCGCTGCCGATGTTCGATGACCCGCCCGGCTGCTGGCTGCACCGCCAGGCCAGCTTCATCACCGCCTTCTTCCCGGAGAATGCCGAGGCGGGGGTCGACTACGACTGGTTCCCGTTCCCGTCGATCGATCAGCAGGGGACCCTGTTCGCAGGCGAGATGATGGTCACGTTCCGCGACGCTCCCGAGACGCGCGACTTCCTGACCCGCTTCATGGGCGAGGAGGTCCAGTGCGCGATGGGAGAGGAGCCGGGGAGCTCTCGAATCTCGCCGAACGTCAACGTCGAGTCCACCTGTTACCCGAACCCCATCCTGGCAGGCGCATCCGAGGTGCTCTCGACGGCGCTCGCAGGTGAGGGCGAAGCGGGGTTCGACGCATCCGACCAGATGCCGCCCGAGGTTGGTTCGGGAAGCTTCTGGACGGGGATGGTGCAGTACATGAGGGATGGCCAGGATTCCTTGCAGTCCGTCCTCGACGAGATCGAGAGCAGTTGGCCCGCGTAGGGGAGTGAGGGCCGACGGCGGCGATGCAGATGATGCCGGTGAGGGAGCGGCCGCACGGCGGCCGCTCCCTCGTTCGAGCGACCATGTGGCGCTGAGATGAGCTCGTCAGCCACCGATCCAGACGCCGGTCTTCCGGCGCAGACCTCGAAGGCGGGCACGGCCCTGTGGTTGTCCGTGCTCCGCATCGCGGGGGCACTCGCGATCCCGGTCGTGGCGTTCTTCGCGATGTGGGCGACGTTCGACTTCCTGCGTTCGGAAGATGCCAACCGCGTGATCGTCGTGGTCGTCGCGGTCGTCGTCGGCGTCTTCGGCGTCTTCTTCCTGTACTGGGGGATGAACAAGGCCGTCGACCTCCTGCCGTTCCGCTACCGCGAGGGGGTGCGCCCATGGATCTTCGTCGGTCCGTGCCTGGTGATCCTGAGCGTCTTCCTCGTCTATCCGGTCATCAACACGATCCTGATCAGCCTCAAGGACGCGTTCGGGCAGGAGTTCGTCGGCCTCGACAACTACCGATTCGTGTTCAGCGACGACAGCATGCTCCGGTCGATCCGGAACACGCTGGGCTGGATCGTGATCGTTCCCCTGTTCGCGACCGTGATCGGGTTGGTCTACGCCACGCTGGCCGACAAGCTGCGGCGAGGCGAGGCGGTGGCCAAGTCGCTCATCTTCCTCCCGCTCGCGATCTCGTTCGTCGGGGCTTCCGTCACGTGGAAGCTGATCTACAGCTTTCGCCCGGCCGGGTTCGGCTCGAACATCGGTCTCCTCAACGGCGTGATGCAGGGACTCGGCCAGGATCCGGTCGCCTGGATCCAGCTGCGGCCGTGGAACAACCTGTTCCTGATGGTGATCATGATCTGGATGCAGGTCGGGTTCGCCATGGTCGTGCTGTCGGCGGCCATCAAGTCCGTGCCCGACGAGATCGTGGAGGCGGCGCGGATCGACGGCGCCTCCGAGTGGCAGGTGTTCCGGAGGATCCTGATCCCGAGCATCCTGCCCACGATCGTGGTGGTGGTGACCTACATGGTCATCAACGCGATGAAGGTCTTCGACATCGTGTTCGTCTTCGGCAACGCCGAGGCCGACGAGACCGAGGTGATCGCCGAGCGGATGCTCAGGTGGTTCTTCATCAGCGCGAACCAGGGCCGCGGCGCCGCGATCGCCGTCGTCCTGTTCGTGGCGATCATCCCGGTGATGATCTGGAACATCCGGCGATTCCGTGAGGAGGAATCGATCCGATGAGCGTCGCCGAGCTCGAGGAGCGCCCCGACGCCGCGGCGACCGCTCCGTCGAGAGCGGTGGGCGTCGGGGAGCGGAGGCGTGCGAGTTGGTTCGTGCGCATCACGGTGCTCGTCATCGTCGTGCTCTGGATCATCCCCACGTTGGGCGTGCTGATCACGTCGTTCCGCCCGGAGGATCTGACCAACAGCACCGGGTGGTGGACGGCGCTCGCGCATCCGTTCCGCGTGGGCGAGTGGACGTTCGAGAACTACCGGACGGCGCTCAGCCAGGAGGGGTTCGGCAACTCGTTCCTGAACAGCCTCGCCGTCGCGATCCCGTCGACCGTGATCCCGATCACGATCGCGGCGTTCGCCGCGTACGCGTTCTCGTGGATGGAGTTCCGCGGACGGTACGTGCTGTTCGTGGTCGTGGTCGGGCTGCTCGTCGTGCCGCTGCAGATGTCGCTGATCCCGATCCTGCGTCTCTACACGCAGGGGGCGACGCTCGGGCCGTTCCGGGTCTTCCCCGACCTCGACCTGAACGGGACGTTCCTCGGCATGTGGCTCGCCCACGCGGGGTTCGGGTTACCCCTGGCCACGTACCTGCTCGCGAACTACATCCGATCCTTGCCCTCGTCGATCATCGAGTCGGCCAGGATCGACGGGGCCGACCACTTCACGATCTTCTGGCGCCTGATCGTCCCGCTGTCCGTTCCGGCGCTCGCCGCGTTCGCGATCTTCCAGTTCCTGTGGGTGTGGAACGATCTGTTGGTGGCCTACGTGCTGCTGGGGGGGACCGTCGAGACGCGCGTGCTCACCATCTCCCTGGCGAACCTCGTGGGGTCGCGGGGCGAGAGCTGGCATCTGCTGACGGCGGCGGCGTTCATCACGATGGTGGTGCCGTTGATCGTGTTCTTCGCGCTGCAGAAGTACTTCGTGCGCGGTCTCACCGCCGGCTCCGTGAAGGGGTAGGCGATGGCGAGGGCGCGCAGGTCCTGGCTCGCGAGCGCCGCCCCGCTGTCGCCCCGCCGCAAGTGGCGGGCGATCCTGCTCGCGACGCTGCTGCTCGTGCCGGGGTACTGGGCGATGCTCGCGGGCGTCGTCGCCGTGGCTTCGGACGACGGCGGAGGCGTCGGGTACCCCGGGGCGTACATCGCGTTCGGGCTCGCCCTTGTCCCGTTCGTGTTCGTCGTGCTCGCGTTCCTGTCCGAGCATCCACGCGCGCCGGGGGCGGTGGTGAAGGCGATGGCGCTCGCGCTCCTCGTCGGGATCCCGGTGTCGGCGATCGCTGCCGATGCGGTCACCGGGTTCGTGGCCGGGGTGGGAGCAGGCGGTCTCGTCGCGCTGCGCCCCGAGGTGGTGCATGGCTGGCGCCCGCGTGTGTTGGCCCTCGCTGCGGCGACCGTTTGGGCATTCCTCGCGGTGCGGACGGTCCCGGAGGTCGCGGTGCTGCTCGCCCCCGTCGTGCCGTTCACGAGCATCGGCGTCGCGGATCACCTCGCCGAGCGCAGGCGCGCGTGACCAGGATGTTCGTGGGGCGGTGTCGGTGCGTCAGTCGCGCGAGATCATGCCACGGACGCGTTCGAGCACGTCGTCGACGCGCTCGGTGACGCGCCCGAACTTGGCGTCGCGCAGCACGACCGTCGACGCGTTGCGCCCGGGCACGGCCATCACGCCGCCTCCGGGGTGCGTGCCGCCGCCGCACAGGTAGAGCCCCTCGATCGGTGTGCGGTAGTCACCGAAGAACGGGATCGGCCGGAACGAGAACATCTGATCCGGCGTGAGCTCCCCCTGCATGATGTTCCCACCGAGCAGGCCGAACCGCTCCTCGAGATCTCTCGGCGTGAGCACCTCGACGTGCTCGACCGAGTCGGCGAGCCCCGGTGCGTAGGCGCCGACGGCGTCGACGATCTTCTTGGCCCAGGCGTCGCGGGTCCGAGGGCTGTTGGGCGTGTCGTACGGCATGTACTGGGTGAACGCCATCATGATGTGCTTGTCTCCGGGCGCGAGGCCGACCTGGTGTGCCGTCGGGAACATCACCTCGGCGTATGGATGCGTGCTCGGCTTCCCGTACTTCGCGTCGTCGAACGCGCGCTCGAGGTAGGTCATCGACGGCGAGACCGCCATCAGGCCACGGTGCACGTCGCCGTCCTGGTCCCACGACGGGAAGCTCGGCAGCTCCGAGAGCGCGAGGTTCACCTTGACGCTGCCGCTCCGCGTTCGGAACCGCTCCACGTCGCGCACGACGTCGGACGGCAGGTGGTCGCGGCCGATCAGGTCGAGATAGGTGGTGACCGGGTGGGCGTTGGAGACGACGCGCTTCGCGCGGATCACCGATCCGTCGTCGAGCTCGACCCCGTGAGCGCGGCCGTTGGGGCCGATCGCGATGCGCGAGACGTTCTGTCCCGTGCGCGTCTCCGCGCCGGCCGCTCGGGCGGCCGACGCGAGCGCCGCCGAGACCCCGCCCATGCCCCCCTTGACCCACCCCCAGGCGCCGAAGTGCCCGTCGATCTCCCCGATCCAGTGGTGCATCAGCACGTACGCCGAGCCCGGGGTCATCGGCCCGCACCAGGCGCCGATGATCGCCTGGGTCGCGAGCGCTCCCTTCACGCGTTCGTCGGTGAACCACTCGTCGAGGAAGTCGGCCGCGCTCATCGTGAACAGCCTCACGAGCTCGTGCACGTCGCGGCCGGTCCATCCACGGAACCGCGCGCCGGTGCGAGCCCAGTTCACGATCTCGGTGAGCTTCATGTTCGGGGGCACGACGTAGAGCAGGTCCTTGGCGAGGCCCGCGATGCGCTCGAAGTAGGCGTCGAACTCGACGTAGGCATCGGCGTCGCCCGGACTGAGCCTCGCGATGTTCTCGACGTCACGCGCGAGGTCGCCCCAGAGCGTGAGCGACGAGCCGTCGGGGAACGGCACGAAGTAGTCGGGGGAGATGATCGAGACCTCGTAGCCGTGCCGCTTCAGCTCGAGCTCGTCCACGATGCGGTCGGGCATCAGCGAGACGACGTAGGAGGCGCTCGAGATGCGGTAGCCGTCCCACGTCGTCTCGGTCGCCGCCGCTCCGCCGAGCACGTCGCGTCGCTCGAGCACCAGCACGTCGAGCCCTGCCTTCGCGAGGTAGGCGGCGCACGCGAGCCCGTTGTGCCCCCCGCCGACGATGATGACGTCCCGCTCGAACGAGCTCACCGGCGGAGCCTAGCGACTCGACGGTCCCCGGGACAACGGACCACGCCCGATGGGTCGGTCCGCGCTTGCGCAGAGGCCGCCGCCAGCTCTACGATGCAGCGCAAGGCGCGTGGGGGATACGGGCCGCGACGGGGAAGGAGCGCCGCTCCATGGACGACATCGGCTTCTGGGACATCATCGTCTATGCGATCGCCGGTCTCGTGATCGGCGCGCTCGCCAGGCTGATCCTGCCGGGCAAGCAGTCGATGGGCTGGGTCACCACGATGATCATCGGGGTGGTGGCCGCGATCGTCGGTGGGCTGATCTGGAACGCCATCTTCTCCGGCAACGAAGGCATCGCCTGGATCGGCTCGATCATCGTCGCAATCCTGCTGATCGTGATCTACGAGCGGGTCGTCGCGGGAAGGTCGACCGCCACGTAGGGTCGACGAAGAAGACGGCTCGCGACTCGAGCCGGAGACGAACAGGTCGGGTCTTCCCGCGAGGCCTCACGAGACCGCGGGAGAGCCGTGTCCGATCAGCGACGGTCCGTCGGCACCGCTGCCGCCCTCGCCTCCGGCGTGGTGATCGGCGCGGTCGAGGTCGTCCTCGCGGTCTCGTTCGCCGCGCTCGTGTTCGGCGGGTACCTCGCGTCGTTCCTGTCTCGGGGCATCGGGCTGTACCTGGTCGCCTCCGCGGCGACGCTCGCGATCCTCGCCTGGAGGGCGGGCGCCCGCGGCGTGGTCGGGAGCGTGCAGGACGCCGCGGCCGCCGTGCTCGCGGTCATCGCGACCACGACGGCGCTCGACGCGTTCGGCAGCCTCGATCGAGCGTTCCTGACCGTCGTGGCCGCGACCGTGGTCGTGACGGTCACGACCGGCATCGTGTTCGCGCTGCTCGGGGCGTTCCGGCTGGGGAACCTGGTCCGCTACGTGCCCTACCCGGTGGTCGGCGGCTTCCTCGCCGGCACCGGCTGGCTGCTCTTCAAGGGCGGCATCGGCGTCGCGGCGAGCGTGCAACCGTACCTGCGCACGATCGGGGACCTGCTGCGGCGCGAGGACCTGATGCGGTGGATCCCCGCGCTGGCCTTCGGCGTCGTGCTCCTCGTCGTGTCGCGCATGGTGAAGCGCCCCCTCGTGATCCCCGCGATCATCGGCCTCGGCCTGGTGCTGTTCGCGGCCGGGGTGCTCGTCACGGGTTCCTCGCTCGACGAGGTGCGTGACGGGCTCTGGCTGCTCGGACCGTTCCCCACCGGTGAGATCTGGGAGCCGCGGACGGTCCTCGACGCCCTCACCGACGCGGATTGGTCCGCGGTGCTCGGGCAGGTGGCCGGCATCGCCACCGCGGTCTTCGTCGCGGTGATCGCCGCGTTGTTCAACGTCAGCGGCATCGAGCTGATCCGCCACACCGACCTCGACTCGAACCGGGAGCTTCGTGACGCCGGCGTGGTCAACGTCGTCTCGGGCGCCTTCGGTGGCATCCCCGGCTATCACGCGCTCAGCCTGACGGCACTCGCCTACCAGATGGGCGTGAACGCGCGGGTCGCCGGCCTCGTGGCGGCGCTCGTGCCCCTCACGGCGGTCGTGTTCGGCGCCTCGCTGATCGAGCTGATCCCTCGCATGATCGTCGGCGGCGCGCTCGTGTTCGTCGGCCTCGGGTTCATCGTCGATTGGGTGTGGGACAAGCGACGGTCGCTGCCGCTCAGCGAGTACCTCGTGGTGCTCGCCATCCTTGCCGTGATCATCACGCGCGGGCTGCTCCCGGGCGTGGCCGCGGGGCTGGTGCTCGCGGTCGTGCTGTTCGCCGTGAACTACAGCCGGCTCGAACAGGTCCGTGAGGAGGCGCTCGGCGACACGTATCGGAGCAACGTCGATCGCCCGCCCGGCGAACGCGACGCCCTGCGGTCGCTGGGCGAGCGCGTGCAGATCCTGCGTGTCGAGGGGTTCGTCTTCTTCGGCACCTCGAGCGGGCTGCTCGAACGGGTGCGCAAGCGGGTGGAAGCGGGGGAGCTGCGGTACCTCGTGATCGACCTTCGGCGCGTCACCGGCATGGACTCGTCCGCCGCGATGTCCTTCCGCAAGATCGCACAGCTCGCCGAGGCCAACGCGTTCGAGCTCGTGCTGACCGACGTGCCGCAGGCGGTGCGGGGGCGGCTCGAGCGTGGCGGGGTCGTCACGATCGACGGGGTCGTCCGGTTCGAGCCGGACCTGGATCGTGGCCTCGAGCGGTGCGAGGACGGGCTGCTCGGGCGTGTCGGAACGGGGGTCGGCCGTTCCGAGGCCCTGGCCGGCCTGCCGGAACGCCTCTGGGACCGCTTCGAGCAGCGCGACCTCCCCGAGGGAGCGGTCCTGATCACCCAGGGCGCGTCGCCCGACGACGTCTGGGTCCTCGAGTCCGGTCGCCTGCGGATCGAGATGCGTTCCTCGCACGGAACGCAGGTGCGGCTGAGCACCGTGCTTCCCGGCGTGATGGTCGGCGAGATCGCGCTCTACACGGGCGCGCCTCGCACGGCGGACGTGGTGGCCGAGACGCCGAGCGTGGTCCTCCGGCTGGGCCGCGACGAGATCGATCGGCTCGAGGCCGAGGAACCGGCGCTCGCGGTCTCGCTCCATCGTTGGTTCGCGACGACGCTGGCACACCGGCTCACCGACAGGATGCGGGCTTTCGACACCCTGCTCGACTGAACGTCGGCGCCGGCTACGAACGCTCCTCGTAGTACTCCTTGGCCGACATCGCCTTGCCGGTCGAGCGCCATTCGCGCTCGGCGGTGGGCAGCTTGCCCAGCACCTTGCCCATCTCGCGCACGTGCTCGGCCACCGAGCCGCAGCACGATCCGATGTAGCGGACGCCGGCGTCGCGCGCGTCGGCGGCGAACCGCCCCAGATGCCCTCGCGGCAGGGTCATCGAGGTGAGCGCCTCGGGGAACTCGTCCCACGACGTGAAGTCGGCCCGGTCGTCGGTGGTCGCGTAGGCGACGGGTTGCGCGGCGACGGGGACCGACCCGCCGACGGCCCGAACCATCTCGCTCGCGATGGGCAGCTGTTGATCGGGGGCGTTCAAGCAGTTCACGCCGACGATGTCCGCACCGGCGTCGGCGAGGCGCGTCGCGCACTCACCGGCTGACTCCCCCTCGTAGGCCTTCGCCGGCAGTTCCTCGAACGACATCGTCACCATCGCCGGCAGGCCGGTGGCCTTCGCGCGTTCCACGAACAGCAATGCCTCGCCGAGGTAGGAGAACGTCTCTCCGATGAACAGGTCGGGCGGTCCGGCGTCGATCTGGTCTTGGAGCTGGCGGTCGAACATCGCGCGGACGCGGTCGGCGCTCGACGCATCGGCCGGCTCGTAGGCCCAGGTGAGCGAGAGGTTGCCCGCCACGAGGGCATCGCCCTCGGCGGCCACCTCGCGCGCGATGCGCACGGCGTTCCGGTTGATCTCGTCGACGCTTCCCGCCAGGCCCACGGTGGCGAGCTTGTCGTCGCTCGCGTAGAACGTCATCGTCTGCAGCACCTCGGCGCCGGCCAGCAGGAACTCGCGATGCAGTTGCTCGAGCGCCTCGGGATGCTCGATCACGACCTCGGGGGTGAACGGCCCCGCCTGCACGTAGCCGCGCTTCTCGAGCTCCAACAGATAGCCACCGTCGCCCAGGACCGGGCCCGCGGCGAGGCGTTCCATGATGCCGTCGGTCATCGGGATCGTCTCCTCGTCGTCTTGAGAGACGAGTCTACGGACCGCCGACCCGCCTCACGCCTCCTCGAGCAGTGCTCGCTCGTCGGCCAGGGCGATCACGAGGTGCCCGCGCGCGTTGGGGTGCAGCGGAGCGGGATCGTCGGGCCCCTGCACGTACGACTGGTCGGTGCAGAGTTCGTGGCCCCCGAAATCCGGCTGGACCGAGCGGTAACCGAACGTCTCAGCGCCGCTCGTGAGCACCTGGTTCACCGTGGCCAGCCGCTCGAGCAGCACGTCGATCTTCTCCCGGCTGAGCCCCAACCCCTCCAGGCAGTCGAGCTCGGGGTCAAACGGCACGTAGTACCGGTTGATCAGCACGAGGGGATCGCCGGGCAGCGTCGCGAGCTGCCGGAGCAGCTCGTAGTAGTCCTGGGTGAAGTCCTCGAGCGACCGCTGGAAGTACGCGGTGAGGGCCCGGTTGTCGCATGAATCGGCTGCGCCGCAGAGGAAGACGAGCGTGCTCCAGTGCATGTCGTTGGCCCCGATGTTGACGATCACCACCTCGGGAGCGGTCGCTCGCTTCGCCACGGCCAGCTGGGGCGGGACCCGCCGGCCACCGGCCGTCTGGGCCCCGAGCACCCCGTGCTCGATCGTGGCGCCGCTGCAGCCGAGGTTGTCCACGGTCCAGTCGTTGACCCTCGCGAGGACGCGGGCGAACGCGAACGAGCTGCGCTCGCACGCCTCGTCGAGCGGCGTGGCCTCGGAGATCGGCGGGCCCCCCAGCCCGGCTGCGGTGGAATCGCCCATGACGATCGCCTGCGTCTGCGGCTGCGCCGGTCCTTCGGCGGGCCGCACCGGACGCAGCTCCTCGCGACCGACGAGCTCGTCGAGGCTCCCGACCCCCCGCAGGACGTCGGGGGCCGTGAACGCCGTGACCATGATCGCGCTCACGTTCACCAGGTGCACGAAGAGCAGCCCGCCGAGCAGGGTGATCAGGGTGCGCCGCCCGTCGTAGCGCCGCCAGCCGGCGATCGCCCCGAGCAGCACCACGGCCGCGAGCGTGACGAAGCCGATCTCCCACAGGAAGTAGCGACGCCACCCGGCCGCGAGCGCCTCGCCGGCCTCTTCGGCCGCGGCGGCTCGCCCAGGCGGGGCGAACGCGTCCTCGATCTGCGCCGTGATGCTGATGTCGGTCACCACCATGCGTGGCCGGACCGGGCCCACGAAGTGCACTTGCGTGGGGAGGCGTTGGCCGAACAGCACGACCTCGCCCGGTCCGGACGCGCTCAGGGAGGGCGGGGTCGTGCCGACCGCGACGGTCTGCCCCAGCATGGAGACCGGCTGCGCGGGGGTCACGCCGAGCGCGAACGCGATCGAGGCCGCCGCGACGACCAGCAGGGTGCCGACGACGACCAGGCCACGCAGGGCCTGTCGGTGCTTCGGCCGCCGGGCGGCTCGCTCCGTCGTCGTCTCGTCGATCGTCGTGGTCACCATCCGACCCTACCCACGCTTCGCGACTTCCCGGGACGGCCTCCTTCCAGGCGGCGAGACCCGGCCCCGTACCATCCGGACGTGAATCGCGTCTGGGTTCGGTTCGGCCCCCCGCTGGTCGCGCTCCGCGGCGTCGCCGGCAGCCGGGCGTTGCGGCGCACCTCGGTCGCCTTCCTGATCTTCAGCGGCGCCGAGGCGGCGACCTGGATCGCGATCTTGGTCTTCGCCTTCGATCGGGGCGGGCCGGCCGCGACCGGGTTGGTCGGGTTCCTGCTGTTGCTCCCTGCCGGCGTGATCGCTCCGATCGCCGCCGCGCTCGGCGACCGCCGCAGGCGTGAGCGGGTGCTCGGCTACGGCTACCTCGCGCAGATGGTCGCGACCGCGCTCACGGGGGCGACGATGGTCTTCGACGCTCCCGACGCCGTCGTGTACGCGGCGGCGGTCGTCGCGATGGCCGCGATGACCACCTCGCGGCCGGCCCATCATTCCCTGATGCCCTCGCTCGCGGCGACCCCCGACGAGGTCGCGGCGGCGAACTCCGTGTCGTCGATGTGCGACGGCCTCGGCGGCACCCTGGGCACGTTGTCGGTCACGCTGATCCTGGCCGTGGCCGGCCCGGGTGAGGTCTACCTCGTCGCAGCCGGGCTGCTGGGCGTCTCGGCCGCCGCCGTGCTCACGCTCGGCGCGCACACGAGCCCGTCGGTTCCGGGGCCGTTGCACCCCTGGAAGCTCATCACCGAGGCGGGCCACGGGTTCGCGTCGATCGCACGCGAGCCGGGGCCGCGCCTGCTGGTGGGGATCGCGGCCCTGATGACGACCGCGTGGGGAGCGTTCGACGTGCTCCTCGTGTCGGTGGCGATCGACGTGCTCGACCTCGGCGAGTCGGGCGTGGGAGCGCTGCAGACCGCGGCCGGCGTCGGGGCACTCGTGGGAGCGGCCGGGTCGGTCGCGTTGGTCGGGGGCCGCCGGCTGTGGATCGCGATGGTCGGTGCCATCGTGCTGCTGGCGGCCGGTGTCGCGGCATCGGGGTTCGCATCTCTCGGGGTGGTGGTGGCGGCGGCCGTGGTGGCGGGCGGCGCGATCACCGTGCTCGACGTCGTCGGGCGGACCTTGCTGCAGCGGGTGGTCGACGACGTCGTGCTCACCCGCGTCTTCGGGGTG
>Ga0075313_1000044_pt1 | contig 24080 bp, 25 predicted proteins | sample MayberryNE_Catta_3_FD_120051 | JGI IMG/M metagenome (GOLD analysis project Ga0075313, IMG submission 120051) | Natural and restored wetland microbial communities from the San Francisco Bay, California, USA, that impact long-term carbon... | ecosystem: Environmental > Terrestrial > Soil >...
GCGAAGGACCGCTACCGCGCTCTCATCGACCAGCTGCAGTACGTGGCGCGCCGCGAGCTGATCTTCGGGATGCACGTGCATGTGGCCGTGGACGACCCCGAGAAGGCGATCCAGGTCGTGAACGGCCTGCTCCCGCAGCTCGCGCCGCTCCTCGGCCTGTCGGCGAGCTCGCCTTTCTGGCGCGGGGAGCCGACGGGGCTCGCCTCCAGCCGGCAGATGGTCTTCTCGGCCTTCCCGCGCTCCGGGCCGCCGCCGCGGTTCCGCGACTACGCGGACTACGCGGACGTCGTCGGGCAGCTCGAGCGGTCCGGCTGCATCGCGGACTACACGCACATCTGGTGGGACATCCGCCCACACCCCCACTTCGGCACGGTCGAGATCCGGATCTGCGACGCGGTGACCAGGGTGGAGGACGCGGTCGCCATCGCCGCCTACTGCCAGGCGTTCGTCAAGCAGCTCTGCGAGCGTTTCGACGCCGGGGAGGAGATCCCGTCCTACCACCGGATCCTCACGAGCGAGAACAAGTGGCTCGCGGCCCGCTACGGCCTCGAGGCTCCGGTGATGGACCTCGCATCCGGGCGCCGGAACCGTGTGCCGGTGGCCCGCCTCATCCGCAGGTCGGTCTCCGAGCTCGCACCCCACGCACGCGAGCTCCGCTCGGAGCGCGAGCTCGAGGGGGTGCTCGAGATCCTCTCCCGCGGCAACAGCGCCGACCGCCAGCTCCGGGTGTTCAACGCCAACCGCGACATCGTCGAGGTGGCGCGGGACATCGCGGAGGCGACGGAGACACTGCCGGTCCCGGTCTAGCGCCTCGTCTCCACCCTCCAGCTCCTCGTGTCGATCGTCGCGACGGCACGCCTTCCCGCGCGGACCGCGAGCTCGCCGCCGCGGAGTCGCAGCCGCAGGCTCCACTGGCCTTCGTACCCGAGGTCGAGCGGGAGGTCGACGCAGAACGCCTGGCGCCGACCCGTGTCGAGCGCGTGCACGAAGGGCTCGTGGCCGCGACGTGCGTACAGCGTGTACGCCCACCGGCCGCTCGGGCTCACCGCCCGCGTCACGGGCTCACCGCCCATCTCGTCCTCGCTCTCGAGACGATCGACGATCGGCGCCCCGAGCCGTCCGTCGTCCACGTCGTAGCTTCGAACGCGGTACACCGGGTGCGCTCCGGCGCTGACGTGCTCGGTGAGGTAGAGCGTCGAGCCGTCCGGGGAGATCGCATCGAACGACCACGACCCGCGCAGGTCGGTCACGCGCTGGAGGCGCAGGGATCTCGTCTCGAGCACCGCGAAGCGCGTCTGCCCCGGGCTCCCAGGGAGCGGACCGTAGGTGGCGAGCACGAGACGCTGCCCGTTCCCGGACAGGCCTCCAGCGGTCCCGTCGTACGCGACGAGCGGGATGCCGAAAGAGCCGCGGATGCGGCGCGTGCGGACGACGCGGCCGTCCCGTGTGCGGATCGCCGCAACGGTCGTCGACCTCGGCGTAGCGAACGTGACGTACCGCACGCCCTCCCCGGGCGAGACGACGCCGCCTGCTCCGTGGACGAGTCCCGGCGTGTACGGCGAGCCGTTGGCGTGGGCGCCGGCGACGGCGACGGCGGCGACCAGCGCGGCGACGAGAGCGACGACGAGTTTCATGGCTACCTCCTTCAGCGGGCGAGCAGGATGCAGGCGTCGTGCGCCGCGCGCGCCACCCGCCTCACGCGCAGGACGCGCCCGTTCCGGTCGACGAGGGTCACGGTGCCGCGGCCGAGGGACGGGGTGACCAGACGGCCCGCGTCGAAACAGACGTTGTACGAGCCGACCGGGACGCGCGCCTCTCGGACGAACGACCCGTCCGGCCGGTGCCGGCGCAGGGTCCCGTCGTCCCCGCAGGCGACGAAGACCTTCTCGCCCGAGAACGCGACGTGCTGCGGCGCCGAGCCGGACACGAGGACGCGCGTCGGCGAGCGCCCGCCGCGGTACAGGGCCACGCGCCGCTCCTCGCCGGAGGTCACCCAGACCGTCCGTCCGTCCGGAGCGAAGACGACGTCGTGGGCGAGGAAGGGCGGCGTGATCGTGCGGACGAGCCTCGGGCGGCGCGGATCACGGGTGTCGAGCTCGGCGACGGCCGGCGCCGCGTTCCCGAGGACGGTCCAGAGCGTGCGGCCGTCGCGGCTGGTCGACACGTGGCGCGCCGGCCCGGGCACGCGCGCGCGCGCGACGACCCGAGCCTCCTGCACGTCGACGACGACGACCTCCTCGCGCGCGGAGTCCGTCACGAAGGCGAGCCTCCCCCGCGGGTGCACCGCGGTGTAGCGCGGGGCTTCGAACGCGTCGAGCTCGGCGCGCACGCCGACGCCGGCTGCGGCGACGAGGATGGTCACCACGCCGATCTCCGTGTGACCGACGAGGGCGGTGGACGCGTCCACCGCCTCGATGCTCCTCGGCCCAGGTGCCGTGGGGACGCGCTCGAGGACGTTGCCACGAACGAGATCGAGGACGGCGACGTGGCTCTCGAGATCCGCCGTGACGAGGACCGTCGGGCTGATCCCGCCGAGACGGGCCGCCACTGCCCCCGGCTCGAGCCCGAGCGCGACCATACCCGCGCCCGCCCTGATGAGAAACGTTCGGCGGTCCATGCCACTCGTACGCCCGAGAGCGCCCGAGAGGTCCGTGGACCTCGAGGCGGCGCGGGCTCGTACTCCGTGCGTGGACCTCCTCGGCAGGTTCCGTCGTACTGTGGGCAGGCGATGGGCGCAGGCCGCGACGAGCGCGCCCGCCTGCGCGGGGCGCAGCGGGGATCCGCCTCCGACCTCGAGGCGCTCTTTCGCCAGCACTGGCCGCGCGCGTTCCGGGCCGCATACCTCGTCACCCACGACGCCCACGCCGCGGAGGACATCGCACAGGAGTCGTTTCTCGCCGCGATCCGCGCGCTCGATCGCTTCGACCGCAGGCGGCCGTTCGGCCCCTGGCTGCACCGAATCGTCGTCAACAGAGCGATCGACTGGGTACGCGCAAGACGGCTCCGTGCGGAGGTCGAGCTCTCCGAGGCGCTTCCCGCGCCGAATCCACCACGGCCGCCGGGAAGCGACGTCCTCGCGGCCCTCGCACGGCTTCCCGCGGAGCACCGCGCGGTGATCGTGCTGCGCCACCTCCTCGAGCTCACGCCAGGAGAGATCGCCGAGGTCCTCGACCTTCCGCGCGGGACCGTCAATTCGCGCCTGCGGCGGGGGCTCGACTCGCTTGGAGGAGAGCTGTGAAGCGCGACCTGGAGCGCGTCGACATCCCTGGCGAGCGGGAAGCTCGCGAGCGGACGTGGTCGATCCTCCAGGCGGCGTTCGCCGAGCGGGAGCGCGTGCCGGGCGAGCGCCATCGCCTGCGGCTCGCTGTGGCCGTCGCCGTCCTCGTCGCGGCGGCCGCCGCAGCCCTCAGCCCGCCCGGGAGGGCGGTCTTCGGCGGGCTCCGCGAGGCTGTCGCCGTCGAGCGGGCCGAGCGGGCGCTCTTCTCGCTGCCGAGCTCCGGACGTCTTTTGGTCGCCTCGGATGCCGGCGTATGGGTCGTCCAGCGGGACGGGTCGAAGCGCCTGCTCGGCGACTACCGCGAGGCGAGCTGGTCACCGTTCGGACGGTTCGTCGTCGCTACCCGGCGCGACGAGCTCGCCGCACTCGAGCCGGACGGCGACATCCGCTGGACGCTCGCCCGCCCGGGCGTGCGCTCGCCGCGCTGGGCGGGGACGGAGACGGACACCCGCATCGCGTACCTCGACCGCTCGGGGCTGCGAGTCGTCGCCGGCGACGGGACGGGCGACCGGCTGCTCGTGCGGCGCGTGGCGCCGGTCGCGCCCGCGTGGCGTCCTGGGCCCCGCTTCGAGCTCGCCTACGCCGACCCGCGCGGTCGCGTCGTTCTCGTCGCCGCGACCACGGGCCGGACGCTCTGGCGCACGAGGAGCGACGGCCGCGTCCTCGAGCTCGAGTGGTCGTCCGACGGGCGGCGCCTCGTCGCCCGGCGCGCCGGTGCCGTGGACGACGTCGCCGTGTACACGCCGCGCGGCGCCCTGTACACGGGCGTCCGTCTCCCGCGCGGCACCGTCACGGCGGTGGCGACGCGGCCCGGCAGCCACACGCGGGCGGTGGCAACCCGCGTCGCCGGCCGCTCTCGCCTCTGGCTAGAGGGACCACCCGGCACGCTGCTCACCGGCTCGGGCACCTTCGACGACCTCGCGTGGTCGCCAGACGGCCGCTGGCTCGTCGCCGGCTGGCCCGAGGCGGACCAGTGGGCGCTCGTGCGAGCGGACGGCACGGGCATCCGAGCGGTCTCGAACGTCGCCGACCAGTTCCGCTCGGCCTCGTTCCCGCGGATCGAAGGTTGGTGCTGCGCGCGACGCTAGGCCGGGTGCGCCGGCGCTGCCGAGAAGCCGCGGGCCTCGCTCAGCGCGAACCGGGCCGACCGACGGGCTGCAAGTGCCGCCGCTCGCGCCGGTGGGCCTCGCCGGGCTCTGCGCTCCGGTCGCGCCCTCGCTCGTGCTCGTGCTCGTCCAGCAGCTGCCGGAGGTGTGCCCGGTGAGCGCGAAGCTCGTGGAGGAGCTTGTCCGTCGCGCGGCACTCGCGGACGAGATCCTGCTCGCTACGTCGCATTCGTGTCATAGGTCCTGGCTGCCACGTCCGGTCCGCGCCTAAACGCCCGCACGAAGCGCAGACACTTCCGCGTTACCGCGGCGTTCCGGTAGGCCGGGCCGGCCGTGCGGCCTCTTCTGGCGCCTCCAGCCTCCAGTCGCGACGGCCGGCCCGATCTCCTCGCCGGAGGGCCGGCGAGGAGGTTCCGTGAGGCTCGTATCTACCCACCCGACGCTGCAGCCGAAACCAACGGCGGCGACACACTGCCACCTGCCCGGTGATGCCGAGGCGCTCCGAAGCCGGGCGGTCGTATCGAGTCAACCGTCACGGAGCCATGGCGGATCGTCCTGTTACCGTCTGCACCGTGCTTGCAGCGGGCGAGACCGTGCCCGAGGTCGAGGTCTGGACGGCCCCGGGAGAGGGGTCGCGGCCACTCGGGCAGGTCCTCGGAGCGGGGTACGCCCTCCTCTGCTTCTACCTCTGGGACTGGTCGCCGACCTGAACGAACGAGATCCTGCTCCTGCGGGACAGGAGCGACGACCTCGCCTCCGCGGGCGTCCGCCCGCTCGCGATCTCACGTGACTCGGTGTGGTCGCATCGCGCCTGGGCGGAGGCGCTGGGCGTGGACGTCCCGCTGCTCTCCGACTGGAACGGCGAGGCGGCCCGCGCCTTCGGGGTCGCGGTCGAGCGCGGGGGAATGCAGGACGTCGCCGCGCGCTCGGCGTTCCTGATCGAGGACGGCGAGACCGTGGTGGCCTCGTGGATGCTCGGCCGCGAGCTGCCAGACCTCGACGCGGTGATCGCGGCGGCCCGCACGAGCGGCTAGCGTCGGCGCCGACATGACGCGCTTCGTGCGAGAACGCGACGCGGGCGAGGAGCAGCGCGCGACGACGCTCGAGCTCTTCTACGACCTCGTCTTCGTCTTCGCGATCACCCAGGTCTCGCACCTCCTGCTCGAGGACCTGAGCTGGGCGGGGGCGGGCCACGCCGCGCTCGCGCTGCTCGTCGTCTGGTGGGCCTGGAACTACACGACCTGGGTCACGAACGAGCTCGACCCGGACTCGGTCGTCGTCCGGCTGGTCCTGATCGGGGTGATGCTCGGGAGCCTGCTGATGGCGGTCGCCATCCCGCAGGCCTTCGGCGCGCATGCCCTCCTCTTCGCCGGCTCGTACGTCGCGATCCAGCTGGGCCGGCACGCGTTCCTCGCGTTCGCCTCCGCCGAGGCGGGGACGATCGAGCGCGAGCGGGCGACGCGCATCCTGACCTGGTTCGCGGCGGCGGGCACCCTCTGGATCGCGGGCGCGCTGGCTCACGGCTCGGCGCGGACCCTGCTCTGGGTGGCTGCGCTCGCGGTGGACTACGTGGCGCCGTACCTCCACTACTGGGTGCCCGGACGACGACGGCTGACGGGCGACGCCTGGGACGTCGAGGCGTCGCACTTCGCCGAGCGCTTCCAGCTCTTCGTGATCATCGCGCTCGGCGAGACGATCGTGATCACCGGGGCGACCACGACCGGGCTCGATCTCGATCTCGCGCGCACCGTCGCGTTCGGGCTCGCGTTCCTGAGCACGGCCGCGCTCTGGTGGCTCTACTTCAGCTACGTGGCCACGATCGCGGGTCGCCGGCTCGCGCTCTCGAGCGACACGACGCACCTCGCCCGCGACGCGTACACGTACCTGCACGCCGGGCTCGTGGCCGGGATCGTCCTGACGGCGGTCGGGGACGAGCTCGTCATCGCACACCCGACCGAGGTGCTCCCGCGTGCGGAGCTCGCGGTCGTCGTCGCCGGGCCTGCGCTGTACCTCCTCGGACACGTCGCGTTGCGACTCCGCATGACCGGGACGGTGAGCGGGAAGCGCCTCGCCGGAGCCGCCGCCTGCCTCGCCACCGCCGGGATCGGGGTCTTCGCGCCGGCGCTCGTCGTGGCGGCACTGCTCGTCGGCGTCCTCGTCTCCGTCATCGTGGTCGAGCACGTCGCCAACGCCCGCCGGCACGCCCGGGGCGACCCCTCTCCCCTGGAGCGGCTCGAAGCCTCCGCCGCGGTGCCCGCCCGCGAGCCCTGAGGATCGGCGACCGGCCGTGCTCGCTAGCCCGCCGGGCGCCCTGGCAGGAAGGGGCGGAGCTCGTCTGCCCCCGGCCGGACGATCCCCACGTGAGACTCGGGGACTTCGTTCCATGCGCCGGGCAGGTCCCCGAGCGGCTCGGAGACGACGACCCTGGTCTCGTCCGAGAGCCGAGCGAGCTCCTCGCTTTCCGGGTACATCGCCTTGAGGTCGTCCATGCGCGTGCTGAAGTAGAGGGAGCGCGAGGCGCCCTCGCTCGAGTAGCGGAACGCCCACACGCTGCGGCCGTCGCTGGTCGCAACCGTCATCTGGATCGGGTGCTCGACGCCGTGAGCGTGGCCGACCGTCTCGACGTGCGCGACCATCCGCTCCACGGCCCGGACCGGGTCGTTGTCGAGGCCGAACGTGAGCGCGAGGTAGAACATCGTCTCCGAGTCGGTCGTGCCCTCGATCGAGGGAAAGAGCGACTCGTCGACCGCGAGGACGAGCTCTCGCCTCACGTGCGCGAACTCGCGGATGAGCCCGTTGTGCATCCAGAGCCAGCGCCCGTGACGGAACGGGTGCGTGTTGGTTTCCTGGATCGCCGTCCCGGTCGAGGCTCGGATGTGCGCGAAGAAGAGCGGCGAGGAGATGCCCGCGGCGAGCTCGCGCAGGTTGCGGTCGTTCCAGGCGGGATGGGTGCTGCGGTACAGGCGAGGGCCTTCGTCCTCCTCGTACCAGCCGACGCCGAAGCCGTCTCCGTTCGTGGTGGTCGCGCCGAGCCGGGCATGGAGGCTCTGGTCGATCAGCGAGCGATCCCGCTTGAGCAGGAGCTCCTCCATCCGAATCGGCGACCCCGAGTACGCGAGCCAGCGGCACATCGCCCCTCAGCCCTCGACCATGCTCGGGGTCGAGGCCTTCCCCCGGCCCTTCATCCGCCTCCAGACGAAGTCCAGCGCCACCGCCGCAACGGCGATGCCCACGATCGCGACGAACGTCTGCGGCGCGTTGCGCAGCGTGTCGATCGCGAAGAACACGAGGACGACTGCCGTCACGACGATGGCCAGGAGGACGATCGCCACGTTGCTTCCGGTCTCCGCGCGGAGCCGGTACCCCGCGGCACCGACGAGCAGGAAGATCATGAGCGCGACGGCGCTTCCGACGGAAGCGATCGCCGAGAGGTCGACGAAATTCGCGATGAAGAGGACGAGCAACGCGGTGATGAGCAAGCCGGACTTCGGGCCGAGTCGCGGGCCGAGTCGCGGGCCGAGGCCGAACCGGGGAGGAAAGAGCCCTTCGTGCGCGAGCATGCCGGTCAGGTTCGACGACGCATACAACGTCGCGTTGGTCGCTCCAGCCGTCGACAGCATCGCCGCGACGGCCATGATCGTGAAGCCCGCATCGCCGAGAGCCGGCCGCGCAGCCTCCGCGATGGCCGTAGGACCGTACGAGACAACCTCTGCGACCGTCAGCGTGCCGAACACGCCGAGGGCGATGAGGATGTACGTGACCGCGGTGATCCCGAGAGCGCCGAACATCGCTCGCGGCAGGTCGTGCTCGGGGTCTCGGAGGTCCCCCGCCGTGAATGTGATGACGTTGAAGCCGAGGTAGGCGAAGAACGTGAGGGCGACGCTCGCCACGATCTTCGAGAACGAGGGGTAGCCGCTGAACGCGAGCAGATCGAGGTCGATGTCGGAGAGCGTGACGACGATGAAGAAGGCGAACACCGCGAGCACGCCTGCGACGATCACCGACTGGGCGCGCGCGACGAACGTCGCCCCGACGATGTTCACGGTGACCATCGTCAGGATGAGCGCCGTCGAGAACAGGTTGTCCCACCAGCCCGCGGCGTCGGCCCCCACGAAAACCGACGTCGCGTAGCTGCCGAACGAGACCGCAACCATCGAGCACACGATGAGGACAGCAGCGATGTAGCCGAGCCATGAGGCCGTTCCGACCAGGCGACCCTTCCCGAAGCCCTCGACGAGGTAGGTGATGAGTCCGCCGGACGACGGGTAGCGCGCGCCGAGCTTGACGCAGACGTACCCGAGGAGCGAGGCCACGATGCCGCCGATCACGAACGAGATCCAGACGGCGGATCCAGCGACCGCCCCGGCTTCTCCGAGCAGCGCGAAGATTCCGGCGCCGATCATGGCGCCGATGCCCAACACCGTGGCGCCGCGAGCGGTCAAGCTACGGCGCGGGCGTGGTGGTGACGGGCGGCTCGGGCGTGTGGCCCCCGAAGAAGAGCCACACGATCACGATCCCGGCGAGCGCGGTCGCCACCCAGCAGACCTGCAGCGGGAGCTGGAACGAATGGTCGACGACGCGCTTGCCCAGAGTGGTCGATCCGGTGGTGTCAGCCTCGGCGGCCGCGATCTGCGTCCCGTTCGCCGGCAAGAAGAGAACCCCGACGACGGCGGTCCACATCGCGATCATGTAGCCGGCGCCGATCCCGAGCGCGAGGCCGAGCGGGACCATGGTGCGCGTGGCTGCGGACTGGCTCGTCGTCAGCGCCGCGACCCCGAAGATCGCTACCGCGATCATGAACGGCCACCGTTCGGCGAGGTCGCCCAGCATCTGCACGATCGCCTCTTCGTTGTTGGCGATGAACGTGTCCGCCATCCAGGCGATGCCGAAGAGCGCGATCATCGCCACCATCCCCGACCTGAAGATCGTGGAGCCGGCGACGTCGTTCGCCTTCACGCGGCAGAGCAGGAGGATGAGCGCCGCCGCCGTGAGCATGAACATCTGGATGAGCGGGGTGATCGACATCGGCTCGAGGCCCCCCTCCTCCGCGGTGACCGTCGGTCGGATGCCCTCGAAGAGGCCGAAGACGCAGATCGCGGCGACGCCGAGGAGGAAGATGGCGACGCTTCGCTTCGCGTACGGCTCGAGGACGATCTCGGCCGGGGGCGCCGGAGGGCTCACCTCGCCGGCCGCGACCCGGCGCCGGTACTCCTCGTCCTCGTCGAGGTCCTTCCCGTGCCGGCTCATGAGGAGCGCCATCGGGAGGATCCCGATGATGCTCGCCGGGATGGTGATGAGCAGGACATCGATCAGCTCGTAGCCGTACACCTCGACGAGCGGAAGGATGGTGGCCGTCGCGGCGGCGACTGGGCTCGAGGTGATGCCGAGTGCATTCGCGACGGTCGAGCTCGCGAGCGCCCGCTCCGGCCGGATCTTGTTCGCGTACGCGACCTCGTTGATCACCGGAATGATCGAGAAGAACGTGTTGCTCGTGCCGGTGAGGATCGTGAGGACGTACGACACGTAGGGGGCGACGAAGTTGAGCGCCTTCGGCCGCGCGCGGAGGGCGTTGCTCGCGATCTGGACCATGTAGTCGATGCCGCCGGCGGCCTGCATGGCCGCGGCCGCCGAGATGACGGCGATGATGATGAGCATCGCGCTCACGGGCGGCTCGCCCGGCTCGAGGCCGAACAGGAAGACGAGGACGAGCGTCCCGACGCCGCCCCAAAGCCCGAGCCCGATGCCGCCGGACCGAACGCCGAGGAAGATGAAGAAGATGACGACGAGGCCCTGGACGGCGAGGAGGATCCAGTCCATCGTCGTCATCGAGCGCTGCTCCCCATGAGCTCCCGGCACGTGCTCGACTCGCGGAAGGCCTGCTCGAGCTCGGGGTCGGAGGCGGCGACCGTGGCGATGACCTGGCGGCCGCTCTCGAGCACGCCGGCGATCAGACGTGCCGCCTCGGTGACGCGTTCGATGTCTTCCTCGAGCGAATCCGGCTCGTCGTCCAGGACGTCCTCCGCCTGCTCCAGGTCGTTCAACGCGCCGTTCGCCCAGCTCGACACCTGGTCTCCGGCCTGCTCGCCCCCTGCCGTGTCGGGGGTGCCGGCGCGGTCGATCGCCTCGACGAGCGTCTCGGCGCTCACGATCGTCCGCTCGAGCGCGACCTGCGCGGCGCCGAGCTTTCCCTCCGCGGTCGGGGCCCCGCTCTCGGTGCCCTCGTTGCTCCCGGTCGAGACCCGGAACGACTCACTGATCGCCTCCACCTCGCCGCGCCAGACGCCGACCGCGGCGCACACGTCCTGCACCCACTCGCCCGCCGGCACCGTCTCTCCGCTCCGGTCGCGGTCGCCGATCAAGCCGGTCGCGACGAGCACGAGCACGATCCCGACCGCGGCGACGACCCAGCCGAGTCCGCGCATCGGCGCTACGCCGCCCTCGAGAGCTCGTCGACGAGGCCCGTGAGGAGCTTCCAGAACCGCTCGACGGTCGGGATGCTCACACGTTCGTCGGGTGAGTGCGGGAACTCGATCTGCGGGCCGATTGCAAGCATGTCGAGCGGCCGGTCGACCTTGCTCCCGATGACGGACGTCTCGAGCCCGGCATGCACGGCGGTGACCACGGGTGGCTCGCCGAAGCGCTGCTCGTAGACCCGGCGCGCGACGGCCAGCACCGCCGAGTCGAGGTCCGGGCGCCAGCCGTTGTAGTTGTGCTTCGTCTCGAGCGTCCCGCTCCCGAGCCGGGCCACTGCGTCGAGCGTAGCGGTCACCTCGGGCATCGCCGAGTCGTTCGACGAGCGCGAGAGGCTGTGCAGGACCAACCGGTCGCCCTCCGTCTGCGCCTCGCCGAGCGATGTCGACGTCTCCACGAGCCCATCGAAGTCGGGACTCATGGCGAGGGGGCCGGTCGGGACGAGCGCTACGGCGTCGAGAAGCCGCTGCGTTGCGTCTTCCGTCCATGGCTCCGTGGAGACGTCCCCGGCCTCCACGATGATCGAGAGGCTCGGATCGGTCTTCGCGAACGCGTCACGGATCGTCGCCGCGGCGGTCTCGACCGCGGCGCGGAAGTCCGCGCCCCGACCGCTCTCGACCGAGACGGTCGCGGACGCATCGCGTGGTATCGCGTTCCTGCTCTTTCCGCCCTCGAACGAGACGAGCCGGAACGGAACCGACCCGTGCGCCTCGCGGAGAGCGCGGCCGAGAGCCTTCACCGCGTTGGAACGTCCCAGGTCGATCTCCATCCCGGAGTGACCGCCCTGTCCACCGCCGACGACGACGCGAAGCGCCTCCACGCCGGGCGCCGTGGCCTCCCGTGGAGCGTCGATCCGGATCCACGTGTCCGTGCTCCCGGCGCACCCGACGGTGAGGACACCGTCCTCCTCGCTGTCGAGATTGATCAGCGTCGAGCCGGAGAGCAGGGATCCGTCGAGCGCGTTCGCTCCCTCGAGGCCGACCTCCTCGGCGACCGTCATGAGCAGCTCGAGCGGGCCGTGCGACAGCGACTCGTCCTCTGCGAGCGCCATCATGGCCGCGATCGCGACGCCGTCGTCGGCCCCGAGGGTGGTCCCCTCCGCCGTGAGCCACTCGCCGTCGCGAACGAGTGCGATCCGTCCCTCGGCGGGATCGTTCGGGCTCGAAGGGTCGCGCTCGCACACCATGTCCAGATGTCCTTGGAGGATGAGCGCCGGCGCCGACGCCCGTCCCTGGGTCGCCGGCACGCGGACGACGAGGTTGCGACCGGCGTCCTGCTCAAGCTCGAAGCCTTTCTCGTTCGCCCAGGCGCGGACGTGCTCGATCACGGGCTCTTCGTGGCGGGACGGCCGGGCGATCTTCGTCAGGGCTTCGAAGTGCCGCCAGAAGCGGCCCGGCTCGAGGTCGCTGAGCACCGAGGCCTCGGTTGCCACGTCGCTCATCGCTAGGCGAGCGCCTTCTGCTTGATCGCATCGAACTCCGTCTGCGTGATCGCTCCGCTGTCGAGAAGCGTCTTCGCCGTCTCGATCTCCGCGGCCGAGCCGGCGCCGCCCGCGGTCGCGCGCACGTGCTCGTCGAACCGGGCCTGCTGCGCCCTCGCTCGCTGGAGGTTCCGGCTCGTCATCGCGTCGTGCTGGGAGATCAGGTAGACGAACACGCCGAGGAACGGCAGGACGAGCGTGAAGATGAGCCAGCCGGCCTTGCCCCAGCCGGAGATGTCAGCGCGGCGGAAGACGTCGGACCACACCGTGAAGAGGATCCACAACCACGCCAGCCAGAGGAAGAAGACGAGCATCGTCCACAGCAGGTCGAGAAACGGGTAGTCAGCTGCGAGCATCTACGCCTCCCATGCCCGCTCGCGGTTCGCGAGCCTGACGCGCCGGACCCGTGGAGTCTCGCACGTCGCCGAGCTTTGCGCACCGCAGCGCGGGTGCACGCGACACGGCCGATGATCACATGGGTGAATTCCGTTCTCCCGAGGAGGTCGAGTCGCCCGCACGGCAACCGCGTCCATGGAGGCGCGTGCGCGAACGAAGGACGCTCGGAAGAACGAACGGCGCTCCTGCGATCGGGGAGGCGGAGAGATCCGGCGCGAGCGGCCGTCCGGCTTGGCCCGACGGTGCCTCTACATGCCCATCGAGTGGTACCCGGCGTCCACGTAGAGCGTGGTGCCGGTCACGTTGCGCGCATCCTCGGAGAGGAGGTACGCCGCGGCGATGCCACAGTCGTCCGACTCGATCTGGCGATGGAGCGGGGCGCGCTCCTCGAACATCGACTCCATGGTCGTGAAGCCGGCGATCGAGCGAGCGGCGAGCGTGCGAACAGGCCCGGCCGAGATCGCGTTCACGCGGATGTTCGCGAAGCCGAGGTCCCAGGCGAGATAGCGGACGGACGCGTCGAGCGTCGCCTTCGCGACGCCCATGACGTTGTAGTGCGGGACCGCGCGCTCTCCGCCGAGGTAGGTCATCGTCAGGATGGAGCCTCCGCCCCGGGCCGCCATCAGCGGTTCGGCCGCGCGCGCGCACGCCACGAGCGAGTACGCGCTGATGTCGATCGCCATCCAGAAGCGGTCGCGCGGCGTGTCGACGAACCGTCCCTCGAGATCCTCCGCGGCGGCGAAGGCGACCGAGTGCACGAGCACGTCGAGCCCTCCTCCGAAGGTCTCGGAGACCTCGGCGAACACGCGCTCGAGGGCCTCGTCCGAGCGGACGTCGCACTCCGTCACGAGCGGGCTCGAGACGCTCTCGGCGAGCTGGCGCACGCTCCGCTCGATGCGCTCGCCCTGGTACGTGAACGCCACCTGGGCGCCCTCGTCCGCGAGCCGCCGCGCGATCGCCCAGGCGATGGAGCGCTGGTTCGCGACGCCGAGCACGAGCGCCTGCTTCCCCTCGAACCTCCCGGCCACGCGGCGATCCTAGTCGGTAGGGTGCCGCCGCGATGGGCGAGGGGCGAACCGCAGTCGTCACCGGGGCCTCCTCGGGCATCGGGGAGGAGACCGCCCGCGAGCTCTCCCGCCGGGGGTGGCAGTGCGTCCTGCTCGCGCGCCGCGCCGACAAGCTCGAGGCCATCGGCCGGGAGATCGGCGCCGAATGGGAGGTGTGCGACGTGTCCGATCGCGCCCAGGTGGACGAGGTCGCCGCGCGCGTGCTCGCGCGCCGCCCCGCGATCTCCCTGCTCGTGAACAACGCGGGCGTCCCCGGCCGCGGCACGTTCGTCTCGACCGAGCCCGAGACGGTGGAGCGGGTGCTGCGGACGAACTACCTCGGGGGCGTGTGGTGCTCGCGCGCCTTCCTTCCCGGCCTGCGCGCGGCGGTCGCCGCGCACGGCGGGGCGCACGTCGTGAACGTCATCTCCGTCGCCGGGACGATCGCCTTCGCCCCGGCCGGGCCGTACGCGGCGGCCAAGCACGCCCAGCTCGCGTTCTCCCGCTCGCTGCGGGCGACGTTGCGCCCGGAGCGGATCCAGGTGCACACGGTGCTGCCAGGCTTCGTCGAGACGGAGGGATTCACGCCCAGGTCGAACCTGCGGAGCGGTGTCATGCGTCGCTTCGTCCTCGACGCGGACCAGGTGGCGCGGGCGATCGTGGACGCGGTCGAGCGAGGGAAGAAGGAGGTCACCGTGCCGTGGTTCCCGTACCGGCCGGTCTCGGTCTTCCAGGCGCTGTTCCCGGGAGTCCTCGCCCGGCTCGTCGGGAGCTACGGCTACCGGCCCGGCACCCAGGACTGATCCATGCGCAAGACCGGGGATCCGCGGAAGCGGATCCCCGGTCGCGCGGAAACCCCTGAAGGCGATCGCTTCGCGATCGCTGCGGCAGCTACCGGCAACGCGGTGCCCCATGCGGGGAATCCGCGGACGCCCATCCCCGGTCGCGCGGAGATCCCTGAAGGCGATCGCTTCGCGATCGCTGCGGCAGCTACCGGCAACGCGGTGCGCGCTTCGAGGGATCCGCGGACGCCGATCCCCGTCGCTCGGCCGTGCCCCGCTAGGGGCCGGGCTTGCGGGCCACGTACCAGCCGACCTCGACGTCGTAGGGGGAGGCGGGCACCGGACCGCGGATCGCCTCTCGCTCGTCGGAGGGAACCTCAGCCAGCTCGAGCCGCGCCTCGAGGTCCACGCGCTCGCGCGTCACCTCCGACGACAGCAGCACGAGATCGTTCGCCTCGAGGTAGCCGCGCACGTCGGCGTCCGGCAGGAGGCGCTGGTGCGTCGGGTCGCGCCGCCGCTCGAAGCGGTCCATGTCGAGGCTGCGCAGCGGGTCGACCGAGCCGAGCTGATCGACGATGAGGATCTTCCCGCCCGGCCTCGTCACCCGGGCGAGCTCCGAGACCGCGAGCTCCGGACGGCGCACGTGGTGCAGGACGCGAAGGGAGCCGGCGAGGTCGAACGCGCCGTACCCGAACGGGAGCACGGTCGCGTTGCCCTCCACGAAGCGGACGTTCGCGGGCGCGATCGCGCGCGCCGCCTCGAGGTACTCGGCGTTGCTGTCCACGCCGACGACCTCGCGCACGCCCGGTGCGAGCGCGAACGCGAGCGAGCCCGTCCCGCAGCCCGAGTCGAGCGCGACCTCGGAGCCCGTGAACGGGCCGAGCAGCCGCCGCACCCGCTCGGCGAGGTCCGCGGCGCGCTGCTCCTGGAGCGCGAGCCGAAGGCGGACGCTCATTGGTCCGCCCCGGGCCGTGCGAGCTCGCGGGCGAGGGAGAGCGCCTCCTCACGCGTCGAGATCGTCCCGGCTGCACGCTCCTCGTCGATGAGCGCGAGGATACGTCCGATCTCGGGGCCGGGCGGCAGACCCAGCTCGTCTCCACGCACGAGGGGCTCTGCGGGCTCCTGGAGGCGGGCCGCCTCGACCGCGCCCGCGTGCTGCGACGCGCCGAGGAGCGCGAGCGCATGGAGCGCCCAGGGCTCGGTGCGCCGGCGGAAGCGGTGGATCGAGCGGGCCGACCCGTCGTCCGGTGCGCTCGCCCGCAGGAGGGTCGTCGCATACCGCCGGAGCTGGTTGGAGACGGGCAGCCCGAGCAGCGCCTGGCCGAGCGCGGCGACGAGGCGATAGTCCGCGTCGTCGATCGCGTCCAGTCGCGCGTGCGGCTCGCCTCCGAGCTCCCGCAGCACGCCGACCTCGTCCAGCCGCCGGTAGCCCGGCGCGGACAGGCGACGGAGCTCGGCAAGGATCCGCTCGCCGGCCGCACGCGTGACGTGCGGGGCGGCGCGGCGGAGAAGTTCTTCCGTGTGCCCGTCCATGGCGAAGCCGAGCTCGTCCTCGAGGCGTACCGCGCGCAGGATGCGGAGCGAGTCGTCCTCGAAGACCGTGTCGGAGACCACGCGCACGATGCCGCGCTCGAGGTCGCCGGCGCCGCCGTGCGGATCACGGGGCGCTCCACCCTCGAGCGGGACGGCGATCGCGTTCAGTGTAAAGTCCCGCGTCGCCAGGTCCTCCTCGATCCCGTCCGGAAGCGGGGTGAAGTCGACCGTCCGCTCGCTCCCCTCGACCGCGACACGCCAGGCGCCGTGCCGCTCGGAGAGCCGAAACACAGCCCCGCCGAAGCGGCGCGCGTAGCGGTGCGCGGCCGCGCGGGGGTCGCGGCAGGCCACGTCCAGGTCGAGCACGGGGCGGTCGAGCAGGCGGTCCCGGACGGCACCGCCGACGATCCAGGCCTCCTCGCCGCCCAGGACCTCCCGCACGCGCTCATCCATCGCGCACCAGCCGCCGAGCCCGGCGCGATCGCGTGTCGAGGCCGGTGGCGACCTCGTACCCGATCGTCCCGGCGACGCGCGCGTGGTCGTCGATCAGGATCCCGTCGCCCACGAGCGTGACGGGCGTGCCGGCCGGGAGCCGCTCGGGGAGCTCGACCGCGAGCGCGTCCATGGAGACGGTCCCGACGACGCGGCGCCGCTCCCCCGCCACTGCGATCTCCGTCCCGGTCAGGTCGCGGCGGAACCCGTCCGCGTAGCCGACGGGGACGATGCCGATCCAGGTCGGCCGCTCTGCGACGAAGCGTCTCCCGTACCCGGTGCTCTCCCCCGGGGCGAGGGCCTTGACGAGCGCGAGGTACGACTCCCAGCGGAGCACGGGCTCGAGCCCCTCCGCGGCCGGCCCGTCGTCGAAGGGCGAGATCCCGTACAGCGCGATTCCGCAGCGCACGGCGTCGAACCGGGCCTCCGGGAAGCGCAGGGTGCCGGCGCTGTTCGCGAGGTGGCGAGCGAGCCGCAGCCCGTCGGTCGCCGCCCGGAAGCGCCCGATCTGCACGCGCGTGAAGTCGGGGTCGCTCTCGGCCGAGGCGAGATGGCTCATCACCGCGACGACGTCGCGCGAGGGTGCAGGGAGCTCCGAGAGCCCCCAGCGCCCCATGCCCGTGTCCAGCTCGAGGTGGACGGGCACGCCCTCCGGTACGCGTCCGTCCGCCGCGACGAGCTCGAGCCTGGCCGCCTTCGCCTCGGCCAGCTCGTGCTCGCCGACGGGCCCCATGACCACGACGCGCGTCTCGCAGAGCGCGGTGCGCAGATGAAGCGCCTCGGGGACGGTGGCGACGCAGAGCGCGGTCGCGCCCCCCTCGACAGCCGCGCGGGCGACGTCGACGGCGCCGTGGCCGTAGCCGTCCGCCTTGACGACTGCCCACAGCTCGGCGTCGCCCGCGGCCCGCAGCAGCGCGGCGGCGTTCCTGCGCACCGCGCCGACGTCGATCGTGAAGGTCGACCGCTCCACGGGCGCATTCTCCGCGATGCGGGGTGGCCCTCAGCGCTCGAGTGCGGCGGGCAGCGAGTCGAGCAGGTCGCTCGCGACGAGGCCGGCCTCGAAGGGCGCGAGCTGCGCGGCCCGGGCGTGGGCGACGGCGGCCGCGGCGGCGGCGAGTGCCGGCTCGAGGCCCTTCGCGAGGAACGAGGCCACGACGCCGCTCAGCACGTCCCCGGTCCCGGCGGTCGCGAGCGAAGGCGGGCCGAGGTCGCAGGCGATCACCCCGCCGCCCGGCGAGGCGACGAGCGTGTCAGGCCCCTTCAGCAGCACGACCGCGCCGAACCTCTCCGCCGCCGCCCGGACCGCCTCCAGGCGGTGCGCGCTCACCCACGGGCTGTCCGTGTCGAGGAGACGGGCGAGCTCGCCCGCGTGCGGCGTGAGCACGGTCGGCGCCGAGCGCGCGGCGGGCTCCAGCCCGAAGAGCGCGTCCGCGTCCACGACGGCCGGGAGCTCGACCCGCTCGAGGAGCCCGGCGACGAGCGCGTGCCGTTCCTCTCCCCTGCCCAGCCCGGGCCCGAGCGCGAGCGAGCCCGCGCGATCCGCCGCGGCGCAGACGGTCTCGAGCGCGTCCGCGTCCCGCCAGCCGAGCTTCACCGGCTCGAGCGCGAGGGACTCCACCACGGAAAGCGACTCGGCGGGCACCGCGAGCGTCACGTACCCGGCGTCCGCGCGCAGCGCGGCGAGCGCCGTCAGGCACGCGGCTCCCGTCGTACCCGGCTGTCCGCCGACGACGAGCACCGAGCCGGCGGAGTACTTCGTGTCCCGCGCACCGCGTCGCGGAACGAGGTCGAGGAGGTCCACGGTCGCGCGGCGGTGCTCGGTCGGGACCCCTTCCAGGCCGATGTCGGCGACGACGACTGTCCCCGCGTGGAAGCGGCCCGGAGCGACCACGAGGCCGACCTTCGGCGCGTGGAAAGTGACGGTCAGCTCGGCGTCGACGACCGCCCCGGCCACCTCGCCGGTGGACGCGTCGACGCCGGAAGGGAGATCGACGGAGACGACCGGTGCCGCGGCGGCGTTCATCGCCTCGACGAGCGCGGCGGCATCCGGCCGCGGCTCGCCGCGGAACCCCGTGCCGAAGAGGGCGTCCACGACGACGTCGTATCCCTCGGGGTCGTGCGTCTCCTCGGCCTCCAGGCCGGCGTCGCGCAGGACGCGTGCGGCCACGCGGCCGTCACCGCCGTTCGAGCCCCCGCCGCACACGCATGCGAAGCGCCGCGCCTGCGGGAACGCGCGCATCGCCTCCCGCGCGACGGCGGCTCCGGCCCGCTCCATGAGCTCCGGCACGCTCTCCGGGTAGCCGGGATACCGCTCCTCAGCGGCGCGCATCTCGGACGCCGTGTACAGCGGCTCGACGCGATGCGCAAGATCGGGATCTGCCGGAGCAGATCCCGATCGCGCGGAGACCCCTGCAGGCGGACGCTTCGCGTCCGCGGCGCCCTGGCCGTCCGCCGTGCGGCGCCTAGGCATCGGCGACGACGCAGATCGCGGCGGCGAGCTCGCGCGAATGGGTCATGGAGAGGTCGATCGCGCCCGCCCGCACGCGCTCGGCGAACGCCGCCGTGCGGCCCGAGAGCCGCACCCCCGGCTTCGGACGGCCGACGATCTCGACCTCCTTCCACGTGAACCGAACGCCGCACCCGAGCGCCTTGCCGACGGCCTCCTTCCCGGCGAAGCGCGCCGCGTAGCTCTCGGCCGGGTTCACGCGCGACTCGCAGTAGGCCCGCTCGGCGTCCGTGAAGCACCGCTCCCGGAAGCCCGGGCGCTCGAGGGCGCGCCGGACGCGCTCGATCTCGATCAGGTCGACGCCGATCCTCACTGCGAGGAGCCGCCCGACAGCTCCTGCTCGAGGAGTGCCGGGAAGTGCGCGAGAGACGACACGATCATGTCCGGAGACGTGTCCGTCGTGTCCAGGGCCTCGGGCCGGAACTTGCCGGTGCGGACGAGCGCCGTGCGCATCCCGAACAGCCGCGCCCCGCGGATGTCGGCCTCCGCGTCGTCGGTGACGAGCCAGGTGAGCTCCGGCTCGGCGTCGAGCGCGTCGAGCGCGGCCGCGAAGTACGAGGGGCTCGGCTTGCCGAGGACGGTCGCCTCGACGCCGGTCGCGTACTCGAGCCCGGCGACGAACGCGCCCGCGTCCAGCATCGGCCCGCGGCTCGTCTGCCACCACTTGTTCTTGTGCAGGCAGTAGAACGACGCGCCCAGGCGGATCTCCTCGAACGCGCGCGCGAGGTTCATGTAGCTGAAGACCTGGTTCGGCTCGACCGTCTCGTCGCAGCCGCCGAGGAGCACGGCCTGGGCGTCCTCCCCGACCAGCTCGAGCCCGTCCAGGTCGGGCACGATGGCCGCCATCACGAGCGCGAAGACGCGCTTGCCGGAAAGCTCGCGAGCGGCCGCGCCGGGCGTCGTCTGCAGCTCGTCGTTCTCGAGCGTGAACCCCATCGCCCGTAGCTCCTCCGCGAGCCGGGAGCGCGGGCGCGTCGAGTTGTTCGTGACGAAGCGGAGGGAGTGCCCGTTCTCCCGTAGCTCGGCCACGGCCGCCGCAGCGCCGGGGATCGGCTCTCCCGAGACGTGGAGCACGCCGTCGATGTCGAGCAGAATGCAGGCCATGGCGCGTGAGTCTACGAGCCGCAGGCTCGACGGAGGCGACCGATAGCGACGCCGGCTCCGCCGGCGCCGAAGCGGATCCGCGTCACGCGCTCCGTCGCCATCCCGCTCGCGGAGATCGAGCTGCGTGTCTCGCGCTCCAGCGGCCCGGGCGGGCAGCACGCCCAGAAGTCCTCGACGAGGGTGGAGGCGGTCTTCGACGTCGAGGCCTCGCAGAGCCTCACCGAGCGCCAGAAGCGGCGCGTCGTCGAGCGCGCCGGGCCTGTGCTCCGCGCCGTGTCGCAGGACGAGCGCAGTCAGCTGCGGAACCGGGAGCTGGCGCTCGAGCGTCTCGTCGAGAAGCTCCGCTCGGCCCTCGCCGTTCCGCGCCGCCGCGTGCGGACAGCGCCGAGCGCCGCCGCACGCGAGAGGCGCCTCGCCGAGAAGCGCCGGCGCGGCGAGCTCAAACGGGGCCGGAGGAGCCCCGGCGACGAGTGACGGCGCCGGTACCGCTGCCGTTCCCCACGAGCCCGTTCCCGGCAGCCCGTGTGTCGCGCACGTCCTCGAACTCGTGCGGCTGGCCCGTCTGCTCGCAGATGGCGGCCAGGGCCTCGTCCCAGTGCCAGAGCACGACGCCGTCGCCCGCGTCCTCTGCGCACGCCGCGATCAGGAAGTGCACGACCCCTTTGCGCTGGGCACCGGCGCCGGAGAGCGCGAGCTCGCTCTGCACCTCGAGCGCCCGGCCGGTCGCGCGCTCGCGCAGGGGCAGCCACTGCAGCTGTCCCCAGATCGTCATCCAGTCCCGCACGTAGGCCTCGCCGTCCTCCGCCGCGGTCAGCACCTCGAGCGCGACCGGCACGCACGTGGCGATCTCGCCGCGTCCGAGCCGCTCGACGAAGAGGCGCGGGAGGTCGCCCGCGTCGGGCCTGCGACGACCGGACCAGACCGAGCTGTCGGCCAGGTAGAGGGTCATCTTCAGATCGGTTGACGCGATCTCCGGAGCACGTCCCAGCGCGGCACGCTCTCCCGGCCCTGCTCCACGTACCGCACGGCGCGGTCGAGGGCGGCGCGTCGGTTCACGTCCTCGAGCGCCCGGTTCAGCGTCTCCTTGTAGCCGCGGGTGCCGAGGTTCCGCTCGGCCGCGTGGAACTCGTCGAGATCGATCTCGACCGTGGTCCTGTGCATGCATCCTCTATCGGCCGCTCATGCGGATTGCTGTACGCCTCTTTACACGTGGGCTGCTCGCGGCCGGGAGGCGACGCCGTAGACTCGCACCGTGGGAGTGCTGCAGTTCGCAAGCCTTCTGGGCGAGCTGCCACGCGAGCGGACCCGGCTCCTCGACAACCTCGGGCGCATCCGCCGCGAGATCGGCCCGCTCGACCGCGAGCTCTCCGACGCGCTCGCCGACCACATGGGCATCCGGCGCGGAGAGGTGCACGAGGTCGTCTCCTTCTACTCGTTCCTGCAGCTGCCGCTCGACGTCGTCCGCGTCTGCACCGGGCCCGTCTGTGACTGCTCCGGGGCTCGCGAGTTGCTCGAGCGGAACCCCGGCGCGGTCGAGGTCGCGTGCCTCGGGCACTGCGACCTCGCGCCCGTCCTGACGCGCGGCGACGAGATCGTCCCCGCCGTCACGCACTCCACGAACGACGGCCCCGCGCTCCGCCTGGGGACCCGCGACGAGACGCTCGCGGACTACGAGCGCCGCGGCGGGCTCGAGCTCCTGCGATCCCTCCCCTCGGCCGAGCGGATCGTGGAGGAGCTGAAGGCCTCGGGGCTCACCGGCTACGGTGGCGCAGGCTTCCCGACGGGGCTCAAGTGGGAGGCCGTCGCCCGCGAGCCGGCACCGCGCTTCGTGGTCGTGAACGCCGACGAGGGCGAGCCGGGCACCATCAAGGACCGGTACGTGATGGAGCTGCGCCCGCACCTCCTCGTGGAGGCGACGCTCGTGGCCATGCGGTTCGCGGAGGCCGAGGAGGGTCTCGTCTACCTCCGCGAGGAGTATGCGACCGCCCGCGCGCGGCTCGTCCGAGCGATCGACGAGTTCCGTGCCGCCGGGCTGCTCGACGGCCGCTCGCTCGAGCTCGTCGTCGGGGCCGGGGCCTACATCGCGGGCGAGGAGTCGGCGATGCTCGAGTCGATGGAGGGCAGGCGGGCGATGCCGAGGCTCCGCCCCCCGTTCCCGGCACAGGTCGGCTACCTCGGACGGCCGACGCTGATCAACAACGTGGAGACCCTCGCGCACCTCCCGGCCATCCTCCGGAGAGGTGGAGAGTGGTGGGCCGCGCTCGGGAGGCGCGGAGCGCGCGGGACGAGGCTGTGGTCGGTCTCGGGGGCCGTCGGCAGCCCGGGCTGCTACGAGGCGCCGAACGGGATCACGACCCGCGAGCTCGTCGAGGGCTACGCGGCCGGGTTCGCCGGAGAAGTCGGCGCCGTGGTCCCCGGCGGCGCGGCGAGCGGCATCCTCCCTCCCCACGCGCTCGACGCGCCGCTCACCCGCGACGGGCTCGCCGAGTACGGCGCGGGCGTCGGCTCGGCGGCGCTCCAGGTCTTCCCGACCTCCTACTCGCCGCTCCGCCTGCTCGCCGAGACCATGCGCTTCTTCGCCGAGGAGTCGTGCCAGAAGTGCACGCCGTGCCGGATCGGCAACCGCGCCCTGCACCACCTGTGCGAGGAGCTCGCGCACGGCCGTGCGGCGATGACGGGGGAGAAGGTGGACGAGTGGCTGCTCGCGATGGAGAAGACCTCGATCTGCGGGCTCGGCCAGGCGTCGCCGATCCCCGTGCGGAACGCGATGCGCTGGTGGCCCGAGCTCTTCGCGCCGCTCGGAGCGGCGGAAGTACAGTGACGGGCATGGTCGAGTTCACGCTCGACGGCCGGACGGTGGCGGCGCCCGAGGGGGAGCTGATCGTGCACGCTGCCGCGCGCCACGGGACGTTCATCCCCACGCTCTGCCACGACGACAAGCTCGACCCCTACGGGGGTTGCCGGATGTGCGTCGTCGACGTCGAGGGCGCACCGCGTCCCCTGCCTGCCTGCGCAACCCGTGTCCAGGAGGGGTTGGTCGTCTCCACGAACGGGCACATCACCGACTTCCAGCGCACCCTGACCGAGATGCTCCTCTCCGAGCACCTGAACGCGTCGCCGGGCGGGCGCCCGAACGAGCTCCTCGACCTGGCGGCCGAGCTGGGCGCCGAGACGCCGCTCGTGCTGCCGGACGCGAAGCGCGCCGAGTACGACGACCGCAACCGGCTCATGGGCTACGACCCCGACGCCTGCATCCTCTGCAACCGCTGCGTCCGCTACACCCAGGAGGTCATGCAGTGCTCCGCGCTCTCCCTGGAGGGTCGCGGTCCGGCCTCGCGCATCGTCCCGACCTGGGAGCTCTCCTGGCTCGACACCGAGTGCGAGCTGTGCGGCGGCTGCCTCTCCGTCTGTCCGACGGGCGCGATCTACGAGAAGTTCCTGGAGGGCGCGGGGGTCGAGGAGCGGCAGCTCGAGCAGGTGCGGACGACGTGCACGTACTGCGGGGTCGGCTGCCAGCTCGACCTCAACCTCGATCCCGGCACGAAGCGCATCGTGAAGGTGACCTCGAAGGACGAGTACCTTCCCAACGAGGGCAACCTCTGCGTCAAGGGGCGCTTCTCGTTCAACTTCGTGCACCACCCGGACCGGCTGACGCAACCGCTCGTGCGTGGCGACGACGGGGATCTGCATCAGACGACGTGGGAGCACGCGCTCGAGACGGCTGCGACCGGGCTCCGAGGGGTCGTCGCCGAGCACGGCCCGCAGTCGGTCGCCTTCCTCTCGTCCGCACGGCTGACGAACGAGGAGAACTACCTGATCCAGAAGCTCGCACGGGCAGCGATCGGCACGAACTCCGTTCACTCGTGCGAGTCGACCTGACACGCCCC
>Ga0075313_1000045_pt1 | contig 23452 bp, 19 predicted proteins | sample MayberryNE_Catta_3_FD_120051 | JGI IMG/M metagenome (GOLD analysis project Ga0075313, IMG submission 120051) | Natural and restored wetland microbial communities from the San Francisco Bay, California, USA, that impact long-term carbon... | ecosystem: Environmental > Terrestrial > Soil >...
AGATCGTCGTGTAGCCGCCCGCGCTGCCGCCCGTGATGAGCAGCCGCTCCCCGTCCGCCTCCCCCGTCTCGACGAGGTAGCGGGCGGCGTTGACGCAGTCCTGGAGGTCCACGATCCCCCACTGCCCGTTGAGTCGCTCCCGGTACGCCCGGCCGTAGCCGGTGGAGCCGCCGTAGTTCACGTCCACGACGGCGAAGCCGCGCGTCGTCCAGTACTGCAGCTCGAGGCTGAAGATCGCGGTCGCGTTGCCGGTCGGCCCGCCGTGGCTCATGACGATCAGCGGCGGCCGCTCGTCCTCGGGCGCGGAGAAGCGCGGGTTCGCGGGTGGATAGAAGAGCGCGTGTGCGGTCGTCCCGCCCTCGGTCGGGAACTCGATCGCCCGCGGTACGGAGAAGTACGAGTGGTCGACGGCGGCGTCGCTGCTCGTACGCAGCACGTCGATCGTGCCCGTCGGGACGTCGAGCCTCACGACCTGGTTCGGGACGGTCGCCGAGCCCGCGACGAAGACGACCGTCGACCCCTCGGCAACGAGATACGGCGTGCTGCGCCAGGCGTCGTAGGGGAGGTCGAGGTCCTCGAGGTCGCCGCGCTCCGGGTCGAGCACCGCGAACCGCGTCCGGCCGTCGCGGTCGTACCCGCAGACGATGCGGCCGTCGGCGAGGAAACCGTAGGAGCGGCCTCCGAAGACCCAGGCGGGATACCCGAACTCCGCCTCGGCCTCGTACAGCACCTCGCGCTCCCCGCCGTGGATCCGCTCGAGGTTCCACCATCCGCTGCGGTCGCTTGCGAAGACGAGGTCCCCCGGGGGGCTCCACTCCGGCTGCCAGATCGCCTCCTCGCCGTCCTTCCCGGCCACTCTCGTGACGTCCGAGAGCGACCCGTCGGACGCGAGCATCGCCACGTGCAGCTCGCATCCGTCCCACGGCATCCACGGCAGGTCCCAGGCGAGGAAGCACAGCCGGTGGCCATCGGGCGAGACGCGCGGGCTCGAGTAGAAGTCGCGCCCGCCGGCGATCACCCGCGGCTCCTGCGAGCCGTCCGTCGGGAGCGCGACGAGCTCGTTCACCACGTCGGCCGACCGTCCACCCGGCGAGTGCCGTTCGCGGACGCCGATCCACAGCCGTCCATCCGCGGTCACGACCCCGTCCGCGTACCGGTGGCTCGCCTCCTCGACGGCCGGGCTGATGGGCAGGGGCTCGCTGCCGGGCGAGACCCGGTAGAGCCGCTGATCGCCGAAGCTGGAGCAGAAGACGACGCCGTCGCGGACGCAGTAGGCGCCTCCCCCGTACTCGTGCGCCATCGTCCGCAGGTTGAAGCCCGCCGGCGTCACCTCGAAGGGCTCCGAGTCGCCCTCGACCTCCATGAGCACCACCCTGCCGTCCTCTGCCGGCCGCCCCTCGAGCCACCACGTCGTGCCCGACGACAGCCACGGCATGCTCAGGGACCGCCCCGAACGGGCGACGAGGTCCGCGCTGACGGGGGACGACCACGTCCCGTAGGGCGCGACCGCCGTGTGAGCATCGGGAACCAACGGCGGCGGCTATCGTACTCCGCCGTGCGGCCGACCCGCGACCGGGCCTGGGAGACGCTCACGCGCTACACGAAGAGCGAGGCGCTTCTCCGCCACGCGCTGGCGGTCGAGGCGTCCGTCGGCTTCTACGCCCGCTCGTACGGCGAGGACGAGGAGCTGTGGCGGGCGACCGCGCTGCTGCACGACTTCGACTACGAGATGCACCCCACGCTCGACAAGCACCCGCAGGACGGCGCGCCGCTCCTGCGCGAGGAGGGGTATCCCGAGGAGCTGATCGAGGCGGTCCTCTCCCACGCGGAGCATCTCGCGCTGCCGCGCGACACGCAGCTGAAGAAGGTGCTCTTCGCCTGCGACGAGCTCTCGGGGTTCGTCCACGCCTGTGGGCTCGTGCGCCCGACGGGGCTGGACGGACTCGAGCCGAAGTCCGTCCGCAAGAAGCTGAAGCAGCCCTCGTTCGCCGCGGGCGTGCACCGCGACGAGGTCTACGCCGGGGCCGAGCTCCTCGGCCTCGAGCTCGACGAGCACATCGCGAACGTCGTCTCGGCGCTCCAGCCGATCGCGGGGGAGCTCGGCCTGCGCAGCGCTGCCGACGCGGGCTAGGAGTAGCGCTCGAGGAACGCGAGCGTGCGGTTCCACGCGTCCTGCGACTCGGCCGCGAACTCCTCCTGCTTGCGGTCGAAGAAGCTGTGCGGCGCGCCCGGGTACACGACGACGTCGTTCTCCACCCCGGCCGCGTCGAGCGCGGCCTCGAAGGCGTGGACGTCCTCGGCCGGGATCGCGGGGTCGTTGCCGCCCAGCAAGGCGAGGATCGGCCCGCGCAGCTCGTGCGCACGCTGCGTCGGGCCCGGCGAGCCGTCGCGTCCCTCGCCGGGCCTCCCGTAGAAGCCGACGGCACCGGCCAGCCCGTGGCCGCCGGCCGTGGAGAGCCACGAGTGCCGTCCGCCGAAGCAGAACCCCACGGTGAAGACCGCCCGGCAGGAGCCGCCCTCGCGCGACCGCAGCTGCGCGACCGCCGCGGCGACGTCCAGCTGGATGCCTTGCTGCGTCGTCCGGTCGACGTGCGGCATGTACTCGAAGTCGTCGTCGCGCTTCCCGCTGCCCGCCGTGCGGCCGAAGTAGTCGATCGCGACCGCGTGGTACCCGCGCTCGGCGAAGCGGAGCGCGAGCTCCTCGTAGAACCGGTACAGCCCGCGGACGTCCGGGAGGACGACGACGCCGACGCCGGTCGGCTCGTCGGGCGTCGCGTGGAACGCGGCGAGGCGATTCCCGTCGGCCGCCTCCAGGACGAGGTCAGTATGCGAGACGGCTGCGCCCGAGAGCGGCGGGACCGGCGGCGCGGAGTCGAGATCGAAGCACATGCGCGCGAGGCTACAAGGCTGCGGCAAGGCGGTCGAGGTCGTCGTCGCTCGTCCACCAGCCGACCGACGCCCGCACGAGGCCGCGGCCCGGGAGGTCGCGGACGACGACGCCGGCCGCGGCGAGCCGCGCGACGACATCCGCGGACTCCTCGACGGGGGCCCTCCACGACACGAGCGTCGCCCGCTCGTCCGGCACGATCACGTCCTCCCCCAACTCGCGCAGGAGCCGACGGCAGAGCTCGGCCGCCATTCGCGCGCGCTCGAACCTCCACTCCGGCTGCTGGGAGAGGGCGACCCGGAGCCCGACGAGCGCCGCGTTCGGGGTCAGGTTCGGGTCGAAGCGTGCGGCACCAGCCCGCGGCTCGAAGGCGCCGTCGGGCTCGTACCGCTGCTGGGAGAGGTAGCTCGGCCGCCCGACGCGGAGGCCGTCCGGGTTCGCGACGACGAGGGCGCCGGTGCCCTCGGGCCCACACAGCCACTTCTGACCCGAGATCGTGTAGAAGTCGAGCCCGCGCGCGTCGACGGGGATCGTCCCCACCGACTGGGCGCCGTCCACGAGAATCGGGAGCCCGATCCGCTCCCGGATCTGGTGCACCGGGAGCACCTGGCCCGTCGTCCACAGCACGTGCGAGATCGCGACGAGCCTCGTGTGCGGAGTGACCGCGGCCGCGATCGCCTCGGCGTCCGCCGCGACGACGACGACCCGCGCACGCGAGGCATGGAGCGGGCCGAGCAGCCCGAAGTGCTCGTCGGTGGTGGTCACCACCTCGTCGTCCGGACCGAGGTCGAGCCCGGCGAGCACGATGTTGCACCCGTCGGTCGTCGACGCGGTGAGCGAGACCTGGTCCGGCTCGACACCCACGAGCGCCGCGAGGTCCGCGCGGACCTCCTCCCGCAACTGCAGGATGCGCTCGAACCTCGCCGCGCTTCCCCGTCCTTCCGCGAGCGATCGCTCCTCGTCCGCGATCATCGCGTCGAGCGTCGCCCGGCTGACCGGCCCCACGCTTCCAGCCTGCAGGTACGCCACGCGCTCGAGCACCGGGAACTGGGCGCGCGCGTCCTCGAAGGTCACGCGGGGATTCTGACGGTGTGCGCTCTACTGTTCCCCACCATGCGCGTCGTCCTCGCGGACCCGCCTGCCTACACGCCGCCCTACGACCGCTGCCTGGCCGCCGCGCTCGCGTCCAGCGGTGCCGAGGTCGAGCTCGTCACGTCCCGGTTCCGCTACGGCGACGTCGCGGTGCCGCGAGGCTACCGGGCTCGCGAGTGGTTCTACCCGCTGTCCTCGCGCCTGCGGACGTCGCGGGCCCGGCTCGCGCTCAAGGCCCTCGAGCACCCGCTCGGCATGGCGCGGCTCGCGGCACAGCATCCCGACGTCCTCCACGTGCAGTGGTTCGGCGCCCCCGAGCTCGACCGCTGGCTCTTCCGCGCTCGCTCGCCGGTCGTCTTCACGGCGCACGACCTCGTGCCGCGGCGAACGGCCTCGAAGACGAGCGTCTGGCGGGCGCTCTTCGGACGCTGCGACCGGGTCGTCGTGCACTCGGAGCGCGGTCGTCGCACGCTCGCCGAGCTCGGGGTGGCGCAGAGCCGGCTCCGCGTGATCGCCCATCCGGTCTTCCGCGACGACGTGGTGCGCGACGACGACGGCAGGACCGCTCTGGCGCTCGGCGTCATCACCCCCTACAAGGGCACCGAGGACGCCGTCGAGGCCGTGCTCGGCGTCGAGGGCGCGCGGCTCCTCGTCGCGGGGGACCAGCGGATACCGCTCGGTGGTCTGCGGCGCGTCGCGGGCGAGCGTGCCGAGTGGCGCCTCGGGTACCTCCCGGAGGTGGAGCTGCGGCGAGCGCTCTCCGAGGCGACGGTCGCCCTCTTCCCCTACCGCGCCGAGATCGACGTGTCCGGGGCGCTCCAGCGGGCGCTCGGGGCCGGCGTGCCCGCGGTCGTGTACGACGTCGGGGGGCTCGGCGAGGTGGTCGGGCGCTACGGCGCGGGGGTCGTGGTCGAGCCGGGCGACGTCGGGGCGATGTCGCGGGCGCTCGAGCACCTGCTCGGCGACGCGGACGCCCTCGCCTCGGCGCGGCGGGGAGCCGAGCGGGCGCGCGAGGAGCTCACGTGGGAGTCGTCCGCCCGAGCGCACCTCGAGCTGTACGGGGAGCTCGTGTGATGCTGCGGCGGAGCCGCTTCTCGGAGCTCGTCGCCCGGCAGCTGGGGCTCTTCGCCGACGAAGAGCGAGACCTGCTCGAGGAGGCGAGGCAGGCGGACGCGGCCTGGACGAACGCGTCCCGGGACGACGCCGAGGAGCGCTTCGGCGACTACCAGCTCGTGGTCGACACCGTCGCCGAGCGGCTGTACGACCTGCGCGAGCGCTACGCCACCGGGCTCGACGAGGACACGGCGACGCGGTATCGAGCCGACTTCGACCGGGCGGCGCGGAAGCGGTTCCCGCGCTTCGCGTCGTTCCTCGAGGACTGAGGATGGCCGCCCTGATCGAGGACTACGGGCTCGTGGGTGACCTCCAGACTGCCGCGCTCGTGAGCCGGCACGGGTGCATCGACTGGCTCTGCCTCCCCCGGTTCGACTCGGGAGCGGTGTTCGCGTCGCTGCTCGGCGACGCCGAGAACGGGCAGTGGACGATCCAGCCGCACGGCGAGTTCCGGTCGCCCGGACGGCGGTACCGGGACGCCACCCTCGTGCTGGAGACGGACCTCGAGACGAGCTCGGGCGCGGTCCGCCTGCTCGACTTCATGCCCCCGCGCGAGACGACGCCGGACCTCGTTCGGATCGTCGAGGGCGTGCGCGGCACGGTGGACATGCGCATGGAGCTCGTGCTCCGCTTCGACTACGGGTCCGTCGTGCCGTGGGTGCGCAACCTCGACGGCACGCTCGTCGGCATCGCCGGCCCCGACGCCGTCTCGCTGCACACCCCGGTCGAGCTCGAGGGTCGCGACCTGCGGACGCACGCCTCCTTCACCGTGCGGGAGGGAGAGCGTGTGCCCTTCGTGCTCACCTGGTTCCCGTCGAACGAGACGCTGCCGGAGGCGGTCGACGCGGAGCAGGCGCTCCGGGACACGGTCGCGTTCTGGGAGGAGTGGGCGGCGCTCTGCACGGACTGCGGACCGTGGCACGAGGCCGTCCACCGCTCGCTGATCACGCTCAAGGCGCTCACGTACGCCCCGACGGGAGGCATCGTGGCCGCGCCGACGACCTCGCTGCCCGAGGCGCTCGGAGGCGTGCGGAACTGGGACTACCGCTACTGCTGGCTGCGCGACGCGACGCTCACGCTCCTCGCGTTGCTCGGCTCGGGCTACGTCGAGGAGGCCGGGGCGTGGCGCTCGTGGCTCCTGCGGGCCGTGGCCGGGTCGCCGCAGGACATGCAGATCATGTACGGGGTCGCCGGCGAGCGGCGCCTCCCCGAGCTCGAGCTACCGTGGCTCGCCGGGTACGAGGGCTCGACCCCGGTGCGCGTCGGCAATGCCGCTAGCAGGCAGCTCCAGCTGGACGTGTACGGCGAGCTCGTGGACGCGCTCTACCAGGCGCGGCACCACGGGCTGGAGGCCTCCGACGACGCCTGGCAGCTCACGCAGAAGGCGTTCGCGTGGCTGGAGACGGCCTGGCGAGAGCCGGACGAGGGCATCTGGGAGGTGCGCGGGCCGCGCCGCCACTTCACCCACTCGAAGGTCATGGCCTGGGTCGCATTCGACCGGGCGGTGAAGACCGTCGAGCGCTTCGGCCGCTCCGGCCCGGTCGAGCGCTGGCGGGCCGTGCGGGACGAGATCCACGCGGAGGTCCTGCGCGAGGGGTTCGACGAGAGGCTCGGCTCATTCGTGCAGTACTACGGCTCGGACCGGCTGGACGCGAACCTGCTCATGATCCCGCTCGTCGGCTTCCTCCCGGCCGACGACCCGCGCGTCGTGGGCACGGTGGACGCGATCCGGCGGGAGCTCGTGCGGGACGGCCTCGTCGAGCGCTACCGCGCGGATGCGGAGAACGTCGACGTGGACGGCCTCCCTCCCGGCGAGGGCGCGTTCCTCCCCTGCTCCTTCTGGCTCGTGGAGGTGCTCGCCCTGCAGGGGCGGAAGGACGAGGCAGTCGAGCTCTTCCACCGGCTCCTCTCGCTCCGGAACGACCTCGGGCTCCTCTCGGAGCAGTACGACACGGAGCAACGGCGGCTCGTCGGGAACTTCCCCCAGGCGTTCACGCACCTCGCGCTCGTCGAGGCGGCGCTCACGCTGCTCGGGGGCCCGCGCCGCGAGCGCTGATCAGGGGGCGGACGCGAGGGCGAAGAGCCGCCACTCGCCCGGGATGCCCTTCAGCACCGAAGTCCCGCGGTCCTCGAACTCGAGACCGGAGCCCGCGACGAGGTCACGAACGGTTCCCGAGACGAGAACCTCGCCCGGCCCCGCCTGCCCGGCGACGCGCGCGCCGATGTTCACCGCGATGCCCGCCACCTTGCCGTCCACGAGCTCCACCTCGCCGGTGTGCAGTCCGGCCCGGACCTCGAGCGCGAGCGGTCTGACGGCCCGGACGATCGCGCCGGCGCAGCGAATCGCGCGCGCCGGCCCGTCGAACGTCGCGAAGAACCCGTCGCCCGCGGTGTCGAGCTCGCGTCCCTCGTAGCGGCCGAGCTCGCGGCGGATCGTGGCGTGGTGCTGTTCGAGCAGGTCCCGCCACCTGCGGTCGCCCAGCTCGGCCGCACGCTCCGTCGAGCCGACGAGATCGGTGAAGAGCACCGTGGCGAGCACGCGGTCTGGCGTGGCCGCCTCGCGCCTGCCCGTGAGGAACTCGCGGATCTCGGCGAGCGTGGCAGCGGGGTCGAACCACGGAACGTGGTCCTCGCCCGGTAGCTCGACGTAGCGGGCACCGGAGATCGTCCGTGCGAGGAAGCGGGCGTTCTCGACGTGGCAGACCCGGTCGCCGACCGCATGCAGCACGAGCGTCGGCACGTTGATCGCGGGCACGACGTGTCGCACGTCGATCTCGAACGCCATGCGCATGAAGGCCTCCGCCGAGCCCGGGGTCGCCGCATGCGTCACGACTTTGGCCCGCCATGCGCGCGCCCACTCCTGCCCGGCGACGCTGGGCGCGATGGCATAGATCCCGAGACCGCTCGAGAAGCGCTCGGGGATCGTCGCCATGGCAGCCTCGAACTCCTCCCTGGTGTTCTCGCCCCAGGGCCAGCTCTCGTCCGTGCACTCGCGTACCTCGGCACCCTGGAGGATGAGCGCGAGCGTGCGCTCGGGATGAGCGGCGGCGAACAGCATCGAGAGTGGCCCGCCTTCCGACTCGCCCATGACGGCCGCGCGCTCGCCGCCGACGGCGTCCATGATCGCGCGGATGTCGTCCATCCGCTCCTCGAGCGTCGTCGCACCCGGAACGCGGTCGGACATGCCCATGCCGCGCTTGTCGAAGAGGATCAGGCGGGTGAACTCCGCGAGGCGCTCGCAGTAGCGCCGGAACTGCGGCAACTCCCAGTTGGCCTCGAGGTGCGTGAGCGAGCCCTGCACGTACACGAGGTCGATCGGGCCGTCGCCCACGACCCGGTACGCGACGTCGACCTCGCCGCTGCGCGCGAAGCGGACCTCGGTCACGCCCGAAGGTTCGCCTGTCCGGGACCCATCCGTCAAACCGGGCCGGGAGTCGACTACTCGGCAGGCTGCTGGCAGACCGCGTCGATGTCGTGGCCCTCGGGATGGAAGACGAAGGCCGCGTAGGAGTGCTCGCGGTCGTCCGGGCGCCGCGGGACGCCGCTCGCACACCATCAGCGGCGCCCGAAGGAGTGCGGGCGGGGGAGCGACTCCCAGACGGCGTCGCTCTCCGCCGCCGCGCGTGCGAGCCGGCTCAGGGGCTCGAGCTCGGAGACGAGCACGTTCCGGTTCTCCCCGAACCGCTCGTAGCGTCCCCGTGCGAGGACGAGCGGCTCCGCACGGACGGTCGCGCGATGCCGGTCGTAGACGGCGGGCGGGACGATGAGGTTGACCTGCCCGTGCTCGTCCTCGAGGAGCATGAACACGATCCCGTTCGCGGTGGACGGTCGCTGGCGCGCCACCGTCATGCCCGCGACGGCCACGCGCCGCCCGTGCGGCTGCCGGTGGAGCTCCACGCTCGAGAGCGTCCCCGGGGGGAGGTGCGGGCGCAGGAGCGTGAGCGGATGCGTGCCGACCGACATGCCGGTGTGCCGGTAGTCCGCGAGCATGCGCTCCCAGCGCGTCAGGTCGCGGAGGGCGGGCGTCTCCACGGTCGGGTCGAGCGAGAGGGGAAGCTGCTTCGCCGTGCCGCCGGTGCCGGGTGCGACCCGGGGCCGGAGGGCAAGCCCGATCTCCCAGAGCAGGTCGCGCCGGGGGCGGCCGAAGCCGTCGCAGGCGCCGCTCTGCACGAGCGCCTCGAGACCGTCGCGCGAGAGTGGAGCCCGGCGCGCGAGGTCGCCGACGTCCCGGAACGACCCGTTCGCGTCCCGCTCGGCGACGAGCGCTCGCGCGTCCTCGTCCCCCACCGTGGAGACGTAGCCGAGGCCGACGCGCACTGCGAGCGGGACCCCTCGCGCCACGTCGTCACGTGGCTCGAGCCGCTCGACCGTGCACCTCGCGCGGCTCAGGTTGATCTCCGCCGGGCGTACCTCCACCCCGCGCCGCTGCGCGTCGCGGACGAGCGTCGCGGGCGGGTAGAAGCCCATCGGCTGGGCGTTCAGGAGCGCGCACAGGAACTCCGCCGGGTAGTGCCGGCGAAGCCACGCCGACTGGTACGCGAGGAGCCCGAAAGCGGCGGCGTGTGCCTTCGGGAAGCCGAACCCGGAGAAGCCGACGAGCCTGTCGAAGACGGCGTCCGCCGTCGCCGCGTCCACGCCCTGCCCTGCGGCACCGGCGACGAAGCGCCCGCGGTACGCCTCCAAGGCGTCGTGGCTGCGCTTGCGGCTCATCGCCCGGCGCAGCCCCTCCGCCTCGCCCACGGTGAAGCCCGCGAGCGCGATCGCCACCTCGAGCACCTGGTCCTGGAAGACGACGACGCCGTACGTCGCCCGGAGCGGCTCGCGCAGGAGCTCGTGGTCGACCGGCCAGACGTAGCCCGGGTCGTCGCGCAGCCTCTCCCGTGCGTCGATGTACGGATGCACCGCCTTCCCCTGGATCGGGCCGGGCCGGACGAGCGCGACCTGCACGGTGAGGTCGTCGAGGTTCGCCGGCCTCGTGCGCAGGAGGCTCTGCATCTGCGCCCGGCTCTCGATCTGGAACGCGCCGACGGTGTCCGCCCGCTGGATGTCGGCGAAGACCTCGGAGTCGTCGAAGGGAATCCGCGAGAGGTCCACGAGCTCCCCGTGCGTCTCCGCGATCCGGTCGACGCAGTCCTCGACCGCCGAGAGCATCCCCAGGCCGAGCAGGTCGATCTTGAGGAAGCCCGCGTCCGCGCACGAGTCCTTGTCCCACTGGCAGAGCTGCCGGCCGGCCATCGCCGCAGGCTGGACCGGGACGAGCTCGACGAGCGGGCGGGTGGAGACGATCATCCCGCCCGGGTGCTGGGAAACGTGCCGCGGGAGCCCGGCGATCTCGCCGGTCAGCCACGCGAACGCGCGCCAGCGCCGGGAGCCGAGCCTCCGCTCCCCGTCCGGGAGCCGCTCGAGCTCCTCCCCGACGCGGCGGGCGTCCCAGCCGTCCGAGAGCCGGGCGAGGCGCTCGAGCTCGGCGTGCGGGAGCCCGAGCGCCTTCCCCACGTCGCGGATCGCGCCGCGCGAGCGGTACGTCGCGAAGCTCGCGACGAGCGCGGCGTGCTCGCGCCCGTACCGCTCGGTGACGGCGACGATGAGCTTCTCGCGGATGTCCCGCGGGAAGTCGAGGTCGATGTCCGGCACCGCGGCCAGCTCGCGGTTCAGGAAGCGGCCGAGGGAGAGCTCGTTCGCGACCGGGTCGACGTGCGAGAGGCCGGTCAGGTAGCACACGATCGAGCCGACCGAGCTCCCGCGCCCGCGCCCGGGGGGCAGGAAGCTCCGCGGCGTGCCCGTCCCGCGCACCTCGAGCGCGCACGCGCGCGCCAGCTCGAGCACCTCGTGGTGGAGCAGGAAGAAGCCGGCGAGGCCGAGCTCGTCGATGAGGCGGAGCTCGTCCTCCAGCCGGGCGCGCGCGTTCGCTTGAAACACCTTGGAACGTGTGGGGTACCGGTCGTTCAGCGCCGCGTGGCAGATGCCGGCGAGCTGGCGGATCGCCGACTCGGACCCGTCCGAGAAGTCCGGGTAGCGGTAGCCGAGCTCCTCGGTCAGGTCGAACTCGAGCCTGCCGGCGAGCTCGGCGCTCCGCGCGGCGGCTGCGTGGTCGAACGCGAACCGCTCCAGCATCTCCTCCGGCGGGCGCAGGAAGCTCTCCCGGTTCCCGCGCCGCTCGGGCTCGCAGCCCTCGAGCGAGGTGCGACAGCGGATCGCGACGAGGACGTCCTGCAGCAGCGTGCGCCGGGGGTGGTGGGCGTGGACGTCACCCGTCGCGACGGTCTGGACGCCGAGGTGCTCGGCGAGGTCGCGCAGGAGCGTCAGCCGCCTGGCGTCCCCGCGCTCGAACGGGCGCTGGAGCTCGACGAGAAAGCGATCGCGGCCGAACGCTTGCGCAAGCCGGGCCGCGCCGTTCGGATCGCACAGGCCGAGCCCCCTGCGCGCGCACCCGGAGAGGCAGACGAGGCCGTCGGAGAGCCCCGCGACGGCCTCCAGGGGGACCGAGGGCCGCAACGGCTCGCGCTCCTCTCTCCCGGGCGGCCGCGTTCCCGCGTGTGCGGCCGTCAGCAGCCGGCACAGGTTCCCGTACCCCCGCCTCGACTCGACGAGCAGCGTGACGTGGGAGCCATCGTCGAGCGTGACCTCGGCCCCCGTGAGCGGGCGAATGCCGAGCGCCTTCGCCGCGTGCGCGAACTCGAGCGAGCCGTAGACGCCGTCGTGGTCGGTGAGCGCGAGCGCCTCGTACCCGAGCTCGGCCGCACGCGCGGCGAGCTCCTCCGGCTGCGACGCCCCGTCGAGGAACGAGTACGCAGAGTGACAGTGCAGCTCGACGTACGCGGCCATTAGGCTCCGCTGGCGTGGAGCAGACGGCTCCGGAGATCCGAGACGGCGAGCGCGTCACCGGCGAGGGCGAAGTCGGCGTCACGCTGCTCGCCGACCTCGAGCAGATCGGCGTCGCCGAGGTCCGCTCGGCGCCCGGCGGGATCGCCCCACCGCCGCACGTCCATACGGACCACGCCGAGGCCTTCCTCCTCCTCGAAGGAGAGCTCACCTTCGAGCTCGAGGACGGCGAGCACCGGGTGGAGGCGGAGTCGTGCGTCTTCGTCCCGCGCGGGGTCGCGCACACGTTCGCGGTCACCGGCGACCGGCCCGCGCGCTTCCTCGACATCCACGTGCCGAGCCGCGGCTTCGGCGAGTTCGTCCGCCGCCTGCACGCCGCTCGCAGCGAGGAGGAGCTGGGGGCGGCGCGGGCCGCATTCGACCAGCGACCTGCTCCGAAGCGCGGGGCAGACCCGGGGCTCGTCCTCGTCCGACGCACGGGGGGAGCGGAGGGCGAGGCGATCACCGACCGGCCGGGTCGCCGGGCGACCCTGCTCGTGGACGCCGAGGAGCTCACGCTCTCCGAGTTCGCCTACGGCGCCGGCGAGCGGGGAGCGAAGCGCCACGTGCACCACGACCACGCGGACGCGTTCCTCGTCGTCGAGGGCGAGCTCGCCTTCCCGTACCGCGACGGGACGCTTCTCGCCCCCGCGGAGACGCTCGTGCTCCTGCCGCCCGACGTCGTCCACGGCTTCGACAACGACAGCGCCGGGAGCGCGCGCTGCTTCAACCTCCACATGCCGTCTTTCGGCTTCGGCGACTACCTGCGCGGACACAACCCCGGCTTCGACCAGCACGACCCCCCGCCCGACGGCGGCGCCGACCCGGCCTCCATGGTCCTCGTCCGGCTCACCGGCTGAGTGGACGGGCCGATCGCCCTTCCCCCCGGCGAGGGAGAGCTCGTGGGCACGAGCGTCCTCAAGGCCGCACGTCCCGAGCTCTCGCTGCTCGAGTTCGAGGTGCGGCCGGGCGGAGGGGTGTCGCCCCACTTCCACAAGCTCCACAGCGACTCGTTCTACGTCCTCGAGGGCGAGCTCGAGTTCCACGTCGGGGACGAGGTCGTCGCCGGAGGCCCGGGCACCTACGCCCTCGCGCCGCCGGGTGTCGTCCACTTCTTCCGCAACGTGGGCGACGTGCCCGCCAGGGCGCTCAACCTGCACACGCCGGGCGGGTTCGCCGAGTACCGGCGCGAGCTCGAGGAGCTGCGCGCGCGCGGCGAGACGCCCGACAGGGAGTTCTACGCGCGTCACGACGTCTTCGACGTCGACTGACGAGATCGACGTACCCTGTGACCTGTGAAGACGTCGGTCTGGCAGGGTCGCCTCACCGGTGCCGCCGCGAGATACGGCGAGCAAGCGCCCATGGCAGCCGTGTGCTGCAACGCGTGCCGGGCGTGCACGACGACGAACCTCCTCGCGCTCGCCGCCGGCGCGAGCCTCGGCGCCGTCCATGCGCTCGTCGGCCTGGCGAGGCGGACGTCACGCGCCCCTAGGCGTTCTGGCTGAACCACGACCGCGCCTCCAGGTCGCGGTAGACGCAGACGTTCCGCCCGCTCTCGAGGACGACCTCGAAGTACCGCCGGTCGATCGGCTCCTCCGTCCACCAGCGGTCGACGACGCGCCACTCCTCGCGCACGAGCGTCACCTCCTCGCGGTTGACGACCCTCGGCGTCCCGTCCGGTCCCGTCTGCACGAGCGCCGGCCGGGGCGCGTTCAGACGCCCTAGCGCGGGGGAACCCATGGCTCCCCCGCGAGCCCCCTCCTTCTCCGCTCGGCACTGCTGAAGCGATGTGAGCCACCCGGTCGGCCGAGCCGGCCTTCGACGTCGCAGCCGAGACGCACGGAGGTCATGCCGGGAAGACCACGTTCAGGCGTCCCGCGGAACGACGAGGGCCCGCGCCTCCGGAACCCGCGACCACGGCGCCACCTCCACCACGGCGCACACCGACCCCGTCCCCGTGCTCGCCCGCACCTGCTTCAGACCCTCGCGCAGCCGCGTGCCGACCTCCTCCCCCGCGGGCTCGACGAGCGCGAGCTGCTGTCCCGTGTGGTCGGCGAGCTCGACCGCCTCGAGGCGCAGCTCGACGACCGGGCCGGGAAGCTCCGCGAGCTTCGGACCGAGCGCGGCACGCAGCCGCCCCGGCTCCGCGGTCGCGTCGCGCAGCGTCAGCGCGCGGCGCCACGACCCGCCTCCGACCAGCCGCGCTGACACGGCGAGCTTGCGGAAGGGTCGCCCGGCGCGCTCGGGGCGGGCGAGCAGTCGCTCGAGGAGCGAGCCGAGCGCCCGCCGCAAGGTGAGCTCGTTGCCGACGGCCTCCGGGAAGACGAGCGTCTCCGCGAGCTCGAACGCGGGCTTCCGGCCGCGCACCTTCGCCCTGCGGCCACCGCGCGCGAGCCGCCATGCCTTCCGCCCCTCCACTCCGAGCCGCTCGGCGACGGCTCCTCCCGGCAGCTGCGCGAGCTCACCGAGCCGCCGCAGGCCGAGCCCTTCGAGCTCCGCGTAGCGGTCGGGGGGCAGCGGGAGCAGCGAGAGCGGGAGCGGCTCGAGGAACGACTCCTCCTCCTGCGCCGCGACGAGCAGGATCTGGGCGGGACGGGCGACGCTCGCAGCGGCGAGCGCCGTGAAGCGGCGCGTCGCGGCCCCGATGCGCGGGTCCCAGCCCGCCCCGACGGCTGCGAGTGCACGCTCGAGCGCCGGCTGCACGCCTCCGTACAGGCGCTCCACCCCCCTCGTCTCGAAGACGACGGTGCCCTGCTCGACGGGCTCCACCGCGAAGCCCGCGTCCTCGAGGCGGCACAGCACGCCCTCCCACTCCCGCTCGACGGCCGCCGGGTCGCGCTCGACGAGGACGAGCGACGGGCACGTCGCGAGCGCCTCCCCCAGCCGCATCCCGGGCTTCGCCCCTGCAGCCTCCGCGGCGGCGGTCACCGGCCCCAGGAGCTGGTCCTCCCCTGCCTCCGGGGCGAGCGCGGCCGGGACGAGTGCGAGCCTCGGCCTCTCCCGCAGCGCCGCCCGCAGCTCGAATCCCGGGATGAGGAGACAGGCGATCATGGGAACACATGTTCTATCCGAACACGTGTTCCCCTGTCAACCCTGACGTAGCGAGAATCGAAGCCTCACGCCACCTGCCGCACTGCGAGCACCCGTCAGGCGAGCAGTGCCCGGACGCGTGCCGCACGCACCTCGAGGTCGGCGCGCTCCCGATCGGTCCGCGCACGCGCGAGCGCAGGCGCCGCAAGCTCCCCGGCCACCCTGCCGACCGAGAGGACGCGGTCGGACGCGCCGACGGCTGCCGCCACCGCCCCCACACGCTCCAGCGCCTCCAGGGCGGCGCAGACGACGCGGGGATCGTCCTGCCCGTGGCGCCCGATCTCGAGAAACGCCTCGTCGAGCAACCGCTCGAACGGCGGTCCGGGCGCGCGGACGAGGACGCCCGCTCCCGCGCGGCGGTCGGTCTCGGGCGTCCTCTTTCCGGCCAGCCGCTCGAGCACGGCCCCGAGGTAGCCGACACAGGTCACCGCCGTCGTCGGGTCGTTCACGCTCGGCGAGAGCGCGCGCACGGCGATGTCCACGAGCTGTCGGATCCCGAACCCGACGTCCTGCTCGAGGTCGCGCTCGCGGGAGATCTCGAAGGCGACGGACGCCTGGGGCGTCGCGGCCTCGGGCGGCCGGACGGCCGCGACGGGCCGCGCCGGCGTGACGAAGTCGCCCGGCACGACGAGCACCTCCACCGACTCGGCGCCGGGCGAGCGCTCGGCGAGCCTGTCGAGCCCCACCGCCCGGACCCAGCCCGCACGGTCGGCGTAGACGTGAGCGGCCGGGCCGGACAGGACGACGGGGGCCGGCTCCGGCTCGCCGAACGGCTCGGGATACAGCCGGTCGGCCGCGTTCAGGGTCTCGCCCGCGACCCTCCCGCAGATGTCGTCGACCTTGATCGTCTGGCCGACGTGGTGGATGAAGAGGAGGAGGAGCGCGAGCCCGACCAGCCCGAGCGCGATCGCGACGGAGACCGCGAGCGAGGGCACGAACTCCTGCCGCACCGACCGCAGCACGAGCAGGCAGTAGCCGAAGATCCCCACGAACATCCCGGCGACCACCTGGTTCGTCCGGTCGCCGAGGAGCGAGCGCAGCGCACGCGGGGTGAACTGCGAGGAGACGAGCTGGAGCGTGACGATGGTGATCGAGAAGGCGAGCCCGGCGACCGTGATCAGGGAGGCCGCGACGACCGACAGCACGACGCGCGCCGCCTCGGCATCGCCCGGAAAGAAGCCGACGCCCTTGTCGCCGCCGGCATCGTCGATCTCGACGAGGACGAGCGCGCTCCCTGCCACCGCGGCTGCGACCGCCCCGGGCACGAGCCAGAAGCCGTGCAAGAGATTCCTGAAGCGGGCGACGAGCTGCTCGCGCACGGCGTATTCATAGACACCGGCGGGCCTGGACACGGGTCGGTCCCCGGCTCCGCCCGGCGCTTCCCGCGTCGCGCGGAGCCGGGGAGCTAGCCTGGGAGCGTGCGTCGGGTGCCGACGCCGTCGTTCATCCGGGTCCATCCGGCCACTCCCGACCGGTGGGCCGACCTCACCGCCCTCTTCGAGCGGAAGGGGCCCCGCGGCGGCACGCCTCAGACCGACGGCTGCTGGTGCCAGTTCTGGCGGCTGCGCGGCAACGAGCACTGGTCCGGACACGGCGCAGGCAACCGCGCCGCATTCCGCGAGGAGGTCGCCGGCGGGGAGGAGCCGGGTCTTCTCGCCTACCTGGACGACGTCGCCGCGGGCTGGTGTCGCAGCGGGCCGCGCGAGGCGTTCCCGCGGCTCGAGCACTCGCGGATGCTCGCGCGTGTGGACGACGAGCCCACGTGGTCGGTCGTGTGCTTCTACGTGCACCCGGCGGCCAAGCGACAGGGAGTCGCCGCGGCGCTGCTCGGCGAGGCAGTCGCCCGTGCGGCGAGTGCGGGAGCGCGGTTCCTCGAGGCGTACCCGGTGCGGCCGGGGCACCCGGACATCGACGCGTACACCGGGTACCTGCCGATGTTCCTCGCGGCGGGGTTCGAGCCCGTGCGGGACGCGGGTCGTCGCGTGCTCGTGCGCCGCGGCCTGCCGGCTAGACGCGCTGCAGGTGCGTGTCCTTGAACCCCGTGGGGTACTTGAGGCCGTACCCGAGCAGCCGGTCGGCGCCGATGTGGGCGAGCCAGATCAGGGCCAGCTGCGTCCCCAGGCTCCACTCCGCGACGACGCCGGCGACCGCGAGCGCAACCGGGAGTGCGTACGTGTGCGCGACGTCGTAGGTCAGCGCGCCGACCCGCGCCCCCGCGAGGTACCCGAGCATCGAGAGGTCGGGCGCGAGCGCGAGGAGGACGAGGAGCAGCCAGCCGTGACCGGCGTCGAAGTAGAGGACGAGCGCCGCGACGAGGACCGCGAGGCCCTCGACGTGGAGGAGGCCGCGGGGGAGGCGGTCGAGGCTCAAGGCGTCACCCTTTCAGCTCCGCCCGGAAGCACTCGGTGACGTAGGGCAGGCGGACGCCGTCGGCCGTCGCCGTCTCGTCGTACAGCTTCGCCACCGCGTCGAGGACCGGCTCGCGGTCCGCCGGCTCGAGCTTCGCGCAGTAGCTCCGCGAGAGGACGAGGTCGAGGAGGGTCGGCCGGTCGAGGCGCTGCTCGAACGTGAACCCTGCGGTCTCCACGGGCCCGAAGAGACCGCTCGCCTGCAGCACCGGGACGACGTCCGTCTCCTCGACGGTCTCGTTCCCGATCAGCTCGCTCAGCCTCGCCATCCACGGGTCGCGGTCGTCGCGGGAGTTCCAGACGAGCGCCAGCCGGCCTCCCGGGCGAAGGACGCGGGCGATCTCCGGCAGCGCGGCGGCATGGTCGAACCAGTGGAACGACTGCGCGCACGTGACGGCGTCCGCGTGCGCGTCGGGCAGCGGGATCACCTCCGCATTCCCGAGGATCGCGAACGCCCCGGGCGCGGTCTCGGGCAGATGCTCCAGCATCTCCGGGAGCGGCTCGATCGCGGTCACGCGATGCCCGAGCCCGACGAGCGCGCGGGTGAGCTTGCCCGTGCCGGCGCCGAGGTCGACGACGTCCCGCGGCTCGTCGCCCACGAGCCAGGCCACCGCCTCTTCCGGGTACCCCGGCCGGCCTCGCTCGTACGATCCCGCGACCTCTGCGAAGGCCGTGTGCGGGCCGCGGGCGAACGGGTCGCGGTTCACGATCACGTCGCGAGTCTAGAGAGCGACCCGTGCACGTCGTCCGGGAGCGCCTCGCCGTCCTCCTGCTCCCCCGACCGAACGGCCGCGTCCTGCGCCGGCTTTCCGTGCCCTGCGCCCAGGGTGTGTGGGACGGCGCGGCATCGCCGACTCGTTCGTGCGGCTCCGCGACTAGAGCGAGATCTCGGCGGCGCCGTCACGGAGCGAGGCGAGCGCCGGCACGACGTCGAGCACGCTCTCACGGGCGCAGAACGCGAGATCGCCCTCGAGCTGCGGGGCGTTCCCCAGGAGGTTGCGCCCGCTCTTCGACGCCCGGAACGCCTCCTCCGGGCCGCCCCAGGATCCCACGAGCCGCGCCGCCGCCTCGGCCGCGTCCGTCCGCTCCCAGCCCAGGAGCTCGACGATCCGCCCGGCGACGTAGGCGTCGTCGAGCGTGAACGTGCCCTGGACGCCGGCGCAGACGACGATCGCGTCGTCGCCGGCTGCGCGGACGGCCTCGACGACCGCGCCGAGGTTCAGGAGCGACGCGACCAGCACCCGCTCGCAGCGCTCGGCCGCGGCCACGACCGCGCGCGTGCCGTTCGTCGTGGACAAGATCACGGTCGCCGCACGGGGCTCGAGGTACTCCACGGGGGAGTTGCCGAGGTCGAACCCGGGGATGCGGACCGCGTCGCGCTCCCCACCGAGGACGACCCCGTCTCCCAGCCTCTCCCCGAGCTCACGCGCCTCCTCGATCTCCGCCGTGCAGTACACGCGCTCGTAGCCGGAATGGAGTGCCTGGCACATCGTCGACGTCGCGCGGATGACGTCGATCACGATCCCCGTCGGGGCCCTCCCGCCTTCGCCCGGTGTGAATGCGACGTGGACGAGCACGGGGGTACGCTAGCCCAGCCGTGGACGCCCCCGTGCGCTGCTACCGTCACCCGGACCGGGAGGCCTACGTCTCGTGCTCGGAGTGCGGCCGCGGGATCTGCCCGGACTGCATGGTGTTCGGGCCGGTGGGCATCCGCTGCCCCGACCACGCGGGCTCGACGGCCGCGACCCCGGGCGCGCGGCGCGTTGCGAAGCGGGCGAGCGTCTCGCTCTCTCGGGGCGGGCCGGTCGTCACGCAGGCGCTCATCGCGGTCAACGTCGGCGTGTACCTCCTCCAGCTCCTGATGGGCGCGGGCCTGACCGCGAACAGCGGCTGGATCTACGAGCACGGCGTCCTCGTCTCGACCGCGATCGGGTCGGACGGCCAGCTGATCGGCGTGGCCGAGGGCGAGTGGTGGCGGCTCATCACGGCCGCGTTCCTGCACTACGGCCCGCTCCACCTGGGGATGAACATGCTCGTCCTCTGGATCATCGGGCCGGCGCTCGAGGAGTACCTCGGTCACTGGCGCTACGGCCTCCTCTACCTCGTCGCGGGGCTCGCGGGCTCCGCCGGCGCCCTGCTGTGGTCGCCGAACGCGCTCACGGTCGGCGCCTCGGGCGCGATCTGGGGCGTGATGGGCGCGGCACTGATCCTCGAGGCGAGGAGGATCTACGTCTTCGGGGGCCAGGCGATGGGGCTCGTCGTCTTCAACCTCGTGATCACGTTCCTCATCCCCGGTATCTCCATCGGCGGGCACATCGGCGGGCTGATCGGAGGAGCGCTCGCCGCGCTCGCGTTCACGAGCCTCCGGCGCATCCCCGTGCTCGCCACGGTCTCGGTCGCGGCGATCGGCGTCCTCAGCGTGGCCGTCGCGCTCGTCCAGGTGGCCTAGCCGCGGGCCGGACTCCTGCGCTGTGCGCGCTCAGTGCTCGCCGGCGTACTCGGCGAGGAGCGCGATCAGTTCGAGCGCGAGCCGCAGCGTCCTGTCGTCGCGATCACGTTCGGGGGCGTACGTCGCCAGCGTCGCCGCCCGGAGGCGGAACCGGTCGCCGGTCGCGCCGATGACCGTCCTCGCCTGATCGAGGCTCAGACCACCGGGCACCGGCTCGTCCGCCACGCCGGGTGCCAACTCCGGCGCAAAGGCATCGAGATCGACGTGGAGGTACACCTCGTCCGTGCGCGTGGCGAGGTCGTCGAGGACCGCCTCCACGTCGCGGTCGGGTCGACCCTCGTGCCAGTGCACGGCGCGGATCGCCGATTGCCCGAGACGCTCGAGCTCTGCAGACGGCGACACGTGGCGTGCCCCGAAGAGCGCGATCGAGCTCTCGACAAGCGGCGTGCCGTCCCCGATCTGCGCCCAGTAGTCGCGGTAGCAGTGGCCCGTGACGATCGCAAGGGTCATCCCGGCGAAGAAGCCGCTCCTCGTCGACTCGGGCGTGTTGAAGTCGGCGTGCGCGTCGAGCCAGACGGCGCCGCAGCGCGCATGCTCGAGGCCCGCGAGGACGCCGAGAGCGGCGTTGCAGGACCCGGCCAGGACGACCGGAAGCCGTCCGCTCGACGCCGCTGCCCGTACGACGGCCGCGAGCTGCCCGTTGACCTCGGCCGACGAGCTCGCGGTGTCGCGAAAGGCGCTTTCGCGCCGCACGTGCTCCACGGTGACCGGGACGCCACGATCGGTGAAGCGCTCCGCCGCACCCGCAGCGAGAAGCCGCCCGGGGCCGCGGGCCGACGGGTGAGCGTCGTCTCCCGCGTGGGACGGAACCTCGACGAGGCAGACGTCCACGGATGCTGACCTTACGCCGGGGCGGCGGCGGCGGGCTTGCCGCTCTCGCCCGCGCCGGGCTCAGCCGCCGATGACGAGGGCGGTGACGCCGGCCTCGGCCAACGCCGCCTGGGCCGCGGCGAGCCGGGCGAGCGGCACGCGGTACGGCGAGCAGGACACGTAGTCGAGCCCGATCCGGTGGCAGAAGGCGACCGAGCGCGGCTCTCCGCCGTGCTCGCCGCAGATACCGAGCTTGATCCCCGGCTTGGCGCCCCTCCCCCGCTCGACTGCGATCCGCATGAGGTCACCGACCCCCTCCTCGTCGATCACCTCGAACGGGTTCCGCTCGAGCAGGCCGTGCTCGAGGTAGTGGGTGAGGAACTTGCCCTCCGCGTCGTCGCGCGAGAAGCCGAGCGCCGTCTGCGTGAGGTCGTTCGTCCCGAACGAGAAGAAGTCCGCGACCTCGGCGATCTCGTCCGCGCGGATCGCCGCCCGCGGCAGCTCGATCATCGTGCCGCACAGGTACGACACGGTCGGCTCCTCCGCCGCGATGCGCTCCGTCAGCTCGCGGAGGCGGGCGAGCTCGGTGCGGAAGCCGACGAGCGGGTGCATGATCTCGACGAGGGGCGCCTCGCCCGTACGGTCCTCGACGGCGCGGGCCGCGCGCACGATCGCGCGCACCTGCATCTCGTAGATCTCGGGCCACTGCAGCCCGAGCCGGCAGCCGCGCGTGCCGAGCATCGGATTCGCCTCGTGCAGCTCGCGGATGCGCGCGCGCATCGCCTCCGAGGTCGCCTCCTCGAGCGGCGGCAGGAACTCGTGCAGCGGCGGGTCGAGGAGCCGGATGGTGACGGGCATCCCGGCCATCGCCTCGAAGATCGCCTCGAAGTCCCCCTGCTGGAGCGGGAGCAGCTTCTCGAGGGGTCCGCGCCGCTCCTCCTCGTCTCGGGCGAGGATCATGTCGCGGACGATCGGCAGGCGGTCGTCGGCCATGAACATGTGCTCGGTGCGGCAGAGGCCGATGCCCTCCGCGCCGAACTCACGCGCCTTCGCCGCGTCCTCCGGCGTGTCCGCGTTCGCACGCACGCGCAGGCGGCGCAGGTCGTCCGCCCAGGAGAGGATCGTCCCGAAGTTCTCGTCGATCGCCGGCGGGACGAGTGGAACGGCCCCGATGATCACGCTCCCCGTGCTGCCGTCGATCGTGATCACGTCCCCGGCGCCGAGCTCGTGCGACCCGATCCGCAACGTGCCCGCGGCGACGTCGATCTGCAGCCCCTCGCAGCCCGCGACGCAGGGCTTCCCCATCCCCCGCGCGACGACGGCGGCGTGCGAGGTCATGCCGCCGTGCGCGGTCAGGACGCCACGCGCGTGGATGAGCCCGTGGATGTCGTCCGGCGTCGTCTCCCAGCGCACGAGGATCACATCCTCGCCCTCCCGGCCCCGCGCCTCGGCGGTGTCCGCGTCCAGGACGATGGCCCCCGACGCGGCGCCCGGGGACGCGTTCAGGCCCTTCGCGGCGACCTCGATCCTCGCCGTCGGGTCGATGCGGGGATGCAGCAGCTGATCGAGCTGGGCGGGGTCGATGCGCGCGACGGCCTCCTCGCGGGAGATGAGTCCCTCCTCGACCATCTCGGCGGCGATCCGCAGCGCCGCGGCCGCCGTCCGCTTCCCGGTCCGGGTCTGGAGCAGGTAGAGCGTTCCTTCCTCGACCGTGAACTCGATGTCCTGGACGTCGCGGTAGTGGGCCTCCAAGTGGTCGAGCGTCTCCACGAGCTGGTCGTACGCCTCGGGCATGAGCTCGCGCATGCGCTGGATGGACTCGGGCGTCCGGATGCCCGCGACGACGTCCTCGCCCTGCGCGTTGAGGAGGAACTCGCCGAAGAGCACGCGCTCGCCCGTGGCCGGGTCGCGCGTGAAGCAGACGCCGGTGCTCGAGCGCTCCCCCCGGTTCCCGAACACCATCTGCACCACGTTGACCGCCGTCCCCAGATCGTCGGGGATGTCGTACGTGCGCCGGTAGACCTGGGCGCGGGGGGCCTTCCAGGACTCGAAGACCGCGCGATACGCGCGGCGGAGCTGCTCGGACGGGTGCTGCGGGAAGGGCCGGCCCGTGCCCTCCTCGTAGATCCCCTTGAACGTCTCCACGAGCTCGCGCAGGTCGTCTGCGGAGAGCGCGACGTCCTGCTCGACCCCGCGGGCGCCCTTCAGGTCGGAGAGCGCCTGCTCGAAGAGGTGCCCGTCCACGCCGTCCACGACCTCGCCGTACATCTGGATCAACCGTCGGTACGAGTCGTACGCGAAGCGCTCGTTGCCGGTCGACTCCCCGAGGCCGGCGACGGAGACGTCGTTCAGGCCGAGGTTGAGGACCGTGTCCATCATCCCGGGCATCGAGATCGCCGCGCCCGAGCGCACCGAGACGAGCAGCGGGTCGTGCGGGTCGCCGAACCGCTTCCCCGTGTGCTGCTCGAGCCGCGCGAGATGCTCGTCCACCTCCGCGTCCAGCCCCTCCGGCACCTCTCCTCCGGCGGCCATGTAGGCGCGGCAGGCATCCGTCGTGATCGTGAAGCCGCCGGGGACGGGAATGCCGAGCTGCGTCATCTCGGCGAGGCCGATGCCCTTTCCGCCGAGCAGCTCCCGGCCCCCGCCCGAGTCCTCGTCGAAGTCGCACACGTAGCGCATTCG
>Ga0075313_1000049_pt1 | contig 22918 bp, 23 predicted proteins | sample MayberryNE_Catta_3_FD_120051 | JGI IMG/M metagenome (GOLD analysis project Ga0075313, IMG submission 120051) | Natural and restored wetland microbial communities from the San Francisco Bay, California, USA, that impact long-term carbon... | ecosystem: Environmental > Terrestrial > Soil >...
CCTCGGCCAGGAGGGCGAACGCGAGCGTGAAGGCGAAGACGAACCGCTCCGGCCGCCGGCGGTACAGGCGCCCGTACCCGACGGCAGCGAGGGCGAAGAGCCCGACGCTCGCCGCGGCGAGGACGAGCTGCCAGCCGTCGAGCTGCTCGGCGGCGAGCGGGTCGTCGAGCGGCGGGCGCTCGGTCAGGGCGACGAACGCCCACAGGACCATCGCCCCGACGAGGGCGGCGAGCAGGAGATTCGCGCTGCGGACGACGCGACGCGCGCGCTCCGGGACGAGCTCGATCGCGGAGGCCGCCGCGAACGCCCCGGCGAGCAGGAGGCCCATCGGCGTGGCGAGCTCGAACCCCGCGTTCGGCCCGGCGAGGAGGACGCCGGGAGTGGCGAGGGCGTGCAGACCGAGGAAGCCCGAGCTCGCGACGAACGCGAGCGAGATGAGCAGGAGCCGGGCGTCCTGCCGGCGCCGGGCCGCGACGCTGACGGCCCAGCCGAGGGCGGTCGCGAGCGCGGCCGCCCCGAGCACGAGCCAGAAGTGGGCCGGATGGTTCTCCCACGACCGGTCGAGAGCTGGCCGGGCGAGCAGGAGGGCGAGGAGGGCGAGCGGGGCCGCGACGACGACGAGCCATGCGCGCATCCGCCCTTTCTACCAACGGCTCGAACGAGCGGCGATGCCCGCCGGACGGTACGCTCCGCTCGTGATGTCCCGGGACACAGCACGGCCGTAGCTCCCGGCGAGCGCCTGCCCTCGTACCGTCCTCCGCTGCGATGAAGGTCGTTCTCCCCGACTCGACCGAGCTCGAGCTGCCCGAGGGGGCGACGGGCCTCGACGCGGCGCGCGCGATCGGCCCGAAGCTCGCACGGCAGGCGGTCCTCGTCCGCGTGGACGGCTCGACCCGCGACCTGCGCCTCCCGCTCGCCGACGGCGAGCGCATCCAGCTCCTGACGACGCGCGACACGCAGGACGCGGACGCGCTGCGCGTGCTCCGGCACTCGGCAGCGCACCTTCTCGCCGAGGCGGTCGTCCGCCTCCATCCCGGCGTGAAGATCGCGATCGGCCCGCCGATCGCCGACGGCTTCTACTACGACTTCGAGTTCCCCGAGCCCATCTCCGAGAGCGATCTGGAGGCGATCGAGGCGGAGATGCGCAGGGAGCTCGCGGAGGGCCGCTCCTGGGAGCGGGAGGAGATCGGCCGCGAAGAGGCGGTCGCCCGCTTCGAGGGCGACTCGGAGCCCTACAAGGTGGAGCTCGCGCGCGAGGCGGAGGAGCCAATCTCGCTGTACACGCAGGGCGACTTCACGGACCTCTGCCGCGGGCCGCACCTCCGGGACTCGTCCCCGATCGCGGCCGTGAAGCTCACCGGGCTGGCGGGCGCCTACTGGCGGGGCGACGAGCGCAACACGCAGCTGACGCGGATCTACGGCACCGCGTTCTACTCGCAGGCGGACCTCGACGCGCACCTCGAGCGGCTCGAGCAGGCGCGCGCGCGCGACCACAGACGCCTCGGCATCCAGCTCGACCTCTTCCATCTCTCCGAGCACTCGCCGGGATCGCCCTTCTGGCACCCGAAGGGGATGGTCATCTGGAACGCGCTCGAGGACCTCCGGCGCCGCGAGAACCTCCGGCGTGGCTACCTCGAGGTGAAGACCCCGCTCCTGTACGACCTCGAGACGTACAAGACCTCGGGCCACTACGAGAACTACGAGGAGAACATGTTCTTCGTGCAGCAGCACGAGGGCGAGGCTCCACTGGCCCTCAAGCCCATGAACTGCCCGGGGCACATGCTGCTCTTCGGCTCGCAGCTCCGCTCCTACCGCGACCTCCCGCTGCGCTATGCGGAGTCCTCGACCCTGCATCGCGACGAGCGGGGTGGCACGCTGCACGGCCTCCTCCGCGTCAAGCACATCACGCAGGACGACGCGCACGTGTTCGTGACGGAGGAGCAGATCCAGGACGAGATCGACGCGATGATCGACTTCGTCCGGTACCTGTACGAGCGGTTCGGGGTGACGCCGCGGGCCGAGCTCTCGACGCGTCCGGAGAAACGTCTGGGCACCGACGAGCAATGGGCCCACGCCGAGCGCTCGCTCGAGGAGGCCTTGAAGCGCCACGGCATGGAATACGCGATCTCGCCGGGCGAGGGGACGTTCTACGGGCCCAAGATCGACCTGCACATGACCGACGTCCTCGGACGGTCCTGGCAGATGGGGACGATCCAGCTCGACTACCAGATGCCGGTGCAGTTCGGCCTCACGTACATGGGCCCGGACAACCGCGAGCATCCGCCGGTCGTCATCCACCGCGCGCTGCTCGGGTCGCTCGAGCGCTTCATCGGCATCCTCGTGGAGCACTACGGCGGCGAGTTCCCCTTCTGGCTCGCGCCGGTGCAGGCGCTCGTCCTGCCCGTGGGCGAGGGACACCGTGGCGCGGCGGACGCGCTCAGCGCGCGCCTCGCCTCCGAGGGCTTTCGCGTCCGGGTGGACGACCGGGACGAGACGCTCGGGAAGCGGATCCGGGACGCGGAGCTGGAGAAGGTCCCCTTCGTCGTCGTCTACGGCGACCGCGAATCCGACGCCGCCCTCGCCGTGCGGGAGCGCGGGGCGGGGCAGTCGACCCTGTCGCTCGACGCCCTCCTGAATCGCTTCCGAGAGCTCGCCGCGGCGGCCGACCCGCGCTGATACCATGGGCCCTCTGCAAGCAGGAGCGAACAGCTTCCTCACCTCCAGGGCGTGACCCGCGGAGGTTCAACCGAGACGGTTGGAACGGGAGATGCCGCTGCTTGCAGCGGTTTTTGTCGTCTGCAAGGAGGGAACTGAGAGCTTGGTGAAGGGCCTTTGAGACCGCGCCGCCGCCGGCCCACCATGGACCGGGTCGTCCCGCGGAAGCGGGAGGAGCGCATCAACGAGGAGATCCGCGTCCCCCGCGTCCGGCTCGTCGACGAGAACGGGGGGCAGGTCGGGATCACGCCCACGCCGGAGGCGCTCGAGTTCGCGTTCAAGCGAGGTCTCGACCTCGTGGAGGTCGCGGCGAACGCCGACCCGCCCGTCGCGCGGGTCATGGACTACTCGAAGTACCGCTACGAGCAGGAGCAGCGCGCCAAGCAGGCCCGCAAGCACCAGCTGCAGATCCAGGTCAAGGAGATCAAGCTCAGGCCAAAGATCGGGGTACACGACTACGAGACCAAGAAGGGGCACGTCGAGCGCTTTCTCGGCCAGCGCGCCAAGGTCAAGGTCACGATCATGTTCCGGGGGCGCGAGACGCTCCACCCGGACCGCGGGCGTGACCTCCTCATGCGCCTCGCAGGGGACGTGAAAGAGCTCGGCTCGATCGAGCAGCAGCCCCTCCTGGACGGCCGCAACATGGTCATGGTCCTCGCCCCGAACAAGAACGTAGGAGTGAAAGCCGATGCCAAAGATGAAGACGTCACGGGGAGCGAAGAAGCGCTTCCGGCTGAGCGGGACGGGGAAGCTCCTGCGCCGTCACGCGATGAAGAGCCACAACCTCGAGAAGAAGTCGTCGAAGCGTAGGCGCGGTTTTCGCAAGACCTACGGCGTCGCCCCGAGCGACGAGAAGCGAATTCGCAAGCTGCTGAGAGGGGGCTGAGGCATGCCCAGGGTGAAGCGGGCCGTCCACGCTCGCAAGAAGCGGGCCAAGGTCCTCGAGCAGGCGAAGGGCTACTACGGCCGGAAGAAGTCGAGCTACCGCTTCGCGAAGGAGCAGGTGGAGCATTCGCTTGCGTACGCCTACCGCGACCGGAAGGCCCGCAAGCGGACGTTCCGGTCGCTCTGGATCGTCCGCATCAACGCGGCGGCACGTGCGAACGGCCTCTCGTACAACCGCTTCATGGCGGGCGTGCGGCTGGCGGGGATCGAGCTCGACCGCAAGTCGCTCGCGGACCTGGCGGTGTCCGATCCCGCCGCGTTCGCCGCAGTCGCCGAGCGTGCACGGGCCGCGCTCGACGGCGCGTCCGAAGCGGCCTAGCGCCTGATCACCTCCCGCCAGAACGAGAAGCTCCGGCTCGTCCGCAAGCTGCTCTCCGCGCGCAAGCACCGCGAGGAGACCGGGCTGTTCGCGGTCGAGAGCGAGGATCTCGTCGCGGCGGCGCGTGACGCCGGGATCGAGCCGGTCGAGCTCCTCGCCGCCGGCGAGGACGTCCTCCCCGAGCTGCTCGCCGAGGTGTCCACGCTCGGGCACGCGCCGCGCGTCGCCGGCGTGTTCCGTCGGAGCGACCTGCCGGTGGGAACGCGCGACATCGTCGTCGGGCTGTGGCGCGTCGGCGATCCGGGGAACGTCGGCACGCTGCTGCGCACGGCCGACGCCTTCGGCGCCTGCCTGGCGCTCTCACCGGGCTGCGCGGACCTGCTCGGGCCGCGTGCGCTGCGGGCCTCCGCGGGGGCGATCTTCCGGGTGCCGATCCTGCCCTGGGACGAGCTGCCCGCCCGGCGGGTCTCGCTCGTCGCCCACGACGGCCGGCCGCTCGACGAGGTGGCGCTCGAGCCGCCGCTCGCGCTGCTCCTCGGGTCGGAGCGGGAGGGCCTGCCGGAGGAGCTCGCGGGGGAGAGGGCGACGATTCCGATTCCGGGCGAGGCCGAGTCGCTGAACGTCGCCGCCGCCGGCGCGATCGCGCTCTACGAGCTGTCGCGCCGCTCGGCTGCCTGACGCTCGGTCTCTCGTCGCCCGCGTTCGATGCGCTCCTTCAAGCGACGGGTCACCTCGTCGTAGCGAGCCTGGTCAGCCGCCACTTCCTCCCGAATCTTCCTCTTCGTCTCCTTGCTCGCCATCCTCGTCCTCCGACAGCGTGCAGATCCGCCGGAGCTCGGTCCTGATGTCGAAGAGTGCCTGAACGATCAGCGTGACATCGTCGTCCGAGACCACAGCTCCCGAGTCGCCGTCCCGGTCAAGCGCCGCAAGATGGCTCCGAAGGCCGCGTCCGGCCTAGCCGAAGCCGCCGCCGCCGCCTCCGCCGCCGCCTCCTCCGCCGCCGGAGAAGCCCCCGCCACCGCCGCTTCCGCCGGAGTTCGGCGGCGCGAGCGCGCTCCCGAAGCCGGAGGCCAGGTCGCCGATCGAGAGGCTCGTCGCCCCCGAGCCGAGATCGCCGCCGGGGGAGATCCAGTAGATCGTGCTCGCCTCGTGGAGCGCCTCGGGCATGTGCAGCTGCGCGCCCTGGAGGACGCGCTCCGCGATCCCGAAGGCGATCCCGTACACGAGGTAGCGCTCCCAGAGCTCGAGCGTCGCGGGCGGGGCGTCCTGGAGACGGGGGAAGTCGGTGAGGTAGCGGCGGAACGCGTCCCAGCGCTCGGCCTCGAGCTGTCCCGCCTTCGTCCGCCGGCGCCACACCTTGCGGGCGAAGAGCAGCGTCGCGAAGAGGAAGGCCGCGCCGAAGAGCAGGCATCCCGCGAGGGACACGAGCACGACGTCCGAGAAGCGCGGATAGACCGTGCGCCAGCCGTCGAGCGCGAGCCAGCCGAGCACCGCTCCCGTCAGCGCGAAGAGGACGAGCGCCGCGACGAGCGCGAGCGCACCCACGGAGCGGAACCAGCCGCGTCGCTGGACCTCGCTCCCGACCGCCCCCTTGAAGGACTCGAAGCGCGTGGACATCGAGGCTCGCTCGTCCTCGATCTCGTCGCGGAAGCGCGACAGCCGTTCCGACTCGCCGTCGAGGACCGCGTCCACGATCTTCGCAACCGGCTGCTCCCAGGGCGCGAGCTCCTGCTCGTCGCCGGCGGAGAGCTCGAGGTCCGCGACCGTCTCGGAGCGCAGGCCGCCCCAGATCGAGCGCTCCGTCGTCGTGTGCTCCGCCTTGTAGGCACCGCGTCTGATCAGGTCGAAGAGCGTGGCCGTGAACTCGAACGACCCGGCTTCGCCACCCTGCCGCAGGAGCGCGGGCACGAGCGCGGGCGCGGTGTCCGTCGGGGGCTCCTGCTCGTACTCGCGGTCGTAGTCCGTGCGCCGCTCGCGGCCGAAGAGCGCGTACACGAGCCCGATCACGGCCAGCGCGGGGAGGAGCGCGAGGGCGGCGAGGACGCCGAGCGTGCGGAGCGGATGGGACTTCCAGTCGTCGATGCGGTCCCGGTCTCGCTGGTAGCGCGCCGCGTCCGCGAGCTCCTCGGCGACGATGCGGTCGAGCGCCCTCCCGCGGCGAACCTTCATCCCGCCCGTGGAGGTGAACGCGCTCCTGGGGAGCAGCGTACGGAGCTCGACGAACTGCCGTGCCGGGACGGACACGGCGCGGAGCGTCGCCCGGCGGCCGGTGAGCTCGACGTCGCCGCGTACCCAGACCGGCTTGCCCCAACCGCGCAGGATCCGTGCCGGCGCGTTCTCGACCGCGACGAGGCGGTGCAGGGGCTCCGCCCACTGGTCGCCCCAGACCTTGAGGTTGACGTCCACGACATCGTCGTAGGCGACGGCGACGCCCGTCAGCGTGTAGGAGATCGTGAACGCCCGGGTCTCGTCCCGGGCGTCGAAGTACCAGACGATGCGCATGGTGTCGCCGCGCCGGGTGACGCCGAACGTGCGTAGCGGGCCCGGCTCCAGGTCGGTCTCCCTCCCCTGCGCATAGAGCATCCCTCGTTCCGAGACCGACGGCCGGATCAGCGCCTCCCCCTCGCGCAGCGGGATGTCGCGGTATCCGAAGTGGAAGTCGCCCGAGAAGGCGACCTCGAGCCGCTCGCTTACCCCGAGCGAGCCGTCGGGCTGGACGTCGACGCCGACGTCGGCGGAGAGCAGCGTGAACCCGTCCGCCCGGGCGACTCCCGGCAGCGCGAGCGCGAGAACGGCAGTCGCCCCGAGGGCGACGACGCCGCCTAGAAGTCGACGACCGGCGCCTCCCGTTGCGCCGCCTCCTCGACCTCGAAGAACTCGCGCAGGGTGAAGCCGAAGGGCCCGGCGAGGACGACGCCGGGGAACGTCTGGATCGCGTTGTGGTACGTCAGCACCGAGTCGTTGTAGACCTGGCGGCTGACCGCGACGCGGTTCTCGGTCTCGGCGAGCTCGGTCTGGAGCTGTCGGAAGTTCTCGTCCGCCTGGAGCTCGGGGTACGCCTCGGCGACCGCGAGCAGGCGGCCGAGCGCAGCGCCGAGGATGCCCTCGGCCTGGGCGGACTCGGCCGGCGTCCGGGCCTGCTGGGCCGCGGCGCGCGCCGCGGTCACCGCCTCGAACGTCTCGCGCTCGTGTGCGGCGTAGCCCTTGACCGTCTCGACGAGGTTCGGGATCAGGTCCCAGCGCCGCTTCAGCTGGACCTCGATCTGCGCCCACGCGTTGTCGACGCGGTTCCGCAGCCGGACCAGCCGGTTGTACAGCGCGACGAGCCCGAGCAGGACGAGCACGACGACGACGAGCAGGACGACGACCCAGATCACGGCGCTCCGACTCTACGGGTCTGCCCCGCCGGAGGCAAACGGCGAGGCCCGTCAGGCGGGGCGGCAGACGAAGATCATGTCCTCGCCGCCCTCGTACGGGCGCAGGTCGAACCAGCCGTGGAAGGCCTCGACCTCGAAGCCCGCCCGCTCGAGGAGCGCGAGCCACTCCGCCTCGGACAGCCAGTGGAGCCCGAAGGTCGCCTCCACGCCCGTCGAACGGACGGACAGCGAGAGCGTCCGCGAGCCCTCGTCCCACACGGCCCGCTCGAAGATCCCAGGCTCCCGCTCGAGCCAGCGGTCGTGCGTCTCCTCGATGTCCTCCGGGCTCGGAGCGAAGACGTCGAACGCGTACCGACCACCCGGCTCGACGAGGCTGCGGGCCGCGCGCAGGGCGCGGAGCTTCTTGTCCTCGGTCTCGAGGTGGAGGAGCGAGCGAAACGGGCACAGGACGAGCGGCACCTGCTGGGAGACCGGGGGGTCGCGGACGTCTCCCGGGCGAAGGTCGAGGCGGCGCTCGACGCCGGCCGCCCTGGCAGCGTCCCGTGCCCGCTCGAGCATCTCGACCGACGAGTCCACCCCGATCACGTCGATGCCCGCCTGCGCGATCGGGACGGCGATGCGCCCGGTCCCGACGGCGAGCTCCACCACCGGCCCGCCCGAGGCGACCGCGAGGTCGACGTAGAACGCGACGTCCTCGGTCACCGAGCGGCTCCACGGGTCGTAGATGGCCGCGATCTCGTCGTACAGGCCCATCAGCCGGGCCTGCGCGCGACCCACACGAACTCGCGGCTCTCGTCGTCGAAGGGCCTGCGGTCGAACCAGCCGTACAGGGCCTCGACCTCGAGCCCCACCACGTCGATCAGGCCGAGCCATTCGTTCTTCGTCGCCCACCAGAGGGAGCTCACGTCTCCCGAGTCGAGCACGATGTCGACGCGGCTCTCGCCCACGGCGTAGCGAAGCGTGTGCGGGATCGGCTCGTCCAGCCGGCTCCCGTCGAGCCGTCCGGCGATCGCGTGGTCGAACGCGAAGGCGTTCCACGCGAAGCGTCCGCCGGGCCGGAGCGAGCGCGCGACGCGCTCGAAGACCTCGCGCCGGTCCGCCCACGTGGGTAGGTGCAGGAGCGAGCGGAAGGGGCAGTACACGAGCCCCGCCGGCTCCTCGAGCTCGAGCTCGCGCAGGTCGCCGAGCCTCAGGTCGAGGAGGTCGCCGCCCGCCGCGCGAGCCTGCTCGAGCATCGCCGGAGAGGAGTCGATGCCGACGACCTTCCTTCCGATCGTGCGCGCGACGGGGATCGCGACCCGGCCGGTGCCGACCGCGAGCTCGACCACCGGTCCGTCGGCCTCCTTCGCGAGCTCGACGTAGAACGGCACGTCCTCCGTCATCTCGGCCGCCCAGCGCTCGTACGCGACCGCGAATGCCTCGGGATAGGACATGCGCCGATTCAAGCACCGAACGGCCGTCGTAGGCTGGGCTCGTGCGCCGAGACGAAGAACGCACGACGCTCGCCGCCTTCCTCCTCGGCGCGTTCCTCGCGGGTGGCAACGCGATCGGGATCCGGTTCTCGAACCGCGAGCTCGAGCCGCTCTGGGGGGCAGGGCTCCGCTTCTCGCTCGCTGCGCTGCTGCTGCTCGCGCTCATGGGGGCACTCCGGCTCTCGCCACCTCGGGGGCGCGCGCTCGCCGGCGTCCTCCTCTTCGGCCTCCTCCAGTTCGGCGTGACCTTCGCGCTTGCGTACTACGCGCTCGTCGAGCTGCACGCCGGGTTCGGCCAGATCCTGCTCGCGCTCGTGCCGCTGCTGACCCTGCTCCTCGCCGTCGTCGAGGGGCAGGAGCGCCTGCGGCTCGTGGCGCTCGCCGGTGCAGGGCTGGCGCTCCTCGGGGTGGCGCTCCTGTCGAGCGCGCCGCTCGACGACGCCCCGCCGGCCCTGTCGGTGCTGGCCGCCCTCGGGAGCGCGCTCTGCTTCGCGCAGGCCGCCGTGCTCGTCCGGATGCTCCCACCCGTCCACCCGGTGGCCATGAACGCTCTCGGCATGACCATCGGAGCGGCTGCGCTCCTCGCCGCCTCGGCGCTCGCAGACGAGACGCGCGACCTGCCCGATCGTCTCGCCACGTGGGTGGCCGTCGCCTACCTGGTGACCCTCGGCTCGGTCGCCGTGTTCCTCCTCTACCTGTTCGTGCTCCGGCGCTGGCCCGCGTCGCGGGCGGCGTACTCGTTCCTCGTGATCCCGGTCGTGACCGTCGTGCTGTCCGTATGGCTCGACGACGAGCCCGTCGGCCCGACGCTGCTCCTCGGCGGGCTGCTCGTGCTCGGCGGCGTGTACGTGGGCGCGCTCCGCCCCGCCGGAGCCGAGGCGACACGCGCCCGAGTCGGCCGGGGCGCCCCGCGAGGCCGTTGGTAACCTCGCTCCCCTCCGATGGATCCCCAGGCGCTCGAGCAGGACGCCCTCGCGGCAGTCGCGGCGGCCGCGACCGCGGAAGACGTCGAGCGTCTCCGGATCGAGTACCTCGGCCGCAAGAGCGCGCTCAAGCTCGCGCTGCGCGAGGTGCGTGACCGCGACACCGGCATGACGCTGAACGCGGTGCGCGAGCGCATCGAGGGAGCGATCGAGGCACGGGAAGCCGAGCTCCGCCGAGCGGAGCTCGACCGTCGACTCACCGAGGACGTGATCGACGTCACGCTGCCGGGCGAGGAGCATCACCTCGGCTCGCTGCATCCGACGACCTCGACTCGCCGCCTGATCGAGGATGCGTTCCTCGGTCTCGGGTACGAGGTCGTCGACGACCGCGAGGTCGAGACGGTGCACTACAACTTCGACCAGCTCGCGTTTCCACCGGCGCACCCGACGCGGTCGCCGCGGGACACGTTCTTCCTGGACGCCGAGCGCCTGCTCCGCACCGAGACGTCGCCGTCCCAGATCCACGTCATGGAGGCGAAGGGGCCGCCCATCTACATGGTCTCGATCGGGCGCGTGTACCGGCGCGACGAGATCACGGCGACGCGCTTCCCGATCTTCCACCAGTTCGAGGGGCTCGCGGTCGACCGGCACATCACGCTCGCCGACCTCAAGGGGACGCTCCTCCACGTCATGCGTGCGCTCTTCGGGGAGCAGCGCCAGGTCCGCTTCCGCACGCACTTCTTCCCGTTCACCGAGCCCTCGATCGAGCCCGACGTCTCGTGCCCGATCTGCGACATGGAGGGATGCCGGACCTGCAAGTTCACGGGCTGGGTCGAGCTCGGCGGGGCGGGGATGGTCGATCCGCAGGTCCTCGTGAACGTGGGGCTGGACCCGAGCGAGTGGCAGGGGTTCGCCTTCGGCTGCGGCATCGAGCGTGCGGCGCAGCTGCGCCACGGGATCTCCGAGATCAGGCCGTTCTGGGAGAACGACCTGCGCGTGCTGAGGCAGTTCTGATGCGCGTCCCGGTCTCGTGGCTCGGCGACTACGTGGCTCTCGACATGGCGGTCGAGGACCTCGCCGCGCGACTCGACGTCTCGAGCGCGGTCGTCGCCGCGGTCGAGCGGACCGGGCCTCCGGACGAGGACGGCAACCTCGGCCTCTTTCGCGTCGGGAAGGTTCTCGAGGCGGCGAAGCACCCGAACGCGGACCGGTTGCAGCTGTGCAAGGTCGACGTGGGGGAGGCGGAGCCGTATCAGATCGTGTGCGGTGCGTGGAACTTCGGCGCCGGAGCGACCGTCGCCGTCGCGCTCCCCGGCGCGACGCTGCCCGGCGGGCTCGTGCTCGAGCGCCGGAAGGTGCGCGGGGAGGTGTCGGAGGGGATGATCCTGTCCGAGCGCGAGCTCGAGCTGGGCCAGGACCACGCCGGGATCATCGTCCTCGAGTCGGGAGAGCCGGGCGCGCCCCTCGCTGACGTGCTCCCGCTCCGCGACGTCGTCTTCGACCTCGAGATCACGGGGAACCGCCCGGATCTCCTCTCCGTCTACGGCGTCGCGCGCGAGGTCGCGGCGCTGTACGGGCTCGAGCTCGCTCCTCCGCCCGGCCGCGACCCGGAGCCTGGAGGGAACGAGCCCGTCGCCGTGAGGATCGACGACTACGAGGGCTGCCCGCGCTACATCGGGCGCCTCCTGCGCGAGGTCCGCATCAAGCCGTCGCCCGTCTGGCTCCGGGCCCGGCTGCACGCGGCGGGCATGCGGCCCATCTCCAACGTCGTCGACGTCACGAACTACGTGATGCTCGGCCTGGGCAACCCGCTGCATGCCTTCGACTTCCGAACCCTGGCGGGCGGCGAGATCGTGGTGCGGCGCGCTGCCCCAGGGGAGAAGCTCCGGACGCTCGACGGCGTGATCCGGGATCTCGACCCCGCGGACCTGATGATCGCGGACGCGGAGCGCGTGATCGCGCTCGCCGGGATCATGGGCGGTGACGAGACGGAGATCTCCGCCGACACGAGCGACGTCCTGCTCGAGGCGGCGAACTTCGAGCCCACCAGGCTCTGGAGGACCTCGGAGCGCCTGCGCCTTCGCACCGAAGGGTCGAACCGGTGGGAGAAGGGTGTCGATCCGTACCTCGCCGGGCAGGCGGCGACCTGGGCTACGGAGCTTCTCGTCGAGCTGACCGGCGCGCGTTGGGTCGGACACGCGGACGCACGAGCCGAGCTCCCCGAGCGTCCGGTCGTCCGCTTCGACCCCGAGCGCGCCAGCGCCTACATCGGCCTCGAGGTCCCGACCGACGAGCAGCACGGGATCCTCGGGCGCCTCGGCCTCGAGCGTCGCGGCGAGGAGTACGTCGTTCCCACCTGGCGTGCCCGCGACCTCCGGCGCGAGGTCGACCTGATCGAGGAGATCGCCCGCTTCCGGCTCGACGACGTGCCGTTCACCCTCCCGGTTCGGCGGGAGATGAGCGGGCGGCTGACCCGCGTGCAGCGCACACGGCGCCGGGTCGAGGACGCACTCGGCGCACTCGGCTTCTCCGAGGTCTACACACCGTCCCTCGTCGAGGCGGACTCCGACCCCTCGGCCCTCAGGCTCCCGGAGCCGATCACGGTCGAGCTCGCGGTCCTGCGCACGGAGCTGCTGCCGTCCCTCGTCGAGGCGGCCCGGCGGAACGTGGCTGTCGGGAACGAGCGGGTCGCGCTCTTCGAGATCGCCCGCGTCTACCTGCCGAGAGGCGAGGGCGAGCTCCCCGCCGAGCACACGCGCGTCGCGGCGATCCTCGAGGGGGACTTCCTGCGGATCAAGGGCGCGGTCGAGGCGCTCCTGCGTGTGCTCCACGTCGACGCCTCGTGGTCGCGCACGACGAGCCCGCTCCTCCATCCGGGGAAGGCGGCTCGCGTCGAGGCGGGCGTTGTCGGCGAGCTCCACCCTGCGGAGCTCGAAGGCACGTGGGGAGTGTTCGAGCTCGACCTCGAGTCGCTCGCGAGTGCCGCACGAGATCCGATCGTGTACGACGACGTGATCACGTACCCAGCCGTGCGGCAGGACATCGCGGTCGCGGTCGACGAGGACGTCGAGGCCGGCGTGCTGATCGATGCCGCGCGCGAGGCGGCCGGCCCGCTGCTCCGCGCCGCGCGCATCTTCGACGTCTACCGCGGCGAGCAGGTCGGGGCCGGGCGCAAGTCGGTCGCGATCCACCTCGAGTTCCAGTCGCCGGAGCGCACCCTCACCGACGACGAGGCGGCCGAGCTCCGAGGCCGGATCGTCGAGACGCTCGCCGAGCGCCTCGGCGCCGAGCTCCGCGCCTGAGGCAATCCGGTCCACCTGCACCCGCGTAGTGACGGGGCATGAGAGGCTCCTTCGTTCTCGCGCTCGCCTGCACGACCGGCGTCCTGCTCGGGGTCGCCAACGGCGCGGCCAGCCCCCAGCAGGCGCCGAGGCTCTCCGGCAAGGTCGGGCCGGAGTTCACGATCGAGCTCCGTGACGCGCAGGGGAACAGGGTGACGAAGCTCGATCCCGGGACGTACGTCGTCGAGGTCGAGGACCTGTCGGACTTCCACAGCTTCCACCTGCGCGGGCCGGGCGTGGACGAGCGGACCGACGTGACCTTCACGGGCACGGTCGAATGGACGGTGACCTTCCGCGACGGGCGGTACACGTACGCGTGCGACCCGCATCCGAGCCTCTCCGGGGAGTTCACGGTCGGCAACCCGGTCGCACCGGCGCCGCCGGCCGGCGACAAGGCGATCACGGCGAAGACGCGCGTCGTCGTCACGGCCGGCCCGAGCGACCGGATCACGTTCAGGACTGCCGCCGGCAAGGCGGTCGCGGCGATGAAGGTCGGAACGTACGCCCTGACCGTCCGCGATCGCTCGCGCGCGCACAACGTGCACGTGCGGGCCCCGGGCTACAACCGCAGGACGACGGTCGGCTTCGTGGGGACGCAGCGCTGGCGCATGCGGCTCGCGCGCCCGGGAACGCTGCGGTTCCTGTGCGACCCGCATGCCTCGCTCGGCATGCGCGGGTCGGTACGCATCGTGCGCTGACAGCTGGATGGCAGTGCGGTCGGGGGAGGTGCGGCGGCCGCGCGAAGCGGCCGCCGGGCCGGGGAACACCCGACGGCCGCGCGCGGCCGCCTCAGCGGTCTCGGCTGTGGCGAACGATCAGACCGACTTGCCGCCGATGCGCCAGACGGGGCCCTGCGTGTACACGTTGTCCGTGTCCGAGAGCCCGTGCAGCACGGTCACGTCGCCGGTGATCCCCTCGGCGTCCATGCGCTGCAGGCAGCGGCGAGCCATGCCCGGCCAGGTGCCGTAGCCTCCCGCGCTGGACACGCGGAAGCGGATCGCGAGTGCGTCCCTGCGCCTCGTCGGGTTGAGCGGTGCGCCGAGGAGCGCGGCTCGTGGGACGTAGTCGCTCGAGTCGAGCTCGAGCTCGCAGAGGAGGTCGCGCCACCCGGGGGCGAGCCGGGCGAGCTCCTCGTCCCACTGGTCCACGAGGGCGCGCGAGGCGTCATGCGCCGGTGTGACGGCGGGGGTCGAGCTGCTCGACTCGACGAGCGTGAGCGTGCCCCAGATCCGCTTCTCGTCGAGGCGCCCGAGCAGGTTGCGGATGCGCGGCGTGCCGCCGCGGCGCCGCGCCTGGAACCGCAGCTCGGAGCCGATGCGGCCCGGGCCGAGCGGCCCGAGGACGACCGCGCTCTCGCCCATCGCCTCCCTCTCCTCCGGCGTCCACGAGAGCCTCGCCTCGTCCCAGTCCGCGCCGAGCCGCTCGAGGATGGAGGCCCACTGATCGACGGCCAGCATGCGCGAGGAGCTTACTGGCGGTCGGAGCGGCGGGGCACGACGAGGCGCGAGGACGCGGGCTGTCCCCGGCGCAGCTCGCGGCTGCGCTCGACCTCCGCGTTCACCTCGCCGCCGAAGAGGAGCGCGAGCGCGGTGAGCCAGAGCCACGTCAGCGTCACGATGACCGCCGCGAAGGAGCCCCAAGCCTTGTTGTACGACCCGAACGTGCTCGCGTACACCGAGAAGCCCGACGACGCAACGAGCCAGGCGACGACGGCCACCAGCGAGCCGGGGGTCACGACCTGCCAGCGGCGATGGTCGACGTCCGGCCCGAGGTAGTGGAGGACGCTGAATGCGAGCAGCAGGCCTGCGACGAGCACCGGCCACTGGACGGACCACCAGATCCAGCGGAGCGCGACCTCGATGCCGAGCGCGTCTCCGAGCCAGCGCTGGACGTACGGGCCGAAGACGAGGAGGAGGCCGACGAGCACGGTCCCGGTCCCGACGGCGACGACGAGCGCCAGCGCGATGAGCCGCCGGCGGACGAAGGACCGTCCGTCCTCGCGGTCGTAGGCCGTGTTGAGGGCCTTCATGTAGGTCGTCATCGCGCTCGACGACGCCCACAGCGCGAGCCCGAAGCCGAGGACGGTGACGAGGATGCCCGTCGACCGGCGGGCCTGCATCCGCTGCAGGCTGTCGCCGAGGAGCTCCGTGGCCTCGGTGGGCATGAACGTCCCGAAGCGGTCCATGAGGTCCGCGATCGTCTGCGGCGAGGCGACGAGCGAGAAGACGCCGACTGCCAGGAGCAGGACCGCCGGGATCGCGAAGAAGGACGCGTACGCGAGCGCGGACGCCATCATCGGGACGTCGTCGTCGATCGTCTCCTTCGCCGCGCGTCGGAAGATCGCAAGCCAGTCGCGCACGGTCAGGTCGCGCAGCGACGGGTCCGGAAGCGTCGGCTCGCGGTGCTCGGGTTGGGGGGTCGGCGCCTCCCCCGCCCTGTCGTGTACGGGCTCGGACAGGCCCATCAGCGCTCGCGGCCGCGGCGGGCGACGTAGCGCATGGCCGCCCCGATCCCTCCGAACAGCACGAACGCGAGCGCGAAGGCCGCGGGTGCGAGCAGGACCGCGCGCGAGCCCACCCGTGCCCGCACGTCGGCCCGCTCCGCGATCCGGAGGCGAAGATCGTCGATCGCCTCGGCGAGCTCGCCGCGCTCGACGGCGATCTCGTGCCGCACGAGCGCCGGGCTGCGGGCCTCAGCCATGGCCGTTCCCGCGCAGGGCGGCTCCGGTCAGCCGCGCCTCCTCGAGCGCCTGCTCGGGCACGGGCGGCGCGCCGCGACGGAGGGACGCGATCCCGACGGCGAACGCCATGGCCGCTGCGAGGAGCAGGGCGAGGGCGACGAGGAGGAGCGCGAGCCACGTCGGGAGCGTGGTCGCGAGCGCCGACGCGGCGGTGGCGAGCAGGAAGCCGAGCGCGAAGAGCCCCAGCACGACCCCGGAGGCGACGAGCACGGCCCCGGCGCCGAGAGCGGCCGCCTTGCGCCGCAGCTCGAACGTCGCGAGCTCGACCTCGAGCCGGGCGAGCCTCCGCGTGCGCTCGGCGATCCGCTGCACGCTCGCGGCGACGCCGTCAGCGCGGGTGGGCATGGCTCCTCCAGTCGAGCACGCGCGCCACGAGCGCCCCGAGGAAAGCCGCGCCGGCGACGACGAGCACGCCGGCGCGTTCCCGCGCACGCGGACGTCGGCCGCGCGTCTCCGGCGAGCGGTTCGCGTCCATGTCGCCGGGCTACCCGGGCGTGCGAGCGGGCAAACGACGCCGTGACGTGACGCTGCCTCGTGTCGCCATAATGGCCGGTTCATGGCGACGGTCGAGGAGAGAGCGGGCTCCGGGGGGAGCGGCGTGTCCGAGGAGATGCTGCGCGGGTTCTTCCGCGAGATGCTCCTCATCAGGCGCTTCGAGGAGAAGGTCGAGGAGCGCTTCCGCGCCGGCGACCTCCCGGGCTTCCTGCACGTCGCCATCGGCCAGGAGGCGACCGCGACGGGTGTCTGCGCCGCCCTCGAGCGGAGCGACGTGATCGCCTCGACCCACCGCGCGCACGGCCATGCGATCGCGAAGGGGACTCCCGTCGACGCGATCATGGCGGAGCTGTACGGCAAGGAGGAGGGCTGCTCGGGCGGCTTCGGCGGCTCCATGCACCTCTACGACGTCGAGGTGGGGCTGCTGGGCGCGAACGCGGTCGTCGCGGGCGGGATCCCGGCCGTGGTCGGCTCCGCGCTCGCGTTCAAGCTGCGCGGCGAGGAGCGCGTCGCCGTCGCGTTCTTCGGCGACGGCGCGACGAACACCGGCACGTTCCACGAGTCGCTGAACCTCGCTCAGCTCTGGAAGGTCCCCGCGGTCTTCGTGCTCGAGAACAACGGCTGGGCGGAGTCGACGCCGGCCGTCCAGCACTCGCCGCTCCCGGTGGACGAGCTCGGCAAGCGCGCGCTCGCGTACGGGATGAAGCTGATCGAGGTCGACGGGCAGGACGTCGAGCTCGTCTACCTGGCCGCCCTCGCGGCGCGCGAGCATGCGCTCTCGGGCAAGGGGCCGGTCCTCCTGCACCTCCGGACGCACCGGCTAGCCGGCCACTACATCGGCGACGCGCAGATCTACCGCGACAAGGAGGAGCTGAAGCGAGAGTGGGAGTCGAAGGACCCGATTGCGCTCCTCCGCTCCCGCCTCGAGCTCTCGGACGAGGAGTTCGACGCGATCGACGTCGAGGTGACGGCTGAGGTCGAGGCGTCCGTCGAGCGCGCGAAGGCCGGCACGGACCCCGCGCCAGAGGACGCGCTCAAGTGGGTCTATGCCTGAGGTGACGTACCGCGAGGCGGTCCGCGACGCGCTTGCGCGGGCGCTGCGCGAGGACGAGAGCATCTTCGTCATGGGCGAGGACATCGCCGAGATGGGCGGGTCGATGGGGGTCACGCAGGGCCTCCTCGACGAGTTCGGGCCGGAGCGCATCCGGAATACGCCGATCTCGGAGATGGCGATCGTGGGAAGCGGGATCGGGGCGGCCATGCAGGGCATGCGCCCGGTCGTGGAGATCATGTACGAGGACTTCCTCACGCTCTCCATGGAGCAGCTCGTGAACCAGGCCGCGAAGCACCGGACGATGTCCGGCGGCCAGCTCAAGGTCCCGCTGACGATCCGCACGCAGGGCGGCGCGGGCTGGTCCCCGGGGGCGCAGCATGCCCAGCAGCTCGAGGCGTGGTTCGTGCACGTCCCCGGGCTCAAGGTCGTGTTCGCCTCGACGCCGGAGGACGTGCGCGGGCTCCTCTGGTCGGCGATCTACGACGACAACCCCGTCGTCTTCTTCGAGCACCGGACTCTGTATCCGCTCAAGGGCGACGTGCCCGAGGAGCTCGAGCCGATCCCGCTCGGCAAGGCGCGCGTCCACCGCGAGGGCGAGGACGTGACCGTGGTCGCCACCGGACGCCTCGTCCACGAGGCGCTGAAGGCGGCCGAGGAGGCGGACGGGGAGGGCATCTCGGTCGAGGTCGTCGATCCGCGAACGCTTCTGCCCCTGGACGAGGAGACGATCCTCGCCTCGGTGCGGAAGACGACGCGCTGCGTGACCGCTCACGAAGCCGTGACACGTGGCGGGTTCGGCTCCGAGCTCGCGGCGATCGTCCAGCACGGCGCATTCGACTGGCTCGACGCGCCGATCGAGCGCGTGGGCGCGAAGTTCGCACCGCTCCCGTTCGCGCCCGCCATGGAGCAGTGGGTCGTGCCGCACGCCGCGGACGTCCTCGAGGCGATCCGGCGGACGGTCGCGAGGGCGTAGCCGTGGCCGTCGAGGTGAAGCTCCCGCGTCTCGGCCAGGGGATGGAGGCGGGGACGATCGTGCGCTGGCTGAAGTCCGAAGGCGACGCGGTCGCGAAGGGGGAGCCGCTCTACGAGCTCGACACGGACAAGGTCACGCAGGAGGTGGAGGCCGAGGCGGAGGGCGTGCTGCTCCGGATCGTCGTCGCGGACGGCGAGGTCGACGTGGGGACCACCGTGGGCGTCATCGGCGCGGAGGGCGAGGACGTCTCCTCGGTGACCGCGTCTGGCGACGGTGCGGCCGCTCCGCCGCCCGAGACGCGCGAGGTCGAGCAGGAGACGCCGGAGACGGCCGCGGACGCCCCGCCCGAGGCGACGGCGGCTGCGGCTCCCGAGGGCGTCCCGGAGCCCGAGGCGCCGGCCGAGGCCGCGCCGCCGGTGTCCGGCGAGCGCGTCAAGGCGAGCCCGCTCGCACGGCGGATCGCACGCGAGCGCGGCATCGATCTCGCCTCGCTGACCGGCACCGGCCCCGAGGGGCGCATCGTCGCGGACGACGTCGAGCGCGCCAAGGCAGCTCCGGCCCCGGCCGCGGCGCCTGCTCCCCCGACCGCTTCGGCTCCGGCCGCGCCGCCGCCGGGCGAGGTCGAGGTCGTCGAGCTCACCTCGGTCCGCAAGACCATCGCGCGTCGCCTCACCGAGGCATGGGACGCGCCCGTCTTCCAGCTCACGGTGAGCGCCGACGCGTCGCAGCTCGCCGCGACGCGCGAGCGCATGGTCGAGCTGATGCGCGAGGGAGATGCGAAGCCGACCGTGAGCGACGTGCTCACGAAGCTCGTCGCCTCCGCGCTCATGCGCCATCGGGCGGTCAACGCCCACTTCGTCGAGGGGCGGATCCACCGCCACCCGACGGCGAACGTCGGGATCGCGGTGGCGACCCCGAACGGCCTCGTCGTCCCGGTGATCCGGGAAGCCGAGCGCAGGTCCGTGCAGGAGATCGCGGCGGTGCGGGCAGACCTCGTCTCCCGCGCGCGGGACGGCAAGCTGCAGCTGGCCGACCTGGAGGACGGGACCTTCACGGTCTCGAACCTCGGGATGTACGGGATCGAGCAGTTCGTGGCGGTGCTCAACCCGCCACAGGTGGCCATCCTCGCCGTCGGCTCGATCGCCGAGCGCCCGCGCGCCGTCGCCGGCGCGCTCGTCGTCGCCCCGACGATCACGATGACGGTCACGTGCGACCACCGGGCGATCGACGGCTCGGAGGGCGCGGAGTTCCTGCAGACGGTGCAGGCGCTCGTCGAAGCGCCGGCGCTGGCTCTCTAGGCAAGCAGCGGGACCGGCTCGCGCCGATCCCGCTGCGCCGAATCCCTGAAGCACGGCAGCTCCGCTGCCGCTGATGCGCGCGCTCACCGGATGGGTTCTCGCGCATCCGCTGCGCCGAATCCCTGAAGCACGGCAGCTCCGCTGCCGCGGAAGCGCGGCTCGCGTCCACGTCCTTCGGGGGAGCCGGCGAGGCTACGCTCCGCGCATGGTCATCCGCCGCGGGGGCCGGCAGGACGTGCGCTTTCTCCGGGACATGCTCCACCACGCCTACTACTGGCGCGAGCGCGAGCCAGGAGAGGGCCCCGGGCCGGTCTCGCTGTACGTGAAGGGCTGGGGGCGCCCTGGCGACACGGCCGTGATCGCAGTCGAGGGCGCCTTCCCCGTCGGCGCGGCGTGGTACCGGCTCTTCGACCGGGAGCGGCCGGGCTACGGGTTCGTGGACGAGCGGACGCCGGAGCTCGCGATCGCCGTCGTCCCGAGCAGGCGTGGGCGCGGGATCGGGGACGCGCTCCTGAACGCCCTCGTCGAACGCGCTCGCAGCGACGGCTACGCCGCGCTGAGCCTGAGCGTCGCGCGGGACGACGAGGCGCTCCTCTCCTTCTACGAGAAGCACGGTTTCGCGCACGTGGGAGAGGACGGCGGCGAGAGCGTGACCATGCGGCGCGAGCTCTGAGCTCACTCGCAGCGGCCGGCTCGGCTCGCGCCGACCCGGCCGCGCGCACACCCCTGAAGGCGGCCGCTCACGCGGCCGCTGCGCCTGCGCCGATTCGGCGCGTGAGTGGTCGATCGCGCCTTGGCTAGGATCGGCCGGACCCTGACGAAAGGACGCGAGGAATGGAATTCGACGTAGCCGTCCTCGGTGGCGGTCCGGCGGGATACACGGCGGCCATCCGCGCGGCGCAGCTCGGCGCGAACGTCGCCTGCATCGAGAAGGAGACCGAGCTGGGCGGCACGTGCCTCCGCGTCGGCTGCATCCCCACCAAGGCCTGGGTGCAGACGGCGCACGCGCTCCACGCGGTGCGCGAGATCAACCCCAAGCTCGGCGTCTCGAGCGGCGAGCCCGTGCTCGACTTCGCGCGCGCGAACGAGTGGAAGGACGCGGTCGTGAAGCAGATGACCGGCGGCGTCGCGACGCTCCTCAAGACCTGGGGCGTGACCGTCTTCCAGGGCGTCGGCCGCTTCGAGGACGCGCGCTCGATCGCCTTCGACCAGGGCGACCTCGGCCTGACCTTCAAGAGCGCGATCGTCGCCACGGGCTCGTATCCGATCCGCCCGCCCATCCCGGGACTGGATTCGCCGCGCTGCGTGGATTCGACCGGCCTCCTCTCGCAGACCGAGGTCCCGCGCAGGCTCGTCGTGCTCGGAGGCGGGATCATCGGCTGCGAGTTCGCCTCGATCTTCGAGCGCTTCGGCTCCGAGGTGACGATCGTCGAGATGCTCGAGGCGCTCGTCCCACAGGAGGACGCGGACGCCTCCAGCGAGCTGCGCAAGGCATTCGCCAAGCGCGGGATCGTCGTCCACCTCGGCAAGCAGTGCACGAAGGTGGAGGACACGGAGTCCGGGCTCGTCGTCCACTTCGGCGAGGGCGAGACGGTCGAGTGCGACCTCATGCTCGTATCGGTCGGTCGCGCGCCCTCCGTCGAGGGGTTCGGGCTCGAGAGCACCGGGGTCGAGTTCGACCCGCGCGCCGGGATCCGCACCGACGGCCACCGGCGGACCTCCGTCCAGCACATCTACGCCGCCGGCGACGTCGCGGGCTACTGGCAGCTCGCGCACACGTCCTTCCGCGAGGGCGAGGTCGCGGCCGAGAACGCGACGGGGCACGAGGCCGACATCGGCGATCCCGCGGTCCCGCGGCCCATCTACACGGATCCCGAGATCGCGGGTGTGGGCCTGACCGAGGCCCAGGCGCGCGAGAGCTACGGCGACGAGCGGGTCGCGGTCGGGCGCTTCCCCTGGGCCGCGAACGGTCGCGCGGTGATGTCGGGCGAGACCACGGGCTGGGTGAAGTCGATCCACGAGACGACCTACGGCGAGCTGCTCGGCGTCGTCATCGTCGGCCCGCACGCGACGGAGCTGATCGAGGCGGCGGTCGTCGCCCTCGATGCCGAGGCGACGGTGGAGACGGTGGCCGACGGCATGGCCCCGCATCCCACGCTCTCCGAGGCGCTGAAGGAGGCCGGCCTCGTCGCGCTCGAGCGGCCGATCCACGTGGCCACGCGGCGGCGGCGATAGCCGTCCGTTACGCTCAGGACATGAGCGTCTTCAACAGGAGAAACGCGGTCGTCGGCTTCCTGGCGCTGAAGGCTGCCTCCCGCTCGCTCGAGCGGCGCCGGGGACGGCGGCGCGGAAGCGCCCTCAGGAGAGGGCTCGTGCTCGGCCTCGGCATCGTCTCCCTGGGCGTGCTGGTCGGGCTCGCAGCGGTGTACCTGCGACACCGGAGCGGAGAGCCGGAGCCCCAGCGGCTCGAGGGCTACGCGGAGGTCGAGGCGGAGGAGCCGGCGCCCTCCGAGCAGGAAGCGGCGGAGCCGATTCCCGCGACCACGTGAGTCGACGGCCGGTCGACGTCTCGCCGACGCCGATCCGCGAGGCGCTCCGTGAGCTCGTCCCGTACGAGCCCGGGAAGCCGGTCGAGGAGGTGCAGCGCGAGCTCGGCCTCGAGCGGGTCGTCAAGCTCGCCTCGAACGAGGGCCCGTACGGGCCGTTCCCGGCCGCGCTCGAGGCGCTCGAGCGGGTGTCGGGAGAGCTCAACCGCTACCCGGACGGAGGGGCGTACCGCCTCCGCCGTGCGCTGGCGGAGCGCCACGGGGCCCGTTTCGAGGAGGTCACGGTGTGCGCCGGAGCGGACGCCGTGATCGGGTTCGTCTCGCTCGCGACGCTAAACCCGGGCGACGAAGTGGTCACGGGCTGGCCCTCGTTCCCGAGCTACGTCCTCGACCCGCTGAAGCTCGGCGCGGTCCCGGTGCGGGTGCCGCTGCGGGCCGAGCGGCTCGACCTGGAGGCGATGCTCGACGCGGTGACCGACCGCACGAAGCTCGTCTTCGTGGCCGCCCCCAACAACCCGACGGGGACGACGAGCACGCGCGACGAGCTGGACGCGTACTTCGCGCGCGTCCCCGGCCACGTGCTCACGGTCCTCGACCAGGCGTACTTCGAGTACATCGCGGAGCCCGACTACGCGGACGGGATCGAGGAGTACTGGAAGGGGGGCGCCCGCGTGCTCGTCCTGCGGACGTTCTCGAAGATCTACGGGCTCGCCGGGCTTC
>Ga0075313_1000050_pt1 | contig 22886 bp, 24 predicted proteins | sample MayberryNE_Catta_3_FD_120051 | JGI IMG/M metagenome (GOLD analysis project Ga0075313, IMG submission 120051) | Natural and restored wetland microbial communities from the San Francisco Bay, California, USA, that impact long-term carbon... | ecosystem: Environmental > Terrestrial > Soil >...
CGCGAGTGGTCCGCAGGCTATCCTCCGGGCCATGACCGAGCGGATCGCCCTCAGCCCGGAACGCATGATCGACACCGTGCACGGCGAGGTGCTCACGGGCAGGGCGGTGATCGTCGAAGGCGACCGTATCGCCGAGGTCGTGGCCTCGGCCGACGTACCCGACGGCGTCGACCGGGTCGACCTCGCCGGCCACACGCTGCTTCCGGGCCTGATCGATGCCCACGCGCACCTGGTGGGTGAGGAGGACACCGGCCAGGGCTACGCCGCGCTCGTGATGCGCTCGGGTGCCCAGGAGGCGATCGTGGGCGTCCGCAACGCACGCTCGACGCTCGAGGCCGGGTTCACGACCGTGCGCGACATCGGCACGTTCCGGGCGTTCGCCGATCTGGCGCTTCGCGACGGCATCGACGCCGGGTGGTTCCCCGGCCCCCGCATGCTCTGCGCGGGCGCCTACGTGACGACTCCCGGCGGCGCGGGCGACGTGACGGGGCTCGCGGTCGACGTGGATGAGGTGGTCCCCCGCGACCTGCGGTTCGGGGTGACGAGCGGCGTGGACCAGATGCGGTCGACGGTCCGCCAAGTGCTTCGGTACGGCGCCGACTTCATCAAGGTGCTCGCGACCGGCGCGGTGCTCACGAGCGGCACGAACCCGGGCATGCCGGAGTTCACCGAGGACGAGCTTCGCGCCGCCGTCGAGGAAGCCGAGGGCGCCGGCACGTTCGTCGCGGCCCACGCGCACGGGGCCGAGGGCATCAAGCGCGCCGTCCGTGCCGGGGTCCGATCGATCGAGCACGGCTCGCTGATGGACGACGAGGCGATCGAGCTGATGGCCGAGCACGGCACGTACCTCGTCGCCGACATGTACGACGGCGACTACATCCTCGAGGTCGGTCCCTCGATCGGCTACGGCGAGGAGGCGATCCGCAAGACGATCCTGACGAACGACGCGCAACGCGAGGGCTTCGGCACGTGCGTGAAGGCCGGGGTGCCGATCGCGTTCGGCACCGACTCCGGGGTGATCCCGCACGGCACCGAGGCGCGTCAGTTCGCTTACTACGTGCGATTCGGCCTCACGCCGATCCAGGCGATCCAGAGCGCAACCCGCTGGGCGGCCGAGCTGCTTCGGTGGCAGGATCGGGTGGGCACGGTCGCTCCGGGCATGCTCGCCGATCTGATCGCCGTACACGGGAACCCCGCGGACGACGTGACCCTGCTGGAGGACGTTCCCTTCGTGATGAAGAGCGGCACGGTGATCAAGGACTCCCGATCGGCGTCTGGTTGACAGTCGACAATCGGGCCGGATAGCGTCCGGGCGATGAGCCGGGGCACCTATGACGCCGTCATCGTGGGCGGGGGTCACAACGGCCTCGTCGCCGGCTTCTACCTCTCGCGCGCCGGACTCCGAACCCTCGTGCTCGAACGCCGTCCGTTCGTGGGCGGTGCCTGCAACACCGAGGAGTTCGCGCCCGGCTTCCGCGCCTCGACCGGCGCGTACGTGCTTTCGATGCTGCGCGAGGCGATCTGGCGCGACATGCGACTCGTGCAACGCGGCATCGTCGTCGACCCCGCCGGTCCCACGCTCAACCTCTACCCCGACGGCGCCGGTTACTACCTCGGCGATGACATGGCCGAGAACGTCGAGGCGACCGAGCGGTTCTCCGTGGCCGACGCCCGTGCGCTGCCGCGGTTCGAGGACGACCTGAGCGAGCTCGTGCAGGCGGTGCTCCCGGCGTTCGATTGGACCGCCCCGGACCCGCGCGTGCGCTCGCTCTCGGACCTGCGGGCGTTGGCGCGGTGGGGCCGCATCGGACTGCGGCAGCGCAAGCGACTGGCCGACCTGGCCTTCCTGTTCTCGACGAGCGCGACCCAGCTGCTGTCGGAGCGGTTCGAGAGCGAGCACGTGAAGGCGGCGCTCGGCTGGCACGCGATCAACGACAGCGTGGCCGGCCCGTCGACCCCGGGCACGGCCTACGTGCTGCTGCACGACCACGCGAGCGAGGAGGTCGACGGCGGCGTGCGGCAGTGGGGGTTCGTGCGAGGCGGTATGGGCGTGCTCACCGCGACGATGGCCGACGCGGCGCGGGAGGCCGGGTGCGAGATCCGCTGCGACACCGAGGTGGAGCGTGTGCTCACTCGAGGCGGCCGGGCCGTGGGCGTGCGCCTGGCCGGCGGCGAGGAGATCCACGCCTCGCGAGTGCTGTCCAACGCGGACCCCAAGCGCACGTTCCTGTCGCTGTGCGAGCGCGAGGATCTCCCCGGTGAGTTCGTCTCGCGCATCGACGCGTATCGGTGCATGGGCACGAGCATCAAGATCAACCTGGGCCTGCGCGAGCTTCCCTTCGTGAAGGGCATGCCCCAGGCCGGGGTGCAGCCCTACCACACCGGCATCATGGAGCTGAACCCGTTCATCGCCGACATGGACTTCCAGCAGGCCCAAGCGGTGCAGGGCATCGCCGCCGACCCCGCCCACATCGAGATCTGCTTCCCGACCGTGCACGACCCCTCGCTCGCCCCCGAGGGGCGCCACATCATGACGATCGACGTGAACTCCCAGCCGTACACGCTGCGCGACGCCGAGTGGGACGACATCAAGGACGACCGCGCCGATCGGGCGGTCGCGACGATCGCGGAGCACTTCCCCAAGCTGCCCGACCTGATCGAGCACCGGCAGGTCGTGACGCCGCTCGACATGGAACGGCTGATGGCGCTCACCGGCGGCCACGCCCTGCACGGCGACATGGCTCCCGATCAGCTGCTGTTCCTGCGGCCGGTGCGCGGCTGGGCCGACTACCGCACGCCGATCCGCGGGCTGTACCTCTGCGGCGCCGGAACCCACCCGGGCGGCGGGGTCACGGGCGCGAACGGACGCAACGCGGCCCGTGAGGTGCTGCGCGACGCGAAGGCGTCTCGCCGCTCCTAGAGCGCGGCGGCTCTCAATCGATCACCCGGATCAGCCGGGGCACGTGCGGCACGAACGATCGCCCGCCCCGCCCCTGCTTCGGGACGAGCTCGTTCGCGAAGATCCAGCGATCCCGGGGGATCGGGGCGAGCGCGGTGACCCGCAGGAAGGACTGGGGCCCGGGAAGGTCGTCATCCTCCTCGTCCTCTTCATCGTCCTCCTCGTCCTCGCCCTCGGGTGTGAGCGGCGTGGGCACGGGCGCTGGCTCGGGCTCGCCGTGCTCCTCGACCCACGTCTGGGGCAGACCGGCCGGCCACGGGTCGCCCGGTGCATGGGCGACGCGACCGGCGAACACGGCGCTCCACGTCGCCGCGGGCACCTCGGCGTCGCCGGCCTCCGTCGCGATCACCAGCACGCGGCCGCCGCGCGGTGTGTCGTCGAGGTCGCCGGGCCCGCCCGCGGGAAGCACCACCGACCCTTCTGCATCGAGCACGGCCGCTCCGGCCTCGAGGTGACGCAGGGGCATGGCGAGGACCAACGCCCGGTCCTGGTCGATCTCGCCCATGCGCTCCTCCTCGGCGTTCGAGGGGCCATCGTACGGGGGGCTTGACCTGGGTGGCGGTCATTCCGTAGATTGTCGACAGTCCACAGCTTGCCCCGCTCCATCCGGCCACCGAAAGACCGGATGATGCGCGGCGGCGGAGGGGGGAAGCGAAGATGCAGACCGGCGACCCGGATCTCGCGGTCCGAGCGGACGGAGTCGGCAGGCGGGGTGACGTAGACCGCCGGAGCTTCATCCGGATGGGGGTGCTCGGCACCGCGATGGCGAGCGCCATGCTGATGGAACGCGATCGCGAGGCGGGCGCCGCGATGATCGCGCAGAGCACCTCCACGGTTCAGCCGAGAGGCGCGGGCCTGGTCGCGGCCGGTCCCGAGCTGGCCCTGCCGCCGGGCTTCGAGTACAAGACGTTCGGCTGGTTCGGATCGGCGATGACCGACGGGTTCATCACACCGCCCATCCACGACGGCATGGCCGTGTTCGACGTCGGTGGAGGGAAGCTGCGCCTCGTCCGCAACCACGAGCTCGGCGAGGGGAACGACATCCCCGCCGGCACGGTGATCGGCGACCCGAAGACCGCGTGGGACCGCAGGGCGCCCGGCGGCACGGTGACGCTCGAGGTCAACGCCGGCAACGCCAACCTGCAATCGCACTGGATCAGCCTGAACGGCACCGACACGAACTGCGCCGGGATCCCCACCCCCTGGGGCACGTGGCTCACGTGCGAGGAGACCACCGCGGGCGTGAAGTCCGGCAGGCGCAAGCCGCACGGCTTCGTCTTCGAGGTGGACCCGACGGACGACAGCCCGAGGCTCACCAGGCCGTATCGCAAGCTCGGCCGGTTCCTGCACGAGGCCGGCGCCGTCGATCCGGCGACCGGCGTGATCTACATGACCGAGGACGAAGGCCCCGACGGGTTCTACCGCTTCATCCCCGACACGCCAGGCAACCTGCGCAAGGGCGAGCTGCAGATGCTGCGCGTCAAGGGCCGGCCGAAGTACAACACGGTCGTCGGCCAGACGGTCGGGGAGGTGCTCGAGTGCAACTGGGTCAAGATCGACGACCCGAACCCGGCCAACGCCGAGGACGACGCATCGGCGGTCTTCAAGCAGGGGCGCGCCAAGGGGGCCGCGAAGTTCCTGGGCGGCGAGGGCTGCACCTACAGAGACGGATCGATCGTCTTCGGCTCGAGCGAGGGCGGCGACAAGGGCCTCGGCCAGGTGTGGTCGTACACGCCGACGACCAACGCGGGGGAGCTGAACGAGAAGGGCACGCTCGAGCTGCTCTTCGAGTCGCAGGGGAAGAAACAGCTCGACGGTCCCGACAACATGACCACGAGCCCGGGCGGCGCGATCGTGATCGCCGAGGACGGGAACCTGAAGAGCAACTTCGTCAAGGCGCTGCTTCCCAACGGCACGATGATCGACGTGGTCGAGAACCTCGTCGGGGTGCAGAAGCACTACCTCGACGCATCGGGCAAGCTCTGGGATCCGACCGTTCCCGACGACGGCAAGTCGGCGGGCGACGGGATCGGGTTCTCCGAGTTCGCGGGCCCCTGCTTCAGCCCGGACGGCACGTGGCTCTTCGTGAACATCCAGGTGCCCGGCATCACGTGCGCGATCACGGGCGACTGGGCTAGCCTCGGGCTCTGATCGTCGCAGGACGAAGGGAGAGCGGAACCGGCGTGGGGAGCGACGAGACACCTTCCGGTGTGCCGCACGTCGTCGCGACCCCGCCGGGGCCGCGCACCCGGGAGATCCTGGAGCGTCAGGCCAAGGTCCTGTACCGGGGCACGGCGGGCGACGTCGGTCCGTTCGTGATCTGCCGCAAGTCGGGCTACGAGGTCGAGGACGTCGACGGCAACGTCTACCTCGACTGCATCAGCGCGATGGCCTCGGTGCCGGTGGGGGCGGCTCGCACCGACATCACCGACGCGGCCGTCGAGGCCCTGCGCCGCTACGGCAACGAGGACACCCACTACTACTCGCACGAGTACGTGCTGCCGCTCGCCGAGCGGTTGTTGGCGATCGCGCCGGGATCGCTCACCCGCGTCGACATCGCCCTGAACGGCACCGAGGCGGTCGAGACGGCCGTGCGGTTCATGCGCCGCGCCACCGGTCGCCCGATCGTGATCGGGTTCATGGGCGGCTACCACGGGGAAGCCGGCACCGCCGGGGCGATGGGCGCCGAGACGAGCGATCTCTCCTACGGGTACCGGGCGCTGATGCCCGGGTTCGCGCACGTGCCGTTCCCGAACCCCTACCGCACGCCGTTCACTGCTCGGCCCGGGGGCACCGGCGACGGAACCGTCGACTACCTGCGAGACCACGTGCTGCACCATTCCGTCGACCCTCGTGAGGTCGCGGGCTTCGTGATCGAGCCCGTGATGGGCTCGGGGGGCTGCGTGGCGCCACCGGCGTCGTTCTGGCCGGCGCTCGTGGAGCTCTGCAGCGAGTTCGACTTCCTGCTCTGTGCCGACGAGGTGAAGACCGGGTTCGGCCGCGCCGGCACGATGTTCGCCGTGGAACGGTTCGCCGTGGAGCCCGACCTCATGTGTCTCGGCAAGTCGATGGGGGGCGGCGTGATGCCCATCGGGGCGGTGCTGGGCACCGAGCGGTCGATGGACTTCGACGACGTCTCGACCGGCTCGACCTGGTCGTGGCTGCCGGCGGCGTGCGCGGCGGCGCTGACGACGCTCGACGTGTTCGAGGCCGAGCGGGTGCTCGAGAACGTGATGGCGCTGGAGGCCGCCGGACTCGAGGGACTCGAGGGACTGCGCGAGCGCTATCCGTCGATCGGCGACGTGCGCGCGGTGGGGTGCTTCATGGCGATCGAGTTCGTGATGGACCGAGTGACGAAGGAGCGCGACCTCGACCTGCAGGAGCGGGTCGCCGACGCGTGCGTGCGGCGAGGCCTGCTGATCGACCCGTCGACCACCTCGCTGAACATCCAGCCCTCGCTGACGATGCCGGTCGAGGTGATGAGCACGGTCCTGGGCATCCTCGACGAGGCCATCGCCGAGGCGCTCGCGGCTTCCGCATGAACGACGCGCAGGCTCATGCGTGGGCCGGCCGGGAGCTCCTCGACCTGGTCGCGATCCACTCACCGTCGGGGAAGGAGCACGACGCCGTCGACCACCTCGAGGCTCGCTCCACCGTGTGGGGCCTGCCGGTCTCGCGGATGCCGGTCGAGGGCGCGGCCGACGACCTGCTGATCGGGTGGTCGCCGCGTCCCTCCCTGCTGCTCACCGCGCACATCGACACCGTCACTCCGACCTGGGCGTGGGAGGCCGGGCTCAAGGACGGAGTGGTTCGGGGCCTCGGCGCGGGCGACTGCAAGGCATCGGTGATCGCGTTCGCCCTGGGCATGCTGCTCGCCCGTGAACGCGGCCTCGATCTCGAGGCGCTGCCGGTCGCGCTCGGCGTGTGCGTCGACGAGGAGGACCTGGGCCGCGGTTCCATCGTGATGGCGAACGAGCTCCGGCCCCGCTGGGTCGTGGCGGGGGAGCCCAGCCGGCGCGCCGTGGGCGTCGCCGAGGCGGGGTTCGTCGACACGATCTGCGTCGTGCGTGGACGGTCGGTCCACGGCTCGTTCCCCGAACGCGGCGACAACGCGATCGAGAAGGCCGCGCGGCTCCTGCTCGCGGTGCACGACGAGCCGTTCACGACCGCCGAACATCCGCTGCTCGGTCGCAACGTGCCCGGCGCGCTGTGGATCGAGGGGGGAGGGGAGCTGCATGTCGTGCCGGACCGTGCCCGGGTGCGCATCGAGATCCGTGTGGTGCCCGGCGGCCCGACGGCCGCCGTGATCGAGGCTCGGCTGCGCGAGCTGGCGGCGGACCACGACGCCCATCTCGAGCTCGTCGAGGAGAGCGTGGAGCCCTTCGAGGCCGACCCCGGCGGTCCGCTCACGGCCGCGCTGGGCTCGGCAGCCGAGCGGGTGGCCGGCGAGTCCCCGAACTCGATCGGGGTGCCCGCGTGGACCGATGCGCACAACTTCGTCGACCTGGCCGGATCGCAAGCGGTCGTTTGGGGTCCGGGGGACTTCGAGCTGGCGCACGATCCCGAGGAAGCCGTCGACGTCGCCGAGGTCGTCACGGCGGCTCGCGTCGTCGAGGAGCTGCTGGCCGGCGCCGAGGGGTGGGTGACGTGATCCCGCTCGATGCCTTCGACGAGCTCGCCTCGGGTCTCAACCACCCGGAAGGGGTGGCCTGGAACCCGGTCGACGGCCGGGTGTACGCGGGCGGCGAGTCCGGCGAGATCTACGCCGTCACGCTCGACGGCGAGGTCCGTCGGGTCGGCTCGAGCGGCGGTTCGATGCTCGGGATCGCCGTCGACGGCCGGGGGCGGGTGTACGCCTGCGACGCAGGGAAAGGCGAGATCGCGCGGTGGGACCCCTCGGCGAACGAGGTCTCCACCTACGCCCGAGGCATGGGGGGCGAGGACATGGACGCCCCCAACGTCGCCGCGTTCGGTCCCGACGGCTCCCTCTACGTGACGTGCTCGGGCGAGGCCGGGCGACCCGAGATCCTCCGGATCGCGCCGGGCGGCACCCATGTGGAACGGTGGACCGCGGCCGTGCCGGGCTACCCCAACGGCGCGCTCGTCACGCCCGAGGGCGACGCGCTGGTCGTGGTCGAGGCGCACGAGCAGCGGCTCGTGCGCGTGCCGATCGGACCCGACGGCGCGGCTGGGACGCCCGAGCTGGTCGCCGAGCTCCCCGACACCGACGCCGATGGCGTCGCGCTCGCTGCCGACGGGTCGTTGTGGGTCACGCTCTACCGGCCCGACGGGCTCGTGCGCGTCACCCCGTCGGGCATCGTCGAGACGATCGTCGACGATCACCTCGCGTCGACGTTCGACGCGCCGACCAACATCGCGTGGATCGGGGAGGAACTCGACCGTGTGGCGATCGCGAACGTCGGGGACCGGTTCCTGTCCGTCGGCGACGTCGGCGTCACCGGGCAGCCGATGCATCTCCCGCTCGTCGACTGAATCGCTCGAAGTCCGGCCGAGGCGCCTCTACGCTTCGTACCGATCATGGATGCGGCCGACCGACACGAGCACATCGCGAACCTGCACGTGCGCGACGTCTTCGCCCACGCCGTCCGCCTCTACCGGCACGAGCCGGGCCGCGTCGCCGGCGCGGCCCTCGTACTCATGGTCCCCCCGGTGGTCGTGGGCATCGGGGCCGGGCACCTGATCGAGGCCTGGGACCCCGACGTGCTCGACGGCGGGGTGATCGCGGTGGGCCTGATCGTGGTCCTGGCCGGCGTGTTGGCCAGCGCGGGCACGATCGTGTATGCGGGCGTGCTCGACGAGCTGGTCGGATCGGTCGTGCGCGGTCGCCCGCGGCCTTCGGTCACCGACGCCGTCCGGTCCCTGCCGATCGGGAGGTTGATCGGGGCCGACGTCGTGGCCGTGGTGCTCGTGGGCGCAGGGCTGGCGCTCGGCGTGCTGCCCGGGCTGGTGCTGGCGACGATGGTCGCGATCGTCGGGCCGGTCGTGACGATCGAGCGGGCCTCACCGCTCCGCGCCGTGGCCCGCTCGGCGCGCCTCACCGCACGGCATCTCGGCCTGACGATGATGACCGTCGGTCCGCTCCTGGTGGTCGAGGGCGTCGTGCACCACTGGGTCCTGGACGTGCGTGATCAGGTCGGCGCGCTCGCGGAGGCCGCGGTCGCGGTGCCGTCGATCCTCACGATCGGTGCATTCGTCGGCCTCGTCGAGGTCGAGCTCGCTTACGCCCTGCTCGCACGAGACGCCGGATCGTCGACGGCCGCGATGGTGGCCGCGACGGCGGGTTCACCCGGGGTGGATGACGGCACGGCGCTCCCGGAGTGACATGCTGAACCCTGCCCGGTGATGGGGGGAGCGGCGTGAACGAGTCGAACGAGCGCGAGACGGTGACCTGCCCGCGATGCGGGCGTGAGGAAGCTGACCCGACGGTGGCCTTCTGTCCCACGTGCGGCTCGCCGCTTCGCGGCGAGCCGCGCAGGCTGAAGCTCCGGCGGCGGCTGACCGCGCTGCTGGTCGTGCTGACCGTGATCTCACTCGTGACGACCGTCGTCGCCGTCTGGGCCCGAGCCGTCGCGCTCGACACCGACCGATTCGTGGACACCGTCGCCCCCGTGATCGACGAGCCCGCCGTTCAGGCGGCGCTCAGCGTTCGGTTGACCGACTCGATCATGTCGTCGCTGCAGATCGAGGACAGGGTCGCCTCCGCCCTGGCGAGCGTCGGCGACGGCGAGCTCCCGGTCTCCCCTGCCCTGCTCGCCGGTCCGATCACCCAGGGCATCGAGGACGCACTGCTGAAGCGGACGCGCCAGCTCATCGCGAGCGACGCCGTCGCCACCATCTGGGTCGGGGCCCTCCGCACCGCGCACAGTCGATCGGTCGCGTTGCTGCGCGGCGACGCCACCAACGCGACGATCGAGGGCGACGCCGTCTACATCGACCTGCTGCCGGTCGTGAACGACGTGCTGGCCCAGCTCGAGCAGCCGCTCTCGGACATCTTCGGCCGCACGATCGACATCCCCACGGTGACCGACGCCAACGCCGAGCAGGTCGTGACGCTGCTCGAGCAGCGGTTCGGAGTCTCTCTGCCGGCCGACTTCGGCCGCGTGAAGGTCTTCGAGTCCGATGCGCTGCCGGCGGCGCAGGCGGCGGTGGTCACGGTGGATCGCGTGGTCTTCTTGCTGGTGGCGCTGACCATCGTGCTCGCGATCGCCTCCATCGTGCTGTCGACCCGGCGGCTGCGGACCGTGCTGTGGCTCGGCCTCGGCACCGCGTTCGGGTTGATCGTCGTACGGAGGCTCGCGCTGCGGCTCGACGACATGATCGCCGCTCGCGTCACCGGCGAGACCAACCGCAACGCCGTCGAGGCGGTCACCGCGGACGTGTTCGGGAACCTTCGCGCCTTCACGACGCTGCTGCTCGTCGCCGCGCTCGTGATCGGCGTCGCGGCCTATCTCGCCGGGCGGCCCGCCTGGCTCACCCGTGCTCTGGAGCGCGCGTCAGACGGAACGCTGATCCGACGAGAGTCGCCGACGCTGCGATGGATCGGCGATCACGCTGTGGTCATGCGGGCCGTGCTCGTCGCGCTGGGTGCGGCGGCGTTGCTGTTCATCGACCTGAGCTGGGCCTCGTTCCTCGTGGTGCTCGTGCTGGTGGCCGGCGGATGGTTCCTGCTGACGTACCTGCGCGACCGCGTCGCCGTCGACGCGGGCATCGACATGGCGTGACCTCGTCGGGCTCGCACCGGCATCGGTCGGTGGACCATCGTCCTATGGACCCGTTCGGGCAGGGGTCGATAGGATCCCGCGTCCTGAGACGAGAGGTCCCCCCCGCCCGTGTCGAACACCGAGCTCGCCGCAGTGATCGTCTCCCTCGCCGTGATCGTGCTGTCCGCACATCTGCTCGGCTACCTCTTCGAACGCATGCACCAGCCACGGCTCGTCGGCGAGATCCTCGCCGGGGTGCTCGTCGGGCCCTTCCTGCTCGGGCGCGTCGCGCCGGAGATGTCGGAGGCCCTGCTGGGCACCGACGGCAGCGTCACCGCGTCCGTGCTCGGCTTCACGTACTGGCTGGGACTGTTGCTGCTGATGTTCATCTCGGGCAGCGAGGTTCGTCGTGTGCTCGGGCAGGAGAATCGGAAGGCCACGACGTGGCTGCTCGCGGTCGGCACGCCCCTGCCGTTCTTCATCGCTCTGGGGATCGGGTTCTTCCTGCCGCTCGATCGGCTGACGGGTCCGGCGGGCGACGAGACCTCGGTGCTCCTGGTGCTGGCGATCGCCGCGGCCGTGACCTCGATCCCCGTGATCTCCAGGATCTTCTACGACCTGCGCATCCTCCACACGCGGTTCGCGAGCATCGTGCTGGGCACCGCCCTGCTCGAGGACATCGCCCTGTGGGCGGTGCTCGCCGTCGCGACCGCGATGGCGGCGACGACCGAGATGGGACGCGATCTGGCCAACTCGGTCACCGAGCATGTGGGCGTCACCCTGGTGTACATGGGTGTCGGCCTGGCGGTCGCCCCGCACCTGCTCCGTCGGTTGCACCGAGCGAGATGGAACGTGGTCGCGCACGCCTCGCCGGTCGCGTACGCGATCCTCATCCTCCTTGCCTACGCTGCGGTGGCCGCGCTGCTCGAGGTCAACCTCGTGTTCGCGGCGTTCCTCTCGGGGTTCGGGCTCGTGGGCGGCCGCAGCGGATCGGAGCGACGGCGCTTCGCGGAGCCGCTCGACGCGATCCAGAAGGTCGCCACGGCGGTGTTCATCCCGATGTACTTCGCGATCGTCGGGACCCAGCTCGACTTCGGCGAGGGTTTCTCGCTGATCATGTTGCTCGCGTTCCTGATCGGGTCGTCGGTCCTGTGCCTGTCCTCGATCGCGTTGGCGACCCGGCTGGCGGGCTTCCGCGGGCTCGAGATCGTGAACCTCGCCATCGCGTCGAACGCCCGGGGCGGGCCCGGCATCGTGCTCGCGAGCGTGGCGTTCGAGGCCGGCATCATCAACGGGGCGTTCTTCACGACGCTGGTGCTGACCGCCGTGTTCACGTCGCAGTTCGCAGGGTGGTGGCTCGGCTACGTGTTGCGACGGGGCTGGCCACTGCTCCGTGACGACGTCGGCGACGTCGTGCCCCCGGACGCTGCCCTGGAAGCCGGATCGACCCGTGACGACGTGGAAGCCGCGTACGAGCGGGAAGGGACGAGACCGCCCGTCTGAAATCACTTCCCCGCTCCGCTTCCTGCAACTCCGCCTTCCCGGTCATCCGCGGCCGTTGCTCGATTGTAGATCGTTGACAGATTGCAGCGAACGGTGGAGTGTGACCGGATCTTGGAGGTGGCCGACCACATGCGTCGATCGCTCGTGATGTTCCTCACCGTCGTCGCGCTCGTCGGGGCGTCGTGTTCCGACGGTGGAGACGAGCCCGGGCCGGGCGCAGGGACATCGACCGCGGCGGGACAGCCCACGGGCACGGTCACGCTGTTCGGGTACGAGGACAACTTCGTGCCGGAGTGATCGACCCGTTCCTCGCGCAGTATCCCGACCTCGACGTGCAGACGGCGGTGTTCGCCAGCAACGACGAGGCCGTGACGAAGCTCCAAAGCGGCTTCCAAGCCGATGTGATCAACGTGTGCACCGAGGAAACCGGGCGCATGGTCGCGCTCGGGCTGCTGCAGCCGCTCGACACGTCGCGCATCGATGGGTGGGACACGCTGTTCCCCGCCCTCAAGGAGCAGCCCGGCGTCGTGCACGACGGCGAGGTCTACATGATCCCCAACGTCGGGGGCACCTCGGGTGTGATCTACAACCCCGAGGAGGTTCCTCAAGGCATCGACTCCTACCGGGACCTGTTCGAGGATCCCGATCTCGCCGGCAGGGTCACGCTCGAGGACAGCGCGGCGACGGTGATCGCGATCGCCGCCATGGCCCTGGGCCACGCCGATCCCTACGCGCTGACCTCGGACGACATCGCGGAGATCCGCGACTACCTGATCGAGCACAAGTCGCAGATCCGCTCGCTCTTCAAGGGAGACGCCGACTTCCTGAATCTGTACCGCACCGGTGAGATCGTCGCCGGATTCGGTTACCACGACTACCGGGCGACGATGGTCCGCGAGGGCATCCCCGTGGAGTTCGTGCCCGCCGAGGGCTCGCTGGCCTGGATCTGCGGGGTGGGGTTGTCCTCGCAGGCACAGAACGTCGACGCGGCGTACGCCGCGATGAACTACTACGTGTCTCCGACGCCGCAGTCGTTCTACGCGGAGTCCTACACGTACATCGTCTCGGACCAGCGGACGATCGACGAGCTCGACCCGGCGCTCGTGCAGGAGCTCGGCCTCGACGACCCCGCTCAGCTCGACGCCGCCATCGCGCTGCAGCTTCCCGAGAACTACGACGAGTGGCTGGACGCGTTCCGCGACTTCAAGGCCGCATGAACCGAGGCTTCCCAGCCGCCCGGTCGTCGGGTAGACTGTCGACACTTGGAATCCACGCTCGCTGATCTCGAGATCGCGACGTTCGCGGTCGACGAGGTCGTCGAGGGGACCCAGACAGGGTGGAGCGACGGGCGTCTGACGCTCGCGCTACCGCAGCTCGCGGTCGGGGCCGGAGATCCGGCGCTGGCGGAGGCCACGGTCGAGGTCGTCCGTCCCGGCGACTCCGTCCGCATCTCGAACGTCCTCGACGTCGCGCTGCCCAGCGCGCGCATCGGGGAAGCGCTGCCCAGCGCGCGCATCGGGGAAGCGCTGCCCAGCGCGCGCGCCGGAGAGGTGCGCCTCCACCGGCTGGCCGGCGTCGCGGTGCTCACCTTGTGCGATTGGGCCGGCGCCGGCTACGACGGGGCCGAGGAGCTTCCCGACTCCCTGGTGGACATGGCCGGGCCCGGCGCCGATCGTAGTCCCTGGGGCGTGACCACGAACATCGTCGTCCGGTGTGTGCCGTCGCCGGGCGTCGAGGTGGCCGAGGCCGACCGCGCCGTGCGGGGCGCGGCGACCTCGGTCGCCACCACGATCGCCGAGGCAACCGCGGGTGCGACGCCTGACGACGTGCGATCGGTCGGCCCGCTGCCTCCGGCGGATGCGAGCCTGCCGGCGGTCGCGGTGATCCTGCAGGTCGCGAGCGAGGGGCCGCTCGTGGACACGTTCCTCGACGGCGAACCGCTCGGCGAGTTCGCGCCGCGCGTGCTCGACGAGCGACGGCTGTACGAGGGACGACTCACGAACGGCGCCTACGACTGGCCGGGCGTGCGCAACGTGACCGCCGCGTACCAGGACCTCTCGCTCCTCCGGGAGCTCCGCGCGGCGCACGGTGAGCGGTCGCGGTACGCGGGGCTGATCCTCGCGCCCGGCTATCTCGACGGCGCGGACCAGAAGCGGCGGGCCGCGGAGGCGTCGGCGGAGCTCGCCCAGAGCCTCGTGGCCGACGGCGTGGTGTGCACGACGTTCTCGAGCGGGAACTCCCACACCGACACGATGCTCACGGTGCAGGCGTGCGAGCGCCGCGGCATCGGCACCGTGGCGCTCGTCTGCGAGACCAACGGCGGACTGACCGACCACGTCCCCGAGGCCGACTGTCTCGTCAGCACGGGGAACGAGGACGAGCTCGTCGACGCATGGATCCCCGAGCGGGTGGTGGGGGGCGACGACCGGGCGCGCGTCGGCGAGCGTGTGCCGGCCGTGCACTACCTCGGGGGCTTGGCGGAGACCGGCGACGCGCGATGGACGGCGGTGCCGGCGTGACGAGCCGAGGTGCCGACCCGTCGATCGGAGGAACCCGTCCGTGAGCACCGTCGTCCACTACCTCAACCAGTTCTTCGCCGGATTCGGCGGCGAGGAGGCCGCCGATCACGAGCCCGTGCGACTCGACGGCCCGCAGGGGCCCGGGCGCGGCCTCGCAGCAGCCGGCCTCACGGTCGACGTCACGCTCGCCTGCGGCGACGACTTCTTCGGCGAGCACGAGGAGGACGCGCTGTCGACCCTGCTCGGCTGGATCGAGGAGTTCGAGGCCGACGTGCTCGTCTGCGGCCCGTCGTTCGGATCGGGGCGATACGGCTACGCATGCGGGGTGCTCGCGCGCGAGGTCGGCCGCCGCGGCATCCCGGTGGTCGCCGCCATGACGCCCGACTCGCCCGGCGTGCTCGCCGCGGAGGGCGCCGCCCACATCGTCCCGACCGGCTCCAACGTCGCCGGCATGCGCGAGGCGCTCCCGGTGATCGCCTCGATCGCGAGCAGGCTCGCGGCCGGCGAGGCGGTCGGCGGCCCCGACGACGAGGGCTACCTGCCTCGCGGCCTTCGCGTGAACGCCCTCGTCGATCGAACCGGGGCCGAGCGCGCGATCGACCTGCTGCTGGCCAAGCTCGCCGGCGACGTCGCGACCGAGGTCGCACCGAGCGGCGATCGCGTGCCGCCCCCGCCGCCGGTGGACGACCTCGCCTCGGCGCGCCTCGCGCTCGTGACCGAGGCCGGATGCGTTCCGCAGGGCAATCCCGACCGACTTCCCACGCGCCACGCGAACGTCTGGCTGCGCTACGACGTCGCGGACGCCGATGGCCTCGCCCCCGGCGACTACGAGTCGGTGCACGCGGGGTTCGACACCACCGCCGCCAACGCCGACCCGAACCGGCTCGTGCCGCTCGATGCGGTGCGAGAGCTCGAGCGCGCCCATATCGTCGGCGTCGTGCACGACGTGTTCTACACGACGTCGGGCGTCGACACGCCCGTGGCCACGGCGGCGCGCCACGGACAGGAGATCGCCGCCGAGCTGCGCGAGGCGCAGGTGGGGGCGGTGATCCTCACCGGTACCTGAGGCACAGGAACGCGTTGCGGGGCAACGCTGGCGAAGGAGTTCGAGCGAGAGGGCATACCGACCGTGTTCGTGACCGCACTGCCGACGATCGCACAGATGGTGGGGGCGAACCGCATCCTGCGGGGCGTCGCGATCACCCATCCCACCGGCGACCCGTCGATCCCGCCCGACGAGGAGCACCGGATGCGCGTCTCGCTCGTGCGCCGGGCCTTCGAGATGCTCGAGACCGACGTCGAGCCACGCACGGTGTGGGAGCTGACGTCGTGACGCGCCGGGCCGCGGTCGTCGCGTCCTCGTTCGTGCTCGAGCACGTGCCCGATCTCGTGCGCTACGGCTCGAAGCCCGCCCGCGAACCTCAGCGGCTCGATGCGCTGCGCGGATCGCTGCGCTCGTTCGAGGAGGCCGTGGCGTACGCACCGAACCAGGTCTTCGTCGGCGCGCTCGAGCCCGAGGACCTGTGGGTCCGCCCACGCGATTGGTGGCAGCACCCCGTCGAGGGCGCGACCCCCGAGGGTGCCCACGGCGACGTCATGGCGCAGGCGGCGTTCTACGAGCTGCTCGCCGGGGTCGACCGCTTCGATCTCGTCAAGCCGAAATCCGAGCCGGAGCCGGGCGAGCTTCCCCTGTTCGAGGGGGACGAGATCGTCGGCGCGTTCGCCGGCGACCACGAGTCCGACGAGTCGCTCACCCCGCACGTGCTGCTCGAGAACCTCGCGATCAAGGCGAGCGGTGTGCACGCCCTGCGCGACCTGCTCTCGCGCACGGGCATCGATCCCTCCTCGATCACCCACGCGATCGGCTGCGGCGAGGAAGCCGTGGGCGACCGGTACCAGCGTGGCGGCGGCAACGTCGCGAAGGCGATCGCCGAGGAGTGCGGCCTCTCGCGCGCGAGCGCGATCGACGTGAAGTCCTTCTGCGCCGCCCCGGTGCACGCGATCGTCGTGGGCGCCGCCCTGATCGAGGCCGGCATCGAGGAGCGCGTCGTGATCGTGGCCGGTGGTTCGCTCGGCAAGCTCGGCATGAAGTTCGAGGGCGCGCTCGCCAAGGGCTTCCCCGTGCTGGAAGACGTGCTGGCCGGCATGGCGGTGCTGGTCGAACCCGCCGACGGGTCGAACGGTCCGGTCGTGCGCTCCGATGCCGTCGGCCGCATGCCGGTCGAGGCCGGCGCCGCCCCACAGGCCCAGCTCGAGGCCCTCGTGGGCGCCCCGCTCGATGCCCTGGGCCTGAAGCTCACCGACGTCGCGACGTACTCGACCGAGATCCACAACCCCGAGATCACCGAGCCGCAGGGCGGGGGCGACGTACCCGACCGCAACTACAAGATGCTCGCGGGCCTCGGCGTGGTGCGAGGCGAGCTCGAGAGGGCCGACATCCCCGGGTTCGCGCGCGCCCACGGGCTGCCGGGCTTCTCACCGACTCAGGGGCACATCGCGAGCGCCGTGCCGTGGATCCCGCACGCGATCGCGCGCATGCGCGCCGGCGACCTGCATCGAACGATGTTGATGGCGAAGGGGTCGCTGTTCCTCGGCCGGCTGACGCGGTTGTGGGACGGCGTGTCCGTGACCCTCGAAGCCTGATCTCGAACCGATGGAAGAGGAGGACGACGACATGATCGAGGCCACCGTGGAGACGTTCGACGACCTGGTCCACGAGGGTGAGGTGCTCGTGGACATCTGGGGGCCGCAGTGCCAGCCGTGCCTCGCCCTGATGCCGGCCGTCGAGGCGCTCGAGACCACCTACGGCGAGCGCGTGCGCTTCGTGAAGGTGAACGCGCCGGAGAACCGGAAGGTCTGCCGCGACCTGCGGGTCGCCGGCCTGCCCGCCTACCTCACGTTGCGTGACGGCGTCGAGGTCGAGCGGCTCACGAGCAACGGCACGACGCCCGAGCAGATCGAGGAGGCGATCGTGCGGCTGATGAACGGCGCGCCCGCGGTGGGTCCGCCCGTGCCCGAGCACCTGCGCGAGCAGGTCGACGCGACGGGGGGGAGGTGACCCATCCGATGGAGCTCGACGGCAAGAAGGTGATCGCCCTCGGCGAGCGCGACAGCGTGCCCGGCGAGGCGATCGCCGAGGTGGCGCGCAGTGCCGGTGCCGAGGTGATCGAGGTGCGCACGGAGTGCTTCGTCTGAACGGCCTCGGGCGCCATGGACCCGGACAACCAGGCGTTGATCAAGCGCATCGTCGATGAGCGAGGCGCCGACGGCATCGTGGTGATGCTCGGCGCGGCGGACGCGGAAGCGGTCGAGGTGGCCGCCGAGACCGTCCGAGACGGCGATCCGGCCTGGGTGGGTCCATTGGCGGGAGTCCAGTTGGGGCTCCCCGTGCTGCATGTCTTCGAGGACGAGGTGAAGCAACAGGCGGACGACGGCGTCTACGAGGAGCAGATCGGCTTCTTCGAGATGACCCTGGACGTCGACGGCGTGAACGAGGCGATGCGACGCGCCCGAGGCGAGACGTGAGCGGGTATCCGACCGAACCGGTCTTCCCGCGCGACGTCTTCCGCGAGCTCGCGCGCCCGCTCCAGCACCCCGAGGCGCTCTGCTGGGATCCGCTCACCGAGCGCGTCTACTGCGGCGGCGAGGGTGGACAGATCTACGCCGTCACGCTCGACGGCAAGATCGCGGAAGTCGCGAACACCGGGGACAGCGTGCTCGGCATGGCCGTCGACGCCGTCGGTCGCGTCTACGCGTGTGACTGGCACCGCGCCGAGGTCGTGCGCGTCGATCCCGCGACCGGTGCCGTCGAGACGTACACGAAGGGTGCGCCGGAGCTCCCGATCGACGACCCGAACTCGCCGGTGTTCGCCGACGACGGCACGATGTACGTGACCGGGTCGGAGAACCCCGCGATCTTCCGGGTCGCCCCCGGAGGTGAGACCTCGGTCTGGACGACCGAGATCGGCGGCTACCCGAACGGGGTCACGCTCACACCGGCGGGCGACGCGGTGGTCGTCGCCCAGTCGCATCCCGACGACTTCGACGGCGGCCGCGTGTGGCGGGTGCCGATCGAACCCGACGGCTCTGCGGGCGAGCCGGTGATCATGGCCGAGCTCTTCCACGCCGTGCCCGACGGGGTCGCGTTCGACGAGGAGGGCAACTGCTTCGTCGCGCACTACACGCCGGACCGCATCGACCGGATCCGGCCGGACGGTACGGTCGAGACCGTCGTCGAGGACTGGGAAGCCGTGTACCTGAATGCACCCACCAACATCGCGTTCTGTGGGCCCGAGCTCGATCACGTGGCGGCGGCCTGCGTGGGTGAGGAGTTCCTCGCGATCGCCGACCTCGGCGTCCGTGGAAGCCGACTGCGACGGCCGGCGATCGACTGAGGCAACGTGGAACGACGCATCACCCACATCGTCCACCATGATGGTAGAAAAATGGTATCATCGCTGCCATCCAGACTTCCATCGACGCCGCGGGGCGCATCGTGGTGCCCAAGGCGCTTCGCGACGCGCTCCACCTCGCACCGGGCACGGAGCTCGAGATCGTCGCGGCCGACGGTGCGCTCGAGATCTCGCCGCTGCCGACGTCGATGCACCTCGAGGGCCGCGGCGCGAGCACCGTGGCCGTGCCCGACGAGTCGGTTCCTCCCCTGACGGCGGAGCTCGTCCGGGAGACGCTGGAAGGCATCAGGCGCTGATCGTCGCCGACGCCAGCGTCGCGGTCGCCGCGTTCGCGTCGTGGCACGAAGGGCACGCTGCGGCCGCGCGCGCCCTCGTGCCGACGGCCGGGATCGTGGCGCATGCCGCGATCGAGAGCTACTCCGTGCTGACGCGCCTCCCCCCACCGCACCGGGCGGGCGAGCAGGTCGTCGCCGAGTTCCTGCGACGGCGGTTCGGCCGGCGCTGGGTCGGCCTGTCCGTGCAGGAACAGCGGAACGCCCTCGGGACGTTCCCGTCGCTCGGCATCAGAGGTGGTGCGACCAACGACGCGCTCATCGGCGTGACCGCCGCTCGAGCCGGCGCGACGCTCGTGTCCCTCGACGAGCGAGCGCTGCCGGTCTATGCAGCCGTCGGCGCGAACGTGGACCTCCTGTCCGGATAGGGCGCTCGATGATCACCGACCACGTCATCGCCCGCTGGCGGCTCCGCGGCCAGCAGCTGGTGCGACCGCACGCTCCCACCGTGATCGACGCCGTCGAGAACCTGCTCGCGGTGCAGGCGGAGAATCCGGGCCAGTCGGCCTGGGCGGTCGCGTCCCGCACCCTCGAACCGTCGCGGAGCGAGGTGCGCTCCGCGCTGGACGACGGACGATTGATCAGGACACACGTGCTCCGGCCGACGTGGCATTACGCGCGCGCCGAGGACATCGGCTGGCTGCTGGAGCTGACGGCGCCCAGGGTGCGCCGGACCACCGAGTCACAGCTGCTCGGGCCACATGGGTTCGACGACCGCGCGCTGGACCGCGCCACCGCGGCGGTCGTCGAGATCCTCGAGGACGAGCCGGATCGCACGCGGATCCAGATCGCCGAGGGTCTTCGCGAACGGGGGGTCGAGACCGACGGGCAGTCGTTGATGATCCTCCTCGCCCACCTCGAGCTGGACAGGATCGTCTGCAGCGGCCGTCCGCTCGGTGACGAGCACACGTACGCGTCGTACGCCGAGCGGGTGCCGAACCCCCGCCGGCTGGATCGCGACGAGGCGCTCGCCGAGCTGGCGCTGCGGTACTTCACCGGGCACGGGCCCGCCACCGAGCGCGATCTCACGTACTGGGCGACGATCACCGTCAGCGACGCCCGCCGTGGTCTCGGCATCGCCGGCGAACGTCTCGCATCGTTCGAGCACGACGGCCGCACCTTCTGGCACGCCCCCGCCGACCCTCCACGCGGTCGGGGGCAGCCCGCCGGGCACCTGCTCCAGATCCTCGACGAGATGTACCGCGGGTACCAGGACACGCGATGGGCCCTCGATGCGGCGGGCATCGTGCCGCGAGCGCGGGAGTCGGCGATCGGGATGGCGCTCGTCGATGCTCAGCTGGTGGCGGCGATGAGGCGCACCGTCACGAGCGGCGGGGTCGCCTTCCGGCTGTTCCCACATCGCCATCTGCGGCCTCGGGAGCTCACCGAGCTCCGCCGAGCGTCGGAGCGATACGGCGACTATCTCGGGCTCCCCGCCACGCTCGAGCTCGCCTGAACCGGTCTCGACGTCCGTCGAGGTCCCGGCCGAGCGTCCCACCGGGTCAGGGTCTTCTCGCCGATGTCCCCCCCGCCTTCCACATGGCAACGTCGAGTCGGATCGGAAGGAGGTTCGCGATGGTCTACGACGTCATGATCAAAGAGGAGCCCGATGAGGTGGTGGCGACGATCCGTCGTCGCATCACCCCCGAACGGATCCCGCAGGTGGTCCCCGATGCCTTCGAGCGCCTGATGGAGGCTGTCGGGCCCCGTCGGCTCCGGGGCATGCCCGGCATCGTGATGCACGAGATGCGGCCGCCCGAGGTCGCCGACATCGAGGTCTTCATGCCCGTCGCCGGGCGGTTCGAGCCGCCGGCGGGCGTCGAGGTGACGACCCTACCGGGAGGCACGATGGCGGCCACCGTGCACACGGGCCCCTACGGCGAGAGCGGCCCCGCCTATGAGGCGCTGACCGAGTGGATCGACGAGCACGGCAAGCAGATCGTCGGCCCACCCAGGGAGCATTACCTCAACGATCCCAACATCGTCGGCATGGAACACGCGGAGACCGAGATCGAGTTCCCGGTCGCCTGAGAGCTCAGCCGGTGACCGGGCGATCGGGCGGCGGCAGCGGGGGGGCGAGCGTGTCGTCGTACCAGGAGCCGCCGCCGAGCTCGCCGCCGTCGACGATCAGGGTCTGGGCCGAGATGAACCGGGCGTCGTCGCTCGCGAGGAACAACACGGCCATGGCCTGGTCGCGGGGCGTGCCCGCGTGGTGCAGCGGGATCCGGCTCAGGTAGCGCCGGACCAGGGCGTGCTCGGCCGGATCTTCGGTCATCTCGGCTTCGGCCTCGGGGGTGATCGTCTCGCCCGGCGCGACGCAGTTCGCGCGGATGCCGTGATGGCCCATCTCGTGGGCGAACGCCTTCGTGAGGGCGACGAGCGCCGCCTTCGAGGCGTTGTAGATCGACTCGGGCGACTCGTTCTGGAACGCGTTCGCGCTCGCGATGTTCACGATCGCCCCCGGTGAGCCGTGGTCGATCCAGTGGCGGCAGGCGTCCTGCATCGTGATCATCGGGGCGCGCACGTTCACGGCGAACGTCACGTCGAAGTCCCCCGCCCCGACGTCGAGCGCCGGTGCCCCGGGCTGCAAGCCCGCGTTGTTCACGAGCACGTCGACCCCGCCGAGCGCCTCGATGCACGCCGGGACCACACCGCGCGCGCCGTCGATCGAGGCGAGGTCGGCGGTGTGGGTGGCGAGCCGGTCGGCCTGCGGGTGCTCCTCGTCCATCGCCGCGAGGCCGTCGGCGAGCACGTCGGTCGCGAGCACGGTCGCTCCCTCGTCGAGGAAGGCGTCAACGATGCCGCGCCCGATCCCCCGGGAGGCCCCGCTCACGATCACCCGTCGTCCCTCGAACCGCATCAGCCGTCACTCCTTCCGTGTCGGTCAGGCGCTCGCGGTCACGAGCGCGATCGTGGCGTCCTCGACCGCGGCGTCGTCGAGCTCGACGCCGAGGCCCGGGCCGTCGGGCGCGTGCACGAGCCCATCCTCACCCGTGCGGATCGGTTGCCGCACCCCGTGCTCGAACGGCTCGGGCGGCACGGCCTGCTCGAAGAAGGTCGTGCGTCCGAACGCCAGCGCCGTGTGCAGGTTCGCCGCCTGGATCACGGTATGGCCGTAGCTGATCAGCTCGACGTCGAGCCCCGCGTCGGCGGCCACCCCCACGAGCTCCCGCGCGGCCGTCGGCCCACCGGCGAACGACACGTCGAACCGCACGGCATCCCAGGGGGGGTCGCGCAGCGCATCGGCCACCAGGCGGTGGTCCCAGATCGCATCGCCGGCGGCGAGGACCGGCACGCCCGTCACGCTGCGCCGCAGCGCGCGGAACCCCTCCAGATCGAAGTCCGGAAGCGGGGCCTCGAACCACCGTGCCCCGGCATCGGCACACGCGCGGGCGACGAGCTCGGCGCCGTCGCGACCGTACCGGCCCTCCGCGTCGTGC
>Ga0075313_1000051_pt1 | contig 22673 bp, 24 predicted proteins | sample MayberryNE_Catta_3_FD_120051 | JGI IMG/M metagenome (GOLD analysis project Ga0075313, IMG submission 120051) | Natural and restored wetland microbial communities from the San Francisco Bay, California, USA, that impact long-term carbon... | ecosystem: Environmental > Terrestrial > Soil >...
ACCCGTTCGCCGCTGTCCCCGGGGCCGAAGCCCCGGTTCTCGCTCGACTTGCATGTGTTAAGCGCGCCGCCAGCGTTCGTCCTGAGCCAGGATCAAACTCTCCGTGAAGAGACTCGTCGCCGGCGATCGCGATCGCGACACGAGCGCCCCGTTACGGGACGCCGCAGAGCGACCAACGAACGGAGCGCCGGCAAGCCTTTTCAGTTCGAGCTCGATGCTCGATTCGTCTTCCCCAAAGGATCGGTTCAGACGGGTTCATGCCTCACGCGGGGACCCACTTCCGTGAACGGACGAGGGACCGCGAGAGGTCTCGACGTAATTCGCACGCTGTTGAGTTTTCAAAGACCGGGCCGTCGGCCGGCAACAAAAAGCCTCCGACTCGCGCCAGAGGCCCTCGGAACGGAACCACAAGATCGTATCGGGTTCGCTCGAAGGCGCTCCAGTTCGTCGAGTGACAGGCTCCTGGTGCCTCCCAACCGGGCGGCCGAGGCATAGTAGCAGACCCCCTAGGGGTGTCAACCGGGTAGTTTCGCTCAACCGAGCCGTTCTCGGGGACACTCGCCGATCATCCGCGGAGGCGCACGAACCGGCGCTTGCCCGCCTGGAGGACCGCGCCCGCGAGGCGGCTGCGGGGGAGATCGAGCTCGGAGACGGTCTCGCCGTCGACCTTCACTCCCCCCTGTGCGATGAGCCGCCGCGCCTCGCTCGTCGACAGGCCGAAGCGCGCGGCGAGGAGCGAGGGCAGGTGCACCGGGTCCCCGTCCGCGAGCGCCGCCTCCGGCACTTCTTCGGGGGCCGACCCCTCGCGGACGACCCGCGTGAAGTGCTGCTCCGCCGCCCGCGCCGCGTCCGGGCCGTGGTACAGCTCGACGATCCCGCGCGCGAGCGCGAGCTTCGACGCGAGGGGCTCGCCGCCGGGGGCAGGAGCCTCCAGGCAGAGACGCCACCACTGGTCGAGTGCGGTGTCGGGGATGGACATCACCTTCCCGAACTGCTCCTCGGGTGGATCGTCGATCCCCACGTAGTTCCCCTGCGACTTCGACATCTTGTCCACGCCGTCGGTGCCGGCGAGGAGCTCGTACGTGACGACGGCCTGCGGCTCCTTGCCGTACGTGGCCATGACGTCCCGCCCCATGAGGAGGTTGTAGAGCTGGTCGGTCCCGCCCACCTCGACGTCCGCCTCGACCGCGACCGAGTCGTAGCCCTGCGCGAACGGATACAGGAGCTCCGAGACCGAGATCGGCGCGCGGGCGCGGAAGCGCTTGCCGAAGTCGTCTCGCTCGAGGAGCTGCGCCACGGTGCCGGTCCGGGTCAGCCGCACGAGCTCGGCGTAGTCGAGGCCGCCGAGCCACTCGCCGTTGAAGCGGACCTCGGTCCGCTCACGGTCGAGGATCCGATACGCCTGCTCCGCGAAGAGCTGCGCGTTCCGGTCGAGGACGTCGTCGGGCAGGACCTGACGCTCCTTCGAGCGCCCCGAGGGGTCGCCGATGCGCGCCGTGTAGTCGCCGACGATGAGGACCGCGACGTGGCCGGCGCGCTGGAACGCCGCGAGCCGGCGGAGCACGACGGCGAACCCGACGTGGATGTCCGGACCCGTGGGGTCGATGCCGAGCTTCACGCGCAAGGGGCGTCCGAGCGCGAGCTTCGCCTCGAGCGCCCCTTCGGGGAGCACGTGCACGGCGTTCCGCGTGAGCTCCGAGGTGTCGACCCGCTCCGCCACGGGGCGCAAGCCTAGCGGCGTCCGCCCGCCGAACGGCCTTGCCTGGACCGCCATCCGCCCGCGGGCGGGGCAGTGCTGCAACACTTCACGTCTTGCGGGCTCGGAGGAACAGAGCGGCGCCGGCGCGGCCGCGCCGGGTGCGCAAGCGGCGACTCGCCGCGTTGCTCGGCGTCCTTCTGGCGCTCTCGCTCCTGTCCTTCACGTTCGGCCTCGTCCGGGCGGTGGCGAGCGAGATTCCCGCGCTCGACCCGGCGGCGGACCACTCGGACGTGGACTCGGTCGTCTACGCGTCGAACGGGAGGACGGTGCTCGCCGTGCTCCGCGGCGACGAGAGCCGCGTCCTCGTCGACACCGAGGACATCGCGCCGATCATGCGGCAGGCGATCGTGTCCGTCGAGGACCAGCGCTTCTTCGACCACAACGGCATCGACCTGCGCGGTGTCGGGCGCGCGCTCTGGGCGGACCTCCGACACCAGGCGATCGTCGAGGGCGGCTCGACGATCACCCAGCAGTTCGTGAAGAACGCGTACATCAGGAACGAGCGCACGCTGGCGCGGAAGGTGCGCGAGGCGGCACTCGCCTGGCAGCTCGAGCAGCGCTGGAGCAAGGACCGGATCCTCACGGCGTACCTGAACACGATCTACTTCGGAAACGGCGCCTACGGCATCCAGCAGGCGGCGAAGGCGTACTTCGGCGAGCACGCGAGGAAACTCGACCTGGCCGAGGCCGCACTGCTCGCCGGCATCCCGTCGGATCCCTCGCTGTACGACCCGGTCACGCATCCCCGGCGGGCCGAGGCGCGACGGCGACACGTCCTCGACCTCATGCTCGAGCAGGGGAAGATCACGGTGCGCGACCACGAGCGCGCCGCTGCGGCTCCGCTGCCGCGGCCCGAGGACGTCCGCCTGCCGGGGACTCGGGGCAAGGCGCCGTACTTCCTCAACTACGTCAAGGACCAGCTCGTCGAGGAGTACGGCGCGGGGCGCGTGTTCGGCGGTGGGCTGCGCGTCACGACGACGATCGACCTCGCGCTCCAGGAGCAGGCGAAGGCGGCGATCGAGAAGGTGCTCGCGAACCCGGCCGGCCCAGCCGCCGCGCTCGTCGCCATCGAGCCGAGCACGGGCGCCGTGAAGGCGATGTACGGCGGCCGGAACTTCCGCGAGAGCCAGTTCAACCTCGCCGCGCAGGCGGAGCGGCAGCCGGGCTCGGCATTCAAGCCGATCGTGCTCGCGACCGCGATGCGGAGCGGGATCTCCCCGCTCACGGAGCTCGAGTCACGGAAGGTCGCGATCGACGCCGGCGACCGCGTCTGGACGGTCACGAACTACGACCACACCTACCTCGGGCGCATCTCCCTGGCCCGCGCGATGGTCTCCTCGGACAACTCCGTCTACGCGCAGCTCACCGACCTCGTGGGCCCGAAGTCGATCGTCGAGACGGCCCACGAGCTCGGCATCGGGAGCCCGCTCAAGGCGTACTTCTCGATCGGGCTCGGCTCGCTCGCGGTCAACCCGCTCGAGATGGCCCGCGCGTACGCCACCCTCGCGAACGAGGGCCGGCGCGTGGACGGCTCGCTGCTGGGAGACCGGCCGCGGGTCGTCGAGCGGGTGGAGCGGATCCGGTCGAGGCGCGTCGAGGAGAACCTCCCGCAGCCCACCCGCGTGCTCCCCGAGGGCCAGGCGGAGACGATCACCGACGTGCTCGAGGACGTGGTCCGGCTCGGGACGGGCCGCCGCGCCGCGATCGCGGGCCGGACCGTCGCCGGCAAGACGGGGACGACGGACAACTACGGCGACGCGTGGTTCGTCGGGTACACGCCCGATCTCGTCGTCGCCGTCTGGGTCGGGTACCCGGACCGGCTTCGGCCGATGCTGACCGAGTTCCAGGGGGAGCCCGTCACCGGAGGCACCCTCCCGGCGCTCATCTGGAAGGAGTTCGTGGAGGGCGTCGAGGAGGACGACTCCGAGTCGTTCGCGGCTCCCCCGTACCTCGGGGTCTCGTCGAACTGGGTGGTCTCGCGCGGCAACGAGTGGCAGCTCGACAACGGCTACTGCCGCGACGCGAGGCTTCTCGTGTTCTTCGCGGACGAGCGTCCGGAGACGACCGCGGACTGCAAGCCGAACGAGGTGGCCGTGCCCCTCGTCGTCGGGATGACGGCGGAGGAGGCCTTCGCACGGCTCGGCGCCCAGCCCCTCGAGGCCGAGGTCGCGTACGTGCCGGCGAAGCCGGGGACGCTGCCAGGCATCGTCGTCAACCAGGATCCCCGCCGCGGCGGGCTGTCCGCGCACGACAGCGTCCAGCTCTGGGTCTCGAAGGCCCAGCACGGCCAGCTCCCGAACTTCGTGGGCTCGAGCGTCCGGGACGTCAACCGCGAGCTGCGCCGACTGAAGCTGCGGGCACAGGCGTCGACCGGGCCGGGGCAGACGGGAACGGTCGTCCGCCAGCGCCCGAAGCCGGGCGTCGCGGTGCGGCCCGGGCTCACCGTGCGGCTGGTCGTGGGCGACGGCTCAGGAAGGTAGACCCCTCCAGCACGTACCTCCACGGCAGCTCGCTCGCTCGCGTGATGCCGATCCGGGTCGTCGTCGCCACCGCGACGGGCTCCGGCGCAGCCAGGAGCCGGAACGGAGGATGGTCGAGCCGCAGGCCGTCGTACGCCGCGTCGATCCCGAGGGCCTGCGTCAGGCGGCCGGGGCCGGAGCACAGCAGCGCCGGGTCCTCCACCCCGCGCCGCGCACGCATCGCGTCCAGGCCGGCGGTCGGCTCGAGCGCCCGGAGGAGGACCGCAGAGCCCTCGCCCTCCCGGCCGCACACGACGTTGGCGCACCAGTGCACGCCGTACGAGCGGTAGACGTAGAGGCGGCCCGCTGGGCCGAACATGGTGGCGTTTCGCCGCCTCGGGCCGCCGTACGAGTGGCTCGCGGGGTCGTCACGGGCATACGCCTCGGTCTCCACGATCACGCCCCCCGCGCCGTCGACGAGGAACGTCGCTCCCAGGAGATCGCGGGCGACCTCGTGGACGTCGCGCGCGAAGAAGACCGGGTCGAGCGGCGTCAGAAGAGCGGCTCGGCCTCGGCCGGCCGAGCGGTGGATGCGAGCACCCGGCGTGCGCGCCGCCCGAGGTCGGCGAGGTCGACTCTGCCCTCCTCGGCCGCGGAGGCGAGCCGCTCGGCGAGGTCGAGCGCCTGGTCGAGCACGGCCGAGTCCCCCGCTTCCTGGCCCATCTCGTGCAGGATCGTCCGCTCCGTGCGGGAGGCGACGAGCGGGCCCTCGACGCCCTCGACCCAGACCCGCGTCCTCCGCCCGCCCCCACGGTCGTCGCCGACGAGCGGCTCGAGCGCGTAGATCTTGTCCGCGCGCGCGTACTTGCCGAAGCCGAGGAAGACCATGCGGGGCGTGCTCATCGACGGGAGTATGACGGGGCGTCACGGGCAGGGGTGAGCGTCACCCAGGGTGACCGTCATTCCCCCTTCGCGGCAGGCGGACGCTCTCTGCGGACCCCCGCCGGCGCTACACGGACTCGAGCGCGGCGCGCAGCGAGTCGGCGACGTACGCCTGGTCCTCGTCCTCGAGGAGGGCATGGAAGGGGAGCGCGAGCGTCCTCGCGCTCAGCTCCTCCGCGACGGGGCACAGCCCCTCCTGGAACCCGTGGCGCTCCCGCATGTACGGCTGCAGGTGGATGCACGGCAGGTAGCGCGCGGTCTGCACGCCGCGCGCGTCCAGCGCGCCGATCACCTGCTCGCGATCCGCGTCCTCCGGGAGGACGACGACGTACACGAACCACGACCGCTCGTGCTCGGCGTCGTCGGCGCACGGAAGCTCCAGCCCGTCGATCCCCGCGAGCAGCCGCACGTAGCGCGCCGCCGCCGACGCTCTGCGCTCGAGGATCTCGTCCAGCTTCTCGAGCTGGGCCAGCCCGATTGCCGCACGGATGTCGTCCATGCGGTAGTTGAAGCCGAGCCGGGCGTGCTCGAGCCACCCGCCCGAGTCCGCGCGGCCCTGGTTCCGAAGGCTGCGGACGAGCCTCCACTCCTCCTCGGAGTGGGTCGTCACGATCCCGCCCTCACCCGTCGTCATCTGCTTGTTGGGGTAGAAGGCGAAGACCGCCGACGGGCCGTGGCTCCCCACGGGGCGACCCCGGTAGCGGGCACCGAGCGCCTCGCAGGCGTCCTGGATCAGGGCGATCCCGCGCCCGTCGCACAGCCGGCGAAGCTCGTCCAGCTCGCACGGATACCCGTAGATGTCGACCGCTACCACGGCTCGCGTCCGCTCGCTGAGCGCGGCCTCGACGGCCGTCGGGTCGAGGTTCAGGGTCCTGCGGTCGATGTCGGCGAACACGGGGGTCGCGCCCTCGTAGAGCGCGCAGTTCGCGGAGGCGACGAACGAGTACGGGGAGGTGACCACCTCGTCCCCCGGGCCGACGCCGGCGGCCGCGCAGAGCAGGTGGAGCCCTGCCGTGCCGCTCGAGACGGCAGCCGCGTAGGGGGCCTCGACCACCTCGGCGAACGCCTCCTCGAAGCGGTCGATCGTCGGACCCAGCGACAGGCGGCCGGAGCGGAGGACGTCGCCGACGAGCTCGTGCTCGCGCTCGTCGAGCCACGGGCTCGAGAGCGGGACCTGCTTCGTGACGCTCACACCTCGGCCGGCGCCCGCGACATCTCGACGACGTCGAGCCAGTCGCTCCACCGCTCGTCGGCGCCCTTCACGACGTCCAGGTACGCCTTCTGCAGCTCGAGCGTCACCGGCCCGACGCCGATCTCGGTGTCGTCGACGGACCGGACCGGCGTCACTTCCGCCGCGGTCCCGACCATGAACACCTCGTCCGCGAGGTAGAGGTCGGTGCGGATCATGAGCGCCTCCTCGACCTCGTAGCGGAGCGCGCGCGCGAGCTCGATCACCGTGTCCCGGGTGATGCCGGGGAGGATCGACATCGAGAGCGGCGGGGTGCGCAGGCGCCCGTCCTTGACGACGAAGACGTTCTCGCCCGGGCCGTCGGCGACGTACCCGTCGGCGGAGAGCATGATCGCCTCGTCGTACCCCGCCCGGCGGACCTCGGTGGTCGCGAGCATCGAGTTCAGGTAGATCCCGGTCGCCTTCGCCACGTGCGGGATGACGTTCGGGCCGACCCGCTCCCAGCTCGAGATCTTCGCGGTGATCCCCGAGCGCTGGCCCTCCTCGCCGAGGTACGCGCCCCACGGGAAGCTGATGATCGCGACGTCGATCGGGTTGCCGCTCGTCGCCACTCCCAGCTCGCCGTAGCCGAAGAACGCGATGGGGCGTACGTAGCAGGACGCGATCCCGTTCGCAGCGATGAGCTCGTGCGTCGCCGAGCGGATCTCCTCGGCGGAGTACGGGAGCTCCATGTGCAGCAGCCGCGCGGAGTCCTCGAACCGCCGCAGGTGGTCGCCGAGGCGGAAGACCGCCGGGCCCTTCGGCGTGTCGTAGCAGCGAATGCCCTCGAACACGCCCGAGCCGTAGTGAAGGCCGTGCACCGCGACGTGCACCTGCGCGTCGGCCCAGTCCACGAGCTCGCCGTTCATCCAGATCTTCTCGGTCTCTTGCACTGTGAACGCTCCTTGGGAGTTGAGCAGATCGTAGTCCGCCACAGCCGGCCTCGCCGGGCCGCCGCCTCAGCCGGGAGCCTGCGTCGAGGCCTCCTGGACGATGTCCGAAGGACGGGCACGCGCGAGGCGACTCAGCTCGCCCGGTGCGAGGCCGACGACGTGCCGGGGCGAGCCCGCGCCGGCCCACACGATGCGATGCCGGAGGAGCGAGCGGTCGAGCACGACGGTCTCGAGGGTCGCGAGCCCGAACGGTGCCACGCCGCCGGGGTCGACGCCCGTCGCTCCCCTGACCTCTGCCGGGGACGCGACACGGGCGACGGATGCCCCGACTGCTGCGGCGACCTTCGCGGGGTCCACGCGGCGATCGCCGGGAACGAGCGCCAGGACCGGCCGCTCGTCGCACACGAGCACGAGCGACTTGACGATCTGGTCGAGCCCGGACCCGACGGCTGCAGCGGCGTCCGCGGCCGTTGGAGTTCCCTCGGTGAACTCCTCGATCCGGGCTTCGGCACCCGCCTCGCGGAGGAAGGAGGACACCCGTTGCACGGGCTCCGGCCACGTGGCATCCACGGCCGCAAATCTATCCGCGCGCGCTAGTGGAGGTACGGGACGAGACGGAAGCGCGTTCGCTCCGTGTACTGCGTGTACCCGGGAACCGTCTCGAGCAGGAAGCGCTCCTCGACGGCTGCCTTGAGCGCCCAGACAACGAAGAGGAGCACGGTCGGCACGAGCGCGAGCCACGACGACGCGAGCGAGACGCCGGTGCAGAAGAGGAGGCCGGCCGAGTACATCGGGTGCCGCACGATTCGGTACGGGCCTCGCGCTGCGAGCGCGGTGCTCGCTCTCGGACGCGGGAACGGCGTGAGCGCGCGGCCGAGAGCGCGGGCGGAGACGACGAGCAGGAGGGTGCCGGCGGCCCCGAGCACGGCGCCGGCGGCGACCAGGATGCCCGCCGCCGCCTCCGGCCAGTCCGGGCCGAGGAGCGCAGCCGCTGCCACCGCGGCGAGCAGCGCGACCTGAAGCGCGACCCACCCCTCCCCGCGGGGGCCGAGAGCGGGGACGTCAGCCAAGGGAGATGAAGCGCACGTCGTCGAAGCCGGACGCCTCGACGCGCTCCTCGAGCGCCGGAGGGGCGGGCGAGTCGATCGAGAAGGCCATGAGCGCCTTGCCCCCCTCCTTCGTCCGCGAGACCGCCATGTTGGCGATGTTCACGCCGGCCTCGCCGAACATCGTGCCCACGCGGCCGATGACCCCGGGCAGGTCGTCGTAGACGAGGAAGGCCATCCGCGGCGCGAGCTCGATGTCGATGTCGAAGCCGAGCGCGCCCGCGAGGAAGAGACGGTGCTCCGGACCGACGACGGTTCCCGAGACCTCGCTCCCGAGGCCGTCCGCGGTCACGGCCACCCGGACGAGGTTCGTGTAGTGCTGGGAGCGCGCGTGCCGCTGCTCGGAAACCTCGATCCCGCGCTCGGCGGCGATCACCGGCGCGTTCACGTAGTTCACCGCCTGGTCCACCCGGTCCTGGAACGCGCCGTTCAGGGCGGCAACCGTCAGCAACCGCGTGTCGTGCTCGGAGAGCGGCCCGTGCGCGGAGACGACGATCCGCCGCGGGCGCTCTTCCGCTAGCGCGGTGGCGAGGCGGCCGAGCTTCGCCGCGAGCGGGATGTACGGGCCGAGCACCTCGAGGTCGGCCGGCTCGACGACCGGGATGTTCACCGCCGTCTCCACGAGCTGGCCCTCGAGGCCCGCCGCCACCTGCTCGGCGATGATCAGGCCGGCCCGGTCCTGCGCCTCGCTCGTCGACCCGGCGAGGTGCGGCGTGACCACGACCTGGTCGAGCTCGAGCAGCGGCCCCGAGTACGGCTCGGTCCCGAACACGTCGAGCGCCGCGCCCGCGACCTTGCCCGAGCGCAGCGCCTCGACGAGCGCTCCCTCGTCCACGAGCCCACCCCGGGCCGCGTTGACGATCCTGACCCCGTCGCGCATGAGAGCGAACGCCTCGCGGTCTAGCAGGTTGCGCGTCTCCTCGTTGAGCGGGAGGTGCAGCGTGATCAGATCGGCGTCGCGGTATACGTCCTCCGGGGTCTCCGCGGGCTCGACCCCCAGCTCCCGGAAGCGCTCGAGGGCGACGTACGGGTCGTACGCGACGACGCGCAAGCCCAGCCCGAGCGCGCGCCGCGCGACCTGGCGGCCGATCCGGCCGAGTCCGAGCACGCCGAGGGTCTTCCCGGCCAGCTCGATCCCGGCGAAGCGGCTTCGCTCCCACGCGCCCTGCTTGAGCGCAGCGTGGGCCTGCGGCACGTTGCGCGCGACGGCGAGAAGCAACGCGAGCGCGTGCTCCGCCGCGGATACCGCCGTCGCCTCGGGCGCGTTCGCGACGACGATCCCTCGCCTCGTCGCCGCGTCCACGTCGACGTTGTCGACGCCGACTCCGGCCCGGCCGATGACCTTGAGGCGTGCGGCCTTCTCGATCAGCTCCGCGTCGAGCTTCGTGGCCGAGCGCACGACGATCGCGTCGAAGTCGCCGATGATCGCGTCGAGGCTCGAGTCGGGGTCGACCACGACCTCGAAGCGCTCGCGCAGCAGTGCGAGGCCGGACTCGGCGATCGGCTCGCGGACGAGGACCCGCGGACGCGCGGTCCGTTCTCCGGTGTCGGCGTCCTCAGGCACGGACGGCGGCGCGGTACGCCTGGAGCGCGCGGGAGACCGCGACCCCGGGCTCGACGTCCGCCCCACGCTCGACGAGCAGCGTCTCCACCGCAGCGAGCGCGGTCGTGATGTCGAAGACGTCGTAGTAGCCGATGTGGCCGATCCGGAACATGCGCGACCCCAGCTCGCCGTGGCCGCCCGCGACGGTGATACCGAACCGGTCGCGAAGCGCGAGGACGAGCTCGCGCGCGTCCACGCCCTCGGGGGTGAGGACGGCGGTCACCACCGCCGAGCGCTCGTCGTCCGGGGAGAAGAGGCCGAGGCCCATCGCCTTCGCGCCCTCGCGGCATGCTCGACCCAGGGCGGCGTGGCGCGCGAACGCGGACTCGAGGCCCTCGGCGAGGAGCATGCCGAGCGCGGCGTCCAGCGAGGCGACGAGCGAGACGGCGGGCGTGAAGGGCGTCGTGCCCGTCTCGAGCGCTGCGCGGAGCTGTGCCCAGTCGAAGTAGAACCGCGGCGTCGTCGTCCTCGCGGACCGCTCCCAGGCGGCCGGCGAGACGGTGCAGACCGAGAGGCCGGGAGGCGTCATCAGCGCCTTCTGCGACCCGGCGACGACGACGTCGAGGCCCCAGGCGTCCGTCTCCAGCGGGACCGCGCCGAGGCTCGAGACCGCGTCGACCACGCTGAGCGCGCCGGCGGCTCGGGCCGCCTGTGCCAGCCCCTCGACGTCCGCGACCACACCGGTCGACGTCTCGGAGTGGACGAGGAGGACGACCTGGGCCCCCGTCTCCTCGACCCGCGCGCCGACATCGTCCGGCCGCGGAGTCTCGCCCCATGCGTAACGCAGCTCCTGCACGTCGGCGCCGTAGCGGGCGGCCATCCTCGCCCAGCGCTCCCCGAACTCGCCCGCCGACACCGCCAGCACCCGGTCCCCCGGAGAGAGCAGGTTCACGATCGCGGACTCGAACGCGCCCGAGCCGGACGCGGTGAGGACGAGCACGTCGCCCTCGGTTCGGAGCACCTGCGCGAGCCGCTCGACGCACCGGAGCATGAGGGCGCGGAAGTCGGGGCCCCGGTGGTGGAGCACGGGCTCGGCGCCGGCCGCGAGGACCTCGGGCGGCACGGGGGTCGGGCCGGGCGCCATCAGGTAGCGCTTCACGGCCCGAGCCTAGCTCGCGTGGGCGACGGGCTGGGCGCAGTCGAGGACACTACAGTCCGCGGGCGTGGATGCGGTCCTCGCGCTCGCCGCGGCCCTGCTCGCGCTCCGCCTCTCGGGCGACCTCGTCCGGAGGCACCGCCAGCGCCCCTCGGCTGCCCACGTGGCGTGGGCGGCTGCGCTCGCCTCGTACGCGGCGGCGGCCGCGGCGCTCGCCTGGGGAGCCGCGGCGGGCTGGAGCTCACCCGCGTTTCGGGTCTACTACCTCGGGGGCGCGCTCCTCACCGCGGCGCTCCTGGGAGCCGGCTCGCTCCTCCTCTCAGGCCGCCGCTGGGCCGCTCCGCTCGCGCTCGCGTACGCCGGGCTCGCCGCCGGCGTGGCGATCTCCGTGCAGCTCGACGGCGACCTCACGGGGACTTCGGTCCCGGAGGCACAGGACGTCCTCGAGCTCTGGCCGGCGAGAGCGCTCGCGATCGCGGGCAACTCGCTCGGGACGTTCGCGGTTGCGGCGGTGGCGATCGCCTCGCTCCGCAGGCGGCCGCTCGGGAATGCGCTCATCCTGGCGGGGGTCGGGGTCGCCGCCCTCGGAAGCGGCCTCGGAGGTCTCGGCGTGGGCGCGCTCGCTCCGGTCCTCGCCCTCGCGGCGCTCCTGCTCTACGCCGGCTTCGTGGCCCCCGCGCGGCTCGCGGACGTACGGCTCACGCGCTCGGCTCGTCGTCCTCCCTGAGTCCCGCCTCGCCGTTCTTCCCGGCCTTGCCCCCACGCCGCTCGCGCAGAAAGACGGCGAGCAGGACGCCGGCGACGGCGACGGCGACGAGCCCCTCGACGACGGCGCCGGCAGCGCCACCGTGGGCGATCAGCCCTGCGAGAGCAGCCACAGGCCGCCGACCGTGTACAGCACCATGAGCCCGAGCATCGGGTACTGCGAGCGTAGAGCCGCCCGCCGGTCCTCGAACAGGGCGACCGCCCGGTCGTGTGCGATCGCGAGGCCGGCGACGTGGCCGACGGTGAGCGAGACCACCTGGGCGTACCAGATCGTCTCCGGCGAGACGACGGCGAGGTTGGGGGCGAAGTCCGCAGTGCTGAAGAGATCCCAGCCGCGCCCGAAGGGGTCCGAGGCGAGGGGGATCGCGAACTGGCCCTGGATGACGAAGAGCGAGAAATAGTGGGCGACGAGGTACGCGAACGCGATCGGCACGAGCGACAGGACGAAGTCGCCGACCAGCGACCGCGGGGCGCGCACGAGCCGTCCCGCGAGGGCGACCGCGGCCAGGTACGTGACGACGACCCCGGCGACGAAGACGAGCAGCCCGGCGACGTTGACGAGGGTGAGCACGAGGTCGACGACGCGGAGCGGCTGGTCGGTGAGGCCCGAGCGTACGTCCGTGAGGAGGTTCTGCCAGGCGCTCGCGCGACTGAAGCCGTCGAAGCTCGTCGATCCGAGCATGACGGCAACGAAGGCGAGCGTGCCGCGAATGCGGCTGGCCCCGGCCAGCCCCGTCAGCGGCCAGCGGATGACGAGGACGCCGTGCCGGGACGTGAACGGCGCCATCCTCGCGAGCAGCTCGAACATGACGGCGAAGCCCTCCCCGGACCGCGTCCAGGGCTCCCGGCCGAAGACGGCCATCCCCGCCAGCGCCCAGTAGCTGTAGACGGCGATGGCGATCGCGAGCGTGCGCGGCGCGGCCGGGCGCGGGTGCGCGAGCTCGAGCGAGACGAAGGCGAGGAGGGCGATCGCGGCCGGGTATCGCCCCCACCGCTCCGGCAGCTCGAGCACGGGCCGGGCCTCGAGCTTCCCGCGCTCGACGAGCCAGACCGTGGCGTCGGCGAGCGCGCGCCACGGGCTGAGCACTCGCCAGACGTCCCCGAGGACGACGGAGAGGAGCGGCAGGCCGAGCCAGAAGATCACGTACACGAAGGTCGGCGCCCAGTTCAGGAGCTCGACCGTCGTCCCGAAGAGCGCGGAGGCGAAGGTGAGCGTGAAGATCCCGACCGAGAGCGCGCCGAGCACGACGCGCAGCGCGGTCGACCGCAGGACGGCCTGCAGGCCGCCGGGCAGGCGGCGCCCGTCGGCGTGGGCCTGCAGGACGGGCCTGCGCCAGAGCGCGCCCAGCAGGACGAACGAGACGACGAGGACGACGGCCGCGGTCGTGAAGAAGTACGACTCCGGGACCGGGAGGTCGCGCACGCCGCCGATCCCGTGGGCGAGCGGGGTCATGCGCGGCTGCGTGTCACGGCCGGACGGTCAACTCGGCGATCTGCGCGCCCCGCTCCTCGAGCTCGACCTCGAACCGGCCCGGCAGCCTCGCGACGAAGACGATCCGTGCCGTGCCGCCCGCCGCGACGTCGCGCGAGAGGTCGTAGCCGTGCAGGTGGATCTCGTCGGCCACGTCGGACGTGACGACGAGCGCGACGCGCTCGCCGCGATCGACGGTCGCGCGTACGATGCCGCCCCTCGGCGCGCCCTTCACGACGGTGACGCCGACGACAGTGGGGCCCGCCGGCGTCGGCTCGGGCGTCGCCGTGTCCGTCGTCGTCGTCTCGGTCGTCGTCTCCGTCGTGGTCGTGGTCGTCTCCTCCGCCTCGGGGTCGTCGTCACCGCCGCACGAGACGAGGGCGAACGAGCCGACGAGGAGTGCGAGCGCCGCCGCCAGGACCGTGGGACGCCTCGGACGCACGCTCGCAGCGTAGCCCGACGCATGCTTGCTCGCCCGCGGACCCGCCGCCAGCGGGCGCGCTGCGGTACGTTCAGCCGGACGGCCCAGCGAGGAGGCGCGATGGAGAGCGAGCGGTACGTCGTCTGGATCACGACGCGGACGATCAGGGAGGGGACCTACGAGGAGTTCCGGCGCGCGTGGCGGCCGGCGGAGTTCCCCGCGGGAATGCTGCGCGCGTACGAGTGCTTCTCCGAGGACTCGCACGAGGTGGTCGGGATCTCCGTCTGGGACTCGTACGAGTCCCGCGAGCGCTACCGGGCGTCGGAGGTCGAGGCGGAGCGCCGGCAGGCGATGGCGGCGTACGTCGAGGCCGAGAGCTCCGGCCTCTACCTCGGGCGCGAGCTGGCCATCCCGAAGTAGGCGCGAGGCCCCAGGGCTTCGCCCGCCGGCGCGCGAGGCGCGCACCGGCGCAGCGACCCGCACGTCAGGACGCGCGCAGCTTCTCGCGCACGAGCTCGGAGACGACGCGCGGGTTCGCCTTCCCCTGCGTCTCCTTCAGCACCTGTCCGACGAAGTACCCGAGGAGCCCCTCCTTGCCGTTCCGGTACGCCTCGACCTGGCCCGGGCTCGCCTCCAGGACGCGCGCGACGACCGGCCCGAGCTCGTCCGCGTCGGAGACCGCCTCCTGCTCGAGATATGGATCGGCGGAAAACCCCGGCTCGCCGAGCCTCGAGACGGCCTCGTCGAACGTCGTGCGCGGAAGCCGGTCGCGCGCCTCTACGAGCCGGGCGAGCTCCCGCGCCGGAACGCCGGCGGGGCCGATCCCCGCGCCGACGACGTTGTTCGCGATCACGTTGGCCGCGGCAACCGCCTCGGCGCCTTCGGCGACGGTGTCCTCCCAGAGGGCGTCGAGCCCGCCGGTGACGAGCACTGTCGCCCGCTCGAGGTCGAGGCGCGCCTCGATCCGACGGATGCGCGCGCCGGGCAGCTCGGGCAGCCGCTCGCGCAGGCGCTCGACGAGCTCGGCCGACGGCTCGACCGGCACGAGATCGGGCTCCGGGAAGTAGCGGTAGTCGTCGGCCTCCTCCTTCGCGCGACGCGCGGTGAGGGCGCCCGTCGCCGCGTCGAAGTCGTAGGTCTCCTGTTCCACCTCCGAGCCCGACTCCCACACGGCGACCTGCCGCGCCAGCTCGGCCTCGATCCCGCGCGCGACAAAGTTGAACGAGTTCATGTTCTTGAGCTCGGTGCGCGTGCGCAGCTCGTCGGAGCCCGCCGGGCGGACGGACACGTTCGCGTCCACGCGGAGCGTTCCTTTCTCCATCTCGGCGTCCGACACGCCGAGCTCCACGATCGTCTGCCGCAGGAGCTGCAGGAAGCGCTTCGCCTCCTCGGAGGAGCGGAGATCCGGCGCCGTCACGATCTCGATGAGCGGCGTCCCGCCCCGGTTGTAGTCCACGAGCGAGTAGTCGGCACCCCCGATGCGGCCGGTGCGCCCGCCCACGTGAATCGTCTTCGCCGCGTCCTCCTCGAGATGCGCTCGCACGATTCCGATCACACGATCGCCTTCGCCAGTCGGTAGTATCATCTTACCGTTAACGCAAGAAGGGCGATCGTATTGTGAGATCTGATAGCCCTTGGGCAGGTCCGGGTAGAAGTAGTTCTTCCGCGAGAACTCGGCTCGCGCCGGGATCTCGCAGCCGAGCGCGAGCCCGAGGAGGATCGTCCACTCGATCGCCGTCCGGTTCGGCACCGGCAGCGCACCCGGGAACCCGAGGCACACCGGGCAGGTCCGGGTGTTCTCCCCTGCCCCGAAGCCGACCGGGCAGCGGCAGAACATCTTCGTCCGCGTCTTCAGCTGGACGTGGATCTCCAGCCCGATGATGGGCTCCCAGGTCACCGCAGCCGCTCCGGGACCGTGTCGAAGGCGAGCGCCTGCTCGAGGGCGTGCGCGACCTCGAACACGCGGTTCTCGCCGAACTGCGGGCCGATCAGCTGCAGGCCGACGGGCAGGCCCTCCGAGAGCCCGCAGGGGATGGAGAGCCCGGGCAGGCCCGCGAGGCAGGACGGGATCGTCAGCAGGTCGCTCGCGTACATCGCGAGCGGATCGGCCGCGCGCTCCCCGATCGGGAAGGCGACGGTCGGCGAGGTCGGGCAGGCGAGCACGTCGAACCGGGCGAGCGCCTCCCGGTGCTCTTCAATGATCAGCGTACGTACCTTCTGGGCCTGGCCGTAGAAGGCGTCGTAGTACCCGGCCGAGAGCGCGTACGTCCCGAGCATGATCCGGCGCTTCGGCTCGTCGCCGAAGCCCTCGTCCCTCGTGCGGTCGACCGTCTCCTGATAGCTCGAGCCCTCCGCCCGCGGCCCGTAGCGCACGCCGTCGTAGCGGGCGAGGTTCGAGGACGCCTCCGCCGGCGCGATCAGGTAGTAGCAGGGCAGCCCGTAGCGCACGGAGCGAGGGAGCGAGCACTCCTCGACCACGGCCCCGAGCTGCTCGGAGAGCTCGAGCGCCCGGCGCACCGCCTCGCGCACGCCCGGCTCGATCCCCTCCGCCTCGTTCAACTCGGTCGGGACGCCGATGCGCACGCCGTCGAGCGAGTCGGCGGTCGGGAGCCTGACCGGCTCCGGGAGCTCCGCCGTCGTGGAGTCCGCCGGGTCCCGTCCGGCCACGATCGAGTAGAGGAGGGCGACGTCGCGGACGGTCTTCGCCACGGGCCCGATCTGGTCGAGACTGGACGCGAAGGCGACGATCCCGTACCGGGAGACCGTCCCGTACGTCGGCCGCAGGCCAACGTTGCCGCACAACGCCGAGGGCTGCTTGATCGAGCCGCCGGTGTCCGAGCCGAGCGCCCACGGCGCGAGCCCCGCGCTGACCGCCGCGGCGGAGCCTCCTCCGGAGCCGCCCGGGACGCGCGTCGGGTCCCACGGGTTGCGCGAGGGACCGAACGCCGAGTTCTCGGTCGACGAGCCCATGGCGAACTCGTCCGTGTTGGTCTTCCCGAGGAGCGCGAGCCCGGCCCCTTTCACGCGCGCGGCGACCGTCGCGTCGAACACGGGGACGTAGCCGGAGAGGATGCGCGACCCGGCCGTCGTCTCCACGCCCTTCGTGGAGATGACGTCCTTGAGCGCGACGGGCACACCCTGCTCCGCGACCTTGTCCGTCGTGCGCAAGAAGCAGTGCAGCTCCCCGTCCCGTTCGGAGATCGCCTCGAGGTAGGCGGCGCGGAGCTCCGCCGGAGAGACTTCCTTCCGCTCGAGCAGACCCTGCGCATCCTCGGCGGTCAGACGCAGCGTGTCGACTACCGGCGCCACGCGGGAACCCTGAAGAGCTCGGCCTCGGCCTCCGGCGCGTTCGCGAGCGCGTCCTCGAGCGGCAGCGGCGCATGGGGAACATCCTCCGCCCACACATTCACGAGGTCGAGCGGGTGCGACGTCGGTGCGACCTCCGAGAGGTCGAGCTCCGAGACGACGCCGACCGCCTCGAGGATCTGGCCGAGCTCGGCGGTGAGGCGCTCGACCTCGTCGTCCGTCAGAGCGAGGCGGGCAAGGCGTGCCACGTGCAGCACTTCGTCACGGGAGATGGCCATCGTTCGAAGATCCTCTCAGAAGCCGGATCGCGGGACGCCCGGGCGCTGCGACGTGCGGCGCTCGCTCGGGGATCCTGCGCGGGAAACGACGGCGGGCTCCCTCCCGGGAGCCCGCCGGTACGTCGATACGAGTCCGATCAGCTCGTCGCTGCGACGACGTTCGCGGCCTGGGCACCCTTGGGACCCTGCACGACCTCGAACTCCACACGCTGGCCTTCGGTCAGGGTCTTGAAGCCTTCCATCGCGATCGCGGAGAAGTGGACGAAGACGTCGTCACCACCCTCGCGCTCGATGAAGCCGTAGCCCTTCTCGTTCGAAAACCACTTGACGGTGCCCTGCTCCACGTACTTCCTCCTACGAGAAGACGCCGACCCAGGGCAGGGCCGACGTCCGTTGACTGAACGCGCCGAACGGTAGCTACTTCGAGCCCGGTGCCGCAACTCTCGACCGGCGGTGGCGTGCCGCCGTCAGGGTGTTGCGGAGGAGCATCGCGATCGTCATCGGGCCGACCCCGCCGGGCACCGGCGTCATCAGACCGGCCACCTCGGCGACGCCCTTCTCCACGTCCCCGACGAGGCCGTCCTCGGTCCGGTTCATGGCCACGTCGACGACGACGGCGCCCGGCTTCACCATGTCCGGGGTGACGAGGCCGGGCTTGCCCACGGCCGCGACGAGCACGTCCGCGCGGCGCGTGTGGAAGGAGAGGTCGGCGGTGCGCGAGTGGCAGATCGTCACGGTCGCATGCTCCGCCAGGAGCATCATCGCCATCGGCTTGCCGACGATCTCGCTGCGGCCGATCACCACCGCCTCGAGCCCCTTCAGCTCGACCCCGTGCTCCTCGAGCATGACCATGATCCCGAACGGCGTCGCGGGCACGAGGAAGGGCTCGCCGAGGTACAGCCGGCCCGCGTTCAGCGGGTGGAAGCCGTCCACGTCCTTCGCCGGGTCGACCGAGCGCGTGACGAGCGTTTCGTCCATGTGCTCGGGCAGCGGCAGCTGCACGAGGATGCCGTCGACGGACTCGTCGTCGTTCAGCTCGGCCAGGAGGTCGAGCACGACGTCCTGCGGCGTGTCCGAGGGGTAGCGGTGGTCGCGGGACTCGATGCCCGCCTCGTGCGAGGCCTTGTGCTTGCTGCCGACGTAGATGTGCGATGCCGGGTCGTCGCCGACCAGCACGGTCGCGAGACACACCGGCTCGCCGAACGCGGCGACGTCCTCGGCGACCTGCGCTCGCACCTTCGATGCGAGCGCCTTGCCGTCGATCATCGTCGCAGCCATGCGGTGGAAACCCTACCCGCGCCCCGAGAACCCACTCCACTTGCAGAATACAACTACGTGCTTGTATAGTTGTTGGTCGTGACCGGCCTCGAGTCCCTTCCGCATCCGCTCCCCGACCTGCTCGTCGAGCACATCGCCCGGCGCTTCCGCGTCATCGGCGAGCCGATGCGCATCCGCATCCTCGACCGGCTGCGCGAGGGCGAGGCGAGCGTCCAGGAGCTGACCGAGGCGCTCGGGACGACCCAGCAGAACGCCTCGAAGCACCTCGCCGTGCTGCACGAGAACGGGATCGTGTCCCGCCGGCGCGAGGGCAATCACGCGATCTACGCGATCGCGGACGATTCCGTGCTCGAGCTGTGCGAGAAGGTCTGCGGCGGAATCCGCCGGCAGATCGGCGCCCTCGACGAGCTGCTCACGGGAACCGCGTCGTGACCGTCGGCCCGCTCGGACGCCTCGGCGGCTGGACCGCCGACCACGTTCGTCTCGTCGTCCTCGCCTGGGCCGTCGTGGCGATCGGGCTCGGCGTCTTCGCACCGCGTGCCGAGCATGCGCTCTCGGGCGCCGGCTGGGAGGCGTCCGGCTCGGAGTCCGTGGCTGCACGCGAGGCAGTCGACGAGGCGTTCGCGGGCCAGGGCGCGTACGCGCTGATGGTCGTCGTCCACGGCGAGGGCGACCTGTCCCCCGCGCTGGCGCGGGTGACGTCCGTCCTCGAGGCCGACTCGCGCGTCGCCTCCGTGTCGGAGCCGCAGCTGTCACGCGACCGGCGGACGGCGATCGTCCAGGGCGGCGCGGCGGCCCCGCCCACCGAGATGGTCGAGGCGGCGGGAGCGCTGAAGGGAGAGCTCGCCGCGGCGGGCGACGAGAACGTCACCGTGAGCCTCACCGGAGCGCCGGGCATGTGGTCGGACTTCAACGAGGCGAACAAGGAGGCGATGCTCCGGTCCGAGCTCCTCTCGTGGCCGGTGACGCTCGCCATCCTCGTCCTCGCCTTCGGCTCGCTCGTCGCCGCGGGGCTGCCGCTCCTCCTCACCATCCTCGGCCTCATGGCCTCCGCGGGAAGCCTCTTCCTGCTCACGCAGGCCTTCGACATCTCCATCTGGGCGATGAACTTCGCGCTCATGTTCGCCCTCGCCCTCGGCATCGACTACGCGCTCTTCGTCGTCGCACGGTTCCGCGGTGCCCACTTCGGCTCCGACCTGTCCACGCGCGACGCGGTCGCGGTGACGATGGACACCGCGGGCAAGGCCGTGCTCTTCTCCGGCGTCACGGTCCTGATCTCGCTCTCCGCCGTCATGCTCGTCCCCAGCCCGGCCTTCCGGTCGATGGCGCTCGGGATCATGCTCTCCGTGGTCTTCGTGCTGGCCGCGACGCTGACGCTTCTTCCCGCGGTGCTCGCATGGCTCGGAAACCGCGTCGACCGGCTCGCGCTCCCCTGGGTGCACGCGGGCGAGCACCGCTCCCCGGCGTTCGAGCGCTGGGCCGAGCGCCTCTGGCGGCGGCCGCTCCGGTACGGCCTGCCCGCGCTCGCCGTGCTCGTACTGCTGGCGCTCCCGGCCGTCGGCCTGGAGACGGGCATGCCCTCGATCAAGGTCGTCCCCGAGGAGGACGGCTCGCGGGCGGGCTACGCCTCCGTCCAGGACGCCTTCGGGCCCGGCGCTCCGGGAACGCTCCAGATCGTCGCCCCGGCCGGCCGCGCGGACGTCGTCGTCGAGGTCGCCGAGCGCGACCCGGGAATCGCCGCGGTCGCCCCGACCAGGGTCGCGGGCGAGCACGCGCTCGTCCTCGCCACCCCGGCTGCGGACCCGTCCGATCCAGAGGTCGGTGCAACGATCGAGCGCCTGCGCTCCGCGCTGCCGGTCGACGCGCTCGTCGGCGGCGCGGCGGCGGAGAACCACGATCTCGAGGAGGCGCTCGCGGGCAAGACGGTGCTCGTCCTCGGCGTCGTCCTCGCGCTCGGCTTCCTGCTCCTGCTCGTCGCGCTGCAGGCCCCGGTCATCGCCGCGGTCGGCGTCGCGGCCAACCTCCTCGCGACGGCGGCCGCGTTCGGGGTGGCGCGGCTGATCTTCCAGGACGGACGGCTGGAGTCGGTCCTGGGCTTCGAGTCCCAGGGTTTCCTGAACGCCTGGGGGCCCGTCTTCTTCTTCGCGATGATCTTCGCGATCGCGATGGATTACACCGTGTTCCTCCTCGCCTCGGCGAAGGAGCACTTCGACCGGTCGGGCGACCCGCGCGAGGCGATGGTCGGCGGTGTCGCCCACTCGGGCCGCACGATCTTCGCCGCGGCCGCGGTCATGGTGGCCGTGTTCTTCACGTTCGCGCTGTCGGGGCCGCTCCCGCCCAAGGAGATGGGCGTCATCCTCGGCGTGGCCGTCCTCCTGGACGCGATGCTGATCCGGCTCGTGCTGATGCCCGTCGCGCTACGGCTTCTCGGCCGCCACGCATGGGCGCAGCCGGCCTGGCTCGACCGGCTGCTGCCCGACGTGCGCTTCGGCCATTCCTGAGCCCTAGCGCGAGACCCCCAGCACCTTCACGCCGCTCGCCTTGACGACGAGGCTCTTCGCGAGCTGGCGCTTCGCGGAGGCGCGTGAGACCTGGGTCTCGACGGCGGCCCGCGATACCTGGCTCCTCGCCGCGGCGCGCGACGCCTGGCTCTTCGCAGCCTGTGGCGAGACCTGGCTCCTGGCCCCCGCCCGTGACACCTGGCCCTCCACGGATGCGCGGCTGACCTGGCTCTTCGCCGCCTGCGCGCTCGTCCCCGCCATGGAGACCTGCGGCGTCGCCGCGAGGCCGGCGGGGGCTGCGACCGCACCCGCGACCACGGCGATCGCGAGCGCGCTCCTGAGGCCGTGCGCCTCGACCTCGGGCTCCCCGAGCAGGTCGGCGACGGCGCTCGCCTCGAGCGCAACCGTCACGTTCTCGTCGTCCGACGCGCGCAGGATCGCCTCGATGTCAGCGGGCGCGAGCGCGAGCGTGAGCCTGCTCACGTCGTCGTCGTGCGCGACGTCGAGCCAGATGCCGGGCGCGTCGGCGCCGAGCGCCTCCTCGAGCGAGCGCCGATCGAGCACCGCGGTGACGGACTCCTCGCCCGCGAGCGTCGTGTAGTCGGCGAGGCGAGCGGTCGTCGTTACCTCGAACATTGCTCCTCCCTCTGTCGTACGTCGCCCAACTGTGGCAGCACGTGACTCCGCTTACAAGACGGCCGCGGCCGGGAGCTTCTTCCCGCGAGCTACGGTGGCGACGGTGACGACCACGCCCTCAGCCGCGCTGCTGCTCGGGCGTCTCGCGGACGAGAGGCGCATGCGCGCCCTCGCCGCCGTCGTCCTGGGCGAGTCGAGCGTCGCGGGGATCGCCGCCCGCACGGGACTGTCCGGGGACGAGGCGGCGCGCGCGGTCGCGCACCTCGTCGGCCTCGGGCTCGTGCGTCGGGACACCGCCGGCCTCACCGCGGACCTCCGTGTCCTGGCGAAGGCCGCCCGCGCAGCGTCGACTCCCCGGCGCCGACCGCCGCTCGAGGGAGCGACCGACGTGCAGGCCGCCGTCGCGCGCAACTTCGTGACCGAGGACGGGCGGCTGGCGGCCCTGCCCGCGCGGGCGGCGAAGCGACGGCTCGTCCTCGCGTGGGTCGCGAGCCGGTTCGAGCTCGGCCGCCGGTACGCCGAGCGCGAGGTCAACGGCCTCCTGCTCCCCGTGTACGACGACGTCGCGTCCCTCCGCCGCCACCTCGTGGACGACGGCTTCCTCGAGCGCAAGGCGGGCGTGTACTGGCGTCGCGAGGGAGCGTGACAGAGGCGCCGAGCGGACTCGAACCGCTGTACGAGGCTTTGCAGGCCTCTGCCTAACCTCTCGGCCACGGCGCCACGCGGGGCAATCGTAGCCGCCTTCCTCTCACGCCTTCGGTCGGCGCACGGGCGCCGAGCCGCGCCCCGGCTCCCGCCGAGTGCTCGCGACCGGAGCCCGCTCACGCGAACCCCGGTCGCGCGAACGCGGTCAGGCGAGGCCCTCGGCCTCGTACTCGCGCAGGAACCCCTCGAAGAGCCTGCGGTGTGCCTCCTCGTCGTGGAGGATCGC
>Ga0075313_1000052_pt1 | contig 22533 bp, 16 predicted proteins | sample MayberryNE_Catta_3_FD_120051 | JGI IMG/M metagenome (GOLD analysis project Ga0075313, IMG submission 120051) | Natural and restored wetland microbial communities from the San Francisco Bay, California, USA, that impact long-term carbon... | ecosystem: Environmental > Terrestrial > Soil >...
AGTAGGCGAAAACCACGGCCCGCCTCAGGCATGCGAACCCCACACAGCGCGAGGCGCCGTGCCAGACCTCACCCAGACCTCACCAGGTCGGCGAACTACCGCTCTGGCGTCCTCTACAGCACGACGCCGAACTGGGTCACTTGCGGGGGCTCCGCAGAACCACGCGGGAACGTCCGTTCCCGCCGACACTTCAAGAGGGATAGCGGGACCGGCTGGTACGGTCGCGCGTCGTGATCTTCACGCAGTTCGTCGACGACGCGCTCGGGTGCGCGTCCTACCTGGTCGGCGACGAGAACGCCGGGATCGCGGCCGTGGTCGACCCGGCGCTCGCCATCGAGCAGTACCTCGAGGAGGCGGAGCGACGCGGAGTGCGGCTCGTGCGCGTCGTCGAGACGCACACGCACGCGGACCACGTCTCGGGCCACGGGCGCCTCGCGCTCGAGCACGGCCTGCCGGTGAGCGTGCACCCGCTCGCCGGCGCCGAGTACCCGCACGATGCGATGGAGGACGGCGACGAGATCGCCCTCGGAGAGGTCGTCCTGCGCTGCATCCACACGCCGGGCCACCGCCCGGAGCACTGCTGCGTCGCCGTCGTCGACCGCTCGCGCGGGCCGGAGCCGTGGCTCGTGCTGACCGGCGACTCGCTCTTCGTCGGCGACGCCGCCAGGCCGGACCTGGCGGTCGAGGCGCGCGAGGGGGCCGAAGGCCTCTTCCACTCGCTGCGCCGCCTCGTCGAGCTCGGCGACGGCGTCGAGGTCTACCCCGGCCACGTCGCGGGCTCGTTGTGCGGGAAGGCGATGAGCTCGAAGGCGTCGACGACGATCGGCTTCGAACGGCGCTTCAACCCGGCGCTCGCGTTCGACGACGTCGCCCTCTTCATCGCCGAGTCGGCTGGGATCTCGGCGCCGCGCCCGCCCAACATGCACCGGATCGTGGAGCTGAATCGCGGGCCCTTCCTCGCCGCCCAGGCCGATGCGGCCGAGCTGCCGGCGCCCCCGCCGGACGCGCAGGTGCTCGACGTCCGGCCCTTCGACGACTTCGCCGGCGGTCACCACGCAGGCGCACTCAGCGTGCCCGTCGCGGGAACCCGCTTCTCGACGAAGGCGGCGTTCGTCCTCGACCCGAGCAGGCCCGTCGTCGTCGTCGCATCGACTGCAGACGAGGCCGCCGAGGCCGCGCGCGGGCTCCGCTCGGTCGGCGTGCTCGAGCTCGCCGGGTACGTGCTCGGCGGCGGGCAGGAGACGCTGCCGGTGGTCGAGCTGAACGAGCTGGCGGAGCTCCTGGCGGAGGGCGCCGAGCTCGTCGACGTGCGGGAGAAGGACGAGCGGGACTCCGGCTACATCCCCGACAGCCGGAACATCCCCTACCGCCTGCTCGCGCTCGGCGAGGCCGACCTTCCGCGCGACCGGCCACTCGTCACGATCTGCGAGTCCGGACCGAGGGCGGCGATCGCCGCGAGCATCCTCGCTGCGCGCGGCTACGACGCACGCCCGGTCGCGCACGGCGGCATCGACGACTGGGCCGCCTCGGGCAAGCCCACCGTCGAGTTCCGTCGCTGCGGAAGCTAGCTCGCGGCCGGCAACAGCGCCTCGGCCTCACGGACGTATGCGCTCGCGCCGACCTCGCGGTAGAAGGCGAGCGCGCGGCCGAGCTGGCTCTCGGCGGTCGGTCGACCTCCTTCCCTGACCTCCTTCGCGGCCGCTCGCAGTCGCACCGCGGCCTCCAGCGTCCGTGCGCCCGTCGGCTCGAGCAGGTCCGCGGCGCGCTCGAGGTCGCCGCCGACGATCGCAACGGCGGCGTCGCGCCAGACGAACCGGACCGCCTCGTCCACCGGCACCACGAGCTCGCGCCCGAGATCGTGACCGAGGAGCGCGGCACGCACGATCCAGCTGCCTTCCTCGCGCTCCGGCACCGCCCCGAGCTCGTCCAGCAGCCTGCTCGAGGCCGCGGAGTCCCCTGTCCGGTACGCGACCTCGGCCGAGATGACGAGCGCGGGACGGAGCGCTTGCGGGTCGCGGACCGCCCGCGCCTGCCGGAGGCCCGTGTCGGCATCCGCGAGCGCCCCCTCGGCATCGCCGCGCGCGAGCCGGATCACGGCCCGGATCCCGTAGGCCATGTGCTGCAGGTAGTGCTGGTCGCGGCCGACCTCTTCGTCGACCAGGGCCAGAGCCTCGTCCCACTTGCCGGCGAGCCACGTCATCTCCGCGAGATTCCCGAGGAACCAGCGGATCGCAGTGAGCGGCAGCCCCATCTTCCGACAGATGGCGAGACCCTCTCGCGTGACCGCCTCGCCGCGCACGAGGTCGGCTGCCGTATCCAGGAGGAGCGAGCCCAGGTTGATGTACGCACGCGTGACGCGGAAGGAGTTCGTCCGCAGCGCGAGCTCGACGCTGCGCTCGGAGTCCTCCCGCCACCCGGGGTCACCGATGTTCGCGCGCACGAGGCCGCGGTTGTTGAGCGCGTCTCCGAGCAGCTCGTCGTCGCCCAGCTCCTCGGCCATGGCGATCGACTCCTCAGCCAGCAGCAGTGCCTCGTCATACCGCCCCGCGAGCGCGAGGAAGCGCGCGGTCTGGGCGACGACGTACTGCTTCTCGCGTGAGAGAGGAGCTCCCTCCACGAGCGCTCTCGCACGGTCGAAGTACACGAAGGCGCCCTCCTGGTCGCCGCCTTGCCAGACGTACTCGCCACGCGTGATCGTCGCCTGCGCAGCCGCCGCCGGGTCGGACGCCTCGAGGGCAGCGGCGGCCCGCTCGAGCTCGTCCGCGCCCTCACCCCTGAAGCTCCCCATCGCGAGGGCGAGACCGATCGCGAGGAGGAAGTAGGGGTCGTCCTCGACCGACGGGTCGAGCTCTCGCAGCCGGGTGTAGAAGCCGAGCGCGGCGTTCAGCGCTCCCAGGCGCCACGCACGCTCTCCCGACTCGCGGAGCGCCTTCGCAGCTCGGGGGACGAGATCGCGATCGTCGAGGCCCGCGGCGCGCGAGTAGCCGATCGCCTCGAGCAGGTGGTGCGCGAGGATCTCGGTCCGGTCGTCCGCGCGATCGGGCGGAAGTGCCTCGATCCAGTCGGCGAAGCGCCGGTGGACGTCCGCGCGCCCCGCACGCGACATCTGGCCGTATGCGCCGTCGCGGACGAGCGCGTGCACGAAGACGTACTGTTTCGAGCCCGCGACGGCCGAACGGTGCTCCCGCCTGACGAACTCCTTCCGCTCGAGCGCGTGCAGCCGCTCGTCCAGCTCCCACGGAGTCGCGCCCGAGAGGCTCGCGAGCGCATCCGTCCAGAAGACCTTCCCGAGGACCGCAGCCAGCTGCAGGAGCTCCTTCTCCTCGCTCGGCAGCGCGTCGATCCGCGCCGCGACGACGCCCTGCAGCGTCTCGGGCGCGGTGGCGGCGTCGCTGCCGTCGGCGAGCATCCGCGCGTACTCCTCCGCGAAGAGCGGGTTGCCGCCCGCGCGCTGGAGGAGCGCGGCCTGCTGGTCGGCCGGGAGGACGGGAGTTCCGAGGAGGGCGGCGAGCAGACGTGCCGTGTCCTCGTCGGAGAGCGGCGCGAGCGACACGGTGGCCGCATTCCGTTTCCCTCCACCCCACCCCGGGCGGCGCTCGAGCAGCTCCGGTCGGGCGGAGCACACGACGAGCAGCGGTACGCCCGTCACGCGATCGGGCAGGGCGTCCACGAAGTCGAGCAGCGCATCGTCGGCCCAGTGCAGGTCCTCGAAGACGAGGACGACAGGTTGCGGCTCCGCGAGCGCCTCGAAGAAGCGCCGCCAGGCTGCGAACGACTCGTCGAGATCCGTCTGGCCCGACGACCGCGTCTGCTGGACGCCGGTCAGCGAGAGGAGGTGTCGCTCGACCCACGGGCCCTCGGTCTCGTCGGGGACGAGGGCGTGAACGGCGGAAGCGACCTTCGCGACGGCGTCGTCGGCACCGTCGGTCTCGAGGACACCGGCCTGCGCCTTCACGATCTCGGCGAGGGCCCAGAACGCCGAGCCCTCGCCGTAGGGCAGCGATCTGCCCTGGCGCCAGACGATGAGCTCGGGATCGTCGTCGACGACACGGAAGAGCTCTCGCACGAGCCTCGACTTCCCGATGCCGGGGACGCCGACCACGGTCACGAGCTGCGGCTCGCGCCCCGTCCGTGCGCGGGTGAGCGCACCGACGAGGACGTCCCGCTCGGCATCGCGGCCGACGAGCGGCGAGCGTCCGTCGGAGAGGTCGATGCCCCAGCTCGCCCGGCGCTCGACCGCACGCCACGCGAGGAGAGGCTCCGCCTTGCCCTTCGCGGCGACGGGCTCGTGCGCCTCGTACTCGATCGCTCGCACGGTCGCGCGATAGGTGTACTCGCCGACGAGGATCCCGCCGGGTGGCGCCGCGGACTGCAGGCGCGCTCCCGTGTTCATGACGTCGCCCGAGACGAGGCCCTCGCCCAGCTCGGGCCGCGCGTCCAGGGCGACGAGGCTCTCGCCGGTGTTCACCCCGATCCGCACCTCGAGCGCGAGCTGCGGATCGGCGGCGTTCATCTCGGCGATCGCCTCCTGGATGGCGAGCGCGGAGCGAACGGCCCGCTCGGGGTCGTCCTCGTGGGAGACCGGAGCGCCGAACACACCGACCACCGCGTCGCCGATGAACTTCTCGACCGTGCCGCCGTGGCGCTCGAGCTCGTGACGGAGCCGCGCATGGTACGGAGCGAGGATCGCGCGAACGTCCTCCGGGTCGAGCCGCTCCGCACGTGACGTCGATCCGACGAGGTCGGCGAAGACGACCGTGACCACCTTCCGCTCCTCACGGCGGTGCGGCGGTGCGACGCCGAGCGGCATGCCGCACTCGGAGCAGAACTTCGCGGTCTCCGCGTTCTCGAAGCCGCAGTTCGGGCAGGCGGCCATGGCTCGCGAGTCTACGCCGGTGGGCCGAGCCGTTCGACCGCGTAGCCCGCGGCGCGCAACGCCTCGAGCAGCTCCTCGCAGTGCGCCTCGTCGCGCGTTGCGACGACGACCTCGACCTCGGTCTGGAGAGCCGTGGTCGTCGTGCCCTCGCGGCGGTGGTCGATCGCCACGACGTTGCCGCGCCCGTCGGCGACGAGGTCGACGACGTTGCGGAGCTCCCCGGGTCGATCGGGGATCAGCGTCCGGAAGGCGAGAAAGCGCCCGGCGCGCGTGAGCCCGTGCCGCAGCACCGGGATGAGCGTCGTCGCGTCGATGTTCCCGCCGGACAGGACGACCGCGACCGGGCCGGACCCGCCCGCCCGGCCGGCGAGGAGCGCCGCCAGGCCGACGGCGCCGGCTCCCTCGACGAGGAGCTTCGTGCGCTCGACGCAGAGCACGAGCGCCTCGGAGATCTCCTCGTCGGAGACCTCCACCGTCCCGTCCAGCGTGCGGTCGAGGATCGCCGACGCGAGCTCGCCGCGGTGCTTCACGGCGATGCCGTCGGCGATCGTCAGCCCCGGCTTGCAGAGGACGCCGACCATGCGGATGCGCGGCCGGAGCTCGCGCAGGGCGAGGGAGATGCCGGCTGCCAGCCCGCCACCCCCGATCGGCACGAGGATCGTCTCCGCGTCGGCGGCCTGCTCCGCGAGCTCGAGGCCGATCGTCCCCTGCCCGGCGACGACGCGCGGGTCCTCGAAGGCGTGCACGAGCGTCGCCCCGGTCCGCCCGACGTGCTCGTGCGCGGCGGCCACGGCCGCCTCGAAGCTCTCCCCCACGAGCTCGACCGCCCCGTCGTAGGAGCGGGTCGCCTCGACCTTCGCCATGGGCGCGTCCTCGGGCATGAAGACGGTGGCGGCGATGCCCGACTCGCGTGCGGCCCAGGCGACGGCCTGGCCGTGGTTCCCCGCGCTCGCGGCTACGACGCCCGCACGACGCTCCTCGGGGCCGAGCGTCGAGATCGTGTTGTAGGCGCCGCGGATCTTGAACGACCCGGTCCGCTGGAGGTTCTCCGCCTTCAGAAGGACCGGCCGGCCGGCGAGGCGGGAGAACGTCTCGGAGGGATAGAGCGGCGTCTCGCGTGCGACTCCGGCGAGACGCTCGCGGGCCGCCTCGACGTCGCCGAACGTCGGCTCCCCGCTCACGTGCCGGCTCCGGTGCCGTTCGTGTCGACCCGGAACACCTTCTCCATGATCTCGCGGACGGCCGTGAGCGGGTCGAGCTCGCGCCGCTGGACGTCCTCGAGGAGGCGCCGGAGCTCGGGGTCGTCGGCAACGGCCGCCTCGAGCCGGTCCTTCGCCCTGCTCGAGGCGACGGCGAACACCTCGGCCGCGAGGTTCCGGCGGCGGCGTTCCTCGAGCTCGCCCGCGTCCTCGAGCCGTGCGCGGTGCTCGCTCAGCCCGGACCACAGCTCGGGGACGTTCTCGCCCCGAAGCGCCTCGGTGAGCACGATCGGGGGTCGGCGCCCGGGCTCGGAGAGCGCGACGATGGAGCGCACCTCGCTCAGCATCGTCTTCGCGGCCGGGTGGTCCATCTTGTTGATCGCGATGACGTCGGGGATCTCCATGATCCCGGCCTTGAGGGCCTGGACCGAGTCGCCCGACCCCGGCATGAGCACGAGGAGGATCGTGTCCGCGATCCCCGTCACCTGGACCTCGCTCTGCCCCGCGCCGACGGTCTCCACGAAGACGACGTCCTTGCCCGCTGCGTCGAGCAGGAGGACCGCCTGCAGGGTCGTCTCGGCGAGGCCGCCGAGGTGCCCGCGGGTCCCCATCGAGCGGATGAAGACCCCTGGGTCGAGGAAGTGGTCGGCGAGCCGGATGCGGTCGCCGAGCAGCGCCCCGCGGGTGAAGGGGCTGGAGGGGTCGACGGAGACGACGCCGACGGTCGAGCCGCTCTCGCGGATGTGCGCGACGAGCGCCGCGATCAGCGAGGACTTCCCGGCGCCTGGAGGTCCGGTGACGCCGACGACCGCGGCGCGCCCCGTATCGGGGTACACGTCGCGGACGAGCGGGTACGCGACTGGGTCGCCGTTCTCGACGAGCGAGATCGCCCGCGCGAGCGCGCGGCTGTCGCCGCCGCGCACGCCGACCGTCAGCTCCTCGAGCGTCCACTCCCTCCGCGCCACGAAGGGCCACTCTATGCGCGTCGCCGGGGGGACGTCCGGGGCGCTACCGCGCCTGGCGCGCTTCCCGCTCGCGGCGCTGCTCGATCTCCTCGAGCAGCGTGGCGATCCGGTCGAGACCGTCCCGCCCGGACCCGTCCGCGGCGAGCGCCTCGGTGCGGGGCTCCGGCTCGGCCGGGAGGACTGCGCTCGCATACGCGCCGCCCGGGACGGCCAGGAGCGCGCTCGCCGCCTCCTCGGCATGGGCGTCGAGCACCTCGCCTTCGTCGTCGTGCGAGACGGGGAGCCAGCCCGTCACGAGGACGGCGAGGATCGCCGCCACGATGTACACGACGCCCGCGGCGCCCCACACCCAGCGCGCGCCGAACACGTCGGTGAGCACGCCCGCTCCCGCCATCGCGACGCCGAGCACCGCGTAGTTCGTGCTCATGATCGTCGCCAGTGCGCGCCCGCGGTAGCGATCGGGCGCGCCCTTCTGCACGAGCAGCTGGTTCGAGATGATGGCCGCTCCGTTTCCCGCCGCACCCACGATGACGAGCGGCACCGCGGCGTAGATCGAGGGGCTGAGCGCGGCGCCGCCCCAGCCGAGCGCCATCAGCGCGAGCGACCCGGCGTAGTGCCGGCGCAGCCCGAACGCGCCCAATGACGGTGCAGCGAGCCAGCTGCCGACGGCGAGCCCGACGCCGCTCGCCGCGACGATCACGCCGAAGCCGATGTTCCCCGCGTCGAGCGTCTCCTTCGCGAAGACGACCTCTGCGACGTTGATCGCCGCGCTGCCGAGGAGCACGACGTTCCAGACGATGAGGACGGTGCGGAGCGGAAGCGCCGTCAGCACGAGACGGAGGCCGTCGGCGACGTCGCGCCAGTGGCCGCGTGTCAGCGACTCCTCGGACCGGAGCTCGCGCTCGGCGATGCGCGTGACGAGTGCGGCGGAGACGAGGAAGGTGACGGCGTTCACCACGTACGGGACTCCCGGGCTCCAGGTGGTCAGCATCAGGCCCCCGACCACCGGCCCGATCATCCACGCGACGGTCTCGACGGTCTGGAGCAGGGAGTTGGCGTTCGTCAGCTCCTTGTCGGGCACGAGGTTCGGCAGCCCGGCGTAGGACGCCGGCCGGAAGAACCCCGTCGCGACGCCGGAGACCCCGGCGAGGGCGACGATGGCCGCCGGCTCGTCCACCAGCGGGAGCGCCGCGAAGACCCCGACCCGGACGAGGTCGGAGACGACCATGAGCCGGCGTCGCGAGAGACGGTCGACGAGCGGCCCGAGCAGCAGGCCGATGACGACGATCGGCAGGAAGTCGGCGATGAGCAGCGCTGCCACCCACAGACCGGAGCCCGTGCGGTCGTAGACGTCGACGGTGAGGACCGTCGCGGCCAGGTAGGTGCCGAAGCTCGACCCCGCCGTCGCGAGGAAGAGGAGCCCGAAGGAGGGCGAGCGGCGTACGAGGCCCAGACGGCTGGTGCTCTCCACGGCTGCGGACGACGCTACCACCTGCTCCGGCTTCCCTCTACGGCCTCTTCGAGGCGTGTCCCGGCGCGTCATGCCGAACGATCGACGCGAGCAGTACCGCCGCTCAGCCGCCGCGCATGGCCTTCGCCATGCGACCCGCGACGAGCCGCGCGAGCCTCACGAGCTCCGACTGCGGCATCGGCGCATCGGCCAGCGTCGTCACGCTGAAGTACGCCTGCGCGCGGGCGCGCTGCAGCGCCACGACCTGGTTCGCGAGCAACGGGCCCTGCGGGCCGAGCGCGGCGAGAACGCGGTACGACGCCGTCTTCGGCGCGAGCCTGGGGAACGGGACGCGCCGAATCGAGCGGACGGTCCCGCCGGTGCGGGCGGCCGCCCTGCGCGACTCCTGCAGCGCGCAGCGCAGCCCGGCGGGGCCGACCTGCCGGCTCCACGACGCCTCCGCGTCGCGCACGGAGGCGAAGACGACCGCGCCGGAGTTCACGAACGTCGGCGCGAGCAGCCAGTTCTTCAGCTTCGCCTCCCCGGTGACGGTCAGGTCGGACTGATCGAGGCCCTTGCACGTCACGTGCGTGCGGCCGCCGGCGAGCGGCTGGTAGGCGCCGACGAGATCGCTCGCCCGGAGCTGCATCGCCCTCGCGCGCGCCTGGTCGGCGGGGGTGATCGCCCGCTTCGGGTCGAGGTGGCTCGCGCTGGCGAGCCCAGCGGCCACAAGCGCGCACGCGACCGCGGTCAGGAGGACTCGACGCACCGTCTCAGGATACGGATCACGGCTCGTACGCAAGGCTGGCGCGCAGCCAGCGCTCGATCTCGCCGACGTCGACCCCCTTGCGCGCGGCGTAGTCGGCGACCTGGTCGCGGTCGATCCGCCCGATCGAGAAGTAGCGCGCCTGCGGGTGGCCGAGATACACGCCGCTCACGCTCGCGGCCGGCAGCATCGCGAACGTCTCGGTCAGCGACATCCCGGTCCGCTCCGCGTCGAGCAGGCGGAAGAGCGTCAGCTTCTCGGAGTGATCCGGGCAGGCCGGATACCCGAAGGCAGGGCGGATCCCGCGGAACCGCTCCCCGATCAGCTCCTCGCCCACGAGGTGCTCGCCCGGCGCGTACCACTGGCGGCGGGCCGTCTCGTGCAGCCACTCCGCGAACGCCTCTGCGAGGCGGTCGGCCAGGGCGCGGACCATGATCGCCCGGTAGTCGTCGAGCTCGCGCTCGAGGCGCTCGGAGAGCTCCTCGGCCCCGTGGATCGAGACCGCGAACGCGCCCACGTGGTCGCCGAGCGCCGCCTCCGCCGGCGCGACGTAGTCCGCGAGCGAGCGGTTGGGGCGCGAGTCCGCGTGGTCCGCCTGCTGGCGCAGCATCGGGAAGCGGACGCCGCCGTCGAGGACGATGTCGTCGCCCTCGGCTCGCGCCGCCCAGAAGCCGTACACGCCTCGCGCATGCAGCAGTCCGTCGGCGACGATCTCGTCGAGCAGCTCGTTCGCGGCGGCGAGGAGCTCGCGCGCGGCCTCGCCCTTCTCCGGGTGGTCGAGGATCGCGGGGTACCGGCCCTTGAGCTCCCAGGCGTGGAAGAAGAACGTCCAGTCGACGTACGCGCGCAGCGTCGCGACGTCCGGCTCCACGAGACGGGAGCCCGTGAACGCGGGCGCCGCGAGGTCCTCCTCGTGCCACTCGATCGGCGTGCGGTTGGCGCGCGCCCGCGCGAGTGGGAGCAGCGGCTTGCGGCCGCGCTCGGCGAAGAGCGAGCGCAGACGCTCCTGCTCGACGCGGTTCTCCCGGTCGAGCCGCTCGCGCCGGTCTCCGTCGAGGAGATCGCCGACGACGCCGACGACGCGTGAGGCGTCGAGGACGTAGACCGTGGGCGAGGAGTACTCGGGAGCGATGCGGACCGCCGTGTGCTGCTTCGAGGTGGTCGCCCCGCCGATCAGGAGCGGGAGGTCGAGGCCGCGCCGGTCCATCTCCTTCGCGACGTGCACCATCTCGTCCAGGGACGGCGTGATGAGCCCGGAGAGGCCGACGACGTCGCAGTCCTGCTCGAGCGCGGTGTCCAGGATCCGATCCGCGGGCACCATCACCCCGAGGTCGACGATCTCGTAGCCGTTGCAGCCCAGGACGACTCCGACGATGTTCTTGCCGATGTCGTGCACGTCGCCCTTCACCGTCGCGAGGAGGACGCGCGCGGCCGACGAGCGGCTCGTCTTCTCGGCCTCCATGTACGGCTCCAGGTAGGCGACGGCGCGCTTCATCGCACGGGCGCTCTTGACCACCTGTGGCAGGAACATCTTCCCCGAGCCGAACAGGTCGCCCACGATCTTCATGCCCTCCATGAGCGGCCCCTCGATCACGTCGAGCGGGCGCGCGAGCGCCTGCCGCGCCTCCTCGGTGTCCTCCTCGATGAAGTCGACGACGCCGTGCACGAGCGCGTGTGCGAGCCGCTCCTCGACCGGCGCCTCGCGCCAGGAGAGGTCGAGCTCGCGCCGCATGGCGCCGCCGGTCACGGTGCTGGCGTACTCGACGAGCCGCTCGGTCGCGTCCGGACGGCGGTCGAAGAGGACGTCCTCGACGCGCTCCAGGAGCTCGGGCTCGACGTCCTCGTACACCGCGAGCTGGCCGGCGTTGACGATCCCCAGGTCAAGCCCCGCACGGATGGCGTGGTAGAGGAACGACGCGTGCATCGCCTCGCGCACCGCGTCGTTCCCGCGGAACGCGAACGAGAGGTTCGAGATCCCGCCGGAGACGAGCGCTCCCGGGCAGCGCTCCCGGAGCAGCGGGATGGACTCGACGAACGCCTTCGCGAAGCCGGCGTGCTCCTCGATACCCGTCGCCACGGCGAGCACGTTCGGGTCGAGGATCACGTCCTCCGGCGGGAAGCCGGCCTCCTGGACGAGCAGGTCGTAGGCGCGCCCGAGGATCTCCACCTTCCGCTCGACGGTCTCCGCCTGGCCCCGCTCGTCGAAGGCCATCACGACGACCCCCGCCCCGTAGCGCCGGATCGTCCGCGCCTGCTCGAGGAAGGCCTCCTCGCCCTCCTTCAGCGAGATCGAGTTGACGACGCCCTTGCCCTGCAAACACTTCAATCCGGCCTCCAGCGCGGAGAAGCGCGAGCTGTCGACCATGATCGGGAGCCGCGCGGCCTCGGGCTCCGTCGCGAGGAGGTTGAGGAACGTCGTCATCGCCTGCTCCGCGTCCAGCAGGTCGGCGTCCATGTTCACGTCGAGCAGGTTCGCGCCGCCCCGCACCTGGTCGAGGGCGACGTCGACGGCCCCCTGGTGGTCGTCGGCCTCGACGAGTCGCCTGAAACGGGCGGAGCCGGTCACGTTCGTCCGCTCGCCGACGACGACGAAGCCCGTGTCCGGTCCGATCACGAAGCGGTCGAGACCGGAGAAGCGGGGCGCCGTCGAGCGAGCCGGGACGCGGCGCGGCGGGAGCCCCTCGACCGCGCGGGCGATCTCGCGCGTGTGCTCCGGCGTCGTCCCGCAGCAGCCTCCGACGATGTTCACGAGCCCGTCCTCCGCGAACGCGCGCAGGAAGCGGCTCGTGTCGCCGGGCTGCTCGTCGTGCAGGCCGAGCTCGTTCGGGAGCCCGGCGTTCGGATGGCACGAGACGTACGTCGAGGCGACGTTCGCGAGATCCTCGAGGAACGGCCGCATCTCCGTCGCTCCCAGCGAGCAGTTCACGCCGACGACGAGCGGCTCCGCGTGCTCGACCGAGACCCAGAAGGCGTCCGACGTCTGGCCGGAGAGGTTGCGGCCGCTCCGGTCGACGGCGGTGAACGAGAGCCACAGCGGCAGCTCGGGGGCGACCGCCTTCGCGGCGACGATCGCCGCCTTCGCGTTCAGCGTGTCGAAGATCGTCTCGATCAGGAGGAGGTCGACCCCGCCGTCCCGCAGGGCCGCGACCTGCTCCTCGTAGGCCTCCCGCACGGAGTCGAAGGTGACCGCGCGGTAGGCCGGGTCGTCCACCTTCGGCGACAGGGAGAGCGTCACGTTCAGCGGGCCGACCGAGCCGGCCACGTAGCGGGGCTTCGCGGGTGTCCTCGCCGTCCACTCGTCCGCCGCCCGCCGCGCGAGCCGGGCGCCCTCGAGGCTCATCTCCGCGGCCACGCCCTCGAGCCCGTAGTCGGCCTGCCCGATCCGCGTCGCGGTGAACGTGTTCGTCGTCGCGATGTCCGCTCCGGCCGCGAGGTACGCGTCGTGGATCTCGGCGACCACGTCGGGACGCGTGAGGTTCAGGAGGTCCGGGTCGCCCTGGACGTCGCGCGGGTGCGCGCGGAAGCGCTCGCCGCGGTACACGTCCTCGGCGAGCCCCAGGCGATGGATGAGCACGCCCCAGGCGCCGTCGAGCACGAGGATCCGCTCGGTGAGAAGCTGCTGGAGTTGTGCGCGAACGTCTTTCACGAAAACGGCCCCCGCCTAGAGAGTCGGGAGCCGGAGGCCCGCGAGGCTCTTTAGGCGTTTGGTGACCCGGTCGCCAAGCTGCCGTTCAAAGCTCTCCGGGTGTGCACAGGCTAGCGCACTCGCGGGCCACTCCCGCGGCCGCGGCGATCGTCGTGCCAGCTTGCGGGCCAGTCGCACTCCCAGGCGACCGGGGTGCACCTCTCCGAGGCCTCGATGAGCCAATCGACGTCCGGCGGCGCAGCGGACGCAGCCCGACACAGCGAGCCCAGCCCGCAGCCGGCTGCGAACCTCTGGGCCCTTGCCCGCCGGCGCTCAGTCGTCGGCCTTCGCGAAGGCGGCGAGCGCCTCGCGGCCGTTGCCCACGATCGGGTCGCCGTGCGCGAGGAGGAGGTGCTCGAACTCGAGCTCCTCGGCCAGTCGCCCGTACGCTGTGCGCAGTCCCGTCTTCGTCTCCTCGGGGTCGTCCATGAAGCGGTCGGGGACGAACGCGAGCGGGCCGCCCGGCTCCATGCGCACGGCGCCGTCTGCGAGGGCGAGCGCTCGGCGCTTCGGGATGTGCAGCGCCGACTCGTCGGGACAGATCGCCCCCACCTCGTGCACCACGATCCCACCCGACAGCTCGTCGCCGACGTCGAACGGCTCCACCTGCTCGCCGTGCGTGAACTCGTGCAGTCCCGCTCGCGAGCAGCGCACCGTCGCGCCGAAGCGTTCGGCCAGCTCGCCGCTCGAGCGGTAGTGGTGGCGGTTCGTCAGGAGAACGTCGGTCGGCGCTCCCAGCTCTCGGAGGCGGTCGAGGATCTCCGGCGACGCGAGCGGGTCGATGACGACGCGCTCTTCGGGAAGGTGGTAGGAGTGGACGACGATCCCCCACCTCGGGTGCTCCGACGTCCAGTGCCAGATCCCGGGCGCGATCTCCTCCACGGAGCGAGCCTAACCGACTGAATGCGTCCACACGGCGGACGCGAAGGGTCCACCCTCCGGGATCTTCGCGCCGGCCGGACGTCCGCACTCGCGGATTCCGGCCCTGCGAGCTATCCCGTCGTCCGTCCGGAGACGGCGAGCTGGTTCTCGGCGTGGCGGATGCGCTGCTCGAGCTGCCAGCGATCGGCCTGCGACTCGCCGGCCTCCACCCGCTCGAGCTCCGCCCTCGCGGCCTCGAGCTGGCCGCGGGCGCGCTCGTCGTCGATCTCCTTCACGTTCACCGCGTCGTCGACGAGCGCGAGCGCGCGGTCGAGCTCGACCTTGAAGAACCCCGGGCCGGTCGCGAACTCGAGCACCTCGTTGTTGCCGAGGTGGACGCGCGTGGAGCCTGCCTTGAGCGTCGCCACGAGGGGCGCATGCCTGGCGAGCACGCCGATCTCGCCGGCGGCCCCGGGCACGATGACCATCTCGGCCTCGCCGTCGAACGCCGCCCCGTCCGGCGTCACCAGGGCGACGTCGAACTTCGGGTGTGCCTCGGCCACCGCGGCTCCTACGCCGCGACGGCCGCGCTCTCGCGCGCCTTCTCGACGGCGTCCTCGATCGTGCCGACCATGTAGAAGGCGGCCTCGCCGAGCTCGTCGTGCTCGCCGTCGATGATCGCGCGGAAGCCGCGGATCGTGTCCTCCAGCTTCACGTACTTGCCCGGCGTCCCCGTGAACTGCTCCGCGACGAAGTTCGGCTGCGAGAGGAAGCGCTCGATGCGGCGGGCGCGGCCGACGACGAGCTTGTCCTCGTCGGTGAGCTCGTCCATGCCGAGGATCGCGATGATGTCCTGCAGGTCCTTGTAGCGCTGCAGAATCTGGAGGACGTCGGTCGCGGTCTGGTAGTGCTCGGGGGAGACGATCCCGGGCTGGAGGGCGCGCGAGGTCGAGTCGAGCGGGTCGACCGCGGGGTAGATGCCCTTCTCGACGATCGCTCGCGAGAGCACGACGGTCGAGTCCAGGTGCGCGAACGTGGCCGCCGGCGCCGGGTCCGTGAGGTCGTCGGCCGGGACGTAGATCGCCTGCACCGAGGTGACCGAGCCGGTTCTCGTGGACGTGATCCGCTCCTGGAGCTGCCCCATCTCGGTCGCGAGCGTCGGCTGGTACCCGACGGCGCTCGGCATCCGGCCGAGGAGCGCGGACACCTCGGAGCCCGCCTGCACGAAGCGGAAGATGTTGTCGATGAAGAGGAGCACGTCCTGGCCCTCGTCGCGGAAGTACTCGGCCATCGTCAGGCCCGAGAGCCCGACCCTCAGGCGTGCCCCCGGCGGCTCGTTCATCTGCCCGTAGACGAGCGCGACCTTGTCGATGACGCCGGACTCCGTCATCTCGAGCCAGAGGTCGTTCCCCTCGCGCGTCCGCTCGCCGACGCCCGCGAACACGGAGACCCCGCCGTGCTGCAACGCAACGTTGTGAATCAGCTCCTGGATGAGCACCGTCTTGCCCGTGCCCGCCCCGCCGAAGAAGCCGACCTTGCCGCCCTTCACGAACGGCGCGATGAGGTCGATGACCTTGATCCCCGTCTCGAAGATCTCGATCTTCGGCGAGAGATCCCGGAAGTCCGGAGGATCGCGGTGGATCGGCCAGCGCTCGACGCCCTCCGGCGTCGGGCCCTGCTCGTCGATCGGGTCGCCGATGACGTTCCAGAGCCGGCCGAGCGTCGGCGTCCCCACGGGCACGGAGATCGGAGCGCCCGTGTCCACGCACGTCGTGCCCCGGGAGAGCCCGTCCGTCGAGTCCATCGCCACCGCACGCACGCGGTCGTCGCCGAGGTGCTGCTGCACCTCCGCGATCAGGGCGCGCGTCCCGCCGTCTGCGTCCGGGACGTCGATCCGGAGCGCGGTGTAGATCTCGGGGAGCCGGTCCGTGAAGACCGCATCGATGACGACGCCCTTGATCTCGATGATCCGACCGGTGTTGGTTCCGGTCCCGGACGTCGTGCTCGTCGTCGTCGTTCCAGCGTCGGACATGGGTCTCCTGTGGCGAGGTTCGAGGGCGCCGCGGGGTGGGCGGCGGGCCGCCGCGAGTCTAGCGAAGCCCTAATCGAACCTTCGCGGGGAACCAACCCGCTCGCAGCTATCCTGGCCGCCGCATGGGATCGAAGTCCGGAGTCCTGACCCTGGTCGCCGTCGCGGTGGTCGCTGCCGTCGCCGTCGTCGCCGGGCTCGTCCTCATCGGCGGGGACGACGAGTCCTCGCGGGAGAGCTACCAGTCGGCCGTCGTCAACGCGCGCGACCGGGTCGACTTCGCCTACGGGCGGATCGCGCGCTCGGAGTCGCCGGCCGACCTCATCCAGCGGATCGACGACGCCGCCGTCGCGATCGGCGACACGGCCTCGGACCTCGAGGACGCTGGCGTGCCCGAGGAATTCGAGGACGAGAACGAGCGTCTCGTGCGGACCCTCCGGAGCTTCTCGGACTCGCTGGCCGGGACCGCCGCCCAGTTCACCGACCCGTCCTTCGCCGGCACGGTCACCGGGATCACGAGCCTCAGCTTCCCCGAGTGGAACACCGCGAACAAGATCCTCGCGCAGCTCGAGAAGCAGGGCATCCAGGTCGAGCAGCTCGCCCGCCACTGACCGTGGCCGACGCCGCGGGCTAACCCGGTGCAGGCCGGCTCGTCTCACTCTTCGGTGCGCGGTTTCCTGCTGCCCGTCGGCGTGGTCCTGGCCGCCGCCTGCTCGTTGCTCCTCGCGCAGACGGGAACCGGCGCGCCTCCGGTCGTCCCCGACGCGCCGATCGCGGGGAACACCACCGGCTTCCTGAGCGAATGCGGCGCGCTCCCCGACGCGCGGAAGGCCCGCTGCTACGTGCAAGGCCTCCTCCGCACCGTGGAGCGGTCGGGCGACCCGGCCAGGGCGGTCCCCGAGATCGACGCCGAGGTCCATGACGTGGGCGGCTACCTCGAAGCCGCGTGCCATTCCCTCATGCACGAGGTCGGGCGCACGTGGGCGAAGCGGCACGAGCTCACGCTCGCGGAGCTCTACCGCTACGTTCCGAGGTCGAACGACCCGGGTTGCTCGGCCGGCTTCGGGATGGGCCTCGCCATGTACCTCGGCCCGGAGCTCGTGACGGACCCGAGAAAGGTCCTTCCCACCTGCACCGCGCTCGAGACCCGGTTCCGCGAGTACACGTGCGTGCACGGGCTCGGCCATGCGTTCATGCGCGGCTTCCACGGATACGTGCGCGACGCCGTCACCGCGTGCAACAAGCTGGGGCTGCGGAACGCGCCGGATTGCGCCCAGGGCGCCTTCCACGACTACTGGATCTCGCTCGGGGGCGGGGACGGCACCGAGCAGGTCGCGAACGCCGACCCCGATCCCGAGTCCGTGTGTGCGGAATACACGTTCAAGCGCCCGTGCTGGTTCCGCTACTTCTGGGAGCGAGAGCCCGACACGCGGGTCTCCACCGCTTCCGAGCTGCTCGAGCAGTGCGGCGACTTCGAGGGCCTGGAGCGGGCTGGCTGCCTGAGCGGCACGTCGCTCCTCGTCTCGCGCGAGCGCGACCCGGTCGACCACGCGCGCGTGTGCACGGAGGTCGAGGGCAGCGACACGTACGACTGCCTGCGCGGGATCAACGTGCCGGCGCTCGAGGGGCGCGTCTTCGAGCAGCTGCGCCTGATCAGGACCTGCGACGCGCTGCCGTCCGCGACGGACGCCTGGTGCTACCGCTGGTTCGGGCGGACGCTGAACGTCCTCACCGACGGCGCGTTCCGCACGACCGGGTGCCCACAGCTCGAAGGCGCGAGCCCGCAGGGCCATTGCGCCCGCGGCGCCGCCCGTACCGGGCTCCCGCTGCGGACCTTCTCCTAGCCGAGCCGATCGCACGAAAGCCCGCGGAGCGGGCGTCTTCAGGGGCTTCCGCGGGCTGGGATCCGTGCTCGCGGATCCCCGAACCTTCGCAAAGAAAGCCCGCGGAGCGGGCGTCTTCAGGGGCTTCCGCGGGCTGGGATCCGTGCTCGCGGATCCCCGAACCTTCGCAAAGAAAGCCCGCGCAAGCGGGCGTCTTCAGGGAGGTTCCGCGGGCTGGGATCCGCGCGAGCGGATCCCAGCCCTGCAAAAAATCAGAGCGCCAGCGCGGAGCCCTGGAGCTTCCCGAACGTGTGCCCGTCCGCGATGATCTGGTCCACCTCGCGCTCGAGCTGGGTGTTCGTCGGGAAGCGCTCGGGCGAGGCGAAGGCCGGGTCCCGCTCGAACACGCTCACCTGGGTCACGGCCCCGAGGACGGCGACCGCGAGCGCCGCGGCGGCGCCCGCCTGGAGGCGCAGCGCCGAGATGCGGCGAGGGACGCGGATGACGACCGGCCGCTCCATGCGCTCGAGCGGCGCCGACCGGAGCTCCTCGGTGAACCTCGCGACGTCGGCCTCGTAGTCCCGGCAGCTCGCGCAGCGGCTCAGGTGCGAGGTGAGCATCCGCGACTCGAGCTGCGAGAGCTCGCCGTCGAGGCGCAGGGAGATCTGCTCACGTACGCGGTCGCACACGACTGTCCGGGGGACCGCGCTCATACGAGGTGTGACGTGTCGGCGGAGAGAGAGTTAGAGCCGGTCCGCCGGACGTTCATCAGGACGCCGTCGCCTGGCCGACGACGTCGAGCGGCCTCATCACCTCGGCGAAGTGACAGGCGACCGGATGGTCGCCTCCCGAGCGCTTCACGAGCGCCGGGTCCTCCTGGGCGCAGATCTCCTGCGCCTTCCAGCACCGCGTCCGGAACCTGCAGCCCGAGGGCGGGTTCGCCGGGCTCGGCACGTCGCCCTTCAGGACGATGCGCTGCCGCTTGCCGCGGAGGTTCGGCGAGTCGATCGGCACCGCCGAGAGGAGCGCCTGCGTGTACGGGTGCATCGGCGTCTCGTAGAGCTGCTGGCGCGTGCCCGTCTCCACGAACTTGCCCAGGTACATGACCGCCACCCGGTCCGAGATGTGGCGGACGACGGACAGGTCGTGGGCGATGAAGAGGTAGGTCAGCCCGAACTCGTTCTGCAGCTGCACGAGCAGGTTCACGACCTGCGCCTGGATGGAGACGTCGAGCGCGGAGACGGGCTCGTCGAGGACGAGCATCTTCGGGTTGAGGGCGAGAGCCCTGGCGACGCCGATCCGCTGGCGCTGCCCACCGGAGAACTCGTGCGGGAAGCGGTTTGCGTGCTCCGGGCTCAGGCCCACCGTGCGCAGGAGCTCCTCCACCCGGCGCCTCCCCTCGCCCCGCCGATACAGGCCGTGGATGCGCAGGGGCTCCCCGACGATCTCGCGCACGGTCATCCGCGGGTTGAGCGAGGCGTAGGGGTCCTGGAACACGATCTGGACGTCACGCCGCACGGACCGCATCTGCCGGCGCCGGAAGCGGCTGATGTCCTGGCCGTCGAAGACGATCTTGCCGTCGGTCGGCTCGAGCAGCTTGATGATCGTGCGGCCGAGCGTCGTCTTGCCGCAGCCGGACTCGCCGACGATCCCGACGGTCTCGCCGGGCCGGACCGTGAGGTCGACCCCGTCGACCGCACGCACCTGTCCGACGGTGCGCTTGAAGATCCCCGACTTGATCGGGAAGTGCTTGACGAGCCCCTCGACCCGGAGAATCTCGTCACCGACCGCCTGGACCGGCGCCTCGGCCGGTGCCGTACTCGTCTCCACCTGCCCCATCATGACGCGTGGGCGGCCCCGACGGCGGCGGTCGTCGCCGCCTGGTATGCGGCCACCTCTTCGGCGAAGTGGCACGCCGAGCGGTGCAGGCCGCCTTCGCCGAAGTCGCGCAGCGGCGGGACGTCGGTGCGGCACAGCGCGCGGCCCTGCGAGAGCTCGCAGCGCGGATGGAACGCGCAGCCCGGAGGCGGCGTGATGAGGCTCGGCGGCTGCCCCGGGATCGGCCGCAGCCACTCCTGGTCGGCGTCGAGGCGGGCGAGGCTGTTCATCAGCCCGACGGTGTACGGGTGGCGGGGCGAGTTGAAGATCGTGTGCACGTCCCCGAGCTCGACGACGCGTCCCGCGTACATGACGACCACCCGATCTGCGAGCTCGGCGATGAGGCCCAGGTCGTGCGTGATGAGGATGATCGCGGCGTGCGTCTCCTGCTGTGCGGCGCGCATCACCTCGATGATCTGGGCCTGGATGGTGACGTCGAGGGCGGTCGTCGGCTCGTCCGCGATGAGAACCTGGGGGTCGTTCGCGATCGCCATCGCGATCATCGCTCGCTGGCGCATCCCGCCCGAGAACTCGTGCGGATACTGGTCGAAGCGGCTCGAGGCGGACGGGACCCCGACCAGCTCGAGCAGCTCGACGACCCGCTTCCGCGCGTCCTCGTCGTTCGTCCCGGGGTTGTGCACCTGGATGGCCTCCGCGATCTGCTCCCCGATCGTGAGCACCGGGTTCAGCGACGTCATCGGGTCCTGGAAGATCATCGCCATCTGCCCGCCCCGGATGTCGCGCAGCTCCTTCTTCGGCATCCGCAGGAGGTCGCGCCCCTTGTACAGCGCCTCGCCGCTGAGAAGGCGCCCCGGAGGCATCGGGGTCAGGCCGAGCATCGTCATCACGGACACGCTCTTGCCCGACCCGGACTCGCCGACGACGCCCAGGGTCTCCCCCGGGAAGACGTCGTAGGAGACGCCGGTGACCGCGTGGACGATGCCGTCCTCGGTCTTGAACTCGACGGTCAGGTCGCGAACGGAGAGAACGGGGTCAGGCACGGATCCTCTGCGTCGGGTCGAGGGCGTCCCGCAGGCCGTCGCCCACGAAGTTCACCGCCAGGGCGATGACGACGATGACGAGCCCGGGAAACGTCACGAGCCACCAGGTCTCGAAGCCCTGCACCTGGCCGTCGGCGATGAGGCTCCCGAGCGCCGGGTTCGGAGGCTGGATCCCGAAGCCGAGGAACGAGAGCGCCGCCTCGACGAGGATCGCGGTCGCGATGATCAGGGTCATCGTGACGACGATCGGGCCGACGCAGTTCGGAAGGATGTGCCGGATGATGATCCGCATGTCGCTCGCGCCGGACGCCTTGGCGGCCTCGACGAACTCCTTCTCGCGCAGGGACAGGAACACGCCCCGCACGATGCGGGCGAGCCCGGTCCAGAACAGGAACGCGAGGATGAGGCCGACCTTCACCGGCTGGGTGAGCGTGATCGGGCCGAACTCCGAGTCGCTCGAACCGAGATAGGCGGCCGCGGTGAGCAGCACCGCGAGTCCGGGCAGCGTCAGGATGAGGTCGGTGAAGCGCATGAGCAGGTTGTCCACCGTCCCCCCGTAGTAGCCGGCGATCGCGCCGAGCGTCGTCCCGATGAGGGTCGAGAGGACGGCGACGAACACCGCGACCCACAGGGAGGTGCGGACGCCGAAGATGACGCGGCTCAGGTAGTCGCGCCCGAGCAGGTCGGTCCCGAACCAGTGGTGATCCTTCAGCGTCGGCGGCGCAGCGATGTTGTTCAGGTCGAGCTCGTCGTAGCCGTACGGCGCGATCTGCTTCGCGAAGATCGCGACGAGGGAGATGAGGATGAGCACGACGATGCTGGCGACCGCGAGGCGGTGCCGGAAGAAGCGCATCCGTGCGTACGCCCATTGGCTGCGCGCCTTGAGCTCGACGCCGCTCTCGTAGCTCAGCTGGAGGTCCATGCCCGCGCCCGACGGCTCCTCCGGGAGAACGATGGAACCCGTGCCCGCGCGGGCGGCGGCGGGGCGGCTCGAGCTGCCGAGGCCGCCCACGTGCAGCTCCTCCCGGCTCTGGGCGAGTTGGTCGTCTGCGGGCATGCGATCAGTCATAGCGGACGCGCGGGTCCAGGTAGCCGTACGCGATGTCGGCGACGAGATTGAACACGATGACGAGCGTCGCCGTGACCATCAGCCACGCCATCACCGGGTACGGGTCGCCGTTGTTCAGCGCGTTGATGAAGTAGAGGCCCATGCCGTCCAGCCCGAAGACGGTCTCGGTGACGACGGCCCCGCCGAGGAGACCGCCGAAGTTCAGCGCCACGATGGTCACGAGCGGGATGAGCGCGTTCCGGAACGCGTGCCGCATGGTGACCGAGCGCTCGGGGAGCCCCTTGGCACGCGCCGTGCGGACGTAGTCCGAGTTCACGACCTCGAGCATGGAGGCTCGCATGTACCTGGAGTAGGTCGCGATGCTCGCGATCATGAGGACGAGCACGGGCAGCGCGAGGTGCTGCGCCCGGTCGAGGAGGAAGTGGATCCCCGTCCCGGGATCGACGCCGCTCAGGTTGGCGACGTAGAAGATTCGTACTCCCGTCCATTGGTAGATGTAGACGAAGAGCACCTGCAGCATGAGCGCGAGCCAGAAGACGGGCGTGGCGAGCCCGACGAAGCTGAAGGTCGTCGCCGTGTAGTCGAAGACGCTGTACTGGCGTAAGGCGGAGTACACCCCGATGCCGACCGCGACGAGGATGGCGAGGAGCTCCGCTGCGATGACGAGCTGGAGCGTGTGCCCCATCACGCGCGTGAGATCCGGAAGGATCGGCCGGTCGCCGATCGTGGTCGTCCCGAACTCGTTCGTGACCATGTCCTGGAGCCAGTACACGTACCGAACCGGGATCGGGTCGTTGAGGTGCTTGCGCTCCTCGATGCGCTGGATGGTGATCTCGGACGCGGTGGGCTGCATCCTCAGGAAGGCGACCGGGTCTCCCGAGACGGAGACGAACGTGAAGATGATGAAGCTCGCCGCGAGCAGGACGACGAC
>Ga0075313_1000053_pt1 | contig 22049 bp, 20 predicted proteins | sample MayberryNE_Catta_3_FD_120051 | JGI IMG/M metagenome (GOLD analysis project Ga0075313, IMG submission 120051) | Natural and restored wetland microbial communities from the San Francisco Bay, California, USA, that impact long-term carbon... | ecosystem: Environmental > Terrestrial > Soil >...
TACAGGCGGTAGCCGGTGATCGGCGAGCCGCCGTCGAAGGCGGGGGCCGTCCAGCCCAGGGAGACGGAGCCGTCGCCGGCGGTTGCGGCGAGGGCGGTCGGGGCCGAGGGCGGCCCGTCGCCCGGCGGCTGCCCCTCGATCGTGACCCCGAAGCGCTGGAGGACGGTGTCGATCGGCGTGCCGATCGTGAGGCCGTCGCCGCCCGCGAAGAGCAGGGCGACGGGCTGGTTCCCGCCCTGTGTCACGATCAGCGAGCCCGAGTCGCCCGGGGCGCTGAAGGGCCCGGGCGAGACCGAGATCTGCCCCACGAAGCGGGCGGACTGGAGGCAGAACTCGAAGATGACGAGGTAGCACACGTCCACCGTGACGTTCGTCTCCGCGACGACGCCGGGCTGCAGGCCCGTCGTGCGCCCGTACTTCTGCACCGCCTGGCCGATGGACGCGGTCGCGGTCGTCGGGCTCGGGGCGCCGTAGCCGTCCGGCGGCGTCGCCGTGCCCACGTTCGCGGGCGAGGTGAGCGCGATCGCCGCATCCATCGTGTTGTTGCCGCCTCCGAAGTCGATCTGCTGGAAGGCGGCCAGCGTCCCGATGCGGTCGCCCGGGTCGCTGCCGCCGTCGACGTCGCCGGGCTGGATGATCGGGTCGCCGATGCTCGCGGTGTTGATCCCGGCGAAGACGTGGTTGTTGGAGAGCGCGTAGGTGCTCGTCCCGTCGGTGACGCGCACGCCGAGCGTGCCCGTCGCGACGCCCGCGAGGCCCGCGGAGACCCCGATCGGAACGGGGCGTGGGAAGCGGTCGGTCGGAGCCCGGGGCTCGATGATCCCGGTCAGCGCGTGCTCCACTGGCACGCCGTCGAGGACGGACGGGATCCCACCGGTGTCGCGCTCCAGGTAGATCCGGATCACGGCTCGACCGGCCCGGTTCGTCCCGACTCCCACGCCGGCGACGCCTGGCGTGTCGAGCAGGCGCTCGGCATGCCGCTGCTTCGCCGTGATCGCCTCCTGAAGGCCGGGAGGCGTGCCGCCCGGAGGGCCGGGTGCCTGCCCGGAGGAGGACGACGCGAGGGCGGCGGCCGCGAGGGTCGCGAGGAGGGCGGCGGTGCGGATCCGGCGAAGCATCCTGGCCTCTCTCTCGAGAAGTCCCCTCGAACGGGCACACCCTAGTACGTGACGATGCGCATTTCCAGGGGGAACGCGAAGGGAGCTAGATCAGGTCGCCGCGGTAGCGCCACGGGCCGGGCTCGAGCCGGATCCCGCGCTTGCGGCAGAGCTCGCGGGCCGCGTCGAGCACCTCGCCGCCGCTCCCGTGGAGCCGGCGGGCGAGCAGGTCGATCACGGAGGTTCCGTCGGGAACCTCCGCCTCACCGGCCTCGAGCGTGAGAACGACGTTCTCGCGGGTCTCCGACCCGAGCTCGTCGACGCCCGCGAACGCGGGGGCGAACGCCACGGTGACGCCGTCGACCTCGAACGAGCGGGCGTCGCCGTCCCGGATCGCCGAGACGGCGTGCCCGCGCAGGGCGAGCAGCTCGTGCAGGTCGTCGATCATGCGCCTGCCGATCTCCACCTGCCGCGGGCGCGACACGGCGTGGCTCGAGCTGCCCGTCACCTTCGCGGGCACGCCGATCGCGAACGACCCCGCCGGGACGTCGCCCGTGACGTACGAGCCGGAGGCGACGATCGCCTCCGCGCCGATCCGGCAGCCGGCGTAGACCACCGCGCCGAGCCCGACCTGGCAGCGGTCCTCGAGCACGACCGGGGCGAAGCGGTTCTCGAACCCCTCGAGCACAGAGTGCCCGATGTTGTGGGTCACGATCAGCGTGCGCATCGTGAGGAAGACCTCGCGGCCGATCAGCACCGGGCGGCAGACGTTCACGAACGCCTCGTCGCCGACGAACGCGAGGTCGCCGACCGCGAGCACGGCCCACGGGTCGCGATGCCCGCCTCCGCCGAAGCGGACCGACCGGCCGCCCCAGACGCCCCGCCCGACGAACGCGCGGCGGCAGACGAGCTCGAGGTCCGGCCCGCAGCGCGTCAGGGCGCCGATCGCGACCGCCTCCTCGCAGCGCACGGTCGCGCCCGGCCCCAGCTCGACCCCGTCCTCGACGACGACGCGGGGCGCGAGGACGAGCGAGCCCTCGCCGAGGACGACGTCCTCGCCGATCCGGGCCCCGTGCTCGCGCAGGACGCGCACCTTCTCTCCGGGCGGGAGCGCCCGGAACGAGGAGGGGTCGGCGCGCAGCGACTCGACGAACCCGGGCTCGAGCGCCCCGTCCGAGTCGTCCGTGTCGAACAGCGCGGGGAGCGTCACCCCCGCGGTCGAGACCCCCCTCAGGAGCGGCATCGCGCCCGCGGTCTCGCCGGCCGACTGCAGGGCGACGAGCTCCTCGACGTCCTTCTCCGTGATGAAGCCCCGTTTCTCGATCGCCGAGAGGTCGATGCCGTGGCGCTCGGCGAGCTCGACCGCCTTGCGCGTCGCCTTGCGCTCGGCCGAGGGCGCGGGCTTCGCCTGGCGCTCGGGCCCGCCCGCCTCGAGCGACGCGAGCTCGGCGGCGCTCTCGGCGACGTAGGCGATCACCGTGCCGAGCTCGACCTCGAGCCCCTCCTCGAAGAGCTGCACGATCGTCCCGTCGCCCGGCGCCTCGATCTCGACGGTGGCCTTCGTCGTCTCGACGACGCACACCGGCTGGCCGCGCGCCACCTTCGCGCGGTCCTCGACCAGCCACTCGGCGAGGAGCGCGAACTCGGTGTTCGCGTCCTCCCGGGTGAGGACGATCTCCTTCACCGCGCTAGCGTCTCACGCCCTCGAGCGACACGATCGCCTCGACCACGTCCTGGGCGCCCGGAAGCATGGCGTCCTCGAGCGGCCGCGCCGAGGGGACGATCCCGTCGCGCGCCGCGACGCGGCGGACGGGCGCGCGCAGCTCGCTCCACGCCAGCTCCTGGACGCGCGCGGAGACCTCGGCGCCGAAGCCGCCCGTGAGCGTGCCCTCCTCGGCGGTCACGAGCGCCCCCGTGCGCGCGACCGACTCGAGGACCGGCTCGAGCTCCATGGGCAGGAGCTGGGAGAGCGCGACGACCTCGCAGAAGATCTCGTGCTCGAGGATCAGGTCCGTCACGGCGTCGAGGACGACCGGGACCATCCCGCCGTACGTGACGATCGTCGCGCTCGCCTCGCCGAAGCCCGTCCCGGAGAACGTCAGCGCCGGATAGCGCGCGCCGGTCTCACGCACCTCGAGCTCGCCGACGTGCCCGTCCTCGGGCCTCCGGTTGGGCCGCCCGTACATGAGCTTGTTCTCGACGAGGAACACGGGCCGGTCGTCCTCGACCGCGCTCACGAGCAGGCCGCGCAGGTCGTGGCACTCGCTCGTCGCGACGACGACGACGTTGGGCACGCCGAGCAGCAGCTTCTCGAGCGACTGGCTGTGCGTGGGCCCGTACCCGCGCCTCCCGCCCATCGGCGTCCGCACGACGAGCGGGACGGTGACCTGGCCGTCGTACATCTCCCGGAACTTCGCGATCCCGTTGACGATCTGGTCGAAACCGAGCGCGATGAAGTCGCCGAACATGATCTCGAGGATCGGTCTGCGCCCCCGCAGGGCCATGCCCGCGGCGACGCCGAAGAGCGACGCCTCCGAGATCGGCGTCGTCAGCACCCGGTCCGGGTAGGCGTCGCTGAGCCCCTGCGTCACCTTGAACGCGCCGCCGTAGGGGTCGAGCACGTCCTCGCCGAGCAGGTGCACGTCGTCCCGCGTCGCGAAGAGCTCGTGCAGCGCCCGGTTCAGGACCTGGCCGCAGCGCAGCGGCTGCGACGAGGCGCTCACGCGGCCTCCGGGGCCGCTGCGGGGGCCGCCTCCGCTGCCTCCACGACCTCCGCCAGGCGCCGCTCGCACGCCTGCTCGACGGCCTCCCGCTCGCTCGCGTCGAGCCGCGGCCCGGCGACGGCGAGCGGGTCACGCCCGCGTCGCTCCTCGATCTCGGCCGGGTCGCGGTTGTCGTCGCCCTTCGAGTGCGGGCTGAAGCGGTAGGTGTCCAGGACGAGGAAGAACGGCCTGCCGGTCTCCCGCACGCGGGCGACCGCGCGCCCGGCCGCGTCGTGCACCTCCTCCACGTCCGTCGTGTCGAGCTCGGCGGTCTCGATCCCGAACGCGGCGGCACGCGCCGCGATCGACCCCGCGAGCTCGAGCTCGACGGGCGTCGACTGCGCGTAGTGGTTGTTCTCGACGACGAAGAGCACCGGGAGGCTCCAGAGCGAGGAGATGTTCAGGGACTCGTAGGTGACGCCCTGGCCGAGGGTCCCGTCTCCGAGGAACACGGTCGAGAGCGCGCCCGTTCCCTTGACCTTCTCCGCGAGGGCGATCCCCGTGGCGACGGGGACGATGCTCCCGAGGACGCCGTTCGAGTAGAAGTTGCCCCGGCACAGGTGCTGGCTCCCGCCCTTGCCGCCGCAGACGCCGGTCGCCTTGCCCATCACCTCGGAGAGCAGCCCGAAGGCGTCGTCCGTGAACGCGAGGTAGTGGCCATGGCACCGGTGGTTCGAGAAGACGACGTCCCGCTCGGGCTCGAGGTGGTCGAGGATGCCGACCGCGTTCGCCTCCTGGCCGATGTACGTGTGCGTGGTCCCGACGAGCTTGCCCTGCGCGAAGAGGTCGAGCAGGGTCTCCTCGAAGCGGCGGATGAAGAACATCCGCTCGTAGAGGTCGGGGAGCGCGGCCATGCTCAGAGGTAGCCGAGGTCGGCGAGCCGCTGCGCGACGATCGCCTCCTCCTCCTCGGTGAGCTCGCTTCGCTGCGCGCTCCCGAGCTCGCGGAAGACGGTCTCCCGGAGCTCCGCCGGCGCCTCTTCGGGGCGGCTCTCGCGCTCCCGCGGATCGAGATCGATGCGGTACGCCTCCTCCTCCCCGCTCTCGACGTCGAGGATCAGCTTCCAGGGCGGCATGCGGACCGCCAGCTTGGAGAGTGCCCCCCGGTCGGTGCCGGCGATCACCGCGAGACGGTCGTCCTGCTCGCCACCGCCGACGAGTGGCAGGAGCGACGCCCCGTCGTTCTCGCGCCCCGGGACGCCGGCGAGCTCGAGCAGCGTGGGCATCAGGTCGACCGAGCGCACCTGGGAGGCGACGACGGCGCCCGGCTCGATGCGGCCGGGAGCCGAGAGGAGGAGCGGCACCCGCACGATCTCGTCGTACAGCGTCGCGCCGTGCATGTGGTACACGCCCTGCACCTCGTCCTTCGCCGCGAAGCGCTCGCCCCAGGACTCGCCGTGGTCCGAGAGGAACGCGAGCGCCGTCGACTCGAGGAGGCCGAGGCGGTCGAGTTCCTCGAGCAGCGACGCGACGAGCACCTCGGACTGGCGCTCGACGGCCTGGCGGTACGCCTCGCGCGTCGCCTCCAGCGCGGACGCGGAGTCCGCCTGGATCCCCGAGATGACCTCCTCCTTCGCCGCGCGCCAGTCCGTCCGCTCCGAGTGGAGGACGGTGTACGGCATGTGCGTCGCCCAGCTGTGCAGGAAGAGGAGGAACGGGCGGTCGCGCCGCTCGCGCAGCCACGCGACGACGCCGTCGAGCGTCTCGCTCGTCCCGAGGACGTTCGCCTCCGGGAGATTCTTGAAGAGGTAGGCCGTGTCGAAGACGAAGGTGCCGACGTCGTAGCCGTGCGCGCCGAGCGCGCGGAAGAGCGTCTCCGTGGTCGGCGCGAGAGCGGCGTCCCAGTGCAGGTACGCGTGGTGGTGGGGGTACAGGCCCGTGACCAGCGACGTCATGGACGGCGCGGTCCACGGAGCGGCGCTGATCGCCTGGTCGAAGCGCGCGCCGGAGGCGGCGAGCTCGTCGAGCGTGCGCGTGTTCAGGAAGCGTGCTCCGAAGCAGCCGAGATGGTCGACGCGGAGGGCGTCCGAGACGTAGACGACGACGTTCACAGCGCGGCCGATTGTAGATACGGCGCGGGAATCACCATTTTTCTCCCCGCCTGCGTACGATCAGAGAGCCGATCGGAACCATGACCCGCCGTCACGACGAGATCGACTCCGCGCTCGACCGGCTCGACGACGCCCTCCGGCGAGCCGGTCTGCCCACGCTCGAGCCCGCCACGGACGAGGTGTCCGTTGCCGAGGTCGACGAGGCCGTCGCTCCGTTCGCCCTTCCAGCGGACGTACGGCGGTTCTGGGAGCTCGTCGACCCGTCGAGCCTCGCGGTCCGGACGTTCCCCGACCTCGTCGGGCCGGCGGCCGCGCTGAAGCTCCAGCGCGCCGAGGCCGAGGAGGGGGCCCTCACGGTGCCACGCGTGCCGCCGCCGCTCCTCTTCCGCATCGGGTACGCGAGCCACGTGTCCCTCTCGACCGAGCTCGCCAGCGTGTGGGGCCCGGGCGGGACGATCTTCCGGTGGGCCTACGACGAGGACGGCTTCCGCATCGTGTACCGCACGCTCGCCGACCTCCTGGACGTGCTCACCGAGCTCGTCTCCGAGGAGCAGACCGCGCGCAACGGCGGCTTCGTGTTCCTGCCCGACGGGGCGGACGAGGACAAGCGGGACGAGCGGCTGCGCCTGGCCGGTTCGCACCCGCTGTACGGGGACGCCCCTGCGATCCCGTCGAGCCTGGAGGCCTGGCCCGAGCACTGGCTCGAGGCGAGCCGCATCGACCTCCGCGACCGGGTGCCGCTGGGGGCGACGCACACGATCGTCGAGCTCGTCGCCGCCGCGGCCGAGGGCCCGGTGAGCGGACGTATCGCGGGCACGGTCACGCAGCTCGTCGGCATCGGTCGCGACACCGTTGCGCTCGTCGACGACGGCACCGCGCCGGTGGACGTCTGGTGCCCGGCGGGAACGAGCCCGTGGGGCCCCGTCCACAGGCGTCGGTTCGAGTTCGAGGTCACGCTCGAGGGGCCGGTTGCGCCCCCGCCCGAGCTCGCGGGCGGCCTCCGGGCGATCGACCGCCATGCACGAGCCTGGGGGCTGGCGCAGCCCGAGGCGGCCGAGTCGGCGTTCGCGGGCGACCTGGAGCGGCACCGGCCCTCCGCCGTCGCGACCGCGATCAGACCGCTGGACTGAGCCGGGCGACCGGCCGCGGCTTCCCCCGCGCGAGGGGCCTCCTTCTCCCTACGCTGCGCGGGCATGAGGCGGGCGCCTCTCGTCGCGCTGTACGTCGCGGACGCGATCTCCCTCGTCGGGAACGTGATCGCGCAGCTCGCGGTCCCCTGGTTCGTGCTCGTGACGACCGGGAGCGCGGCGCTGACGGGGCTCGCGGTGTTCTTCAACTTCCTCCCCATCGTGCTCGCCGCGTTCTTCGGCGGCGTCGTCGTCGACCGGCTCGGCTTCCGCGCGGCGAGCGTCGTCGCGGACCTCGCGAGCGCGGGCGCGGTTGCCGCTATCCCGCTTCTGCACACGACCGTCGGGATCGAGATCTGGCAGCTGATGGCGCTCGTCTTCCTCGGCGCGCTCCTCGATGCGCCGGGCACGACCGCACGCCAGGCGCTGTTCCCGGACCTCGTCGCCCGAGCGGAGGTGGGGATGGAGCGCGCGGCGGGCGTGCGGAGCTCGATCCAGCGCGGCTCGCTGCTCGTGGGCGCGCCGGTCGGCGGCGTTCTCGTGGCGGCCTTCGGCGCCACCACGGCGCTCTGGATGAACGCGGCCAGCTTCCTCGTGTCGGCGGCGCTCGTCGGCGGGATCGTCCCTCGCGTCGAGCGCAAGGCAGCCGCGGAGGAGCGCGCGGGGTACTTCCACGAGCTCGCCGAGGGCATCCGCTACATCTGGCGCCGAAGGCTGATCCGGGCGATCGTCCTCACCGTCCTCGTGACGAACTTCCTGGACGCGCCGTTCGCGGTCGTGATGCCCGTGTACGCGCGCGAGGCCTTCGGCAGCGCGGCCGACCTCGGCGTCATGTACGGGACGTTCGGCGGCTTCGCGCTCGCGGGCTCGCTCGCGTTCAGCGCGATCGGGCACCGGCTCCCGAAGCGCCTCACGTTCGTGTGCTGCTTCTCCGTCGCCCCCTTCGCGTACCTGACGCTCGCCACCGTTCCCTCGTTCCCGGTCGCGCTCGCCGCGCTCGCGGCCTTCGGGCTCGCCGCGGGGCCGATCAACCCGCTGCTCGGCACCCTCCAGTTCCAGCTCGTGCCCGCGGAGCTGCGTGGGCGCGTGTACGGGGCGATCACGGCCGGGGCCTGGGCGGCGATCCCGGCGGGCGTCCTGCTCGGAGGCGTCGTGGTGGAGGCGATCGGCGTCGGCGCCACCTTCCTCGGCATCGGGCTCTGTTACGCGCTCGTGACCGGCTACGGGTTCTTCAACCCCGCCTTCCACGAGATGGACCAGCCTCCGACGGTCGAGCCGAGCGAGAGCGAGCGTCCGGCGGAGCGGGAGGAGAGGCCGGCTCTGGAGTGAGACGGTGCTTCGAGCTCGTTGCCGAGACCGACGGGGACGGCGCGATCGAGCTCCTCCGCCTCGCCGGCGGGATCGCGCTCGAGGCACTCGAGGCGCACATCGAGGACGAGGCGGAGCGCGTCGAGCGGGGCGAGTCGCCCCTCGGCTGCGACCTGTTCGCCACGTGCGAGCTCGCGGCCGAGTTCGTGGGGCCGGAGCGACGGTAGGTCCTCACGCCGCAGCCGGGCGACCTGGAGCAGGGAGCGCACGTCTTCCTCTGCGTCCACGGCAGCGAGCTCGAGCTCGCCGGCCCGCTCGAGATCCTGCCGTAGCTCGCAGGCGGCGCACGACGGGCCCCGCCCGGCCAGGGCGTGGTAAACCCCGGCGGATGAGGAGCCGCGGATGAGCACGGACGCGGAGCGCACGCGAGAGCCCGGAAGTGCGGTCGAAACGGTGGTCATGAAGTTCGGCGGCACCTCCGTCGCCGACCCCGATCGCATCCGCCACGTCGCCCGGCGCCTGGTGGAGGCACGCGAGCGCGGCGTGCGGGTGGTCGGGACCGTCTCGGCGATGGGCAGGACGACGGACACGCTGCTCGAGCTCGCGCACAGCGTCTCCCCGAGCCCCGACCCGCGCGAGCTCGACATGCTCCTCTCGACGGGGGAGCGCATGGCGTGCGCCCTCGTCGCGATGGCCGTCCACGACCTCGGCCACGAGGCGGTCTCCTTCACCGGCTCGCAGGCCGGGATCCTCACCGACGCCGTGTACACGAGGGCGAAGATCCGCGAGATCACGCCCGTCCGCGTGCTCGACGCGCTCGAGCGGGGGCGGATCGTGCTCGTTGCGGGCTTCCAGGGCTTCTCGCGGGACACGATGGACGTGACCACGCTCGGTCGTGGAGGCACGGACGCGACCGCCGTCGCGCTGGCGGCCGCGCTCGGCGCGTCCTGCGAGATCTACTCCGACGTCGCGGGCGTCTTCACGGCCGACCCACGGCTCGTCCCGGACGCGCGCAAGCTCCCGGTCGTCTCGTACGAGGAGATGCTCGAGATGGCCGCGTCCGGCGCCAGGGTGCTCATGCTCCGCGCCGTCGAGCTCGCGCGTGGCCACGGGGTGCCCATCCACGCGCGCTCGACGTTCTCCGACGAGCCCGGGACCTGGGTGCAGGAGGAGAGCGCGGCCGCGGGCGACGGCCGGACCGTGCGGGCGGTGACCCACTCGCTCGACGACGTCCTCCTCACCGTGCGCGGGCTCGACGGCGCGCGGCTCTCGGCGGCGGCCGTGCTGCGGGCGGTCGCGCGCGCCCACGTGAGCATCGACGTGGTCGTCTCTAGCGCCGACCGGGACGCCTCCGAGCTCGCGCTCTCGGTCGGCCAGGAGGACGTCGTGGCCGCCCGCCGGGCGCTCGCTGAGCTCGGCGCGGTCGAGGTGGAGGAGACGGTCGGCCTGGGCAAGGTCTCCGTCGTCGGCGCCGGCCTCCGGTCCCAGCACGGCGTCGCGGCCCGCCTGTTCCGGGCGCTCGACGAGCACGGCGTCGAGGTGCAACTCGTCTCCACGTCGCCCATCCGGATCACGTGCCTGGTCCGGCGCGACGACGTCGAGCGCGGCGTCCGTGCCCTGCACGACGCGTTCTCCCCCGCCGCACTCGCGCCCTAGCAGCCTCGCGTCTACGCTCACGCCAGCGTGGACGAGCGAGCGGACGCGTCGCCTCCCCCGGTGCCCACGAGAGCAGGGCGCGGTCGTGCGCTCGCCGCCTGGGTCGCCCTGCTCCTCGCCGCGCTCCTCCTGCTCCTCTCCGCGTTCGCGGTCTGGGTGAACCGCGTTGCGCTGAACACCGGTGAGTTCGTGGACACGAGCACCGAGTTGATCGAGGACGACGCGATCCGCGAGGCGGTCGCCACGCGGGCCGTCGACGAGCTCTACGCCTCGGTCGACGTCGCAGACCTGCTCGAGGAGCGCCTGCCCGAGGACTTCAAGTCGCTCTCCGGCCCCGCCGCGGCCGGGGTGCGCCAGGCCTCCTACCAGGTGGTCGAGCAGGCCCTCCGGCGTCCGGCCCTGCAACGGCTGTGGGCGATCGCGATCGAGGAGTCGCACGTGACGCTCGTCGAGGTCCTCGAGGGGGGCGGAGACCGCGTCTCGACGGAGGAGGGCGTCGTCACGCTGAACCTCCGGCCCATCGTCCTCGACGCGGCCGATCGCATCGGCCTCCAGGACGAGGTGGAGGGCAGGCTGCCCGCGGACGCGGGCGAGTTCGTCGTTCTGCGCTCGGACGAGCTCGACACGGCCCAGGCGGCGTTCCAGCTCCTGAAGGCGCTCGCCTGGCTGCTGCCGCTCCTCGCGCTCGGCCTCTTCGTGCTCGCGGTGTGGCTGTCGGCAGATCGGCGGCGTGCGGTCAGGCGGATCGGCGTCACGCTCGTCGTCGTCGGAGTCCTCGGGCTCGTGGCGGCGAGGCTCACGGGCACGTACGTCGTCGACTCGCTCGTCTCGCAGACCGAGGTGCGGCGGGCGGCGGAGAACGCCTGGGTGATCCTCGCCGAGGTCCTCCGGTCGACGTTCCGCTGGCTCGTCGTGATCGGCCTGCTCCTCCTGCTCGGCGCCTGGAGCGCGGGGCCCGGCAGGCGGTCGGTGGCCGTCCGGCGGACGATCGCCCCGGCCGTCCGTGAGCGCGTGTGGGCGTATTCGGGCCTCGCCGTCCTCGCGCTCCTGCTGCTCCTCGCGGGCCGCGTGAACGACTTCGCGGGCCTCCTCTTCGCACTTGTGCTCGTTGCGCTCGGCGCATTGTGGATCGAGACGACGCGGTCGCAGACCCTGCACGAGCTTCCCGGGGCGACGACACCCGAGCTCTTCGCGGAGGCGAAGGCACGGCTCACGGGCTGGTGGGAGGCGGGCCAGCGGCTCGCTGCGGGAAGCCGCGAGCGCGCGCGACCGCCCGCCGGCGGGACCGACCTGGCCGCACGCCTCGCGAGCCTCGCCGACCTGCACGCCCGGGGCGCGCTGGACGACGAGGAGTACGCCGCCGCCAAGGCACGGGTGCTCGCGGGCGAGTAGCGCGGCCCGGGCAGGCTCTCCGCCGCCCACGCCGAACCCTCCCCGCATGGAGTCCACCCCCTGGGTCGAGGCGCTCGTCGTCGGGCTCGTCTGGCTCGGCGTCCTCGTCGCCGTCCGGGCCGCCCTCTGGCGCCTGTTCGGCCGCTACGAGCGGCGTCTGGCCGAGCGCGACCCCGCGGTCGCGGCACGCAGGAGGACGACCTTCAGCGTGCTCCTCCGGGTCGCCGTCGCCTTCGTCGCGCTCGTCGGCGTGTGGGTCGTCCTCTCCAAGTTCCCGGCCATGCGTGGCGTCGCCCAGGCCTTCCTCGCCTCGAGCGCCGTCCTCGCCGTCATCGCCGGACTCGCCCTGACCACGCCGCTCGGGAACCTCGGCTCGGGCCTCATGCTCGTCTTCAGCCAGCCCGTCCGACTCGGCGACCGGATCACGGTGGGAGACCACACGGGCGTCGTGGACGAGATCACACTGAGCTACACCGCGCTCCAGACCGACGAGGGACGCCGCGTCTTCGTCCCGAACCGCGACATGGTCTCGACGGTGCTCGTCAACAACTCCGTGAGCGACCCGAGACGTCTCGTGCGGGTGCAGCTCCCCGTCCGGCTCGAGTCGCCGCTCGGGGAGGCCCGGCGCATCGCCGACGAGGCGGTGCGCGCGGTCGAGGTCGACGTGCTCGCCCACGAGGTCCGCGTCGGCTCGCTGACCGAGAAAGTCGCCTGGCTCGACGTCGTGGCCTACGCCCCTCCGGGCACCGACGTCCCTCGCGTCGCGGGCGAGATCCGCGAGCGTGCGCTCGGAACGCTCGCCGAGGCGGGCTTCCTCCCCACGTAGCGAGCGCTACTCGAGGTCGACGCGTTCCCCGGGGCGCAGCACACGCACCTCGACGTCCGGGGCGGCCTCGTTCACGGCGGCGACGAACTCCGCCGGGGGCCGGTCGACGAAGGCGGGCGCGCCGCGCAGCCCGAGGTGGAGCGGGAAGTACGTGCCCCAGTGGATCGGGATGACCACGCGCGGCCGCAGCAGGGCGACTGCCTCCGCGGCGCGCGCCGGGTCGAGGTGCCCACGGCCGAGACCCGGGCCCCAGCCCCAGATGGGGACGAGCCCGACGTCCAGCGGGCCGAGCTCGGCCATGCCGGGAAAGAGGTCGGTGTCGCCGGCGAAGTACACCGTCCTCGAACCGGAGACGACGTACCCGAGCGCGTCCGCGGACGCTCCCAGCGGGCCCCGGCTCCCCTCGTGCTTCGCAGGGACGGCGAGGACGTCGAGCGCGCCGACCGCGATCCGCTCGCCCGCCTCGACCTCGACGACGAACTCGAAGCGCCGTTTGCGGAGGAGCCCGCCGAGCCCGCGCGGGAGCACGACCGGGAGCTTCTTCCCGAGCCGCTCGAGCGACGGGAGGTCGAGATGGTCGTAGTGCGCGTGCGAGACGAGCACGGCGTCGATCCCCCGGCGCGCGTCCGCGTGCACCGGCCCCGTGCGCCGGAGATGGGCGACGCGGCTCCGGAGCAGCGGATCCGTGAGGAGCCGCACGCCGTCGAGGTCCACGACGACCGTCGAGTGCCCCACGTACTCGATGCGCACGCCCACGCCGTGAGGCTAGTGCGCGCGGACGGGAGCGCGAGCTACACGCAGTCGCGGAGGCCCTGCGCTTCGGGCAGGCCCTCGAGCTTCTTCAGCGTGTTGTTCTCGATCTGGCGGATGCGCTCGCGCGTCACGCCGAAGGCCCGCCCCACCTCCTCGAGCGTGCACGGCTGGGAGCCGTCGAGCCCGTACCGGAGCTCGATGACGCGCCGTTCGCGCTCGGGAAGCGCCGAGAGGGCGCACTCCACGTCCTCGCGGCGGAGCGAGAGCGAGGCGGTGTCGAATGGCGACTCCGCGGCCTCGTCGGGGACGAAGTCCCCGAGGGAGGAGTCCTCGTCCTCGCCGATCGGCTTCTCGAGCGAAATGGGGAGCTGGGCCATGCGCAGGATCTCGCGCACCTCGTGGGTCGGGATCTCGAGCTCCTCCGCGATCTCCTCCGGCAGCGGCTCGCGCCCGAGCCGCTGCACGAGCTGACGCTCGATGTGCACGACCTTGTTCAGCTTCTCGACCATGTGCACCGGGATGCGGATCGTGCGCGCCTTGTCCGCGATCGCGCGGGTGACGGCCTGCCGGATCCACCAGGTCGCGTACGTCGAGAACTTGTACCCCTTCCGGTAGTCGAACTTCTCGACCGCACGGATCAGCCCGAGCGACCCCTCCTGGATGAGGTCGAGGAACGAGAGCCCGCGTCCGAGGTAGCCCTTCGCGATCGACACCACGAGCCGGAGGTTGGCCTCGATCATGTGCTGCTTCGCGGCCATGTCGCCGCGCTCGATCCGCTTGGCCAGCGACACCTCCTGGTCGGCGGTGAGCAGCGGGACCTTGCCGATCTCGCGGAGGTACAGCCTGAGCGAGTCGAGCGAGGGCTCGACGGTGAGGTCGAGCTTCGGGGCGACCTTCTCCACCTCGGGCTGCGGGGGCTCGTCGTGGGGCAGGGCCTTGTGCTCGACGCCCTCCACGAGCTCGATCGAGTGGTCGATCAGGTACGTGTAGAAGTCCTCGACCTGCTCCTTCGTGAGCTCGACGTCGTCGAGCCCGGAGACAATCTCGTCGTAGGTGAGGAACCCTTTCTCGAGTCCCTGCTCGACCAGCCGGTGGAGCTCCTCGACGTCGGGAAGAGCGATATCGACGGACAGCATGGCCCGGGCTTCTCCTCTCGCGCTCGAACGGATTTCGACCTGCCGACCTGTAGCTCGAGCCGGTCCCCTCTGCCGCTCCGACCCGGTCAGACCACCAAGCGCGCGAATCCTAGTCCGAAGTCGGCCATTTGGTGAAGGTCCGATTTCGCCACTCCTGCGAGCGCCGTCAGGACGGGTCCGCCCGGATGTCGCCGACGACCTCGCCGCGGGAGCTCCGGATCGCGACCGGCCCCAGGATGTCGCCGAGGTCCATCCCCAGGTCCCCGAGGAACGCGCCGAGCGCCGCGGGCACCGCCCGACTGGCCCCGTCCTCGACCTTGAGCGCGAGCCCCACGCCCTCGGGCGACGACGCGCAGAGGACGCCCTCGGCCCCGGACTTCGCGAGCCATCCGGGAAGCGCGCGCATGAGAACGACGTCGGGCGACCCGGGCGCGCGAAGGAGGTCCGGATGCGCGCGCATGGCTGCCGCCACCCGGTCTCCGCCCTCGAGCGACTCCAGGCGGGCGAAGGCACGGGCCATGCGCTCGAGCGCGAGCGCGAACGTGACGACGCCGCACCCGTCCACCGCGGTCGGGACTTCCTCGGGCGCGAGCCCGGCCGCACCGGCCACCTCCTCCAGCATGGCCCGCTGGCAGGAATGACCGCCGAGGCGATACCCGCGGCTCTCCCAGCCCCGCTCGCGGCAGAGCGCGAGCATCGCGGCGTGCTTGCCGGAGCAGTTGTGCTCGAGCGGTGTCGGGTCCGAACCGCACTCGAGCTCGGCTGCCTCGGCAGGCGCCTTTGCGAGGAGGCTCCGGACCGCATCGAGCTGTTCCGGTCGTGCGAGGTGCGAGGCGCAGGCGATGGCGATCTCGACCTCCTCCAGGTCCGGCCGCGCGCGCACGACGGGGAGCGCCTGCAGCGGCTTCGCCGCGCTACGAACGAAGGCGACGAGGTGGGGGTTGCCGGCCGAGCGGGCGACCTCGTCCCCCGCGACGGCGACGGCGTGCACGCGGTGGCACGACTCGACGACGCCTCCGCGCCGCACGACGACCTGGATGGGCTCCACGCGCGCAGCCTACGACCGCACGGGGCGCGTCGAGCGAGGGTCGCGGGCGAGTATCGTCCGGCAACCGGGGACCTGCGGCTCCGGTCGTGAGCGGGGCGCCGCTTGCCCCGCCCGAGCCCGCGGGCCCGGAGGGGACCTTCTAGCCCGTCCGGGCGGACACTCCGGAGACGCGGGTTGCGAATGGTCGGTATTTCCCGTATGTTCAGCGATCATCGACCGTTACCCGGACTACGAGCTCGACGACGTGCTCACCGTCGAGGCGCCGAACCAGCTGCGCGCTCTCGCCGATCCGCTGCGCGCCCGGATCGCGACGTTGCTGCGCGAGCGGGCCGCGAGCACGACGGAGCTCGCGGTCGCCCTGGAGACGCCGAAGGGAACGGTGGGCCACCACCTGAAGGTGCTCGAGAGGGCCGGCCTCGTGCGCGTCGTCCGCACGCGCAAGGTGCGCGCGCTGACGGAGAAGTACTACGGCCGCGTCGCCCGCCTCTTCGTGCTCAAGGGGGACGAGTCCACCCCCGACGATCTCCGCGGCGGCGCGATCACGGCGTTGATGCTCCGCCAGGCGGCCGACGAGGCGATCGCTTCCGGCGCGGTCGAGAAGGACCAGTCCGCGTTCGTGCACGTCCGGCTCACGCCGAAGGACGTCACCCGGTTCCAGCGACGGCTCGCCCGCCTCGTCGCCGACCTGCAGCGCGACGAGGTGCCCGAGGGCGAGCTGCACACGCTCGCGTACGCCTTCTTCGGCTCGACGATCGCCCTGCCGGAGCGCCGGGATGCGTAGCTTCTGGCCGAGGGGCGGCCTCTGGCGCCACCCGGACTTCCTGAAGCTGTGGTCGGCCGAGACGATCAGCCAGTTCGGCTCGACGATCGACGACATCGCGTTCGCGCTCGTCGCGATCCTCGTGCTGGACGCGAGCGCGTTCGAGGTCGCGGCGCTCGGCACCGTCCTCTTCCTCCCGTTCATCCTCTTCACCCTGCCCGCAGGGGTGTGGGTCGACCGCCTTCCCCGGCGGCCGATCCTCATCGTCGGCGACTTCGGCCGCGCGGCCCTGTACGCGACGGTGCCGATCGCGTACGTCGCGGACGTCCTCACGCTCTGGCAGCTGTACGCCGTCGGCTTCCTGGTCGGCGTCTTCCAGGTCTTCTTCGACGTCGCGTACATGTCGTACTTGCCCTCGCTCGTCGAGCGCGACCAGATCGTCGAAGGCAACTCGAAGTTGGAGATCAGCCGCTCGGCCGCCCAGATCTCCGGCCCGGGGATCGGCGGGATCCTCGTGGAGATCCTGACCGCGCCCTACGCGGTGCTCGTGGACGCGCTGAGCTTCGTCGCGTCGGGCGCCTTCCTGCTCGGGATCAAGAAGCCCGAGCCCAGGCCCGAGCGGGCGATGGTGGCCGGTCGCAAGGCCAGCATGCGGCACGAGCTGAAGGAGGGGCTCCGCCTCGTCCTCGGCAACCCGAACCTGCGCGCGCAGGCCGGGTGCACGGCGACCTCGAACCTCTTCTCGAGCGTCGGCTTCTCGATCCTGCTCGTGTTCGCGGTCCGCGAGCTCGAGCTCTCGCCCGGGGTCATCGGCTTCGTCTTCTCCGTGGGAGCCGCCGGCTCCCTCGTAGCGGCGCTCACCGCCACGCGGATCTCACGCCGCTTCGGGATCGGGCCGACGACGATCGCCGTCGCCGCGCTCTTCGGCCCCGCGATGCTGCTCGTCGCCTTCGCGCCGCCGGGGAACGCCGCGATTCCCTTCTTCGTCGCGGCGCAGCTCGTCTTCGGGTTCACGGTCGTCGTCTACAACATCGTGCAGGTGAGCTACCGCCAGGCCATCTGCCCACCCCGGCTGCAGGGACGCATGAACTCGGTGATGCGCTTCGTCGTCTGGGGCACGATCCCGATCGGGACGCTGCTCGGCGGGGCCCTCGGGTCGACGATCGGGCTGCGGGAGACGATCGTCGTCGGCGCGGTGGGCGGCGGCCTCTCCGTCCTCTGGATCGTCTTCTCGCCCCAGCGGCACCTGCGCGAGATGCCGGAGCCACTCGTGGACGAGCCCCTCCAGGCCGACCTCGGCCCCGAGGTGCCGGGCGTCGGCGACCCGCTCCCGTCCGAGTCGCGCTGACGTGAGGTGGTGGCCGCAGGGCGGGCTCTGGCGCCATGCCGACTTCCTCAGGCTCTGGTCCGCGGAGACGGTCAGCCAGGTCGGCACCCAGATCTCGCAGCTCGCGCTCCCCCTCGCCGCCATCCTCGTCCTCGACGCGAGCGCGTTCGAGGTCGCGCTCCTCGGCACGATGCAGTTCCTCCCGTTCGTGGTCTTCGCGCTGCCCGCGGGCGTGTGGGTCGACCGCCTGCGCCGACGGCCGATCCTCGTCGCCTCGGACGTCCTGCGCGGGCTGCTCCTGGCCAGCGTCCCCCTCGCGCACGCCGTCGACGCGCTCACGATGTGGCAGCTCTACGCGGTCGTGTTCGGCGTCGGCGTGGGGACGGTGTTCTTCGACGTCTCCTACCAGTCGTACCTTCCCTCCCTCGTCTCCCGCGAGCAGCTCGTGGAGGGGAACTCGAAGCTCGAGATCAGCCGCTCGGGCGCCTTCGTCGCCGGCCCCGCGCTCGCCGGGGTGCTGGTCGGGGCGATGACGGCTCCGGGCGCGATCCTCGTCGACGCGCTCAGCTTCGGTGCGTCGGCCGCCTTCCTCTTCCGCATCCGTGCCGTCGAGGAGGCGCCCGCGCCGGCTGCCCATCCGAGCCTCGTACGGGAGCTCCGCGACGGGCTCCGCTACCTGCTCGGGCATCGGTACTGGAGGCCGTTCGCGGCCTCGATCGCCACCTCCAACTTCTTCGGACAGATCGCATTCGTGGTCTTCCTCGTCTACGCCGTGCGCGTGCTCGACCTCTCGCCGCAGCTGATCGGCCTCGCCCTCGTCCCGGTCGGGGTCGGCGGGCTCGCCGCGGCCGTGCTCGTCGGTCGCATCACCGCGCGACTCGGGGTCGGCCCGACGCTCATCGGGGCGGCGCTGGTCTTCGGCCCGGCCACGCTCGCTCTGCCCCTCGCGCCGGTCGGCTTCCCCCTCCCCGTCCTCATCGCGGGCTTCGCGCTTCTCGGGTTCGGCGGGATCGCGTTCAATGTCACCGGGATCAGCCTCGTGCAGACGCTCACGCCGGAACGCCTGCTGGGCAGGCTCAACGCGACGCGCCGCTTCCTCGTCTGGGGGGCGATCCCGCTCGGGAGCCTCGTCGGCGGAGTGCTCGCGACGACCATCGGGCTCCGCCCGACGCTCTTCGTCGGAGCGATCGGCTCCTGCCTCTGCTTCGTGCCCATGCTCCTGTCGCCGGTCCGCTCCTTGCGAGAGATGCCCACCGAGCCGGAGACGGACCCGTTCCACCTGCCGCTCGGCGCCGCCGCGGCGACGCCGGCCGCGGCGAGGCTCGATGCCTGAGCTGCCGGAGGTCGAAGCGTGGGTGCGGGAGCTCGACCCGCTCGTCTCGCGCTCCCCGGTCGTCCGTGCGGGCCCGGCCCACGTCGCCACGCTGAAGACGATCGACCCGCCGCTCTCGGCGCTCGAGGGCAGACGCCTCGCGGGCGCGGCGCGACGCGGCAAGAACCTGCTCTTCCCGACGGAGGACGGAGACCTGGTGCTGCGCGTCCACCTGATGAGCGCCGGGCGGCTGCGCCACCTCGCACCGGGCGCGAAGGGGCCGAAGACGCCCATGTTCCGCCTCCGCTTCGGTGACGGCGCGGAGCTCGTCCTCACCGAGGCCGGGAAGAAGAAGCGGGCTGGTGTCTGGCTCGTCACGCCCGGCGGGCTCGAGACCGACCTCGGGCACCTGGGGCCGGACGCGCTCGAGCTCGACGCCGCCGGGCTCGCGGAGATCCTCCGCGCCGAGCGCCGGCAGCTCCATCCCCTCCTCCGCGACCAGCGCGCCCTCGCCGGCATCGGCCGGGCGCACGCGAACGAGATCCTCCTCCGCGCACGGCTCTCCCCATTCAAGGCCTCGACCGAGCTCACCGACGAGGAGGTCGCCCAGCTCGCCGCCGCCATCCGCGAGGACCTCGAGCGAGCGCTCGAGCTCCGTGAGCGAGGGAAGGGGGACCGGGACGTGTACCTCGTGCACGACCGCCTCGGCGAGCCGTGCCCCCGGTGCGGCACGCCGATCGCCCGCGTGGACTTCGAGGAGCACACGATCTACTACTGCCCGCGCTGCCAGACCCAGGGGCGGATCCTCAAGGACCGGCGCCTTTCGCGCCTGCTGCGCTAGAGGCGCGGTGCTAGCGTGCGCCCGATGGCCGAGGTCGCACGCGTCGACGAGGATCTCCAGGCCTCGGCGCCGGAGATCGCGCTGGCGCTCTCGAAGGCGGGCGTCAGCGGCGTCCAGAAGGCGGTTCGCATCCGCCGCGGCTCGGCCGAGACGGTCATGGCCGCGGTGATCGACTGCACGGTCGACCTCGCGGCCGACCAGAAGGGCGTGCACATGTCGCGCTTCCCGGAGCTCTTCGAGGAGGCGATCGACCTCGTCGTCGGAGGGAAGCAGGGCCTGCTCGTCGAGGTGCTCGCGGAGGAGATCGCGAGCCGCGTCGTCGAGCGGCAGCAGGCCCTCAAGGCGGAGGTCTGGATCCGCGCCCAGTGGCCGATCCACCGGCGGACGCCCGTGACCGGGCTCGCCACCCAGGAGATGGTCACGCTCTGCGGGATCGCGGCGGCGTCGGCGGCGGGGGCTCGTCGCGTGGTCGGCGTGGAGGCGACGGGCATCAACGCCTGCCCCTGCGCCCAGGGGCTCGTGCGGGGACGCGCGAGCGAGCGGTTGCTCGAGGCCGGGTTCGAGGACGGGGACGTCGAGCGCATCCTCGAGCTCGTGCCCCTCGCGACCCACAACCAGCGCGGCCTGGCGTCCCTGTACGTGGGCACGGAGCAGGACCTGGACGCCGAGCTGCTCGTCGGCATCGCCGAGAACTCCATGAGCGCCCCCATCTACGACCTCCTCAAGCGGCCGGACGAGCTCTTCGTCGTCGAGCACGCGCACCTCCAGCCCCGGTTCGTCGAGGACTCCGTCCGCCACTCGCTCCGCGACGCGCTCGCGACGCTCACGGAGCTCGAGGACGCCGACTTCCTGCTCGCCCGACAGACGAACTTCGAGACGATCCATCGCCACGACGTCGTCGCGGAGCGCTTCGGCACGGCCGGGGAGCTGCGCGGTGAGCTCCGCACCGGCTCCCCGAGCACGCGCCAGACGACGCTCGCCGCCTGGCTCGCCATCTAGATCACGCGCGCCGAGGGCGTCGCTCGAAGCGGTGCTCCGTCCCCGCCGCAAGGCGGCGCACGTTGTGCCGGTGGACGAACACGATCGCGACCGTCCCGGCGGCCGCGAACGCGAGCACCGGCCACGGGGCGCCAAAGAGCCAGACGAACAGGACGAGCGCGAGCGCCGTCACGATGGAGGCCACCGAGGCGTACCGCGTGAGCAGGAAGACGCCGACCCAGACCCCGACGCATGCGAGCGCGGCGAGCGGGGCCAGCGCGAAGGTCGCGCCGCCCGCAGTAGCGACCATCTTCCCTCCCTTCTCGAAGTGCAAGAAGACCGGGCGCGCGTGGCCGACCATGGCTGCCGCAGCCGCGAGCACCCCGACGAGCGCGCCGCCCGCCCAGATGCCGAGGAGCGCGGCGACGAAGCCCTTGGCGACGTCGAGCAGCGCGACCGCCGTGCCGAGCCGGCGTCCGTATACCCGGAAGACGTTCGTCGCGCCGACGTTCCCGCTGCCGCCCTGCCGGATGTCCTCGCCGCGGAAGAGCCGGGGCAGCCAGTACCCGAACGGCATGGAGCCGAGGAGGTACCCGCCGACGATGGCGAGCGCCTCCGGCACGGCCTACTCCACGGGGATGTTGTACGACCGGGCCCAGTCGTTCACGACGGCCCAGTCGAGGTTCCGGAGGAACGCGTCGATGTACGCGGCCCGGTCGGTCTGGTAGTCGAGGAAGTACGCGTGCTCGTACACGTCGAGCGCGACGAGCGGGGATGCGTTCCACACGGGGAAGGTGTTCTGGGCGTCACCGACGTAGTTGAAGAGGCGAGCCTCGTCCCAGTCGTACGCCGTCCACGCCCAGCCGCGGCCGGCCATCCCCGTCGCGGCGAGGTCGGCGCGCCAGGCCTCGGCCGAGCCGAAGTCGCGCTCGACGAGCGCCCCGAACGGCCCGTCCGGATCGCCGCCCTCCCCACCAAGGTGGGCGAAGTAGATCTCGTGGTTCTTGATCCCGCCGATGGCGAACGTGAGGTCGACCTTCAGCGCGCGGAGCTCCGAGTAGACCTGGTTCGCGGAGCCGAGATCGACCTCGCCGAGCAGCCCCAGGATCTCGTTCCGCTTCGCGACGTAGCCCTGGTAGAGACGGTAGTGGGCCTCGATCGTCGTCCGCGAGATGCCGTCGAGCTCGCTCAACTCCGGCCGGAGCTCGCGGGGCCTGATCTCGACGAAGTTCGCCATGCCGGTTTCCTCCAGGTGCGAGGCGGGAACGCGGAGGAGCATATCCTTCTCCCCGAGTCGACCCGTCAGGAGAGGAGCAGGTCATGGCGTACAGCGTTCCCGACCTTCCGTACGCGTTCGACGCGCTCGAGCCGCACATCGACGCGAGGACGATGGAGATCCATCACGACAAGCACCACGCGGCCTACGTCGCGAACCTGAACGCCGCGCTCGAGGGGACCGAGTGGATGGATCACCCCATCGAGTCGGTGCTCGCGAACCTCGACGCGCTCCCGGAGGACAAGCGGATGGCCGTCGGCAACAACGGCGGGGGGCACGCCAACCACTCGCTCTTCTGGGAGATCATGTCGCCGGAGGGCGGCGGCGAGCCCGTCGGCGCGCTCGCGGACGCGATCTCGGAGACGTTTGGCAGCGCGGACGAGCTCAAGACACAGGTGAA